>Ga0116152_10002630_pt1 | contig 14592 bp, 15 predicted proteins | sample AD_UKC119_MetaG_FD_89894 | JGI IMG/M metagenome (GOLD analysis project Ga0116152, IMG submission 89894) | Active sludge microbial communities of municipal wastewater-treating anaerobic digesters from Hong Kong - AD_UKC119_MetaG | ecosystem: Engineered > Bioreactor > Anaerobic > Digestate... | reverse complement strand
CCTCGGCGGCCTTGTAGAGGGCCTCAAGGCCCAGGAGGATCGCCTGGTCGCAGGTCATATCCTCACGGTACTTCTCCTCGAAGATCTCCATGACTGCAGACCGGCCTGCACCGATCCCGGTGGCCTTGTACTCCAGGAGGGCTCCGCTGGGGTCGGTCTCGAAGAGCCTGACCCTCTCGTCGTCGGCGCCGACGATGAGAAGCGACGTTCCAAAGGGCCTGACGCCTCCGTACTGGGTGTAGGTCTGCTTGAAGTCGCAGATCCTCTTGGCCAGGACCTCGACCCCGATGCTCTCGTCGTAGACGAGCCGGTTGATCTGAGATTCGACCCGAGCCCTGTCGATGAGAACTCGGGCGTCGGCGACGAGGCCTGAAGTGGCGGCGCCTATGTGCTGGTCGATCTGGAAGATCTTCTCTATCGACTCGGGTTCCATCAGCCTGCTCGTGATCCTCTTGTCCACCAGGACCGCCACGCCGTCGACCGCCTTTATACCCACGGCGGTGGTGCCTCTCCTAACTGCCTCGCGGGCGTACTCCACCTGAAACAGCCGCCCGTCGGGGCTGAACACCGTTATAGCCCTATCATAACCCATCTGAGGTGCCATCTGCATCAATATCCTCTCCGCATAAATCAAAAGAGGTCAGTCCCACGTATCGTGTGCCTGATCCTTCAGTCATCTTCCGGTCGTCTGGACAGAGGTCGATCTCCCGACCAATAACGCGCACCACGGACCCAGAAACTGGACCTAAATCGACTCTTCTCTTATTTTCGTCGGGCTGTAAGGTCGATTGCGGTATATACTTTTCTGTCGCAGCCTTGATGGAACCTGAAATCCCTCTAACCCTTATCGCCGCCCTCGCCCCTACCACCGAGCTAACGGTGGCGAGGAGGGCTCTGCACTCCTCCGTCCTGGTATGATGGCATCGGAGAAGGCCGAACCTCCCGTCAAAGGTGATCATCCGGAGCCTGTTATTGGCAGCGCCCAGATCTCCGAAGAGGGAGGTCTGAGCTGCCCTGATCTCGGCCATCAGGTCCCCTCCTCTGACCCGACCCTCGGCCTCCAGCTCGAAGGCGATGTACCTCCTCCGATTCCGGAGGACCGGAAGCCAGCTTCTCAAAGGAGCTCCACCCCCACCGACGTCCACCTCCTCCGGTTGAGGTCGAGGATCGTCTTTGGCAGGGCGAGAGCCTCGACGGCCCGGTCCCTCTCCAGCCCCAGAAGGCCCGCCATGGCCACCAGGTCCCGTGGAGACCGCAGGTCCAGATGAGACCGGGCGCCTGTGGTGATCATGATGTTGAGATCGAACTTCTCGATCACTCCCATGTCCCTTTTGACCGCCTCCATCCATCTGACCCTGCCAGCTCCCCGGAGCCTGATCATGGGAGAGAGGTCGAGGGCTATGGCCACCTGGTTATCCCGGGCGGCCCGGGCCGCCGCCACTCCGATCCCGGACCTTCCCCGGTGAGGGTGGGCGAGGAGGTCCACGTTCGGGTCCTCGCACGCCGCCCGGTTGATCTTCTCGTCCCCACCATGGACGGCGATGAAGTCGGCCCTCTCCCGGAGGGAGGCGGCCCTGGCGTGGAGGGATCTCTGGTCGGAGGCTGTGATCTCAGATCCGATTGCCACCTCGATCCCTGCCACAAGCCCCGCCGCATCCAGGCCGAAGGGCCGGCCCGATGAAGTGTGGTTTGATATGATGATCCCCGAGTAGCCGAGCTTCTTTGCGGCCAGGGCCATCCTGCTCGCCGAGTCCGAGCCCTCGGGAAGGCTGTGGACGTTGGGCTCGTAATAGATCATAAGAGGTCTCCGGCGACCAGAAGCGCCCTCTCCCGCCTTGCAGGATAAGATTCAAGATGGGCCGATACCGTTATCGCGTCGCCGGAGTCCGTCAGCCGGGCGTCGCCCCGATAGGCGGCCTGCTTGTCCAGACGGAAGTGGAGGTTGCACTCGTCGTCGACCCGCAGATCGATCTCCCGGCGAAGCCGCTCCATCTCCCCCTCCGGGAGGATCTCCCTCAGCCGGTCGAAGAACTCCAGCCCCTCCTTCTTTCGGAGGGACGAACTCAAAATGAGAATCTCGTTTCCATGGTGGCCGAGGGCCCGGGTTTCTGATACAGATTCCTGCGGCACGAAGAGGGATAGGGCCTCTCTCACCTTCCCATCGTCCTCGGTGGAGGCGACGAAGGCTCGAAAGGTCACCCTGATAATCAAATCACTTTCCTCTGCTGTCGTTGGCCCTTATGCTGGGACGGACCTTCTCGGCTCCGACGCCCTTCTTCCGCAGGCCCCTTCCCCGCTTTCCGGCGCTGGTCTTGCCCCGGTTCGCCCTGCCCCTGTGGCTTCCACCGACGACCCAACCGAGGTCGGAGTCGGAGGCGATGGCCGGATGGTTCGGGTCTACGAGGATCACCTCGTAATACTTCTGCTTTCCGTCTTCCCCAACCCAGTAGGAGTTCAAGACCTCCATGTTGGGGTGCCTTCGGCCGGCCCTCTCCTCGGCGATCCTCTGGAGGCTCTTGCCGGGGGTGATCTTGTTTGCGCCCATGTGTTTGGACCTTCTGCCGCGGATGTACCTGGACTTCCGGCGGCCGCCGCGTCTGACCTTGACCCTCACCACGGTTATGCCCTGCTTGGCCTTGTAGCCGAGGGCCCGAGCCCGATCGAGCCTGGTGGGGCGGTCTATCTTCTGGACGGAGCTCTCCCTCCTCCACCCTACGAGCCTCTCCTGTCTCAGCTCGCCGACGTAGCTATCGCTGGGAGTCTTCCACGCGTCACGAATGTATGCATAAAATGACTTCAATCGCTTCACCTCAGTCCGGTTCGGCCACGTGGGCCACATTCCGGACCCGAGCCCCTCTCGGCTTATAGGAGATAAACCTTTTCCGGCCTCAAGCCCGAGCATCTCCGGAGATAGAGATGGATCAGATCTACCAACCTACTCTTTCAGCCGCTCCGACAAAAGCCATCTTCGGGGCTCTTTTCCCTCTTCGAGGTCGAACTTCGGCTTGTACTTCCCCTTCACCTTCTCCCGCGAATAGACGAGCTGCTCGCCGTTCTTCGCCTCGATGATCGCGAGCAGCCCTTCCATCTCCTGGTCGGAGAGCTCGATCAGCCCCTCCCTCCCTGAAAGCCAGTTGAAGATCTGGACCTCGTTTATATCCCTCACCCGCTTGAGGGCGGAGGCGTCGGTGTCGCCATCGATCGGGACGCTCTTTCCCTCCTCCGGCGACCAGCCGATCCTCCTCTTCTCCGAGCTGAGGAAGGATATCGGTATCTTCTCGCCCTCCAGGGGCTTGGGGTACAGCCCCGTCAACCTCTTATCGTCGCCACAGTTCTGGAGGGGCTCGTGCCGGGACTCTCTATCTTCGACCTTCCTCAGAGGTTGATCCTCGCCGCCTTCTCCAGGTCCCTTCATCTCGACGGATTCCTTCATCTCGACGATCCCCGATCCGATCTCCCGCGTTTCCTCATCACAATTTCGCATCCCGCCAGCAACCGCATCCGGTCAGGTCAGGTCGAACCGTCCTGATGATCAGACGACGATAAGCTGACGATCAGGTCCTCGTCTCGTAATCGATCCTCTTTTTGAGGATGCAGCCTCCGCCCCGGAGGCCCCCCAGAGGGTGCTTGGGGGTTCCCATGGAGTTCATGCACCTCGCCATCACCGCAGCGCCCCGGGCGAGGCCGTCGTCGACGAAGACGATGTTCTTCTCCGGCTGGTCGTAGAGGCCTAGCTGACCTATCTCCTCCAGGATAAGCTCCGGCTTGTTTCCGCTGATCCCCGCCCTCCCGGTGATCCCTATCGCCGTATCTTTGGTGACCAGGCCCGCGTCGATCGCCGCCTTCACGAGACGCCGGGCGGTCATGGCCGCGGCGACGTCTATAGCCCCAAAGAGGGTCTTCAGCCCCTTATCCTGGTGGATCTCCCGTCCGATCTGGGCGAGACGGTTGAGCTGGCTTCCGTTCTCGCCGACGTCGCAGCCTATTAGAACGACCCCGATCTTCTCTGCGGCGGCGGGATCGACGGGGACGCTGCCGTACCTGGTCCTGCCGAGGGGGACCTTCTCGATCCTTATCTGCTCATCGATCACCCTCGCGTACTCCCGGGCGGTCTTGTCGATCTTGACGTTCTTTCCGGAAAAGAGGTCGAGGGTCGTTCCGGTCTGGGGATCGACGAGCCCCGTCCCCTGGATCAGGGCGTCGGGGATCGCTCCCGCCAGGCCGCAGAAGTTTCCTATGGTGTTCGAGTAGGGGAGCTCCGCAGAGGTGATCCTGCCGTCGAGGGTCGTCCCGAAGTCTAGAGACAGGCACGGGTTTCGAAAGTCGACGTCGGTCCACTTCGACCCCTCCTTTATCCCGGCGGTAGCAAGCTCGCCCTCCATCTCGTTTGCGACGATCTCAACGCCGGTCGAGCCCTTTGGGGGGAAGACCGAGGCGACGGGGCCGTTGAAGACGATCTTCTCCATCAGGCTGTAGGGCCGAAACCGATCGGGGATGTTGTAGATCGCCATCGCCGGGGTCATCAGCCTCGGGGGGACGCCGGCTATGAGGCAGCCGTCGGCGAGGGCCTGGATGAAGGTTCCCACCTCGTCGGGGGAGGAGAAGCCGGCGACGACTCCCGTCGATCGGACGACGAAGTTCAGGTCGTCTTTGATGGAGAGCCTCGCCTTGGCGTGGCTCTCCAGCAGCGTGTCACGGACGAGCTCCGAGACCGACTCCCGGGTGAGGGGGGTGCCGCAGAGGGTCTTTGCGAAGACGTCCTCGCCGATCTTCGGCTTTCGGACGTCTCGGGTCATCTTCACCGTCTTGTTGACGATCCGGGTCTGGCCGTTCTTCATGTTGGTGGCGGTGAGGATGCATTTTGTGGTGCTGTTGCCCACCTCCACGGAGGCGACGATGTAGTAGGGGTCCTTCTTCAGCTCCAGGATGTTCACCGGAGGGCTCTCGGCTATTCTCGGCTTGGGCTTCGATCTGAGGAGACGGGCGATGCTCATAATTCTCGGGACGAACTTTCAGACGATAAACTCTTCGGGTCCCGCCGTCGAATCGAAAGTTTGATCCCTTTTGGAAAAGAAGCCACTAACGTGTATTCAGCAGCGGTGGTGGGTGCGGGTCCTGCCGGAAGCACCGCAGCCCGCTTTTTGTCGGAGATGGGCCACGAAGTCGTTCTCATCGATCGAAAGGAGGTGGTGGGAGTCCCCAAGCAGTGCGCCGAGGGGCTCTTCGCCGCCTGCTTTCCGGAGTTCTCGACCGCGGTTGGCGACTTCGTCACAGGCAAGGCCCACTACCTTGAGGTCGTCTTCCCGAACCAAACTAGCTACAGGGTGAGGGGGGACGTGTTGATGCTCGATCGGCCCCGCTTCGACCAGCATCTATTGAAGCTGGCGGAGCGGGCGGGGGCCGAAGTCGCCCTCGGGAGCAAGGTCGAGGAGATCGACACAGAATCAGGCGAACTCCATCTCCGGGGGGGCGAGACGATCAGGGCCGAGGCGATCGTCGGCGCCGACGGCCCGGCGTCGAGGGTCGGAAGGGCGATGGGCACAAGAAACCGGCTCGTCCCCGCGGCTCAGGTGGAGATGACCTGGCCCGAGGACGACGCCATATACGCATACATCGACCGCGGCCTCCCCTCCGAGCCGTACTCCTGCTGGATCTTCCCCAAAAACGAGAGGGGCACCGCCAACGTCGGCTGCTTCGGGACGGTCCCGACCCTAGAGAGGTTCATATCCAAGTACAAAATCGAGGGGGAGATCGTCGAGAAGAACGGGGGCGCCATACCCCTGGGCGTCGCCGAACGGCTCCAGCGGGGACGGGCCGTCCTCATCGGGGACGCCGGCGGGCTCACAAACCCCTTCACCGGCGGCGGCCTCTACCCAGCGGCCCGGTCGGCCAGAATCGCCGCCGAGGCCATCGACCGTTTCCTCCGGGGCGAGACGAAGACGATCGAGTACGAATCGAGGATGAGAAGAGACTTCGTCGCCTCCGACCTCCACCTGAAGGCGAGAGACGTCCTGGCGTCCCTCTCAAATGATGAGCTGTCGAGGCTCGGATCGGCCATGGACGGCCTGGTCTTCCCCGGCCTCAAGTTCAGCGCAAGCCCCTGGCTGGTTTGGCGAGGCCTTTTGCATCCGAGGATCGCGAAGCCGAAGTACGCGCCTCTTCTGAAGCTTCTTGTCAGGTACTGCCTGGCGGGGAAGGTATGGTGAAGATAGGGACGGCCACAAATTATATCTCCTTTACAACCTTTACAATGTCGCCATGATTGCGACGAAACGCTTAGCAGTAACCGAGGCCGTATGGTCAGAGCTATCGGATCTCAAGAGGCCGGGAGAGACCTTCAGCCAGCTCCTCGAAGAGATGATCGAACGCGAGAAGCAGGCCCGGCGCATAGATCATCTGAAGGCGATCGCCGATGAAGGCGATTTTGTGGTGCTGCTCTCTTGAGCCGCAAGTTATCGATCCCATGACACCCGTTCCAAGAATACCCTTTTACGCAATCAAGTCGCCTCTACCAGAAAGAGGACCCACCACCATGATCACAAAGCCAATCCTCCTGGCAGCCCTGATCCTGGCCCTCGCCGCCGGCCCCGGCCAGGCGAACCTGACCGTCTCAAATCAGGTCTCCCCAGACCAGATCTGGCCGGCGACCTCGGTGAGAGGGCCGACCTCCGGGACGGTGACCCTGACGGTCGTCGGGGAGGGGCAGAACAGGACGATGCCCATCGACGTGATCCTGGCCATCGACAGCTCCGCCAGCATGACCGAGACCGACCCATCGGAGATGAGGCTCGACGCCGCGAGAAGCTTCGTCATCAAGATGGACCCCAGCCGGGACAGGGCGGGGCTTGTGAGCTTCGACGACGACGTCGACTTCTCAATCCCCCCGACTGGAGAGTTCGCCCACGTTCTTGAGACGATCGGAGGGGTGGACAGCGACGGAGGAACGAACTTGGACCGGGGCCTCGGAGAGGCGATCGACCTTTTGGCCGCCAACTCGACCGCCAATCCCGATGAGCGGGCGAGGTTTGTGATCATCCTCTCCGACGGCGACGGGGACTACACAAAGTGCGGGAGGGCCGGCTCCGAGACAGATCGGGCGAAGGACGAGGGGATCGTCATCTACACCATAGGGCTGATGGTCGCGGGCACCTCCGCCGAAAAGAGCCTGACGGAGATGGCCGAGACGACCGGCGGCAGATACTTCGACGCCTGCAACGCCTCGGCCCTCGAGTCGATCTACCAGGCCATCGGCGAGGAGGTGACAAACCTCCTGGGTAGAGAGGTCGTGGTCACCTATATCCTCCCACCGGAGATCGAGGCTTCCGGCTACTCGACCCCGCCGGAGGACGAGACCCTGGAGGAGGACGGGAGGTTCCTCACCTGGGAGGCGGGGGATATATCGGCCGGTGAGAGCTGGTCGACAACTTTTGCCGTCTCCTCCCAGACACCGGGCGTCTTCGAGCTGGGAGGGGGCGGGAGCGGGTCCGGATCTGAGGTCGCCTTCAAGAGGAGGAGCGGATTTGTCGACCGCCTCCCCATCGAGGGGGCGCGCCTGGACGTCGCAGAGCTACGGTCCGGAGCCTCGATGAAGCTGGATATCCCCTTCAACTTCAGCGCCGCAAAGGAGAAGATAATCCCCGTCCACCAGGTGGAGATGGAGAACGACTCGGTCATCGTCTGGAGGTTCTCTGATTTCAGCTGCAACTGCGCCAGGGACTGGGCCTTCCTATCCGACGACGGCACCATCGTCGTCGCAAGCCTTCACCCCTTCAGCCTCTCGACCAAAGACGCCCTCGTCGAAGACCTCGCGAGGGTGATGGACATAATTGAGGCGTCGGGGGCGAACGTCTCCCTCTACGACAGGTCGGAGGCTCTCAACGCCGCCCTCTACTACGCAACAGATCCCGGGGTATACCACGCCATAAGCTACTCCTTCGGAGCCGACTTCGACCTGACGCTGGCGGTCCCCGACTGCGCCGTCCAGGAGGCGCGATTATCGGTCCTGGGGTGCGAGCTGGACTATTTCGGAGGGGTCGCCGACCAGGAGTACCTCATCGACGGAGAATTTGTAACCGGATGCGAGTTTCACGACTTCCCCTGGAACGGAAACTGCACCGCCGAGGACGCCGATATCTCGGCTGGGGTGGCCCCAGGAGACCACAGGATATCAGGGAAGAAGATCACCGATCCCCACACCATGATCATCGAGGCGATCACGGCCGATGAGCCGGAAAAAGAGTTCTTCCTTTACAGCGACGACTACAGATCCGTCTGGATCCCGGCGACCACCAACGTCCTCCGCTCTCCCGCCGAGATGATCTCGATCACTTCAGGGACCCTGATCTGAGAATGGCTGAGAATGGTGGGGATGGGTGGTGGGGATGAATGGTGGGGAGAGACGCCAGGTAACACCATTCCGTCTTCCTTTTTCCCACCCTTGTCTTCTCTTGTCTTCTTCCCATCCCCCCGTCCTTCAGCTCTCCTTGTTTACGATCTCAAAGCCGAAGGACTCCTTGAGGACGTCGGGGTTGAGCCTTCCAGTCACCAGGGTCCTCCTCGACTTCAGGTCGTTCATGACGACCTTGGCGGGGGCGAAGACGTTGTGGTCCACCTTGAAGAAATCGAAGCCGCACTCTTTGAAGGTCTTGTAGAAGGGCGCGCCGTAGTCTCTGGACGTATCGGAGGGTGTCGCCTTCAGGTAGCCGAGAAGCTCGTCGAAGGGCTCGTAGTCGACGGTGTAGTAGGTCTCGCCGCCGTAGATGATGGCGTCGTTGGAGGCTCCCATGCACTTTGTGGCCTTGCCGACGACGGGGGCTATCGGGGCCCGGCCCCAGCCGGTCTTGATCGTCCTGATGTCAAAGCCCATGGTGAAGAGCTTGTGAAGGCCGGTCTCCACGACTCGGGCCGAGACCTGGACGAGCCCGGCCACCGAGTCGGTGGGGGCGACGGCGAGGCGGAGGTCGGCGGGATCGATCCCGCAGGCTTCGGCGATCTTGCCTGCGGCCTCCTCGTCGGGGAGGGTCTCCGACTCCAGGAAGAGGACCCCGACGTCGGCGTACTCCTCAAACCCCAGGGCGTCGTAGAGCTCCTTTGTCTTCCGGGCCAGGGCTCGGGCGGGGCCGGAGCCCATCCCGAAGTACTTGCCGGCCTTCACCTGCCACATGGCGCACTGGGAGGCCATGCAGGAGATGGCGGGGTGGTCGGTCGCCACCTGGACCCCTGGGATGGTCGTCCCGTCGATCTCGATGGGGGTCGGCTGGATGTCGGCGAGGTCGGCCATACAGAGCCTGGAGAGGTAGATCCCGGCCCCAAACCCTCCCTGAGCCTCCACCCCGGCGTCGGCGACCACCGTCCCGTTATCCAGCTCCACCACCCCAACCTGGAGCTCGTCGGCGTAGTCCAGCATCTCCTCGAATACCTCTAACCCAAGCTCGTTCAACGACTGCAGTGTTCTCACCAGATCTGCCAAGACGCTGGAGCCGATATAAATTTGGCGATGACAAAAAATGGCGGAGGCTGGAGGCAAAGGCAGAAGGCGCAAAGATGTACGAGGAAGGCTGGATGGGACAGATGGGATGATGGTGAGGAGGAGGAAGAGGAGGTGGGTGGTCGATCCTGAGGCTGGGGGATGCCAAACCTTTTCATCAGGCACCGATCTAGTCCGTTCATGTTCGAACCTGAAGAGGAGTCGGCAGTCCTGGGGATCGTCTGCGGCTTTCTGGGAATATCGGAAGATGAGATGATAAAGATCGGCGAAGTGATCAAGAAGAGCGTCTTCGATCCGGGCGTCGAAAGCGAGGAGGAGGCCGTCGGTCGGCTCAGGGATGCCCTGAAAGACATGTCGAAAGAGGAGGCTCTGCTCGCGGGGGTCTTCATCTCAGGGCTTCTGCGGTGCAACCTGGCTCGGCAGTACATGCAGGCGATGGCCGAGGCCGAAGGCTCTGAAGGATCCGAGTGATGGACGACGACTCACAAAAGGCCTTAAAACTGTCAATTAGAGATCTCGAATTAGAGATCTCGATCGAGGATAAAATATGCCTGCCCGACGAAAAGGAGAAATGGGCGAAAGCTAGCTCGCTATCCTCGCTCGGGGGGCGAAGGACCAGGGGAGCTTCTTTCGGTCGGGCCTTGGGGATCTGTCTCTGGTTCTGTCTCGATCCCCGACGGGGTCGGCGACTACAGGGGCACCAAGCCAAAAGTCTGCAGGTCCGGCCGTCGGTCCCTGGGCCGGTGCCGGTCCGGCTGCGGGTACGGATTCCGGCGCAATTGTCATTGCCGGAGTCATCTCGGCGCCGCAGCCGCCACCACAGCCTCCACCGCAGCCGCCGCCGCAGCCACCGTCACCACAGCCGTCGCCGCCACAGCCGCAGCCGTCGTCATCTTCATCGGGGCCCGCGCCGCCTGCATAATCATAGCTGCCCTCGCCGCTGCCGTATACCGCCTCGGAAGGGTCTTTTTCCAGGTCCATCTTGACGGGGACGTCCCCGGCGTAGACCGGCCTTCTCAGCTCTGCCAGCATCAGCTCCAAGGTTACCAATCCCAATCTTGCCATTTTGTTATACATCTCCTGGATCGTTTTCGACGATCGCTGAAATTGTACACAGCAAGTAACGTGGCATTACTATATATAGGTTACTAAGATCAGATTAGATGGACGGATGTGTATAGATGAGCTGTTGTGAGCATCAATGACCTTTCGGTTCGGTCCTGAAAACGAAGATATCTGCATCAATGCCCAACATCGGATGGGTAAAATTGAACCGCTTCCCAGAATCCTGAGCCACGAATTTTGAATCCTTCAACCAGAACTCAGCTCAACCGGCTCTCAGGGTCCCACATGGTGCAGTTTTTGCTGTGGGCATTCCCCGTCCAAGTCGGAGATCGCCACGTAGCAGATCCCGGACTCGACCACGCCCTACTGCTGGGACAGCGACCCGCTCGGGCGGCGCCGCAATCCGCGGGCAGCCAGAAAGAAGGTGAGGCAATAATTTGATATAGTTCATATGCTTAAAATGGCTAAAGAAAAGGTTGAAGATGAGGGAGAAAGCAAAATGGATAAAACGATATATAGAATGGGATTCTAGACGGCGCTGGTCGCCTTCATCGCCGCCGCCGGCTACTCCGTCTTCCAGATCCTCCAGATCGTCGGACTTCTCGGCAGCCCATGGGATGAGATTCTCATATACGGATCTTCGCTTCTGATAGCGACGCCGTTTATGCTTGCACTCCTCGCCCTCCACCAGGTGACGCCAGACGACAGGAGGTTCTGGAGCTCCGCCGCCGTCATCTTTGCCGTGATCTACGTCGTATACGTCACCCTGAACTACGCCGTTCAGCTGACGGCCGTCCTCCCCTACGAAGATCCCGACCCGGTCCTGATCCAGACGCCTCACTCTCTATTCTGGACGGTGGACGCCCTCGGATACATAGCCCTCGGTTTTGCGACCCTGTTTGCGATCCCCCTCTTCGAGAGGAAAGGGCTAGAGAGGTGGGTTCGGCGGTTCTTCCTCGCCAACGGCCTGATCATCCCTCTTTTTGTTATAGTATATTTTTATCCGCATTTCTCAACCCGGCTCCTCCTCCTGGGCCTTCCGTGGGTCGTCACCGCGCCGGGGTCGATGCTGATGTTGGCGCTCTATTTCAGGAGAGTGGGAGGGCCGGAAAGGTGATCGGAGTAGTCACGAGGCAACGCAGGATAATGCGAATTAAATAATATTTCATCAGAACTCGATAAATTACCGAAGAGTTCTGTGAGAGGCTCGGGGAGAATCATGCCGGAAAGCACCACCAGACCCGCAAGGCTGTATTTCGCTGATAACATCCGATGGTTCGTGATAGTCCAGGTGGTCGTCCTCCACGCCGCCGTGACCTACTCGAACCTGGGGAAGTGGTACTACATCGAGCCTGCAGAGCTCGGCCCCCTCTCGGGCCTCGCCTTCGGGTTCATCCTCTCCTTCACCCAGGCATACTCCATGGGCCTCCTCTTCCTCATTGCAGGATACTTCGTCCCCGCCTCCTTCGACCGGAAGGGCGCCCGGAAGTTCCTGAGGGATCGGGCCGTCCGCCTCGGCATCCCCGCCCTGATCTACATGCTCTTCATCAACCCGGCCCTAGAATATTACGTGATGGCCCTGGAGGCGGAGGCCCCTCTGCCGCCTCCTGGAGGGTTTTACCTCAGATACGTCCTCGGCCTCAACTTCATCGGCGGCTCGGGGCCGATGTGGTTTGCCCTGGCCCTCCTGATCTTCTCCGCCGCTTACGCCGCGGCGAGGCTTTTTCTCCCCGACCCAAAAGAGGGCGAAGGGCGCGGAGAAGGAGACGGAGAGCTCCCCGGCCACCGGGACGTCGTCAAACTCGGTCTCGTCATCGCAGCCGCAGCCTTCACCATCCGCCTCGTCCAGCCGATCGGGACGGCGGTCCTGAACATGCAGCTTCCCTTCTTCGCCTCCTACGTCGCCCTCTTCGCCGTCGGGATCGTCGCCCGCCGGAGGCGCTGGCTCCTCCGCATCCCGTACCCATTCGGGATGGCGTGGCTGAAGGCCGCCCTCATCGGCGGGACGATTCTGTGGCTTGGGATCTTCGTCGTCGGGATCGGGCCGGAGGGCGACATCTCGAAGGTCTACGGCGGCCTGTACTGGCAGAGCGCGGCTTACGCCCTCTGGGAGTCCTTCTTCGGCCTGGGCGCCATCCTCGGCATCGTGGTCTTATTCCGGGAGAGGTTCAACTCGGGCGGGAGTTCGCCCGGTTCATGTCCGACAACAGCTTCTCCGTCTATGTCTTCCATCCGCCGATCCTGATCCTGGTCACGCTGGCCCTGCGGGGGTTCGCGTGGCATCCGTTTGCCAAGTTCGTCGTGGCGGCGGCGGTGGCGGTGCCGCTGTGCTTCGTGGCGAGCGAGCTGGTGCTGAGGCGGATTCCGGTGTTGAGGAGGGTTCTATGAATGAAGAGTATCTGGCGTCTTAGAGGTGGGCTCCGGCGACGTATGGCTTGGCCGTCAGATCAATGAGAATTTCCTCGCGGACCTGCGAGAGATCGATGGTCCATCGAATCCTACGCCGAGGGGGAAGACTTATCGTGTTTTTACTAGTCCCCGAGTGGCTGGCCACCGTGAAGGCAAACCTGGATACCTATTTTAGGCAGGGCTTTCGATACTGTCCAGTCTTCTGTAATGAGATCGGCAGAGGCAGTTCTTTCCCTATTTATATCTTGTTGACCAGACAATAGACTCCAGCTATTCAGAGGTGTAGGAACGTACGACTTTTAATAGTATTTATTAACATTTAATAACAGCTCTATACTCTAAGTAACCAGAACATTAATTCTTACTTCAATATAGTGTACCTATAAACGTTAGTTTGCCGAGGCAGAAATCCCATATTCTTGTAAAGCCTATTGGCAGCTTTCCGCTCAGGACGTGATGTTAGGTCCACCGTCTTCGCGCCCATTTTTTTTGCACGATGAAGAGCTTTAGTGATTAATGATGTGCCAATACCTTGTCTACGTACTGCCTCGTCCACAACAATATCTTCGATCCAAGCTCTTGTTCCTGTTGGAATGCGGAAAACAACGAGCGATAAAGTACCAACTATTCTGCTATCTTCTATAGCTAAAAACAGAATTATATTAGCAGAATTCACAATTTCTTGCAATTCAGTTTTGCTAGGTATCGCACAAGATACTGACAGTTGAGGAATAAGATGTTTAAAAGCATCCACTAATTGATCAGTAATATCCCTTGCTTCGCTAATCTCCATTTTTTGCCCCCTCCGCAAAATTCTATTACTTCTCCACAATTGAATTCATCAAAATTCATTTTTGTGTTTTCAATTCGTCCAATCTCTGCATAAATTGGGAATATCTATTTTTGACTATTTCAGGTAGCTGATGTGGGGGAAACATTCCTAGTTCCGTGATCAAATATGTTATATCATCATTATTTACTTTGTCTTCTCTAGGATTAAATATTTTTATTCCATCTATTCTTGAATAGTTTATCGACCCCTCTCCCATAAGCCATGCGTTTTTTCTCTCTATGTCCTCCTTAAACTTTAATTCTCCAAACTTAAAGCAATCTGCTAATACATAAATAGGAACATTTAAAAGTTTACCCAATTTGGCTATCGCCAAATGCCCTGCTGTATGGCCAAACGATATTTCATTTATATCAATTCCATTTGCGCCAAAAACTATTTTTCGAACTTTATCCTTAGTCCTCACAAGTAGGTTCCCTACCAATATATCTGGAACTAAAAATACATTGGGGAAGCCTTTTTCCTTAACCGCTATCGAATATTCCAGACCATCACAATATTCTATTTCGTTTGAATAGCTATATCGCCCTGAATTTCTACCTTCAAGGACATAAATATTCGTAATCTTTTTTATACCTTCATCTATTCGATCCAAGGCTTCAATAACGATTTTACTATGACCGAATAACAGAATCGGCTCTCCATCGCTAAGCACAGGTTTTGCATTTTCCGCGATTTTTTCAATAGCTTTATCGCGGTCGGCTTTAATGTTAAGCACCTCACTTTTTAGATTATCCAATATTTTATGGGAGTCAATTGTATCAGCAGCAGCCAAACTAAT
>Ga0116152_10002629_pt1 | contig 14598 bp, 11 predicted proteins | sample AD_UKC119_MetaG_FD_89894 | JGI IMG/M metagenome (GOLD analysis project Ga0116152, IMG submission 89894) | Active sludge microbial communities of municipal wastewater-treating anaerobic digesters from Hong Kong - AD_UKC119_MetaG | ecosystem: Engineered > Bioreactor > Anaerobic > Digestate... | reverse complement strand
GCGAAAAGATTTCTTCAGTTTCCATCGCCAGTTCCGTTTCCCCTTCCCCCTTTTTTTCCAGGGAGTTTTGAACAAAAAGAAACAAAAATGCGCACATCATTCAAAACGACTGGCGCAATTTACTGCGAGCACGTAGAGTAAAAGAGTCTCTACGACGCTCCGTTTTTTTCTTCTGCGGGGGGGCGGATTTTTCTGTGCGAGGCAATGCCAATCACATATTTTTTTAGGAGGTAAAAGGATGAAAGCTCTGCGTTTTTCACGTGTCTTTTTCGCATGCGTTCTTGCGGTCTTCGTATCGACGTCAGCCGTGGCGTGTACTCCCATGGGAGTTGGTCCAAAGGCGAGCGTCGACGGATCGGTCATGGTAAGCCACACGTGCGACGGATGGTATGACCACCGAATCCAAATTGTCCCGGGCGGCTCTCATCAGCCGGGAGAAATGGTTGATATTTTTAATATCATGTGCTACGACACCCGCCCCGACCGCCCTGTGAAAAAGGTCGGCGAAATTCCCCAAGCTGAAAAGACTTATACCTATTTCCATATCGGCTACCCCTTCATGAACGACCAGCAGGTCATGATGGGCGAGTTCACCTGGAGCGGACGGGATGAACTTGGAACTCCTGAAGGGCTTTTCTATATCGAAAATCTGGAAGCCCTCGGTCTGGCGCGAGCAGCCACCGCGCGGGAAGCCATCAAAGTCATGGGTTCCCTTGCAGAAAAGTACGGTTATGCGGACGGCGGAGAAACGCTTGTCATCGCGGATACGAAGGAGCTTTGGGTATTCGAGATCTGCGGCCCCGGACTCTGGAACAAAGAGTCCGGCCGGCCCGGCGCTCACTGGGTAGCGCAGCGTGTTCCCGACGATGAAGTATTCGTCGGAGCCAACCGGGCGCGCATCGGCGTGATCGACTTCGCCGACACCGAAAACTACATTTTCTCCACCGACATCACCAAGCTCCCCGAGCAGATGGGGTGGTGGAAACAGGGAGAGCCCTTCCACTATGCAAATATCTTCAATCCGGAACCTTACGGCTATCCGTACTATCAGTCCCGCCGCGAATGGAGAGCTTTGAGCCTTCTCGCCCCTTCACAGAAATTCGACGTCCTCGACGAGTATGAGCACTACCCATTCTCCATCAAACCGGATCGTAAACTGAGTGTAAAAGATCTCATGGACATCTACAGCGACCATCTTGAAGGTACTGATTACGATATGACCACGGACGCGGCTTCCGGCCCCTTTGGAAATCCCAACCGGTGGCCAACTCCCGCTTCCGTTCGCCCTGAGAACCGTAAGGGAATGGACTGGGAGCGTCCGATCGCAATGTTCCGCTGCTCTTACAGCTTTGTTTCACAGAGCCGCGACTGGCTCCCCGCCCCAATCGGCGGTGTGCTCTGGTTCGGACAGGACGCCCCGGACACAACGGTATACGTTCCCATCTACTGCGGTGTAACCGAGCTGCCCAAACCCTGGACCACGGGGAAACGTGCGGAGTTCGATCGTGAAAGTGCCTGGTGGGCCTTCAACCTTGTGAACAACTGGGCCAATCTGCGCTGGGACGCCATGTACAAAGAGATCAGAGCAAAGAAGGCGGAGTTTGAAGACGTCTTCTTCTCACTGCAGACGGAAGTTGAGGAAAAAGCGCTTGCCCTGTATAAGAAAGACCCTCAGGAGGCAGTCGCGTATCTTACCCAGTACACAAATGCCAATCTGAACAAAGTCGAAAAGGGCTGGTGGGATTTCGCATTCCATCTCATCGGTAAATTCTATGACGGCGGGATGATCAATGAAGAGGGAAAGATGACCTCGCCGGGTTACCCCACAGAGTACCTTGAAAAAGTCGGATTCGGCGATCTCACAGTCCGCGACCTCGAAAGGAAAAAAGCCAGAGAAACCGCGAAATAGTCGGAGTGCGTCAGGTAAATCGGCTGCCCCCCCCGCAGCCGATTTACTATAAAAATAAGCCCGGATGAAAAAACACGCGCCGCGAGAATACACTTTTCAGGAGGTGCTCATAGATGAAAAAAAAGATGATGTATTTGCTTCTCTTGCTTTCGATTGTTTCTTTTCCGTTTTCCAGCCTTGCCGATACTCCGAAACTTGAAGGTCCTTATTTGGTCACCACCTGCGGACAAAGTCCCGGGGCCGTCATGGTGCGCATGTCGGCGCTTCAGGCTGGAGTGCAGGCGGAACACAACAACACGCTTTCCGCTTCGGATCTTTCCGGAAAAGACGTGAAAACGCTTATTGTCACTACCGGTACAAGCATGAAGGGTATGGGAGCTGCGGGAACGAACGTAGACAAGGAAATCGCCCGGTGCAGCGAGCTCATCGCTGCGGCAAAATCTGCCGGAATCGTGGTCGTCGGCGCGCATGTAGAAGGAATGGCCCGCCGGACCGACAGCTCCGACGAAGCCTCTATCGAGGCCGTCATGAAGGATGCCGATGTGCTCCTTGTAATCGACGACAGCGACAGCGACGGATTTTTCACTGAATATGCGCGGAAACACGAAAAACCATTAATCAAAATTAAGGATGCTTTGGCAATCGGTCCGGTCCTCAAGTAGCCATCTTTATTGTTGGCATGAGGGCCTCTCTTTGAGGCCCTTTTTGCTTTACATTTTCTGAAAGGATTGTATTCCGATGACAATGTTTCATCATTCTCTCTTTGTATTAATTTTTATAGTTGCAGCTTTCGCTGCAGGAAAGAAGCTCTCTCTGAACACCGAAAACTCGATGCTTCTCTCGGCGGTCACAGGACTCGTTGCGCATATTTTTCTGCCGAAAGGAGTCGATCCCAGATCCGTACTCCCATTTGCCGAAGCAATCCGGCATCTTGTTGAAGGCGCCTTTACGTATTTCGACGTCTGCCTTATCTTCATGACAGCAACTTTTTTCATGGCTCTGTATAAGGAAGCAGGCGGCGTTGCATTTATAGTGCGCCGCATAGTTATTAATTTTCATAACCGCAGATCCGTATGCCTCCTTCTTCTCGTCCTTGTGATGATGATCCCGGGGGCCATTACAGGATCCGGCGCCACGACCGTGCTCACAGTAGGCTCCCTCGTCGGTTCGGTGTTGCTTGCGATGGATGTCCCTGCAAATAAAAGAGTCGCCTTGATCTTTTTGCTCGCAGCTATGAGTGCAGCCTGCCCGCCGATCAACCTGTGGGCGATGATGGCCGCTGCAGGAGCAAATATGCCCTATGTGGGCTTTGCCCGTCCGCTCGGACTTCTCTCAGTAACGGGCGCGTTGTTCGCAGCGTTCTGGCTTGCGGGGAAAGGTAAACCTGTCGATATGCACAAAGCGCTCTCAACGCTCCCGGAGGTCCCTGAAGGCTGGAATTGGCGCCGTGCGGGCGCTCCTTTTCTCGTCCTCGCGGCACTCGTTCTCGCCGGAAGAGCGTTCCCCTATTCATTCCCGGTTCTGGGACTGCCGCTGATTTTTATGATAAGCGCCCTCGCAGTCTTCGTTATCAGTCCCTCTCGCCTTCCCTTGTTCCGTGTGGCGCAGCATACTGTAAAAATCCTGCTCGGACTTGTGAGTATCATGGTGGTTGTAGGCGTTCTTATTCAGGTGATGACTCTCAGCGGCGTTCGGGGGCTTCTCTCTCTTGCCGTAGTAACGCTTCCGCTCAGCGTGCTTTTCTTTACTCTCTGGATGATACTGCCCATATCGGAGGGAATGCTTCAGTACGCAGTCGCCCCGCTCTTCGGCGTTCCTTTGATCATGCTGTTCAACATGAAAGGGCTTGATCCCGTAGTTTCCCTTGCAGCGTGGTCGGTCATGTGGCCGCTGGGCGACTGTCTTCCGCCTACTGCGGTAGTCGGACGTGCCGCTGTTATGGAGCTTGACTTCGAGGGAGACTATTACCGGGGGTTTGTCAAAACAGCTCTTCCGGTGATGGCTTTTATTCTCCTCCTGTCCACTCTCTTCATGGTGTACAGCAAGGAGATTTCCCAAGTGATCGGAGGTTGACGTCTGTGGATATGCTTACGATAAATTCAGTGGTGATGATCCTGTATTACTTCATCACAACTTTTTTTCTTCTTGCGATGGTTCGAAACTTCATCGTGACACGGGATGTTCAAGAGGCTCTCCTGTACGCCGTCGTTATGATTCCCTTTGTTTTGCGCCTTCTGCGGCTCAAGTAGAAAGGGGCCTTAGAGAATGAATATTCGCACTGCAAAACTCATCATTCTTCTTTTCGCAGGCTCTTGCGCTGCGATCGCAGGATCTCTTTTTAAAGAGCATATGGAGTATAAAGAAGCTGTCGTCGCGAGCCCCTTTCTCTCAGAAGTCAGAAAACTCAGCGATTACAGCGATGCAGTCAAAGGCTCGGTTAACGATGCGAATGTATATATTTTCAACGGTCCGACCCCCGGCGGGACCGTCGTCTTGCTCGGAGGAACTCACCCGGAAGAGCCGGTTGCGAACCTTTCAGCTCAGATATTTACCGAGAACGTTCATCCCGTTCAAGGACGGGTCATCGTCATCAACCGCATCAACACAAGCGCCTCCATGGCCACACGAATGGGAGAGGCGTACCCCAGGTTTTATCATATTTCCACCCCCTAGGGAGTAAAGAAATGGAGATATGGCGACCGGCTCGCAACCCCGTTGCACTCCTGGCCGGACCCCGAGGTGTACGTTCACTACCCGAGCGGACAGAATCTCGCCTACATGGATGTACGGAACGCGAACCGGACATGGCCGGGACGCCCCGACGGCCTCCTTTGCGAACGTACGAATTACGCGCTCATGGAACTGATCCGTAAAGAAAAAGCGGATATCGTCATGGACTTCCACGAAGCCGAGCTTGAATACGCCGTGGAGAACACCATCGTCGTTCACGAAAAGGGACAATCGGTAGCAGCCATGGCATCTATGATGCTCACCTCCCAGACTTTTGACGTACCTATTGGTATGGAGTTCTCCCCAAAAGCGCTTCACGGTCTTTCTCACCGCGAGGTCGGAGATCATTCCGACGCTGTTTCTTACCTTGTTGAAGTGGCGGAACCTATGCTTGACAGAATTCGCGGGATCACCGACGAAGAGCTCTTGATGTCAGGAAAGGACCGGTTTGTCATGAAGGCGGGAGAATACAAGCTCCTCTACTCCCCCATCGATGAGAGCGGATGGCCTGTGGAAAAAAGGACGGCTCGTCATGTCGCTACGCTGATGACCATTCTCCAGGTGAACAACATGCTCGCCCCGGAGAAAACGATCATCCTTGAAGGAATCCCGGATTACCGGGAAATAATGGGAAACGGCCTGGGGGCCTTCTTTCAAAATCCAGATGAGGCGCCTCAAGAGAGGGTTTTTTACGATTGATCGTATAGAGAGGAACATCTATCTTCATAAACCCCTCTCTACAGAAGAGCGGAGACCGACTCAAAGAAAAGAATCCGGCCTCCGCTCTTCTTCATTTTTAGGGCCATATCCCCCTGAATCGCATCGCATCGACGATTCTTCCAACCGCCTTGACATATGCCGCCTTCCTGGCGCTTATCTTTCTGTCCTCAGCGATTTTCATGACGTCCTTAAATGAAAGAGTAAGGCGTTCGTCAAGCTTCTGAAAAACGTACTCCTCCGTCCATACGTCTCCTGATCTCCCCTGTATCCATTCGAAGCAACTGACGATAACCCCTCCCGCATTTGCAAGAACATCCGGAATAATCGTAACGCCTTTATCGGTAAGCAGGGCCTCAGCATCGGGCGTAACCGGACCGTTTGCAATTTCGAGCAGTACATGCGCTTTAATGTCCGGCGCATTCTGAGCATCCACAGCGCCTCCAAGTGCTGCGAGGATCAAAATATCCATGTCAAGTCCGAAGAAAAGATCGGGGAAGAGCTCCTCAGCTCCCTGAAATCCTTTAAGGGAACGGGTATTGTTCTTATGTTTAGAGACTTCTCTATACGGGAGCCCTTTCGGGTTATAGAGTGCCGCCCCGCTGTCTGATACTGCAACAACCGTTAGTCCAAGATCATCTTCCACAAAGCGGTGAGCACGCGTCCCCGCGTTCCCGTAGCCCTGTATTCCAACCTTCAAATCTTTCTTCCCCAGAAGGCCGAGCTTTGCAAGCCCCTCACGGAGAATAAAGACGCCTCCCTTCCCCGTAGCATCCGATCTTCCCAGAGAACCCCCCAGAACAGGAGGTTTCCCGGTATATGCCGACGATTCGCTCCATCCTTTGACTTTTTCATACGTATCAAGGAACCACGACATGATCTGAGGGTTTGTGTACACATCCGGCGCCGGGATGTCGTAATCCGTCCCCGTAAATCGGGCAAGTCCGAAAGCATACGCTCTGCTCAGAGTTTCAAGTTCGTTGCGGGAAAGCTCCCTTATATCGACAGAGATTCCTCCCTTTCCTCCTCCGTAAGGGAGCCCTGCAATTGCACATTTGATCGTCATCCACGATGAAAGGGCGACCACTTCATCCCTGCTGACCTCCGCATGATAGCGCACGCCGCCCTTGTAAGGGCCAAGAGCGTTGTTGTGGTGGCTCCTCCACGCCTTGAACACCTTCACGCCTCCTCCGTCGAGGCGCACAGGCAAAGAGAGTTCAAGCACCTCCTTCGGATGCCTGAGAATTTCCAGGTACTCCGGCTCCACAGTCACATACGGAACCGCCTGTTCAAGCTGCTGTAAAAACATAGCCTGCGGATTCACCTTTCATCCCTCCAATCTTCTGGAAACGAACTGCTACTGGACGCTCACAACTTAATTGAACAGTTGGAATTCGTGTATTATTTTATCACACAACTCTTTTCCTGCCCCACTTTTCAATAAAAAAAACGACCGGTTGCCCGGTCGTTTTCAGATGTATCAGAAAAAAAGTTTGAGCTCGAACTTACAGGAAGACGCCTCTCATGCGAACTGCATCGGCGACTCTCTGAATCGCCGCCATGAACGCTGCGCGACGCATCTTCACGTTCTTGTCCTTTGCGTAGCCCCACACGCGCTGGAAGTTGTCCTTCATGATGCGGATGAGGCGCTCGTTGTACTCCTCCTCCGACCAGAAGAAACCGCCGAGATCCTGCGCCCACTCGAAGTAAGAGCCGATAACGCCGCCGGAGTTGGCGAGGAAGTCCGGGACAACGAGAACGCCCTTTGCGTCAAGAATAGCGTCGCCTTCCGGAGTCACGGGGCCGTTTGCAGCCTCAACGATGTACTTTGCTTTGACTTTGTCAGCATTCTTTCCGTTGATGACGCCTTCAAGAGCTGCGGGAATGAGAATATCGCAGTTGACAAAGAGAGCTTCGGGAAGGTCGAGCTTCTGGCAGCCGTCGCAGGTGAAGCCTTCAAGCAGGTGCTTGGGATGGTTGTTCACATGGTCGATAGCTTTCTTTATGTCAAGCCCCTTCTCTGCGAAGTAAGTTCCGGTAATATCGCTGATGGCGACAACTTTGGAACCGGCGTTCACCATAGTAAGGGCCGCGTAGGTTCCTACGTTGCCGAAGCCCTGGATCGAGACAGAGATTGCTTTCGGGTCTTTGCCGAGGTTCTTCAGCAGTTCAAGAGCGCAGGTTGCAACGCCGTAACCGGTCGCCGCGGTGCGTCCTTTGGAACCCCACAGCGGAATGGGTTTGCCTGTGAAGATGGCGGGTTCAAGCTGGTTCTTCATCTTGCTGATGGTATCCATAAACCAGACCATTTCCGGGCCGCCGGTGTTCACGTCAGGAGCGGGAACGTCGGTCCATGCGCCGATCACGGGAGCCATGCGGGCAGCCCATGTGCGGGAAATACGTTCTTTTTCCTTCTTCGAGAGTTCCAGAGGCTCGCAGGAAACTCCGCCCTTGCCGCCGCCGTAAGGGATACCGGCCAGCGAACACTTCCATGTCATCATCATGGCAAGCGCTTCGCACTCTTCAACGTTCACTTCCGGGTGGAAACGGACGCCGCCCTTGCCGGGGCCTATCGCGGAAGAATGGAGCACCCGGTAGCCGTCGAAGACCTTCACAGATCCGTCGTCCATCTCGACAGGGATGGACACGCTGGTCTTGCGTTCGGAATGGCTGAGAATATCGATAAGGCCCTCTTCAAGCCCCATCTCCTCCGCCGCGGCATAGAAATTTTTGAGTGCGGTGTCAAGAAGCACGTTCGAGGAAGTACGCTTTACAACAGACATGAAACACACCTCCTGTATATTTACGGCCTGAGCCGTTTGAGACCTTAGTAACTATCATAGCACTCTTTTTCCAAAGAACAAGCGAGAAATTGAAATACATCAAAATAATCCTAAATACCCGCCACAAAACACAAAATCTCTTTAACGGAGAAACGAAGTACCATAGGCTTGCAGCGTTTGGGTTCTCAGAATCTCACGAATTACAGCACGATTCTTCCGATTCACTGAGCACCCCGACAAGCATCAGATATGCAGACCAGAGAAATCCGCGCTGTACAATGAGAATTTCGTTGTTCTTGAACTCCATGAATGACGGAACCCAGAGGACAACGCCATCCTGCTCAATTTTTTGAAACTCCGCCTCCACCGGAGGCTTCCCGTCCTCTATACGGACGACTCTCCTGGCATTTCAGCCGACACCGAGTGTCCGCCGGATTGCATAGACTTCTCCCCTCTTCCGCAGCTTTTCCAGAATCTTCTCTTCCGCAACGATTTTTACATGTTCCATGCTCTTCCCTCCTTCCCTGACGAAGTTTGTCCTTCGCGGGTAGAACCGGGTTATACCGGAGGTTTCCAGCCCCTCGAACGTAGAAGCTCCCCCATATCCTCCGGAAGAGGAGCAGCTATCCGCATGCCTGAAAGCGATTCAAGTTCTCCCAGAAGGCTCCCGAAGACAACCTGATAACTATGCAGAAGAGGGCGGCGAATCCCCCTCTTCCTCCACTTCGCATTGACATTTTCGCTGCCGTAGCGAATATCTCCGAGAATCGAATGACCTATCGACGCCATGTGCACCCGGGCCTGGTGAGAGCGCCCCGTCACGAGGTCGATTTCGACGAGAGAAACGTCCCCTCCGGCTGCAAGAAGTCTGTAGCGAGTGAGCGCCTCCTTCCCCGAAGGATCCACCTTAACGGTGTTGGAAGCGGGATCCTTGAGCAAAGGGGCGTCGATCTCTCCCTTTGCAGGAGGAACCCCCGAAACTACGGCGAGATACGTCTTTCGAACTTCACGAGCCCGGAAGGCATCCTGGAGTATGCGGAGAGAGACCCCGGAGAGCGCCACCAGAAGCACTCCCGTCGTGTTCCTGTCCAGCCGGTGCACTGCGTAGGCTCTCTCCTCGGCCCCTTCAAGACTCCGCATGTACTTCACCCTGTCGAGCACATTGTCCTGATCCTTCCGGTCCGGCTGGACAAGCAGGTTTTCCGGCTTATTCACAGCCAGCAAGCGCTCGTCCTCGAACAGAATAGGAAGTGTGCGGCGATAGCGGAAGCCCTCTTCCCTTTCGGCAGGCCCTTCCCAAGGGACATACAGCTCCTGCCCCGCCGTTATCCTGACGTCGCACGCCGCCTTTTTCCCGTCCAGCCGGACAGCGCCTGTACGGATGCCTTTCATTACAACGCTGAGCAGCAACGCAGGCCAGATCGACCGGATCGTCTTGTCCAGGCGACGCCCGTCATCAGAAGGTGAAATATGCAGTTTATACCCCATTGTTCAGCTCCCATTTCCAGAAACGTCTTTGGGCGGAAGGATTAAAATCGGATATTTCCCGTCCATCTTCCATCTGATCGACAGAATGCTTCCAGCAGAAGAGCCTGAAATCCATCTCGTCGGCCGCGCTCACCGCCATGGCTTCCGGAGTCGCGGGAAGCACAGGAGAACCGTACTCCCTGCATCCGTGATGGCTGACAATGATATGCCCTATGGCCAGAAAAAGCCGTTCATCCAGGTTGAATTCACGGGCGAGGGATTCAAACATGCTGTACCCAATCACAATATGATCGTGAAAGGTCCCCGCCACGGTCATTACAGGCGCAGGAACAAGGCGGTACGCCTCCATCTTGCCAAGATCATGGAGCAGCGCTCCCGCCAATGTGACGGCAACGTCCGCCTCGTACCCGCCGGATATTCCCGCTTCGACGATATTTTTCGCCGTGCGCGCAACCGCTATCGTATGCTCCAGAAGACCGCCGACGTACGCGTGATGGTGAGAAACTGCGGCCGGGCATGTCTTGAAACGCTCCCACAGGTTTTTCTTGAAAAAGACGAAATCGAGAAAATCACCGACGGGTCCTTCGCACACTTCCAGCAGTTCCAGGAATGCGCGTTCAAGGCTCTCCTCCGGCACGGGAGAACGCTGCACGTACTGATGCGGCGGGTATTTTTCCTGATTGACAAGTGAAACCGCATTGAAATTGTACTGCTGCTGTCCTCTGAACTCCGTAACCTGACCGACAAGACCAACAGTCTTTCCCGTAAGATCGCGTAAAATCTCCGATTCAGCCGGTTCCGCGACGAGCAGGGGAGCGTCTCTCCTGTCCCACCACTGCGCGTTCGACCACACCTTTCCCTCAATCGTCCCTTCAGAATCCATGATACCGAGATCCCAGTAGTTCTTCCCGTTCTTATCTTTCCTGGTCGACGATTTCACAACGACGCCAAGCACCTTGAACTTCTCGTCCTTTGACATCCGCCGTATTTCGCCGATCGTGCAAATCTGCTGTTCTTCCACTCAATCACCTCATGTACGCATACGTCGGCGCCGCTATGCGCCGAATTTATCAAGCCTGCGGGCGTGCGCCAGCATCAGGCCGAGAAGTTTTTTCGCCTCTATGCGCCCGCCTGCGCCGATACGGCATTCGCGCTCGTCAAACGACTTCGAGTCGCCTCCGCGGACAAACTCGCTTGCGAGCAGGAAGGGGACCGGATGCCAGGAATGGCCGCTCATCACGCTTGGCGTGCTGTGGTCTCCGGTAATGACAAGAACGTCGGGCGAGAGCGCAAGCAAACGCGGCAGGAGCGCGTCCACTGTTTCCACAACTTTCTTTTTTCCTTCAAAATCGCCGTCCTCGCCGCGACTATCTGTATATTTCACGTGGACGTAGAAGTAGTCGTAGTCGCTCCAAAGACGCCCCACGCTGTCGAAAAGCTTATCAAGCGTCTCGCCCGCTTCGACGACGTTCATCCCGACCAGTTTGGCGAGCCCCTTGTACATAGGGTAGGTTGCAACCGCCACAGGCTTGATTTTATAAACGTCTCCCAAAAGCGGGATATCAGGAGCGGATGAAAATCCGCGCAGAAGACAGCCGTTCGCCGGAGCTTCGCCTTTCAGCACCTCCGCGACTTTCTTTATGAAGGCGTTTGCAACGTCCGCCATCCGTTCGCCGTCTGAAACCGTCGGCCGCGCCCAGCGCATCGGACTGCCTTCCTGCTGAGGATCGGCGTCGGCCACGTTCTCGCTCAACCCCTCTCCCGAGAAGACGACGACGAAACGATGTTCCTTTCCCGGGTAAAAAGTTACACGGACTCCGTTAATCTCCTTGATCGATTCAGCAAGTTTCTTCACGACAAGCGCACTCTTCTCGGTGGGGATGCGCCCCGCGCGCCTGTCGGTGATCACATCGTCGTCGGAACGGGTGCAAAAGTTCCCCCGCGCGCATACGTCTCCCGGACCTACAAGCGCGCCAACGCCCATGGCTTCGAGAATTCCTCGCCCTATGGAGAACTCCATCGGGTCGTACCCGAAGAGGGAGAGATGCCCGGGCCCGCTTCCCGGAGTTATGCCGACATCGACCATGTCCAGAAGGCCGAGTTCGCTCTTTCTCGCCAAGGCGTCCATATTCGGCGTCGCCGCTGCTTCGAGTTCCGTTTTTCCTTCGGGGCCGGGAAGACCTCCTATACCGTCCATGACAAGAAGAATCATCTTCTTGCCGTTGTCAGTCGCCAGGCTCTTCAATATATCCATTCTTTTCATATTTCTCGCCACCTTCGAAAAGTTTTCATTTCACTAATGGATCGATTTGTCTCGAGTGCTCGTTTTTTTCTGCAAAAACCTCTGCATTTTATGTTATCATTTTCTTCAGCGGTCCATCCACTTAATTTCAATTCAAGGGGGTCATCAAGGTGAAGTTTTCCGAAAGAGTCCTGGCGATGCAATCGTCTCCGGTGCGCAGACTACTGCCGTACGCGGAGGAGGCGCGAGCGAAGGGGAAGAAGATCTATCCTCTCAACATCGGGCAGCCGGACATCAAAACACCCGAATCGTTCCTCAAGGCTATCAAGGACTTTTCGCAGGAGGTTATTGCGTACGCAACCTCCCAGGGGAACAACGATCTGAGAGATGCAATAAGCCGCTACTACAAAGAGTTTAACATCCCAATCGAGAGAGAAGATCTTATTGTCACCAACGGCGGCAGCGAAGCTCTTCTTTTTGCGTTTATGACGATGTGCGACCCCGGAGACGAAGTGCTCATCCCTGAACCATTCTACGCCAATTATAACGCGTTTGCACAGAGCGTGAACGTCAAAGTCGTCCCAATTACGACCAAAGCCGAAGAAGGCTTCCATCTTCCCCCCAAGGAGCAGGTCGAAGCGCTCGTTACGCCGCGGACACGGGCAATCCTTGTGGCGAACCCCGGAAATCCGACCGGAACGATTTATACCCGCGACGAGATGGATATGCTCGCGGACCTTGCGCTCAGACACAATCTCTACATAGTCGCTGACGAGGTCTACCGGGAGTTCGTGTACGACGGACTGAAATACACAAGCTTCGGCCACCTGCCGGAAATACAGGACAGAGTCATCATCGTCGATTCCGTTTCGAAGCGCTACAGCGCCTGCGGCGCCCGCATCGGGTGCATCGCGTGCAAGAACAAGGACTTCATGGCGCAGGTTCTCAAGATCGCGCAGGGCCGCCTCTGCGTTCCCACGCTGGAACAGGTCGGCGCTACAGCGCTGTACAGTACGCCAAAATCGTACCTTGATGAAGTGAACAAAGAATACCAGTCCCGCCGCGACACGCTCTACGCCGCGCTGAAGAAGATGCCCGGAGTGATCTGCTCGGAACCGAAGGGCGCCTTCTATGTCATGGTGAAGCTCCCCGTCGACGACGCGGAGAAGTTCATCATCTGGATGCTTCAGAACTTCGACGTTGACGGCGAAACCGTCATGGCTTCCGCCGGCGAGGGATTCTACGCGACTCCCGGGCTGGGAAAGCAGGAGTTCCGTCTTGCGTACGTCTTAAAGAACGATGAGCTTGTTAAGGCAATGGATATTCTCAAGGTCGCTCTTGAAGCCTATCCGGGGCGTATCGAGCCGGTAGCCGCCCGCTGATTCTTCCGTAAACACGGATTCTCCGCCCTTCCATACCCTGCGGTCCGGATGAACGGCGGCCGCAGGGTATGTTATTATGTTTTCCGCAGAACATTCAATGAAGAGAGGAAGTTACACATGCTGAAAGTCAAGGAAGCTATGCCTAAGGATGTCGGACACAGTATTGCCCGCATCTCCCCCGAGGACATGGCCGCGCTGGGCCTTTCGGAAGGCCAGATAGTCGAAATAGAAGGGAAACGCCGCACTCCCGTCCGGATTCTCTCATGCGATTCCGACCTTGTCGCCTCCGGGGGCGCGAAAGGCGTGGTCCAGATTGACGGTATCACAAGGGACAACGCGCAGGCGAGTATCGACGACAAGGTGTCCGTCCATACGACGACGCACCACTTCGCAGGAAGCGTTACGCTCCGTCCGCTTACCTCTACGGCGCTGCTGGAGAAAGAGCGCGACGCCGCGTATATCCGTTCCCTTCTTGAAGGCCTTCCCGTTCTTACCGACGACCGGGTGCGTACCAATCTCTTCGGCGCGCGTATCTGTGACTTCCGCGTCGTCGACACGACGCCTGCCGGAACAGTGATCATCAGCAAGTCCACCTACGTGAACGTGGAAAAACAGGCGGAGGGCGAGAAGAAGGCAAAGATATCCTACGAGGACATCGGGGGGCTTGGACCTCAGATCCAAAGAATCCGCGAGATGATCGAACTGCCGCTGCGCTTCCCTCAGGTCTTCGACCGCCTTGGCGTTCAACCACCGAAGGGCGTACTGCTCTACGGCCCTCCGGGTACCGGAAAGACCGTTATCGCGAGGGCTGTAGCCTCGGAGACGGACGTTTATTTCACCCACATTTCGGGCCCGGAGGTCATCGGCAAGTTCTACGGTGAAAGCGAAGAACGGCTGCGCAACGTATTCGAAGACGCGCAGGCCCATGCGCCCTCGATCATCTTCATCGACGAAATCGACGCCATCGCCCCGAAGCGTGAGGAGATGGGCGGAGAAAAACAGGTCGAGCGCAGGGTTGTCGCCCAGCTCCTGGCGCTCATGGACGGGCTGGAGTCCCGCGGTCAGATCGTGGTCATCGGCGCCACCAACATACCGAACACTCTCGACCCGGCGCTCAGGCGTCCGGGCCGCTTCGACAGAGAGATCTCCATACCTATCCCCGACAAGAAGGGCCGGTATGAGATTCTCACCATTCATACGCGCGGGATGCCGCTGGCGGCCGACGTGGATCTTCGCCGTCTTGCAGACATGACGCACGGATACGTCGGGGCGGATATCGAGGCGCTCGCCAAGGAGGCCGCGATGGCCAGCCCCGACGTATCCGTGCGTCATGTCTGCAAGACGGCG
>Ga0116152_10002628_pt1 | contig 14600 bp, 15 predicted proteins | sample AD_UKC119_MetaG_FD_89894 | JGI IMG/M metagenome (GOLD analysis project Ga0116152, IMG submission 89894) | Active sludge microbial communities of municipal wastewater-treating anaerobic digesters from Hong Kong - AD_UKC119_MetaG | ecosystem: Engineered > Bioreactor > Anaerobic > Digestate... | reverse complement strand
TCTGTTTTTTATACGGAAAATTGTCTGTACGGTTCCAATATCTTTTAAAAAATGGGCATCTGAACTTTGGATAAAGGTTTTTCCGTTCAGATAGGGGAATTGTTTACAAATTTTCTGTGGCGACGAAAAACGGGAAACTTCGTAGGCGTCGGCATCCAGTTCCTGCGGTATAAAGCCCAGTTGACTGGTGAGGCTGTACATCGACCGGTCGATGTGTGCGGGAATATAAAGGCCGTTCAGGCTGTGTACATGACTTGCCAGCTCATCCAGGGTCAGCGTTGTCGCCGTAAGCAAAAGCCAGTCGATCTCTCCTGTTATCTGTTCATTTTCATCTACAATTACTTGATAACCAAATTTATCCGGGTCGTTTTTTATTTTGTAAATCGCAGAATCAATGCGTTGTTGGAAGGTCTCCAGTTGATCAAAATTTTCAAAAAAAGCCAGGCCATGGGTCTCTTCTACTGTGGTGACCTCCATTCCACAAAGTACAAAAATGCCGAATTTCTCTGCTATTCGGGCAGTTACCCGACAGTTTGCGGATGCATTATGGTCGGTAATCCCAATGATATCCAATCCTTTTCTTGCCGCTTCACGGATAATATTCCCCGGACTCATCTCAAGGCTTCCGCAAGGACTTAACACGGTGTGGAGGTGTAAATCAGCTGAAAAGTTTTGCAGGATTTCACCGCTATTCATGTTCTGGAATGTAAGGCAGCATATATTTTTCCTGCCGTTTCAAATGAGTTCATCGTTGTGGTGATAACCGGGATATTTACGTTTTCCGCTGCTTCAATCAGATCGACAGCCGGCTGGTTATTATTGGTAATAATAATACAGGCCAGCTCTTTCAGTGATGCAATAGCAGCAAGGTTCTTATGTGTCTGAATGGTAATCCATGCCATATTTTCCTTGCTGTTGCCCATTACATCGCTCAGTAGATCCGATACATATCCGTCACTCAGTATGTTTTCAATTCCATTTTTTCCGCATAGAAGTTTTGTTTTTTCCCATTGCAGAATATCAGCTACCTTCATTTTTTGCTCCTTTCTTTGAACAGTCTTTATTAAGGGCTTCTTCGCCCCATATCTTAAAAATAATACGCTGTGCATGATCACGGTTGATCAGGCTGGTATGTTGCATAAAAATACAGTCGGAGATGTTCGAACGTTTTTGTACAATGTCTTCCGCCAGTGCATGACAGTCGGGTGCACCGCAGGCTCCGCAATCGAAGCCGGGCATGAAGCACATAAGTTCTCTGATGCGTTCCAGCTTTTTAAGTGCGTTGGGAAGGTCATTGTCGAGTTTAATTGGTCGTGGGTCGATCGGTCCGGTTGTCATTTTGGTTTGAAGAAAAAGAGTTGCTTCCGGATTATTTTTCCCCGTGAGTCCGTATTCGATGTCTTCTTTGGCGGATGCTGCGGCGCGGGATCTGAGGCGTTCGGCCGTCAGAAACCGGTTGGCATGACAGAGGATTCCTCCGGCGCAGCTTTCGTCGCATGCGCGTAACTCAAGAAAGTCAACATCCGTAATTTCTTCGTTTTCAATTTTTTCGAGGAAGTCGTTAACATTTCTGATTCCGTCGATCGCCAATGCTCTTCCCCGGGCATGTTGTACTTCCCCGTTGGTCAGGCTCCAGGTGATGGCTGCCGGAGTCAGATGGGTGCGCTGGATGGCCGGATTTCGGGCAATTCCTTTTTTTATCTGGGCCATGATGCGGTCATAGAAGCTATCCATATTAATAACCCCATTGATCACGCTTTTGTCTTCACCCACCGGACTTTTTACCGCTGCGATTTTAGCTGCGCAGGGGGTGATATAAAATATTCCGATTTCCTGTTCGTTGAACCCTTTGGCTTTCAGCTCGTTTTTTACCAGTTCAGCAGTAAGGTCGTGTGGCGCCTTTATCCGGATGATATGGTCGGTAAGCGATGGGAATCTTACCTGTATAAGGCGCACTACTGCCGGGCAAAAGGAGGATATAAGGGGTTTATTATCGTGTTGTTGAGTGTATGTTTGTATTTGTTCTTTCAGGAAATCCACCGATTGTTCTACTTCAAACACATGAGTGAACCCCAGGGAATGGATGGCCTGATAGATCTGATCTGTGGAGATTTCGTCGGGGAACTGGCCTGTCATTACGGCCGGTAGCAATGCTACGGTGATGGTATATTGCCGAATTGCCGAAAGGTCGTCCTGATTAATTTTAAAAGCATGAACCGGACAAACCCGGTAGCATTCGCCACAGTCGATGCAACGTTCTGGCATCACCTGCGCTTTTCCGTTTCTCACCCTTATGGCTTGTGTCGGACACACACGCATACAATGGGTGCAGCCTACGCAAATCGATTGGTCGACCCGGAACGCATGATGAAAGGAATTTTTGTTCATCGGATGTTTTTTTCGTTAAGGCGTATACGAACGTTGTATATCCTGATTTTAATTGACGCTATCGCTTGCCCTTTTTTTAGGGTAACAAATAATTGATAAGTGTGACTACTGTGCCTTTGTTTATTTCACTGGTAATATACATTTCATCGGTATTTTTTTTCATGTTTGGGAGCCCCATTCCTGCGCCAAATCCCATCTCTCTGACGGCAGGTGATGCCGTGGAATAGCCTTTTTCCATGGCTTTTTCGATGTCGGGGATGCCTGGCCCATTATCGGTAAGGACAATTGTAATTTTCTCTGTATCAATAGCAACGGTAATCACTCCATTAAACGCATGCGCTACAATATTTACCTCTCCTTCGTATAAGGCCACGACAATACGTTTGATAATTCGTGCCTCAATGTTTAACTGTTTGAGTATTTTCTTTACTTCACTGCTTGCATTTCCGGCCCGGCTAAAATTGCCACCCTGTATTTTATAGAGAAGATGCACGTTATTAAAAAATTGGTTTTACACCCAGGGTATAAAGAATCCCGGCGACTTTATAAACCGAATAGTGGCTTTCAATAATCACCATATTATTTTCTTCTGCCAGACGTTTAATGTCGCAATTTACTTTTTTATTCCGGGCAAAAATAATATATCGGATGTCTGCCATTTCGGCAGTTCGGATCGTTTGTAAGTTATTCAGGCCTGTGATCAGCAGAATGTCCTCTTTTTCAACCGTCAAAACATCACTCATCAGGTCGGAGGCAAAGGCGTATTCCACTTCACAATCGGGTAATGGGTCTCCCGCTAGTTGGGTTCCGTTAATTTTATTTATGATCAAACTTAGTTTCATGTGCTTGTGTTCTTTTTACGATTTCTTTGCAAAGGTACTATTTTTCTTTTGTAATAAAAGAGTAATTGTGAAAAAAATAACAATGTGAAAATAATAACAGATGAATCAGTGGTTTTTATTCCCTGTCTTCGGACTACAGATCGATACCTATTGGGACTCGTTTGGCAGATTCCCAATAGAACCTGCCGGAAAATGGTTGATGTTTTATTCCATTGATTTTTGTACCAGCCCAATGAACAGCCGGTATCCGAGAATATTTCTGAGGAAAAGAATAATATGTGCTTTCCCTGCGCAGGGGTAGCGTAATTTTTGCCTGCCATCAGTGGCTGCAGTAAAAATAGTTCTGGCCACAATTTCCGGATCTGAGTGGTTCCTGGAGGCTAACTGCTGTGTCCGTTGGTCTACTTTATCCGTATATTCCTTGTACTCACTTACCTGATCGATATTGAGCCGGGTCTGGCTTCGGCTGGCAAAATCGGTTTTTGTGGCTCCAGGCTCAATCAGTTTTACTGCGATATTTAATGGGCGTAATTCATACCGCAATGTTTCCGTGAAGCCTTCAACTGCCCATTTTGAACTCAGATAGAGGCTAAAAAGCGGAATGGTTACCCGACCACCGAGGCTTGATACATTAATAATAATACCTTTTCGGTGTTTTCGGAAATAGGGAAGAAATATTTTTGTTACCCGCATCAGGCCAAGTACATTGACTTCAAACTGGTTTTTTATTTGTGATTCTGTAGCGGCCTCGAAGGGGCCTCTGATTCCGTAGCCTGCATTATTAACCAGTACATCCAGCGTACCAAATACTGCGAGGGCGTTTTCCAGTGCATCTGTAATAGAGTGTTCTTCTGTAACATCGAGTTGTACTATAAGGACATTTTTCAGTAGTGTAAGTTCTTGGGCATCCGCAGTATTTCGCATAGTGGCCACTACATTCCAGCCTTTTTCATGGAAGTATTTTGCTGTGGCTTTTCCTATTCCGCTGGAGGCTCCGGTGATTACTACTGTTTTCATACTTCTTTTTTTTCGGCAAGTAGTGTTGCTTATGATGAAAAGTTTGTCGCTAAATTCAGTACTTCTGCCATTTTTTGTAAACGATGGGCATAATGGCCCGGAAAAATTAAATGGTGGTTGCCTAAAGGTTTATCCATTAACAGTTGAGCCTCTGACTTGTTTAGCTCCAATACCAGTTGTGTACGGCAGGCTTCCGGGATTTCAGGTGCTGCTTTCGTGACGGCTTCTGCGATAAACACCCGGGTCAATGGGCTGTTGAATCTTACCAGTGTATAATTTCCTTGTTGTAACCGGCCTTTTACCGCTGTTCCCATTCCTGTTTCGTAATGGGTTGTAATTATTTGGCTTTCAGGCATATTCAGCGGTATGGTACAATGTGCAAACCTGATTTCATTATCCTGAACCATTACGATATTTGCCATCCAGGGAAGATGGCCGGTAACGGCTTTGATCAGCATCATTCCTGCCAGGCTGATCATGTCGCCTTCGCATGCTGCTGGAATGCCTTCAGCATTTAGAAGAGCCAGTGGCAGACAGGCCGTGATTTGTTTCTTTGTTACCAACGAGAAGCATTCTACGCTCACCCCGGCGAGTTGATGTGTGAGGATGAGCGATTTCAAAAGGCCGTAGAGGCTTCCTGAGCCGTAAATAGATTGGAACGGAGCATGAGTGACGGCTGCCAAAAAGTTTTCGGGGCAGGTTTCCTTTTCCGGGTCGGGTAGGGTATGCCAGGGGAAATGTTTTATTTTCATTCCTGTCACTTGTTCCAGTCGCCTGGGGGCAACGATTGAATTCACCAGCCAGTCCGACACATCACCGATCAGTCCAAGGGTTTGGTTTCTGAGGGCTGTGAGTTGACGTATTACCCAAATATATTCAAGTATTTCGTTGATTGCATCGGGGTGATTGGTGCTAAATCGTTTCGCCCAAATTTTTTTTTCGTGGCAATAGCTGAGTACTTCAGTGGCGGCGGCGAAGGCATTATTCTCGCTGCTGGCAAGCAGCAACGGGAAGTTATTTTTTTTACAATAGCTAACCGCCTGTTGTTCCGATCCTCCGGAAATAAAGAGTAAAACCTCCGGATTATGCGCTGTAATACAGTACGAGTGAGCCCCAAATAGCAGGTGGGCAAGTTGTTCTCCGTGCTGTAGTAGCGTATTTTCCGGTTGTTTGTGGTGGACAAGCGCTATGCGAATGGGATCCATGTTTTTTCTGCAAGATAAAAAAATCCGGCGGAAGTCAGTTCTATTTACAGAATGATAATATTTTCTTTTTTAGTGAATTTTTCGCAGTAATGGCATTTTAGCTTCAGATTTTCTTTATCGGTTACGTAAAATTTTCTGGGTACTTTTTGATGATTGGTTATACATTTGGGGTTAAAGCATTTAACGAATCCTTCGATAACATCCGGAATTTGCACCGTTTTTTTTGCAATCACCATAAAGTCCTTAATTTCAATTAAAGATGCGGAGGGTGCCACAAGGGCAATTTTATTTATTTCATCGTCTTCAAAATAGCGGTTACTGACTTTAATAATTCCTTTTTTCCCGAATTTTTTACTATCGAGATTGGTTCCAAAAGTTATGGGACTTGTGCATGCATCCAGGCCAAGGAATTTGATTACGGAAAAAACGGCTTCTGTTGGGATATGATCGATGACGGTTCCGTTTTCAATGGCTGAAACCTGTAATAATTTTCTTGCTTCCATGCGTTACGATATTATGGGTTTATTTAAGATTGAGAATTGATGCGAGTAGGGCTTCTCTGACATATACGCCATTAAGTGCCTGCTGAAAATAGTATGCTTTGGTATTGGTGTCGACATCCTCGTCAATTTCGTTTACTCTGGGCAATGGATGCATTACTTTCAGGTTGTTTTTTGCCGGGTTTAGCATTGCGTTTTTTAACACATAGCTATTTTAAACTCTTTCATATTCAAGAGGATCAGCGAATCTCTCGCGTTGGATACGGGTCATATAAATAATATCTGCTTCGGGGATAACTTCTTCCAGTCCTGTACATTGGAAATATTCCAGGTTTTTGTCTTTGATATGCTGTTTTACTTCTCTTGGAAGCTTAAGCTCCATGGGTGAAACGAGGTAGTAGGTAGTGTTAAACTGTGCCATGGCCTGAACCAGAGAGTGGACTGTCCGGCCGTATTTTAGGTCACCTACGAAAGCGATTTTCAGGTTTTCGAGGGTTCCCTGAGTTTTGCGTATGGAATAGAGGTCGAGGAGGCATTGTGTGGGGTGTTGGTTCGCTCCGTCACCGGCGTTAATAATGGGTACGTGGCTGACTTCCGAGGCAAAACGGGCACTTCCGTCGAGAGGGTGTCGCATGACGATAAGGTCGGCATAGAGGCTCACGTTGGTAATGGTGTCACGCAATGATTCACCTTTTTGTACGGAGGAGCTGGAAGCATCTGTAAACCCGATGATTCTTCCGCCCAATCGTTGGATGGCTGTTTCAAAACTCAGGCGTGTGCGGGTGGAAGGTTCGAAAAACAGGCTTGCCACGATTTTGTTTTGCAGGAGGGTGGGTTCGGGATGGTGTTCAAAGTATTCTGAAAGGTTGAGGAGTTCCAACATTTCTTGTTTTGTAAAATCGGTAATGGATACCAGGCTTCTTTTTTTCATCTGTAATCATTTTGTTTGCAACGATTCCTTTTTCTTGCCTGGGGTTTCATTACAACCTGGCGTTTGGAGCAAAAGGTTCGTGTTTGGTATTCTTCTATTATCCGTTGTATTTTTAAGTATTTCATGCGGTTAAGGCATAAAAAAAGGGCGACTGAATTGTCGCCCAATTAATTACTATTTAAGATTGTGTTTTTTTACAAAATCTTTCAGGATTCCATCGAGTGTTGGCTCACCAATTTCCTGCAAATCGTAATATACGCGGGTATTGGGTTTATTGATATTAATAATGCGGTTCAGGTCGATGGGTGTTCCAATAATCACTGAATCACAGTCGGTATTGTTGATTGTAGTTTCCAGATCTTTAAGTTGCTGGTCGCTGTAGCCCATAGCCGGAAGGATTGTACCGATGTTGGGATAGATCCGGAAGGTTTCGGAAAGTTTTCCAACGGTATAAGGGCGTGGGTCGACTTCTTCGGCACAGCCAAACTTGCGGGCTGCAACGGTACCGGCGCCAATTTTCATTTCTCCGTGGGTAAGTGTCGGGCCGTCTTCGACGATCAGGCAACGTTTTCCTGAAATCAGTTCAGGTTTGTCGACTTTTATGGGAGAAGCCCCATCGACCACGATTGCTTTCGGGTTTACTTTGGCAATACTTTCGCGGACGGTTTGAATGCCTTCGGGAGAAGCGGTATCCATTTTATTAATCACGATGGCATCGGCAAGGCGCATGTTGACTTCCCCGGGGTAGTAGCGTAATTCGTTACCTGGACGGTGGGGGTCGGCCACTGTAATGGTGAGGTCGGGTTTATAGAAGGAGAAGTCGTTGTTTCCTCCATCCCAGAGTACGACATCACATCCGTCGGGATCTTTTTCTGCTGCGCGAAGAATGGCTTCATAATCGACCCCGGCGTAGATTACGTTACCGCGCACAACGTGGGGTTCATATTCTTCCATTTCTTCAACAGTACATTCATGTTTTTTCAGGTCTTCGACGGTAGCAAAGCGTTGTACTGCTTGTTTTGCCAAATCTCCATAAGGCATTGGGTGACGAATGGCCACAACTTTAAGGCCTTCTTCCATCAGGTATTCAATAACTTTCCGTGAGGTCTGTGATTTTCCGCATCCTGTACGAGTGGCCACGACGGCAATAACCGGTTTAGTTGATTTTACCATGGTTTCTCCCGGTCCCAGAAGGATAAAATTGGCTCCTGCTGCATTTACTACTGAGCTAATATTCATTACTCTTTCGTAAGGAACATCGCTATAGGAGAAAACACAATCCAGGATATTTTTTTCCTTGATCAGGGAAGGAAGGTCTTCTTCTGCTACAATCGGAATTCCCTCAGGATACAAGGCTTCACCTGCCAATACTGCAGGATAGGCTCTTCCATCGATATCCGGAATCTGAGCAGCAGTGAATGCGACAACATTGTAGTTTTCATTTCCGCGGAAGTAGGTGTTGAAGTTGTGAAAATCTCTTCCAGCAGCTCCAATTATAACTACATTTCTTTTCATAAATTTACCTTTTTTAGGGTATTTGTTCGACAATTTTTTCTAGTTGCAAATTTATAAGATTATCTCATTCCACAATCGTTTGCGCTTATTTTTTTGTCATTAAGTTATTAACGTGCAATTCTGACAGGCTTTTTTTGCCTCTGATCTCTTATGATTCTTATTATCTTTGCACGGTTAAATATTAAATGATACTATTCCATGACGCGACCTGAAAAATTGCTTTTTCAAAATACAATTGCTGCGGTACAGGCGTTGTACCATACTACTCCCGATGATTCAATGGTTAGTGTTCAGCGCACCCGTACTGATTTTGAGGGCGATTACACGCTGGTGCTGTTTCCGCTTTTGCTCATCAGTAAAAAAAGTCCGGAAGATACAGCCGCTGAAATTGGGAACTGGCTTATCACGCACCGGGAAGAATGGGAAACCTTTCAGGTAGTTAAAGGGTTTTTAAATCTTAAACTTACAACTGCGTACTGGAAGCATTTTCTTCAGGCCGCGTTGGACGAAAGGGATTATGGCGTTATTCCTATAAAAAAGGAAGCGCCTGTGGTTGTGGAGTATTCTTCCCCTAATACCAATAAGCCCCTTCATCTGGGCCATATTCGAAATAATTTTTTAGGTGAGGCAATTTGTAATATATTGGCTGCTAATGGATTCCCTGTTGTTCGTGTTAATTTGGTAAACGATCGGGGTATTCATATCTGCAAATCGATGGTAGCCTGGTTAAAGTTTGGTAATGGGGAAACACCGGAGTCTAGCGGCATGAAAGGCGATCACTTGATCGGAAAGTATTATGTGTTATTTGATCAGGTATGGAAAAAAGAGGTGGCTGGCCTTGTGGCTCAGGGCCTTTCTGATGAGGTGGCCAGGGAAGAGGCTCCTTTGATGGTTGAAGCGCGTGAAATGCTTCGTAAGTGGGAGCAGGGTGATCGGGTGGTTCGCGATTTATGGTTGAGGATGAATGAATGGGTATACGAGGGTTTTGCGCTTACCTATCAACGAATGGGCGTTCATTTTGATAAAACGTATTACGAGTCAGAAACATACCTTTTAGGTAAGGATTTGGTGCTGAAAGGATTGGAAGAGAAAAAGCTGGTTCGTAAATCGGATTCAAGTGTTTGGGCTGATTTATCTGATGAAGGCCTGGACGAGAAGATTCTCCTTCGTTCCGACGGTACATCGGTTTATATGACGCAGGATCTTGGTACTGCCAATTTGCGTTTTCTTGATTATGGCCCTCAGAAAATGGTTTATGTGGTGGGAAACGAGCAGAATTATCATTTTGACGTTCTCCAAAGGATTCTTCATAAGTTAGGATATGACTGGGCCAGCCGGATTTTTCATCTTTCTTACGGGATGGTCGAGCTTCCTCAGGGCAAAATGAAATCCCGGGAGGGTACGGTTGTGGATGCCGATGATTTGATGGATGCCATGTATGAAACTTCCCGGCAAATGAGCGAAGCGCTGGGTAAAGTAAAAGCGGGTGACCAAGGGGCTGAAGCACTGTTTTCTCTGGTTAGTCTGGGTGCACTTAAATATTTTATTCTTAAAGTGGATCCGAAGAAAAAAATGCTTTTTAATCCGGAAGAGTCCATTGATTTTAATGGTAATACCGGGCCTTTCATACAATATACTTATGCCCGGATCCGTTCGCTGCTGCGAAAAGCAGAAAATCAGGGCAAACGGATTAGCCTGAATGGCGACGAAGATTTTGCCGTTTTGAATCAAGCGGAAATGGCGATTTTGAAGGCCTTGCATGAATATCCTGAAATTGTAAGGGCTGCCGGTGAAGGATTAAGTCCGGCGATGATTGCGAATTACGCATACGATTTGGCGAAAGCCTTCAATGGGTTTTATCAGGAAGTTCCGGTATTAAAAGAAGAGGATGAAAATAAGGCGGCAATCCGGCTTTCGCTGGTGCTGATGACCGGCAGGGTTATTCAGCGTGCTATGGCGCTGCTGGGTATTGCAGTTCCGGAGCGGATGTAGGCCGACTCTTTTATATTATGGATCAATCATTCGAGAGATTTTCAAAAACCCCCTGATGCGTTGAAAAAATTCTGCATGAAAATCGTTATTTCTTCAACTGTTTTTTATATGCGTCCCAGTCCTCAACCGGAACCCGGGCAACGCCACTTTCACAGGCTGCTTTCGCTACGGCATAGGATTCAAATTCATTCAGACGGGGATCAAAAGGTTTGGGGATGATATAGTCGCGTCCAAATTTCAGTGTTTCAAGGCCATAGGCATCAAGTACATCTTGGGTTACGGGCTCTTTTGCCAATGCTGCCAGTGCTTTCGCTGCTGCCAGTTTCATTTCTTCGTTAATATTGGTAGCACGCACATCCAGCGCTCCCCGGAAGATAAACGGAAAGCCCAGTACATTATTTACCTGATTGGGGTAATCTGACCGCCCGGTAGCCATAAGAATATCGTCTCTTGTTGCCAGCGCTTCTTCAGGGGAAATTTCAGGGGTAGGGTTAGCCAGCGCAAAGACAATGGGGTTGTCGGCCATTTTTTTGAGGTATTCAGGCTTCAGGGCACCGGCAACCGATAGGCCCAGAAACATATCCGCACCATCAATGGCTTCTTCCAGGGTATGTACATTTCGGTGGGTGACAAATTGTGCTTTGTATTTGTTCAGGTCGGTCCGGTTTTTATGAAGGACGCCTTTACTGTCGAGCATAAGAATATTTTCCTGTGCGACGCCGAGAGCGATGTAGAGTTTGGCACAGGAAAAGGCTGCAGCACCGGCACCGTTTACCACGATTTTAATTTGGCTTAATTCTTTTCCTACAATTTCTGCCGCATTCAATAAAGCAGCCGAGGTAATGATAGCTGTACCATGCTGGTCGTCGTGCATCACGGGAATATCAAGGATTTCCTTGAGTTTTTCTTCAATATAGAAACATTCCGGAGCTTTGATGTCTTCCAGGTTAATGCCTCCGAATGTGGGTGCCATGGCTTTGATGATGGCAACTAATTTTTCGGGGTCTTTCTCGTCCAGTTCGATATCGAAGACGTCGATATCGGCAAAGGCTTTAAAGAGCAATCCTTTGCCTTCCATCACGGGTTTTCCTGCAAGTGTACCGATATCACCAAGTCCCAGAACTGCGGTTCCATTGGAGATTACTGCCACAAGGTTTCCTTTTCCCGTATAGGTATAGGCCTCAAGGGGATTTTTTTGTATTTCGAGGCACGGGGCAGCCACTCCCGGCGTATAGGCCATAGCGAGGTCATGTTGTGTTTTACTGGGTTTCGATGGGATCACTTCGAGTTTTCCCGGTCGGCCCTGGGCATGGTAGCGAAGTGCTTCAGCGCTGATATCTTTCATTATATGAGGTGTTTCCGGTGTAGTAATCGTTTCATATTTTCCTGTAATTCGCGGGCGTTTTCAGCAGCTTTTTCTGCAAAGTCCTTCCCATTGCTGGCGAAAATGATTCCACGCGACGAATTGACAAGGATTCCGCATTGGGCATTCATTCCGAATTCAGCCACTTGTTCCAGGCTGCCTCCCTGAGCCCCGACGCCTGGAACCAGCAAGAAGTGTCCGGGTACAATCTGGCGTATTCCGGTGAGCATTTCTGCTTTTGTTGCACCGACCACAAACATCATGTTATCTTCATTCCCCCCCCACTGGAAGCTGGTGGCAAGTACTTGTTCGAAGAGTTTTTTGATCCTTGGCCGCTTGGTTCGTATGCCCATTTTATCCATCATCGCCGAAAATTGTGGCTGGAGATACTGGAAATCGTATGCTCCCGGGTTGGAGGTAAGTGCGAGCAGGATTACCCATTTCCCTTCAAAATCAAGAAAGGGAGTTACGGAGTCTTCCCCCATGTAGGGCGCGACGGTAAGTGCATCCACATCCATTTGGCGAAAAAATGCATTGGCATATTGTTTTGAGGTATTTCCAATATCCCCGCGTTTTGCATCGGCGATTGTAAACACTTCATGACGAAATTGTTTGAGATAATCAAAAGTACGTTCCAGGCTCATCCATCCTTTTGAACCGCGGCTTTCATAGAAAGCGGTATTGGGTTTATAAGCAATCGTATATTGGAGTGTAGCATCGATAATCTGTTTGTTAAATTCAAAGACCGGATCCTCGTTTTCCAGCAAGTGCCGGGGAATTTTGTGGATGTCGGAGTCGAGCCCGACACATAAAAATGATGCTTTTTGCCGGATCAGTTCAAATAATTCGTTTCTGTTCATAGCCAGAGTTGTTGTATGCATCGTTTTGTGTTATTCACTTATTGATCCTTTCAGTCGTTCTGCATTTTCGGCAATTTGGAGTTTGTCGATAAATTCCTGAATATCACCGTCTAATACCATGGGGAGGTTATATACTGAAAAGTTAATCCGGTGATCGGTTACGCGGCCCTGGGGATAATTGTAGGTTCTGATTTTTGCCGATCGGTCGCCAGAGGAGACCATGGTTTTTCTTTTGGAGGAAATATCGTCGAGGTATTTTTGGTATTCCATTTCGTAAATTCGGGTACGCAGCACCCGCATGGCTTTGTCGAGGTTTTTGATTTGTGATTTTTGATCCTGACAGGTCACCACAATACCGGTAGGTTCGTGGGTAAGCCGCACGGCTGAATAAGTAGTATTAACCGATTGTCCTCCGGGGCCTGAGCTACAGTAGGTGTCTTTCCGGATATCGGAAGGTTTAAGTTCTACGTCAAATTCTTCTGCTTCGGGCAGTACTGCGACTGTGGCTGCGGAGGTATGCACCCGGCCTTGTGTTTCAGTTTGAGGCACCCGTTGAACACGGTGTACTCCGGATTCATATTTTAATTGGCCATATACATTAACACCGATTACATTAAAAACGATCTCTTTGTATCCTCCGGAAGTGCCGGGGGTGTCACTCACCGCTTCCACTTTCCATTTTTTTGTTTCGCAGTATTTAAGGTACATACGGTAAAGATCGCCGGCAAAAATGCTGGCTTCATCCCCTCCGGTACCCGCACGGATTTCCACGATGGCATTTTTACCGTCCTGTGGATCTTTTGGAATAAGAAGAAGCTGAATGGAATCCTCCAGATTGTCGCGCCGTTCAATGAGCTGGTTTAATTCTTCTTTGGCCATATCCCGAAAATCTTCCTCTTTTTCTGTATGAAGAATTTCTTTGGTGGAGTTTATATTGTCGAGAATATCCTTGTATTCGCTATATGCGGCAGCAACGGGCTCAAGTTCTTTGTAATCTTTGTTGAGTTTTATATATTTTTTTACATCAGAAGCTACATCCGGGTCAGCCAGAAGTGCACCGATTTGCTGATATTTTGTATATAATTCTTTTAATTTTTCGAGTAACATAATTGTTGAATTTATGAGGCACAAAAGTACGATATTGTTTACAAAACTGCTAATATTCATTTTGCGCCTGAACGTATCGGCAGGTTACGGTTGTATGGTATTTTTTTGGGATGAAATTTTCTGGCTAACTGAAATATTCGAAGGTTCCTTTTTCGCTTTGAAGGGTAAGCTTTTTTTGTGTAGAGGGTGCACAATGGCCAACAATCTGTGCCTCTACCTGGAATGATTTTGCGATATGGATGATATCATCAGCATATTTTTCAGGTACATACAGTTCCATCCGGTGTCCCATATTAAAAACTTTATACATTTCTTCCCAGGGGGTTTTTGATTCCTTCTGAATAAATTGAAAGAGGGGTGGAATAGGGAAGAGGTTATTTTTGATCACATGGACATCGGGGTTCAGGAAGTGGAGTACTTTTGTCTGAGCGCCTCCGCTGCAATGCACCATACCGTGGATGTGGCTGCGATGCTCCTTAAGTACGGCAGCGATAACCGGTGCGTAAGTACGGGTAGGAGAGAGCACGAGTTTTCCCATATCCAGGCCCTGCACGGCCTGATCGGTCAGGGCATATTTACCCGTATATGCCAAAGATTTATCTATTTGATTATCATAGCTTTCTGGATATTTTTCTGCCAGATACCGTGCAAAGAGGTCGTGCCGTGCCGAGGTTAGTCCATTGCTTCCCATTCCGCCGTTATAGGTCGTTTCGTAGGTTGCTTTTCCTGAAGAGGCAAGTCCGACAATCACATCACCGGCCTGAATGGTATGGTTTGAGATTATTTTTTCTCTGGGAAGGCGTGCCACCACGGTTGAATCAACGATGATGGTTCTAACGAGGTCACCCACATCGGCAGTTTCGCCGCCTGTAGAATGGAT
>Ga0116152_10002626_pt1 | contig 14602 bp, 12 predicted proteins | sample AD_UKC119_MetaG_FD_89894 | JGI IMG/M metagenome (GOLD analysis project Ga0116152, IMG submission 89894) | Active sludge microbial communities of municipal wastewater-treating anaerobic digesters from Hong Kong - AD_UKC119_MetaG | ecosystem: Engineered > Bioreactor > Anaerobic > Digestate... | reverse complement strand
ATTTATGTAATAAAACAGTAAAAACTATAGAAGAATTGAAAGATTCTATTGATCAAGATAAATTAACTGCAATATATAATCAAGATGAATTTATCGTAAGTTATAATTATCAAGGTAATTGTTCTATAGATATAATAAAATTTAATTTTTCAAGAAGATTAGATAAGATATTTGATATTATTGATGTAATGCCTTACATTTATTTATGTAAATGTGATAAAATGGATGAAGATAATAATATATATTAAAAATAATTTATAGAAACAATAAATACAATACATAATGCTATTATAGATGATTGGAAAATAGACTTAAATCAAAATTTATATACTGATTCAGTAACTAAAAATTTTAGTTGGATAGATATTTATGATAATAAAGTTAAAGTAAAATTATAATTATCGGAAAGGATTATTATGGATGAGATATTTGAAGTTTATAAAGAAGAATTAAAAGAATCTATTAAAATAAATAATCAATTTAATAATTTTGATAATTATATTGATATGATAATAAAAAACACTTATAAATTTATTTATATCTTGATGGACAAAATAGAAAAAAACAAAGAAATTAAAGATGGTTATATAACTTATTCTTTAAGTTTACCTAGAAATATAGAATTTAATAGAAATAATATAAAAAATAAATATAATATTTGGCCATATGATTTTTTATTTTATTTAGATAAAGATAGAAAAGATTTTGTAATTAGTGAGAGATTATTATTAGAAACAATAGGTCATTTTTTTCAAATTTCAGAAGATTATGAAAATATTTATGAAAATGAAGAATTTATTATTGTACCTAAAATATATTTCAAAATTGAACAAAATAAACTTGATGAATTGTATAACGCAATTATGGAAGACGATAAAAAAGTATTTATTAAGGAGAGATAATATGAATTTAGTAAATAATTATTACATATTAGATAATAAAGAATTTAAGAATGCTTTTTTTATTAAACCATATAATTTTAATACTAATATAGATAGTAATATATTAAATAATAATTATAATGCGATTAAAAAAATTCTTAATATAGATAAAATTTGTACAGTAAAGCAAGAACATACTGATATAGTAAAAATTATTAATGGAGATAATATTAATGATGTTGAAGTTGCTGATGGAATGATTACTAATTTAAAAAATGTAGGACTAGCTATAAAAGTGGCAGATTGCCAAGCTATATTTTTATATGATAGAGTAAATAAAGTAATAGGTAATATTCATTCAGGTTGGCGTGGAACAATTAAAAAAATAATTAAGAATGCTATTGATATTATGACGGAAAACTATAATTCAAAATTAGAAGATATAGAAGTATATATATTACCAAGTATAGATAAATGTCACTTTGAAGTACAAGTTGATGTTTATAATGAATTTAAGAATAGTTTTAATAATATAGATAAATATACTATTTATAAAAAAGATATTGATAGATATTATATTGATACTAAATCACTTAATAGAGATTATTTAATTTCGTTAGGAATAAATAAGAATAATATATATGTTAATGAATTATGCTCTGTATGTGAAGGTAAACATATTCATTCATATCGTTTTGATAAAGAAAAAAGTGGAAGAAATTTAGCAGTCATATCTTTATAGTATTGATTTAATATATGCTTATGATATAATAATTAACATTTAGGGGGAAAATATGTATAATTATGAAGATTTTAGAAAAGTAGCAATGGAAAATATGATATCTGAGGAAGAGATAAATAAATTATTTATTGAAATGAAATATGGAATAGACAATGCACGTGAAAAATTACAATTAGGCAATTTATACATAGTTGTAAAAGCTTTAAGTAATCTTTATATAACTAATTCATATGATATTGAAGAATTAATTAGTATAGGTACAGTTTCATTATTAGAATCAATTGATAAATATAGTTTAAAGACTGGAGTTAGTTTTGAAGTTTATGCAAGTCATTTTATTAATGAGGCTTGTAAAAAATATATATATAATAAATTATTATCAAAAGATGAACAAAGTTTATATTCAAAAATAGAAATAACTTCTAAAAAAACTAAATTAGTTATGGATACATTAATCGAAAATGATGATTATTTAACTGAAGATTCAGATGATTTAAGTTTAGCCTTAAGTAAATTAAATCCTATTGAAAGACAGGTTATATTATTATCTTATGGATTTAAAGGAAAAAGTTTTAATGTTGATGAGATATCTGAAATACTAAATATTGATATATTTTTTGTATCAAGTATACTATCAATGAGTATAGAAAAGTTACAAAGATATATGAATAAAGAATCTAAAGATATTAAAATCAAAAAGATTATTATTAATAATAAAGGCAATAATTAAATTGCTTTTTTATTTGATTTTTGCTACACTTATACAAGTTGGGATGTGTTACTATGTTAAAAGCAAACAATATAGAAATTAGATTTAATACGAGAGTATTATTTGAAAATGTTAATTTAGAATTTAAAGATGATAATTGTTATGGAATAATAGGTGCTAATGGAGCAGGAAAATCTACTTTTTTAAAAATCCTTAGTGGTGAATTAGAACCTACTAAAGGAGATGTAATTTTAGGTAAGGGTGAGAGATTATCTGTATTAAAGCAAAACCATAATGAATTTGATGAATATACAGTACTTGATACTGTTATTATGGGAGATTATCGTTTATATAAAGTAATGAAAGAAAAAAATGATCTTTATATGAAGGAAGATTTTTCTATGGAAGATGGTATGAAAGTAGCTGAATTAGAAGAGGAATTTGCTTCTTTAAATGGATGGCAAGCTGAAAGTGATATAGCAGTTTTATTATCAGGATTAGGTCTTAAGAATGATGTTTTATATAAAGAAATGAAAGAATTGAAAGATAGTGAAAAAGTTAAAGTTTTACTTGCTCGTGCTATCTTTGGTAATCCAGATGTTTTATTACTAGATGAACCTACAAATGGTCTTGATAGTAAAAGTATTATGTGGTTAGAAGAATATTTAATTAATTTTAAAAATACGGTTTTAGTAGTATCACATGATCGTCATTTCTTAAATAAAGTATGTACTCATATGGTTGATATAGATTATGGTAAAATTACTCTATTTGTTGGAAATTATGATTTTTGGTATGAATCTAGTCAATTAATTCAAAGACAAATGAAAGATTCAAATAAGAAAAAAGAAGATAAGATTAAAGAATTAGAAGATTTCATTAGAAGATTTAGTGCTAATGCATCTAAATCTAAACAAGCAACTTCTAGAAAAAGATCATTAGAAAAAATAGTATTAGATGAAATAAAACCTTCTAGTAGAAAGTATCCTTATATTAATTTTGAAATAGATAAAGTATTAGGAAAAGAAGGAATAACTTTAGAGAATGTTTCTTATGTAGTTGATGGAAAAACAATTATTAAAGATTTAAATTTAAATCTTACTAAGAGTGATAAAATAGTTTTAATAGGTACTAATGAGATAGCGAAGACAGCTTTATTAAATATTATATCAGGTCAAATTGAACCTACTAGTGGAACAATAAAATATGGTTCTACAGTAAAACTATCTTATTATGAAAAAAATCATAGTAAGTATTTTAAAGATGATTCTAATTTAATAGAGTGGTTAAGAAATTATTCTGATAATAAAGATGAATCATTTGTTAGAGGATTCTTAGGTAGAATGTTATTTTCTGGTGAAGAATCATTAAAAAAAGTAAGTGTTTTATCAGGTGGAGAAAAAGTTCGCTGTATGTTTTCAAAAGTTATGTTAGAACGTGGAAATGTATTACTTTTGGATGAACCAACAAATCACTTGGATATTGAATCAATTACTTCATTAAATGAAGGATTGAAAAGATATGATAGTGCATTAATTATTTCAACTTTTGATCAAGAAATAATTGAAAGTGTTGGAAATAGATTAATTGAAATAAAAAGTGATGGATCATATAATGATAAACAAATCTCTTATGAAGAATACATTGAAAAATTTGGTTTAGATGATATCAATTAGGTGAAATATGGAAAAGTATCAAGAAATAGAAAAAAGTATAATAAAAAAATATCGTAAAGAAATATGGAGTCGTTTTATTAAAGGTGTTAAAGAATATCAATTAATTAATGAAAACGATAAGATAATGGTATGTATGTCAGGTGGAAAGGATTCTTTTTTACTTGCTAAATGTATACAAGAAATAAAAAAGCATGGAAAGATTCATTTTGATGCTAAATATGTTGTTATGGATCCAGGATATACTAAAGAAAATAGAGATATGATAATTAATAATGCTAAGCTTATGAATATAGACATTGAAATATTTGAAAGTGATATATTTTCAGTAGTAACAAATATTACTGAAAGCCCATGCTATTTATGTGCTAGAATGCGTAGAGGTTTCTTATATAATAAAGCTAAAGAATTAGGATGTAATAAAATAGCTTTAGGACATAATTTTGATGATGTTATTGAAACAACTTTATTAAATATATTCTATGGATCTGAAATAAAAACTATGTTACCTAAACTACATAGTACTAATTTTGAAGGATTAGAATTAATAAGACCATTATATTTTGTAAAAGAAGCAGATATACTTTCTTGGAAAAAGTTTAATGAATTAACTTTCTTAAATTGTGCTTGTAAATTTACGATGGAAAATAGTATTGAAAATCATGAAAATAATAGTAAAAGATTAGAAATGAAAAGATTAATTCAAGAATTAAGAAAGATTAATCCTAATGTTGATCATAATATATTTACTAGTATGACTAATATTAATATTGATGCTATTTTAGGATATAAAAAGAATAAAGAATTACATAGTTTTTTAGATGATTATGATAAATAAAGATGAATTTGCCAAAATTCATTTTTTTTGGTATTATAAATGGCATCAAAAAGGGGGAATAATTATGACAGTTGAAGCAATAACGAAAGATACTGAAATAATTGATTTTAAAAAAACTGATATTCCTATTGAAGATTTATCTAAAATAACTAACATTAATCAAGATATATTAGATAATTGGAATAAATGGACACAAATTGATGGTAAGTGGTACTTTTTCAAAAGTGAAGATTATCAACAAATGTTGATGAATGAATTAATTGGTGAAAGTCTTGCAACTAAAATGCAACTTGATACAGTTCACTATAAAATTGCACGTGAAGAAAGAATGTATCCAGTAGCATTAGAAAACATAGGAGATACTCCATATAACTATGGATTAATATCCGAAAATTATAGAAAACCAGATGTTGAATATATTAATTCTTTAAAATTAGATGTAAGGACAAGTAAAACTTGTTTAGTAGCATTAAATGATATAGTTAAATATTGTAGAGATATGAAAAATTATAATGAATTAATAAAAAAAATTATTAAATTAATTGTTTTAGATTTTTATATGCAACAAACAGATAGAAATGGTTATAACTTATATTTTTCAAAAGATGAAAATGGTTATTTTGATTTATGTCCAATATTAGATTATGAATATTCATTTTGGTATAGTAAAAATTATTATTCAAATTCTTTAGTTGGAGTTTGCTTAGATTATAAAGAAACGGTAGAAGAAATAAGAAGAAATCAATTTTTTCAAGAAGAATTTAATCGAATTATGAATATAAATATAAATGAGGTAATTACAGAAATTATTGAAAAATTCAATTTGAATATTGGAAAAGGATATTTAAATATTTATACTGATAATGATTTATTTTTTAAGAGTTTAGTAAAAAAATATAAAATAATAAAATAAAAAAGATTGTAAAACAATCTTTTTTTAATATAAACTATCTGAATAATATGATGGTTCACAAGTTAAATTAATTTTTAATTTTTTTAATGTCTTAAACTCATCATTTTGTACTATATAACTAGAATGTGCTTCACAGTTTTCTAGTTTTTTAATATTATTTAAAGCTTCTTCGATAATTGGATTTGTTACTGAACATATACTAAGAGCAATTAAAGTTTCTTGTAATTGTAATTTATTATCAAAATTATTTTTAAGTTTTAAAATTGGTTCTAAAACAGCAGGTGATAATAATTTCATTTCATCTGGTATTTTAGTCATTTCTTTTATTGCGTTAATTATTAAACTACTTGCAGGGGATAATAAATCAGTTTCTTTACCAGTAATAATTTTTTTATTTGGTAATTTTAATGCAATAACTGGTTTATTTTCTTTTTTAGATTTATCTAAGCATGGTTTAACTACTTCTAATATGTTTTCATCAATATCTAATTGATTCATTAATACTTTTACTTTTTGTGGAGTATCTTCATCAACCATACCCATTTTATAATTATTCATTTCTTGATAGTATCTTCTAACAACTTCTTTTTTAGAAGCTTCGCATACTACTTTATCATCGCTAATACAAAAACCTACCATATTAACGCCCATATCAGTAGGTGACTTATATATGTCACTACCTGTAATTCTATTTAAAATAGTTTTTAGTACTGGGAATACTTCTAAATCACGGTTATAATTTACGTCTGTTTTATTGTATTCTTCTAAGTGGAATGAGTCAATCATATTAACATCTTTTAAATCAGCAGTAGCAGCTTCATATGCAATGTTTACTGGATGTTTAAGTGGTAAATTCCAAACAGGGAATGTTTCAAATTTGGCATATCCAGCATTAACATTATTTTGATGTTCATGATATAACTGTGATAAACATGTAGCAAGTTTACCACTACCTGGACCTGGAGCATTAACTAAAATTAATTTTTTAGTTGTCTCTATATAAGGATTAGCACCATATCCTTCATCACTAACTATAGTATCTACATCAGTAGGGTATCCTTTAGTAAATGTGTGAATATATGTCTTTATTCCTTGACGATTAAGTTTTTTAATAAATTTATCAACACTAGGTTGATTTTTATATAATGTAATTACTACAGAATTTACATTAAAACCTAACTCTTGTGAATGATTAATTAATCTTATTATTTCAATATCATATGTAATTCCATATTCTGAACGAACTTTGTTTTTTTCTATATCTTGTGCATTAATACAAAAGATAATTTCTAATTCATCTTTTAATTCTAAAAACATACTTATTTTAGAATCACTCTTAAATCCTGGTAATACTCTCGCAGCGTGTGTATCATCAAATAATTTACCGCCAACTTCTAAGTATAATTTATCAAATAAATTAAAACGTTTTCTAATAGATTCACTTTGTATTTTGACATATTTGTCATTATCAAAACCTGTCTTCATGTTATCAACTCCTATCATACATTCTAATAATATCACTATTTTTATAAAAAATAAAGGTATATATTCTTTTTATATTCATAATAATATGTTATAATTAGTTAGTATTTTAAGAGGAGGTATAATATGAAATTATATAATACTTTAACAAGAAAAATAGATGAATTTATTCCTAATAATAAAAATGAAGTTAAGATGTATACTTGTGGACCAACTGTATATCATTTTGCTCATATTGGTAATTTAAGAAGTTATTTAATGGAAGATGTATTAGAGAAATCTTTAAATTATCGTGGCTATAAAGTTGACAGAGTAATGAATATTACTGATGTAGGACATTTATCTTCAGATGCTGATACAGGTGAAGATAAAATGGTTAAAGGAGCTATTAGAGAACATAAATCTGTATTAGAAATTGCTAAATTCTATACTGATAAATTTTTTCTTGATTGTAGTAAATTAAATATTAAAAAACCTGATACAGTCATACCTGCTACTACATGTATCGACTCTTATATTAAAATGATCACTAGTTTATTAGAAAAAGGTTATGCTTATGCTAGTGGTGGTAATATATACTTTGATACTTCTAAATTAAAGGAATATTATGTATTAACAAATCATAATGTTGATGATTTAAAAGAAGCTGTAAGAAATGATGTAGAAGTAGATAATAATAAAAAGAATAAAAATGATTTTGTATTATGGTTTACTAAATCTAAATTTGAAGAACAACAACTTAAATGGGATAGTCCTTGGGGAATAGGATACCCAGGATGGCATATTGAATGTTCTTGTATATCTTTAAAATATTTAGGCGAATACTTAGATATCCATTGTGGTGGTGTTGATAATATATTTCCTCATCATACTAACGAAATTGCTCAAACTGAATCTTATGTTGAACATAAATGGTGTAATTATTGGTTCCATGTTGAACATTTAAATGATATTAATGGAAAAATGAGTAAGAGTAATGGTGATTTCTTAACTCTTGATTTATTAGAAAGTAAAAATTATAATCCAATAGTATATAGATTATTTTGTTTACAATCACATTATCGAAAAACTTTAGTATTTAGTTATGATAATTTAGATAGTGCAACTATAACTTATAATAAATTAAAAAATAAAGTTGTTTCATTAACTAATACTGGTGATGTATCTAATACATCAAAATATCAAAAAGCATTTAATGATGCGATAGATAATGATTTAAATACAGCTTCTATGTTGACTGTATTATATGATGTATTAAAAGCTGATGATTTAAATGATGCTTCTAAATTATATTTAGTTAATGATTTTGATAAGGTATTATCATTAGATTTAACAAAAGAGGATATTAAAGAAATTGATAGTGAATTAGAAACTTATATATTAAATAAAATTGAAGAAAGAAAAGTAGCGAAAAATAATAAAGATTATGCTTTAGCTGATCAAATAAGAGAAGAATTAGATAGTAAAGGTATAGTTATTAAAGATACAAGAGAAGGAACTACTTATACATTAAAATAATATGGATGGATTATTAATTATTGATAAAGAAAAAGATTATACTAGTCGTGATGTAGTTAATATTGTTAGTAAGGTATTTAAAACTAAAAAAGTTGGTCATACAGGAACCTTAGATCCACTAGCAACTGGTGTATTAGTAATATGTGTTAATAGAGCTACTAAATTAGTAGAATTATTATCTTCACTTGATAAGGAGTATATAGCGACTTTTGAATTTGGTACTTTAACTGATACTTTAGATAATACTGGTAATATTATTAAAGATGAAGATATTCATATTAAAAAAGAAGAATTAGAAAAAGTATTAAAGAATATGATTGGTAATTATTCTCAAACTGTTCCGATTTATTCAGCAGTTAAAGTTAATGGAAGAAAACTTTATGAATATGCTAGAAATAATGAAGAGGTAACATTACCAGTACATGATGTAAATATATATTCATTAGATTTATTAGATATAAAATATGTTGATAATAAGACAATAGCTACTATAAAATGTCATGTTAGTAAAGGAACTTATATAAGAAGTTTAGGTAATGATATAGCAAGTAATTTAAATACTTGTGCTATTATGACTGATTTAAGAAGAACTAAGCAAGGTAAGTTTTTAATAGAAAAAGCTATTAAAATTAATGAAGTAAATAGTGATACTAAATTAATAGATATTAATGACTATCTTGATTATCCTAGAATTAAATTAGATGATAAATTATATACTTATGTAAAAAATGGTAGGTATATAGACAATATTTATAACGAAGATATTGTATCTTTTGTAACAGAAGATAATAATATATTAGCAATTTATAAATCTAGTGAAGATGGTAAATTATTAAAACCGTTTAAAATGTTTTTATAAGATAAAGTTATGACAAATGTCATAACTTTTTTTAAAAAGTCTTTAAAAAAATATTTATGTATGCTATAATTTATATGATAGAGTAGAGAGAATTGGAAGGTGTAAAAAATGAATGATAAACCAATATTTCTTTGGCCGTTTATAATAGTTTATCGTATCGTTAAATTTATTATTAAATTACCAATATTATTTTTACATTATCTATTATTAGGATTTTTCTTTACTTTTTATTTTTTAATGAATTCATTAATAAACATAGGCATATTTGCATCAAGATTATGGTATAGATTTTTAAGATATTTCTTTATTGGATTAACTTTACCAGTAACTTTATTATATAAGAATAGCAATAGTGCTGAAAAGAAGGAAATTAGAAAACAAAAGCAAAAACAAGAAGAATTAGCTAGAAAAGAAAAAGAAAAACAACGTGAAGAATTAAGACGTGCTAAAGAGAAAGAATCATTAGAACGTATTAAGAAACAAGAAGAGATAAGGCTTGCTAAAGAAAAAGAATTGCAAGAACAAAGACTTGCTAAGCAAGCAGAGGAACAAAGAATTGCTAAAGAAAAAGAAGCATTACAACATGCTAAAAATGAAATGGCAGTTAAAGATGAAAAGAAAAAGAATGATGTCTTAGTTGAACAACAAATCAATAAGACTATTGAAGAAAATAAAGGACCTTCTAAAGAAGAAATTAAAGCTCAACTTCTTGAACAAAGAAAGAAAGAAAGAGAAGAAAAAGAACAACAAAGAAAAGAATTAATAGAAAAGCTTAAGAAGGAAAAAGAAGAACGCGAGAAAAAGCGTAAAGAAGAAATTGAAAGAAATAAGAAAAGAAGAGCTAACGATTCATATGTTAATGAAAATGTCGTTATAGAAAAGAAAAAATTAGGCGATGTTATTAATAATGGATTAGAGGCTTTAATCAGTGTACCAAAGAAATTTACTGAAAGAATTAAGAAAAAATATGAAAATTCAACTTTTGTAAAAAATAAGAAAAATAAAGAATCTATGGAGCGTGAAGCATTATTAATTAATTTTAATGGTGAAGATGCTGAAAAGAGTGATAAAAAAGTTGTTTATGAATATGTAGGAAAGAATGCTGAAGGTAAAATAATTAAAAGTTATTTTGAAGCTTTTTCTAAAGTAGAAGTACATTCATTCTTACTTTCTGAAGGATTTGAAGTATATAGTATTAGAACAAATAAAATGATTCAATTATTCCATGGCAGTAAACAAGTTAGTCATGTTAAGTTTAAAATGAAAGATTTATTGTTCTTCTTAACACAATTATCAACTTATATTAAAGCAGGTATACCACTTGTTGAATCACTTAGAATACTAAGTAGACAATTTGAAAATAAGAGTTATCAAAAAATATTTAGAGCTATGATTTATGATTTAACAATGGGAGATAACTTTAGTGATGCAATGGGTAAACAAGGTGATGCCTTCCCAAAAATATTAGTAAATATGATTGAAGCAGCAGAAATGACTGGTGAATTACCAGAAACACTTGATGATATGGCAGAGTACTTTACTGAATCAGATAAGACAAGAAAACAAATGATTACAGCAATGACATATCCTGCAATCATCTTAGTACTTGCTGTTGGAGCTTTATCATTTATCATGATATATATAGTACCAAAATTTACAGCAATTTATGCAAGTATGGATAATGCTGAATTACCAGGAATTACATTATTTATAACAAATCTAAGTAATTTCTTAGCAAATAATTATATATATTTAATTGTTGGAATTATAGTTGGTATTGGAGTATTCATGTATTTATATAAGAATGTAAAATTATTTAGAACTTTAGTTCAATATATATTGATGCATATTCCAATCGTAAAAAATATTATTATATATAATGAAGTTACAATGTTTACTAAAACATTTGCTTCTTTATTAAGACACAATGTATTTATTACAGATACAATGGAAATATTAAATAAAATAACAAATAACGAAATATGGAAAATGATAATTCTAGATACAATAACAAACCTTGCAAAAGGTGAAAAAATATCAGTAGCATTTAAAGATCATTGGGCTGTTCCAATACCTGCTTATGAAATGATAGTAACAGGAGAAAGAACTGGTCAATTACCAGAAATGATGCAAAAAGTATCTGAATATTATCAAGAGTTACATAAAAACTCAGTAGGTCGTATAAAATCATTTATTGAACCTATCTTAATCCTTTTCTTAACAGGAGTTGTAGGTTTGATCGTATTGTCTATCGTAATACCAATGTTTAGTATGTATGACAATATCAATTAGGGGGCTTTATGGATTTATATTATATTATTACGTTTTTTATATTTGGAACCGTTTTTGGTTCCTTTTACAATGTAGTGGGTGATAGGATACCAAATAATCAATCTATCCTTCATCCAGGATCACATTGTACTAAATGCAAACATAATCTAACACCAATTGAATTAATACCAATTATTTCATATTTAATTCAAGGTGGTAAATGTAAGAATTGTAAGACTAGAATTCCTATATTTATGCCATTATTTGAATTAGTTAGTGGTTTAGCATTTATGTTTTATTATATGAAGTTTGGATATAGCATAGATATTATTATTCCATTAACACTTGTTTCAATGTGTTTAATACTAGTAGTAAGTGATTTTTATTACATGATTATTCCAGATGAAATATTAATATTCTTTGGAATAGCCTTATTTATAGAGATATTCTTTATAAATGGAGTAAATGCTTTCTTACTTTCATTATTAAATGGAATAATTGCTTTTCTTGCAATGTTTGCGATAAAAATACTAGGAGATGTTCTATTTAAGAAAGAATCAATGGGTGGAGGAGATATTAAGTTATTATTCTTCTTTGGTTTATGTTTAGGCTGGGCTAATGCATTGTTTTCAATCTTTATGGGAGCAGTTATAGCGTTACCTATAGCTTTATTAGTGCAAAAGGTAAAAGAATCTCATATTCTTCCATTTGGACCATTTCTAGCTTTAGGAGCAATGATAATTTTATTATCAGGTTTTGATATAAATTGTTTATTAAGTATATTAACTAATTAATATACTTTTTTTGTGCAATAAAAAAGATGAACTTAGTTCATCTTATATTACATATTTCCAGTAGGGTTAACAGGTTCAGTACTACTTATTGGTGGTACTGGATTAATTACTGGTGTTGTTGGAGTTTGATTGATTACTGGTGTTACAGGAACAGGATTAGGATTAATATTAGGTACTGCAGTAGCTTGTTGCATGTTATTTTGTGTAGCAGTAGAACTAAGATTTAACATTTGATTTAAGTTTTGTTCTGTACCAACAGGATTAACATTAGGAGAAGTATTTTCGTTTTCATTAGCAATTGCTGTAAATTCAAGTGCTTTCTTTAAGTCTAATTCTCCAGCTAATTTATCATCATTCTCTAATTCAATTAATTTTAATATTTCTTCAACAGTAGAGTCACCTTTAATAACTTTTTCAAGACCATCTTGTAATAATGTATTAACATCTGATTTATATACTAATTCACGTAATTTTTCTTTAGATAGGCCGCTACTTAAGGCATCTCTTATTTCTTGATTAATAACAAGTACTTCATGTATTGCGATACGTCCACTATAACCATTACCACATTCTTCACAACCAACAGCTGAATATATTTCATTAACATCTTTACCTAGAACTTTTCTAAATAATTTCTTTTCATATTCATTAGTAGGGCGAAGTTTACGACATTTAGGACATAAGTTTCTAGCAAGTTTTTGTGAAATAATTCCAGTTAAGGCACTTGATAATAAATATCGTTCAACATCCATATCTAACAAACGTTCAATTGTATTAAGTGAGTTGTTGGTGTGGATTGTAGATAATACTAAGTGTCCTGTAATAGAAGCACGAACGGCTATTTTTGCAGTTTCAGTATCACGAATTTCTCCAATCATTATTATGTTTGGATCTTGACGTAAGATAGAACGTAGGGCAGTTGCAAATGTAAGACCAATTTCACTATTAACTTGAACTTGGTTAACACCACCAATATCCATTTCTATTGGGTCTTCAACTGTAATTAAGTTTGTATCTTCTTTATTTAATCTTTGTAGTATTGAGTATACAGTAGTTGATTTACCACTACCAGTAGCACCAGTTACTAGGATTATTCCATTTGGTACGCCAATCATATATAAAACTTTTTTTAAGTTATCATCACTAAATCCTAAACTTTCAAGACCATTTAAACTCTTTTTATAGTCAAGAATACGAATAACTATTTTCTCACCATTACTTATAGGAAGAACAGAAACACGAAGGTCAAGATCTAAATCTTGTAGAGTTGCTTTAATCGCACCATCTTGAGGTAGTCTTGATTCAGTAATATTCATTCCTGAAATAATTTTAATACGTGTAGTTAAATTCTTTTTTACAGTATTTGGTATTTCAGCATAGTCAGTAAGTGCACCATCTATACGAATTCTAACTTTCATAGCTTCTTCTTGAGGGTCGAAGTGAATATCACTGGCACCTCTTTTTGCAGAATCTACAAGTATATCATTAACGATTTCTACTATAGGCATTTTATCAAAATCAAAAGTCTTTAACATTTTTCATTCCCCTTTTTGTCACTTTTAGACTAGCATTTATTCTAGATATATTATATAATATTATTAACATAAAGACAATAAGGAAGGTTCGATTTTATGAAAAAAGTGAATAATAAGGGGTTTATGTTGACAGAAACACTAATAGTTTCTACATTACTTATAACAGTTTTGTTAGTAGTGTTTGTTCAATTTAAAAATGTAAATAAAAAAATAACTAATGGATTTAAATATGATAAGGTATCTTCACAATATAATTTATATAATATTAAATTATATATTGAACAAATAGATTTTTCTGTTATTGTAGGTAGACTTGATTCACTTACTTATGTTGATTTAACTACTTGTGATAATTCTATTTTTGAAGATGATACTTATTGTAAGAGT
>Ga0116152_10002625_pt1 | contig 14604 bp, 13 predicted proteins | sample AD_UKC119_MetaG_FD_89894 | JGI IMG/M metagenome (GOLD analysis project Ga0116152, IMG submission 89894) | Active sludge microbial communities of municipal wastewater-treating anaerobic digesters from Hong Kong - AD_UKC119_MetaG | ecosystem: Engineered > Bioreactor > Anaerobic > Digestate... | reverse complement strand
GGTCGGCCCTGATGTCGGAGGCCGCCCTCGGATCGATGATTGCGAGGTCCGCGTCCTTTCCGACGGCGATGGCGCCCTTTGCCGCGAGGCCGAAGATCTCGGCTGGCCTCCGGGATAGGGCGTCGACCATCCGGTCGAGGGAGATGAGGTTGGACCGAACGGCTATGAGGAGGAGGGGGAGCATCGTCTCGACTCCGGGGACCCCAGGCGGCGCGTCCCAGATCTCGTCCTTCTTCTCCTCGGGAAGGTGGGGGGCGTGGTCGGAGGCGACGACGTCGATGTACCCTCTCCGGAGGCCATCCCAGAGGGCGTCCTTGTCCCGATAGTCCCGAAGTGGCGGGTTCATCTTCAAGAAGGTCCCCTGCTTTCTCCAATCTTTCTTGGTGAAGAGGAGGTGGTGAGGCGTCACCTCGCAGCTTACCCGCTTTCCGCCCCTCTTCGCTGCTCTGACCAAATCCAGCCCCTCGGATGTGCTTAGGTGGCAGAAGTGGACCCGATCGGTCATGGCCAGGACCTTCTCGATCGCTGCCGCCTCCGCCCGGTTCGGCCTTGCCATTGAGTAGAGCTCAGGCTCCCGCCGATCTCTCAGGGGCTCAGTATTTTCCCGGATCACCTCCCGATCCTCGGCGTGGATCGTTGGGAGGAGCCCCGCCTTCGCCGTCTCGTTCAGAATCTTCTGGAGATCTTCGTTCTCGTGATCGTAGGTGAATATCTCGCCGATGGCTGAGGCTCCAAGACTGGCGAGCGTCTTCACCTGGCCTGGGCCTCCGTTGAGGCAGAAGTCGACGACCGAGCGCCTCTCGGCGATCTCCAGCTTAGTCCTGTAGGACCGGCCGTCCACGGTGGGGGGGTTGGTGTTGGGCTGGTCGACGACGGTGGTCACCCCCCCGGCGACAGCAGAGGTCGAGCCCGTCTCCCAGTCCTCCTTGAAGGTGAAGCCGGGGTCCCGGAAGTGGACGTGGATGTCGATGGCCCCCGGAAGGACGATCATCCCCCGGCCGTCGATCGTCTCTTCGGCCTGATGGCCGCCGCCGAAGTCGGCGATCTTCCCGTCCCTGATCCAGAGGTCGACGTTCTGGAGGCGGCCGTCGAGGTAAACCCGCCCGTTTTTGACGACCCGGTCCATCCGGGTCATAGTTTGTATCCGAACTTTCTCAGCATCCCTCTCCGATCGGCCACGTCATCAGCCGTCTCCGCCCCTTTCGGGGCTGAACCGTCGACGACGCCCATGATCCCGCCGCCCTGCTCGGTCCTCGCCACCACCACCTCCACGGGGTTTGCGGTGGCGCAGAAGATGCCGCAGACCTCCTGGACCGCCTTTATGGAGTTGAGGACGTTTATCGGGAATGCGTCCTGTAGCAGTATGACGAAGGTGTGGCCGCAACCGAGGGCGAGGGAGCACTCCCTCGCAGCAGCGATCAGGTCGGGGTCGTTTCCCTCGCACCGGACGAGACACGGTCCGCTCGCCTCGGAGAAGGCGATCCCGAACCGCGATTTGGGGGCGGTTCCTGCAATAGCCTCGTAGAGGTCTTCTGCGGTCTTGATGAAGTGGCTCATGCCTAAAATGAGGTTAGAGTTCTCTGGGATCTTCAGCCTTATCGTCTCAAACTCCATCTTCGAATCCTCCTGGCAAAAATAGGGGATCGAGACGACTTATATTTATGGCTCGGAAGCCCGGGTTTCGGAGCAGGGTATCCTTCCCGGATCTCGACCTTTTTCCGTCAGAACCGTCGAATATCGCCCCTCCGCCTGAGGCGGGGTCGGTAAACGACACTTTTATTTAATCATCGATGGAAAGAGAATGGACGGAGAGCGGCATGAGAAAGATCGAATACTGCCCCCTAAGCATGAAGAAGCTTCTGGTGGAGATGAAAGACACCAGTGAGCTGATGGTGGATCTGGGATATTCCGCGGTCCTCTACGACGACTACGACCTGGCGATGGAGGTGATCAGGCTCGAGGAGAAGATGGACGTCTACGACTACCACGTCCAGATGGCGGCGATGCTAGCCGCCAGGACCGTCGAGGATGCCGAGGCCCTCTCCGGCGTCCTCCAGATCGCCTCGGCGGCGGAGATCATCTCAAACGCCGCAGGGGACATCGCCAGCATCGTTCTTCTGAAGATGGGGATGCCCTCCGAGCTGAAGAAGGAGCTTAGACTGGCCGACGAGACGGTGGCTCGGGCCGTGGTGGGGGCGGATTCGAAGGTGGCGGGCAAAACCCTCGACGAGATCTCCTTCGAGACGGAGGCTGGGATGAGCGTCATCGCCATAAGGCGGGGCGATAGCTGGATCTACGATCCGGAGATGGATGCCGGGATCAAGGCCGGGGACATACTATTTGCACGGGGTCACGACGAGGGGGTTCCCCTCTTCCTCGAGATGGCGACGGGCAAACCCCAGGTCCCGAAGGTCTACCAGGAGAGCGGTATCGACCAGCTCGAGAGGGCCCTCGACGTCATCGTCGAGATGAAGAACAGGTCGGAGCTGGCGGTGGGCCTCGCCTACACCGCCGTCCTCTTCGACAGCGAAGAGGTGGCCGTCGAGGTCGAGGTGATCGAGCAGGAGATGGACGAGATGAAGTACGACCTCCAGCGGTGGGTCCTCCGGGCGGCAAAGCTCGTCGACGACATCGAGAACCTCCGGGGACTTCTCCACCTCGCCGTCTCGACGGAGATCATCAGCGATGCGGCCCTCAAGATAGCAAACGTCGTCCTCCACGACATCGAGCCCCACCCGATCCTCGCCATGGCCATGAGGGAGTCTGACGAGGTCATAACAAGAGTCGAGATCGCCCCCGGAGCGGAGATGGACGGAAAGACCCTCGGCGATCTGGACCTGGAGACGGAGACCGGGATGTACGTCATGGCAGTAAAGCGGGGTGGGAGATGGACCTACTACCCCAAACCCAGGGTGACCCTGGGGGCAGGAGACCTGATCTTCGCCCGGGGGAGCAAGAGCGGCGAAGAACTTCTATTGAAGATGAGCGGCGTTCGGCCCTGATCGGACCGCAACGACGACGAAGCCGGCACCGGGTCCCTGTCGCTCCGTTCCGTCTCCTCTCTGCCGATTCTATGCCGATCGGCTTCGGCGCTCTTCTCGGCCAGCCAAAAGTATGTCAGTCGATCTGGGCGGGTCCATCAATGCGAGCCGGTCCGTCAATGCGGGTCGGTCCATCGGTGCTATCTTCTTTTCTGGACCTTTTTGCGAAGGACGATCGTCGAGGTGACGAAGTAGCTGGTGGCGAAGATCGCCGCGGCGAAGAACGACTCGCCGAGGGAGGGGTTTCCGAGGTAGTCGAGGTAGAGGGTGTAGACGAGAAAGAAGAAGAGACCAGCCACCAGGGCCTGGCTGGCTACGCTCCTCCTCTTGAAGTTCGCAAGGATGCTCATGCTGGTTCTGAGGAGCTACAGGTACTTCACCTCTTCGTCCGGAACGACTGCCTCGACCTCCGATATCTTGCCGGCTCTGGTCATGTAGAGCCTCGTCCACCAGACGGTGGTGAGGGGCGATATCACGAGAACGCTCACGACCCCGTTCACCATGGAGAAGATGCCGCTTGCGGTCTCCGATCCCGAAAAGGGCGCTCCAATAACCTGGATCGCCACCGAGACCGCCATCGCCACGAGCCAGATCAGAAAGACGTCCATCTTGTTCGAAAGGAAGAAACCTACCCCCGCCTTTATCGCTCCGATCGGCCCCAGCCCCTCGACCACCAGGGCGTAAGGGATCATCGCCAGGAGGAGGGATACGAGAAGGCCGAAGATTATGATCAGGATAATCCACATAACGAAGGGGCCGAATTCGGGATCGTTCTCCTCTAAGACGGCAGCAATATCTGAGAGGAACGGAAGCGATAGGAGGACTCCTACGGCGAAGACGATGATCGTCGTCAGGACTTCCGCCAGAAAGAGGCTGAGAAAGTGCCGCCTCCCCGAGGCTGTCATATCCTTCAGAGTGGTCCTGCCGGCGAGGGTCGCCTCTTTTGCCATCCCGATGGCCCCGGCGGTGAAAAACGACGTCGTAAGCCCCATGATCAGGAGGTCCAGGAGGACGACCGCCGCCAGAAGTCCGATGTTGGTCGCATCCAGGAGCAGGTCGATCAGCTCCTCCGGGTCTTCAACTCCTTCTGCCGCGGAGAGGATTTCGGGCGAAGTGGTGAAGAGCGGGTACAGAATCAAAAACGCCATGATGATGGCCAGGAGGACGATCGCCGCGATCGTCAGGACGAAGGGGACGGCCAGGTTCAGGTTCCGTTTCCAGGTCTCAAATCCCCTCCTTATCAGGGTGCCGATATCTTCGTACATATAATTCCCTTTGTTAGGCGGGAATATAATACTCCTTCGAGAGGTTTGAGGATCGACCAACCGGATCTGAGATCTCCCTGCAGGTTATGCGCATATTTCCCGGAGGTCGTCGCCGACGTGGTGGACCGACCCGACCGCTTCGCCCGATCCTCGCATCTCGGGGCTGGGGAGGTGGGTGGCCTTCGAGACTCTCTCACCCATCGACCCCTTCCTCATCTCCCGCAGACTCCTCTCCTTTCGCTTCCCCTCCTCCGACCACCTCTCCCTCACCGATGGGGATCGCGACGTGGATCGTATTGAGGAGGCTCTCGGTCGGCTCCACCGGCGCGTCAGAGGCGATGGTGCAGTCGACCTGGGCGTAGATGGTACCGTTCACCTCGCGCATGTCGGGCCAGTAGACGGCGCAGACGAGGATCTCACCGCTGGGCCATTCGCCGAGCCCCAGGATCGCGGGCAATCCGTCGATCCGTTCCTCATAGGTGTGGACGGTGGTGCAGTTGGCGTCTTCAAGGTAGCTGGTCACGGCCCTCCGGGTGAGGGTGCTCGTCGCCAGAACCGGGATGCCATAATCGGTGAGGGCGATCATCATGCTTCCATTCCCGCGGACCCAGCAGACATGAGACGGATGCTCTTCCCCGTCGACGGTGGCGTAAGGCACCTCCTCGAACTCGAGCTCGTAGCCCGTATAGTCCCCCAGGTCGAAGGAGACCGTGTAGCCGCCAATGGTCACGTTCTCCTCGGCGGCCTGGGCCCCAGCCAATAGCAGCTCCAGCGCCGGGACAATGAGCGCTCCCAGCACGGAAACCCGCTTCATATCACGCTTCATATCACGCTTCAGACCCCGCTTCCTGCCATCTTCCGAGCCCAGATTCAAACCCACCAACAATCCCGTCATCGAAACCTCACTTCCATTTGACAGGACCCGGATAGATCCGCATCTCTAATAAATGTTATATCAGAGGCTCGACAGAACTTTTCTCCAGCAGGAACCGGATAAGATCGAGCTAGAAATATGGAGTCTAGAGAGATGACCCTCAGAAAACACGTCAGCCTCAACATCAACGTCCGGGGGGTCGAGCCCTCCGCGACCCTCGCCATCAACGAGAGGTGTAAGCTCCTCGAAAGCCAGGGAGAGCGGGTCGCGAATCTGGGCCTCGGCCAGTCGCCCTTCCCTGTTCCGACCCCGGTGGTTAACGCTCTGCGGCTCTACGCCTCCGAGAAGGACTACCTCCCGGTGAGAGGTCTTCCGGCCCTGAAGGAGGCGGTGGCCGACTTCCACCGCCGGAAGGACAACGTCAGCGCCAGCGGCGAGAACGTCATCGTCGGCCCCGGTTCAAAGGAGCTGATGTTCATCCTCCAGCTCGTCTACTACGGCGAGATAATCGTGCCCACCCCCGCCTGGGTCTCCTACGTCCCCCAGGCCCAGATCCTTGGAAAGAAGGTCCGCCTCCTACACACCACCTTCGAAGATAAGTGGCACATAACCGCCGAGAGGCTGGCCCGGTTCCTGGAGAGCGAGCAGGACATCTACCGCCCTCGAATCCTGGTTTTGAACTACCCGGGAAACCCCGACGGTCTCACCTACACCACCGACGAGCTGAGAGAGATCGCCGATGTCGCGCGAGAGTACGAGGTGATCCTCCTCTCCGACGAGATCTACGGCCAGCTCCACCACCGGGGCGAACACGTCTCTGTAGCCCGCTTCTACCCTGAGGGAACGATCATAAGCTCGGGGCTATCCAAATGGTGCGGCGCCGGGGGCTGGAGGCTCGGCACCTTCACCTTCCCGCCGGACCTGGACTGGCTCCTGGAGGCGATGGCCACCGTCGCCAGCGAGACCTACACCGCCGTCTCCGCCCCGATCCAGTTCGCAGCGGTCCAGGCCTTCCGGGGCGGGATAGCCATGGAGAGGTATCTGTGGCACGCCAGGAGGATCCTCTCAACCCTGGGCTGTGAGTTTCAGCGGACCCTCGCCGAAGCCGGCGTCAGGGTCCACCCCCCCGAGGGCGGTTTCTACCTCTTCCTCGACTTCTCGCCGATGGCGGACACCCTCTTCAAACGGGGGATAAGAGACGGCGCTACCCTCTGCGAGCGGCTCCTTGCGGAGAGGGGTGTTGCCATCCTTCCGGGCTCGGCCTTCGGCCGCCCCTCTTACGAGCTTGCGGCGCGGGTCGCCTACGTCAACTTCGACGGCTCAAAAGCCCTAGCCGCCAGCGAGACGATACCCCTGCACCAGGAGCTTCCCGAGGACTTCATCCCCCAGATCTGCCCGGAGACGATCGGCGCAGCCGCCGTGATAGCGAGCTGGCTAAAAGATAACGATTCGATCTGACGGGAAGGGATCGAAAACTCTCTCGGTGACGGGTCAAGAAGAACAGTCTTGGAAAACCGATTCCGAAGTCGAAAAATTGGTCAGAGGGGTGGAGGGCAAAGGGCCCTGTGCCCCTCACCCCCACCCAACTCCAGTCCAAAAGGACCTATTTTCCTGCTTTTCACTCGCCAGCCTGCATGATCCTGCCTATGATCCTGCCGTAGGCGGGCCTTGCTATGAAGACGCCGATGATTACCCCTGCGATGGTGATCAGGGCGAAGCTCTTGAAGGCTCCAAAGCCCATGGCGAAGAGGGGGAGCATGGCGGCGATGGTGGTGGCCGCCGCGGCCATGATGATGCCGAAGGCGCTGGAGAGCCTTGCAAGATAGATCTTGCCGCTGGGCATCTTCCCCTCGTAGAGGAGCTCGTCGGTGATGATCACCAGGTGGTCGACGCCGGTACCGATTACGGCGATGATCCCGGCGATGGCGGGCAGGTCCAGCTGCCACTTGAGCAAGGCCGCCAGGGCCAGCAACATCAGAACCTCGCTGAAGGAGGTCGCCACCATGGGGACTACGATCTTGGTCTCCCGGTACCTGTAGTATATCACAAGCCCCACCGCCAGGATAGCCATGATCCCGGCGATCAGTACCTGCTTTTTGAACTGGTCGCCGAGGGCCGCCGTCACCTGGCCGGATCCGATGATCTCGACGTTGACGGGAAGAGCCCCTTCCCTCAGGTGGATGTAGAGCTCATGGGCCCTCTGGCTGTCGCCGCCCACCTGAGCCACCATGCTTCTCAGGGGCGCGACCTCGAGGCTTGCTGCCAGATCCTGGGCCAGGGGCGCAGAGAATATCTGGTCATTGTCCAGGTACATCGAGACTTCGTGGTCCACCCTGTTTCTTACAGCCCCGGCGTCGATCGCAGCCTTCTGGAAGACGATGGCACCTTCCTCTGAGAGGGTGAAGGGCACGCCCCAGTTTCCGCTCTGATCTCCCTGGGGTAGGGAGACGTCCACGATCTGGTCCCCATAGAGGACGTGCATCGACTCGTTCCCTTCGGTCTGGATCCTGATCTCGAAGACTCCGGGCTTGCCCACGATCTCCTGGGCGTCGGTGACGCTCACACCGGCCAGATCTATGAGGATGAACTTGTTGTCAACGACTCTGACTTTGATGTCCTGAAGTCCGAGGCGGTTCAGCTTTCTGTCCAGAACTTGCTTCGTCTCGTCCACCGTCTCCTCGGTGACCCCCTCGGAGAAGCCCGCATCCCCGGGGGCGAGGGTTCCGCCCACCTCGGCGAGGATCGCCTCTAAAGATTCTCTGGTTACGTTGGATCGAATCTCGAAGGATATGGGGTCAGACTCCAGATACTTGACGTCCGAGTCGAGGGAGGTCTCGAGATATGTCATGATCACCCCGATCGGCGAGGCCTCGATGACGATCTTTGTCTCGTTACCTCTGGGAGTGACGATGGCCTGGGGATACCCCAGATCCTCGACCAGGGTACTGGGCACCCTCCCCTCTGCGGTGATCTGGTAGTTGGTGCTCTCGGGACGCCACTGTACCTCCACCGGCACGTCGAGGGCGTCGCTGAACTGCTTCTCCAGGATGTTAATCGGGTCGACCTGGGGCTGCACTATGGCGCCCTGAAGCTTCAGCTGGAGCCAGGAGCCACCCTCCAGGTCTAGGCCGTACTTGAGCCTAGAATGGATTCCGCTCTCGGTCGGGATCGGGGCCAGGATTATCAGCGCCGCAGCTACAGCCACGAAGAATATCAGAACCCTCGGATCTTTTGTGATCTCGGTCATCGTCTCTGCCTCCTTGATCCCGACTTTTTGGGACGGGCCAGGTACCATCGAAGGGCGTTTGAGTTCATCACCCAGCAGTTTATGAGGCCTGCGAGAAGGCCGAAGAGGAGGACCGTCGATATGTCGAAGAGGATGTTGATCTGGGTGAAGGAGGAGGAGACCAGATAGGAGAAGGCAGAGACCAGGAATAGCGCGAATATGGCGCAGAAGGTGGTGCTGGTCATGGCGATCCCGGTCCTGAAGGCTCCCGAGACCTTCTCCTCGGTCTTCCCCTTCCGCTTCAAAACCCTGTTGTTGAGGAGGATGTTGCTGTCCACGGAGTAGCCTATCAGCATCAGTAGGGCCGCCACGGTCCCCAGGGAGAGCTTCACCCCCGAGATGTTCATGCAGGCCGCAGTGATCATGATGTCGGAGAAGGCTGCCAGAATTACCATGAGGGCGACAAAGGGCGTCCTGAATATCAGGAAGACGACCACAGCCATGAAGAGGAAGGATAGCGGGATGTACTTTTTCGCCTGCTCCTGGAGCCTCGTGCTGTAGACCGGACCCATGTACTTGATCTCAGGGTCCTGGTATTCGGAGTCGATCATCGCCGAAAGCTCCTTGTATTCGGCATCGTCCATGGGCCCCAGCTGGATCATGTACCGGTGGCCCACGTCTCTTATGTCCAGCACCGGGTAGGCTGCAAGCTTTGATGCTATCTCACTCTCCGATTCGCCGACGGGAACTGTAACGATGGTGCCTCCCGTGAACTCGACCCCCAGGTTCACGGGCGATCCCGTCTTTAAGTAGGTGAAGCCCAGGATGGAGAGCGCTACCGCCAGAACTGCAAGGGAGAGCGCTACCATCTTCTTGGGCTCATATTTAGAGATGAAGGTCTCTGGATCCATACAAGTATCCTCTTATCGCACTGACCGAATTCAACGTATTTACGGGTTGTCGTTTGTCGCCTTTTCTTCATAATCTGCGGGCGGTCGTTTCGTCCCTTATCTTCATAATTAGAATCAATTAGAGACTTTCTGGAGCCGCTATTTCTTCTCCCACTTCTTGAGGTTTGCGACCTCAGAGAGGGTCTTGCCCCGCTTGATCTCCTCGCGCAGCCTGCTCTCGGTCTTCTCGACCTCTTTCGCCCTCCGGGCTATCTCGTAGCCCCTCTCCCTAGGGATGACGACGACTCCGCTCTCGTCGCCGACGATGATGTCGCCGGGCCTGACCGGTTGGCCGCCGCAGGTGATCTCGGCGTTGATCTCTCCCATCCCTTTAGGCTCGCCGGCGCATGGAGTTATGGAGCTTGCAAAGATCGGGTAATCCATCTCTTTGATCTCGTCGAGGTCCCTGACGGCACCGTCGATGACGACCCCAGCGACCCCCTTCATCTTGCAGCTCTGGGTGGCAAGGCCGCCCCAGCAGGAGATGTACCTGCTGCCGTTGTAGATCACGATGACGTTCTCGGGGCCAGCGAGATCGATCGCTTCCACCGATTTCGCCCAGTCGCCCTCGAAGGTCTGGACGGTTATCGCCGTCCCCACGATCTTCTTATTCGGGTTTATGGGGTGGACATCCCTCATCGCCCCTTTCCGGTGCATGGCGTCGGAGATGTTGGGCGTCGACACCCCCATGAAGATCTCGATCATCTCCTCGTCCATGCTCTTTTTTGCCGTTCTATCATACTTGTCGAGGGCGCTGTCCATGGCTTCTCTGATCTTCAGGCCGGAGCCGGTGACGTCGGGGCTTCGAGTTACGCTTCCGCCAACGATGACGATGGACGCTCCCGAGGCGACCGCCTCGGCCGCCGAGCTCGCGTCGATCCCGCCGGCGACGGCCACCGGGATCTTTACATGGCCGAGGATCTGGTCGAGAAAGTCGATCGCCCTCCTTCCCATCATCTGCTGGTCGATCCCCACGTGAACGCAGATGTAATCTACGCCGAGGGCCTCAAGCTCCTTCGATCTCGCCACCGGGTCGGGGGCGCCGAGGAGGTCCACCATGATATCGACCCCATACTTTCTCGCCGCCCGGAGGGCGTCGGCGATGGTGGAGTCGTCGGAGGCGGCGAGGATGGCGACGATGTTCGCCCCAGCCTTCGCCGCCATCTCCACCTCCATGGCGCCGGTGTCCACGGTCTTCATGTCAGCCACGATCTTCTTCGTCGGCAGGGCCTTCTTCAGCTCGCGCACGGCGTCCATCCCCTCGCTCTTGATGAGGGGCGTTCCGGCCTCGATCCAGTCAGCACCGCCGTCGGCCGCCTCAAGAGCTATCTGGACGGCTCTGTCCAGCTCCAGCAGATCCAGGGCAACCTGTAGAATGGGTTTAATAAGATCACCACCATAAAGCCGAGTTGTTAGAGAACAAACCATGGTATATAAAATGAAGCTGAAGGATATGACCGATATAAGGGTGGAAGGGAGGCCGTCCGGCGCGGGAGGGCTCGCCTTCACCAAGCTCCATGGGAACGGAAACGACTTCATCCTGATAGACGAGTACCACCGGGTGAAGGTGGCCGATCCCCTCAAGAGCTCTTTTGCCGTCCAGTGTTGCCATCGTAACTTCGGGATCGGGGGCGACGGTGTCCTGTTCCTATCGCCGTCGGATCATGCCGATCTGAGGATGCGCCTATTTCAGCCCGACGGCTCCGAGGCCGAGATGTGCGGAAACGGCGTCCGGTGCCTGGCAAAGTACGCCTGGGACGCCGGGATGGTGGGGCAGTGCTTCGAGGTGGAGACTCTGGCAGGGATAATATCCCTGAAGGTGAGGGAGATCGGGGGCGACTTCTGGGCGAGGGTGGATATGGGAGTCCCCTGCTTCGACCGGAGGGGGATTCCGGCCCTCGGCGAGGGTGAGTTTCTGATGGAGCCTCTGGAGGGTTTTGAGGTCTCCGCGGTGAACACCGGAGTTCCTCACGTCGTGATCTTCGTCGACGACCTCCTGGACCTGCCCATCGATGAGGCGGCTCCTCACATCAGGCATAGCTCCCTCTTTCCCGAGGGGACTAACGTCAACTTCGTCCGGATCGGCGACGCCTTCCAGGTCAGGACCTTCGAGAGGGGGGTCGAGGGAGAGACCCTATCCTGCGGAACGGGATCGGTGGCCAGCGCCGCCGTGGCCCGGAGGATGGGGATGGCGAGCGACGAGGTGTTCGTGGAGACGAGGGGCGGACCGCTCTTGATAAGCTTCGATGGGGAGAGGGCCTATATGGAAGGGCCGGCATCCACCGTCTTCACCGGCGAGCTATGCGACGAGTTCCACTGGGATATCTCGCAAGTAATATAGGGGAATAGATAAGGGAACAGGGTTGAGGTGTCTATCATGATGAAGCTGCTCATGGTCCTGGGGATGATTCTGCTATTGGCAATCTCGAGCCTCGCCTTCGAGGGGCCAGAGCCGATGAGGCTGGGAAGCAAGAGCGATCCGGAGGCCTCCCTCTTCTCCTACGACCAGAAGTTCAGCGATACCACCACCCTCAAGAACTACGACCTTGGAATGTCCGCCTACAAGGATTTCGACGGGTGCGAAAAGCTCTCCTCGGATATCACCATCGAGAGCAACCCCAACTGGGTCGATATAGCCCTCCAGGCGAACTTCAGCCACGGCACCGGCAGGATGGGGTACCTGGTCCTGGACCAGGATACGATGGACATAAGGGACGTGATGGTGGACGTCAGCCACGAGTTCATCGGCAACTTCAGCATAGACGAGAAGATCCTGGTGGTGAAGAACGATATGAACAACACCTGGCCTATATGATGGCAGGAGCGGGATCGGGATCCTGCTCAAGATCGGAGCTGCCGGCCCACCAGGCCGTCCATCAGCTCCAGAAACTCTCCTTTCGCCTCCGGGGGGATCGTCGCCCCCGCGGCGACGTTGTGGCCTCCGCCGACCCCGCCCACCTTCTCTGCGGCCTGGGATATCGCCACCGCCAGGTTCAGCCCCGACCTCACCAGGTCCTGAGTTCCTCGGGCCGAGACCTTCAGCTTGCCGTCGTCAGACCGGGCGAAGGCCAGGATCGGCTTTCTCCGGTCGGCGGTCTGAAAGCTCATCCCCGCCACAATCCCCACGATGGTGTCCAGGATCCGGTCGCCGGCATCGAAGTATTGGAGGTGCGCGAGGGGCACTATCCCCTCGTCCTTCACCAGCTTAAGGCCGTTGACCAGGTTCTGCCGGTGCTCGTTCAAGAGAAGCCTAGCCTCCTCCAGGCAGGATCCCCGGTCGCCGAGGCAGACCGAAAGGCCGACGCCGGAGTGGCCGTACCGGGCGGTGGCGTTGAGAAGGGTCGAGTACTCGCTCGCGTCCCGAAGCTCCGTTCCCTCCTGCTCCGCGAGCAAGGTGTAGACCTCTCCGACGAGCCGTTCGAGCTGGTGGTTTGATAGCCCGGCCCGCAGGCCCCTTCTTACCAGGGCGGAGGCGATCCTTCCCTTCTCCTCGGGGTTCATGTCGATCCAGCGCCGCCACCTCTCCCCCTTCAGCCTGATCCCCTGTTCTTTGAGAAAGAAGATGCAGGCGTCTTCGTCCCCCGAGAGGCCCGGGATGTAGGGGTCTGAGGAGAACTCCAGCATCTTGAAGACCGGCCTCGTCTGTTTTCCGAAGAGCTTGAGGTCGCGGCCGAAGGAGAGGACTTTTGCCTCGGCGCCGATCTCGAGGATCCGTCGGTTGAGGCCGATTAGCCTACCTTGGGCCATGTCCTGGAGGTCGCCGACGGCTCCGACGATGGCGAGGCCCGAGAGGTCGTCGTTTCCGCCCGCGCGGCCGCAGGCCTTCGCCAGGGCTCGCGCGAGGATGAAGGTGGACCCGCTCCCCGACAGATGCGTTGCGCCGTCGAGGCCGACGAGGTGGGGGTTTATGTGAAGCTCCACCCCTGTGCCCTGGGGCCGGTGGTGGTCGGCCACCACCGCCAAAAGGTCCATCTCCAGGATCTCGGACTGCATCCCGCTCCCAAGGTCGGTGAATATGACGAGGTCTGTCCCGAGGTCGGCGATCCTCTCCAGGGCGGGGATGTCCAGCTGTCTGAAGAAGAGGTTCGTCCTTTCGACGTTCGCCCTATCCAGGGCCATGGACATTATCCCGGCTGAGGTGAGGCCGTCGGCGTCGATGTGAGATGCCACCACCACCTCCTTTTTCCGGCGAATCTCCTCTGCTGCCCTCTCCGAGATTCTGGAGAGGATGGCCAGCTCCTCTCCGAACTCCGGGTTCTCCGCGTCCGTCATCGTTCCTTCAATCGGATCTGATCTCTTTAGACTCTTTCGCCGTTTGATATACAGAAGTCCTATATTCGTGGCCGGAGGATCTGTACCTGAGGATTTCTTATAGGGTATTCTGACGAAATCCTTCGTTTATCAGATCTATTTTTTGGCCGCCGAATTGAGGAGGTATGAACTCATCAAGATAAAATTAGTAATTTAAAATCTCGTGATGTTATACATTAAAATCGCTTATTAGATATCGAATATATCTAAACTTATTTTTTATCAACCTTATTTTTTGGATTAAATTCATCTATCCTCCGATTCGAAAGAAGCCAGAACATAGGTAAATTATATAAACTTTGAACTTGATAATAACATGTTGCACTTATATGGAGGAATGAAAGATGCCGGACAGCGTCTATAAAATCGTGGAGCTGGTGGGGTCCTCTCCGACCAGCTGGGAGGATGCAACGAAGGCGGCCGTCGAGAAGGCCGCAAAGAGCCTGAGGGACCTGAGGGTCGCCGAGGTGAGGGAGCTGGACGTGAAGCTCGAAGGAGGAAAGATCGTCGCCTACAGGGCCAAGGTGAGGATCTCCTTCAAGATCGAGGGGGAGGTTGACTAAAGCCCCTTCACCCTCTCGATGAAAAAATATCGTAAAGATTCGCCCTCTTAGACGGTTCGTCCTCTAAGAGGCAGATCAATTTTTTCTAACCGAGGTTCAAGCGAGGCGTTCGGTTTCGATCTATTGGTGATAGCATGAACGACGTCGTCGACGCGACAGACAGAAGCTGGGAGGAGGAGGTCGAGAGGTCGGATAAGCCCACCCTGGCCATGTTCCACTCCCCAGCCTGCCCCCACTGCAAAATGATGATGCCAAGCTTCGAGGAGTACGCGAATGAGTTTTTGGGCAAAGTGAAGTTCGTGAGGATTTATTTTGTTGATGACACCGCGACCACCGAGAGGTACGGGGTCATGGCCACTCCGACCTTCAAGTTC
>Ga0116152_10002624_pt1 | contig 14607 bp, 15 predicted proteins | sample AD_UKC119_MetaG_FD_89894 | JGI IMG/M metagenome (GOLD analysis project Ga0116152, IMG submission 89894) | Active sludge microbial communities of municipal wastewater-treating anaerobic digesters from Hong Kong - AD_UKC119_MetaG | ecosystem: Engineered > Bioreactor > Anaerobic > Digestate... | reverse complement strand
GATAGCCTGCGCGCTCGTTCCAAATGTCCCAAACGGTGAAATTCTCTTCCTGCGACGCGCCGACGAGCGCGCTGTTTCTTTCTATCGATTCCATCGCGCAGTCGTACAGCGTATCCTTCAGCGCGTTCCACCGCTCGCTTACACGCGTCATGAAGCTTTCGTCCTTCGTGAGAAAATTCATCCACGTCACTTTGACATATTCATCCTCAGCGCCGACGCTTGCCCAGTCGTTGTACGAAAAGTTGTCCTTTGAAAAGTTTCCGAGCGCAAGATCGAAGTCCCACACCGGTCCCATTTTCAGCTTTCCGCCCGCGTCGAGCGTCATAAAGCAGCTGCGCCTGAAGCACGCGTCAAGGTTATACGTCAGCTCGGTGAATATGAACCAGTCAACGAACGAATCGACGTCGATATACTCCTCATATCCATCGAGCGCGGTGACGGCTTCGTCCGCCTTCTTCATGTACGATATGAGCCATTTGTTCATTTGCGCCGTACGGTCTTCGTCCTCGGGATAGATTATACGCGCGAATTTTATATATCCTGCAGTGAAATAATCGATGCCCTGTACTTCGCTTGACGTGTCCGCGCCGCCTATCTCAAACATATAGCCCGTCGTTTCGGGTGTCGTGCCTTCGGCAAGCTCCACCCTGCCGTCTGTGACCTCTATGCGCTGTCCGAGGCTGTACACGCCTGCGTATTCGCCGTTGACAAACAGGTCGACCGGTATCTGCTGCGGTGTGAAATCGAACGAGAACTGCGCCGCAAGTTCAAGAGCTACGGTGTTGCGTATAAGCGATTTATCGGAATAGTTGGCAAGCAGCACCCAGTCGCGCGACTTTTTCATTCCGAGCACCTTTGTCTTTTCGTCGAATTTTATCCTGTACGGCTTTTTTTCAAATTTCCACGTCGAATGGCCGCGCCCTCTTATCTGCGCCGCAGCAGCTGCAAGCGACTCGTATTCGCCGACGCCCGTTATACTCACCGTCGCGCCGACGTATTCGTAGCGCTCTGTTATTTTGCAGCCGTCGTCAGTATATATATTTACCTGCGGTATACTGTATATTTTCCTTACTGCCATTATGACGTAAGTAAACGACGCGCCGTCTCCGTCGGTCACGCACAGCGTACATCCGTCCGAAAGGTCGACAGTTCCGTCTTCTTTTTCCCCGGAAAACGCAGTCTCGCCCGAGGACGTCGTTTCCGGCACGGCAGAAAGTAATTCTTTCTCATTGAAGCTATACGGGTATACGGCGCTTACCGTGCTCCCGTCTACCGTCCATTCAAGTCCGCACGCGTCTAACAACTCCAGCCGTGCGCTGCCCGTGCCGCCGTAGCCGTATTTGCTCATCGGCGTACCGTTGTATTCCTTCACGTTCATGTACATCGCAGTATACAGCTCGTCGGGAATTTGTTCGCCCTCCCAGACAAGCGATGCGAACGGCGCTTCGATGCATATCGCGCCTTCCTGCGCGCCCGACCGTGTTATTACGGTTATCGGCGCTTCGCTGTCGGTCTTCACATACACCGTTGAGCCGCCGTATTCCACCGTGCCCCCGAAAATGAGCGTAAGAGGAAAACCGACCGTAAGATCGGCGTTGACCGTCACGTCGCCCGTCACGGTGACTACGGCGCTCCCGTTCTGCGGCAGCGTCGTGAGCAGCGCTTCAAGCTCTTCAAGCCCGGCCGCAATGAATTCCGTCTGTGCTGTGCTCTCTTCCGACAGAGACGCCTGCCCGGGATCGGCTTCAGACGAAGCCGCCGGAGCGGTTGATACGCCGTTTTGAGGGCTGCACGACGCAATGAGCATCAGCAGCATCGCAGCCGCGCAAAAAAGCAAAAGAAAACGGTGCAGATGAGTCACTTTCCTGCCTTATCCTTTGCAATCAATATCCGGAGCGCCCCGATCGCCGCCCTTATTGCCTTGTCGGTATCCTCGTCCTGCGGATTCGGCAGTCCGAGCTTTGCGCGTTCCTGGTTCCAGACCGTGTGGAACACTGCACCGCAACGCACACCGAGCGACGAACCGACAACGAACTGCGCCGCCGACTCCATTTCGCTCGCAAGCACTCCGAGCCGTTTCCAGCATTCCCATTTGTATAAAAGCTCCTGCGACGTCGGCATCCGCTCCGGCGAATGCTGTCCGTAGAAGGAATCCTTGCTTTGCACTATGCCCGTGTGGTAGCTGAACCCAAGCTCTTCAAGAGAGCTTACAAGTGCGCTCACAACAGAGAAGTCCGCTGCCGCCGGAAATTCGTACGGCGCGTATTCTCTGCTCGTTCCGTCCTGTCTTATAGCGGCGGTCGCGACTACACAGTCACCGCTCATAACCTTCTCGTTCAGCCCTCCGCACGTCCCGACGCGGATAAACGTATCGACACCGCAGCCGGCAAGCTCTTCTATTGCTATCGCGCTCGAGGGGCCGCCTATCCCGGTAGAGCATACGCTCACCTTCTCGCCGTCAAGCGTACCTGTCCAGACAGTGTATTCGCGGTTTGATGAAAGAAACATCGCGCCGTCAAAATAACGCGCTATTTTTTCGCATCTGCCCGGGTCGCCGGGGAGAATGCTGTATCTGCCGACGTCACCGCGGCTTATTTTGAGATGAAACGCTTTTTCGCTTTCCATATCCGTTTCCTTCCGTTATTGTCCGATGCTCTTTTTCGAGAACATATAAGGCAAAAGCTGTGCGAGAGTATAGAACTTCGTCGGCGCACCGCTGCATACAGCGCATATAACGAAGTCGCTTTTGCAAAACTCCGCCAGCACCTGTCTGCACACGCCGCACGGCATGAAATATTCAACGCATTCGCCGTCTTTTCCGCCTGCCACGGCTATCGCTTCGAACTCACGCTCGCCTTCGCTTACCGCCTTGAAAAGCGCCGTGCGCTCAGCGCACACAGACGGACCGTAAGCAGCGTTTTCGATGTTGCAGCCCGTGTATATCCTGCCCTGCGCCGTTAACAGCGCGGCACCGACAGTATAGTGCGAATAAGGTGCATAGGCGTTCTTCACCGCCTCAAGCGCGGCTTTGGCAAGAAATTCATAGTTTTTCATCGTTTTCTTCTTTTAATATCATCCCGAGCAATGAGCTTGAGCCTAGCCGATGAGCTCCGAGCGACAGAAAATCTGCCGCGTCTCTTATTGTTTTTATCCCGCCTGCCGCTTTGAGCTTTTTTCCCTTGCAGTATGCCTTAAGAAGCGCCACGTCCTCGCGCGTCGCGCCGCCCGTTGAAAAACCGGTGGACGTTTTGATATAATCGGCGTCCGATTCGGATACCGTTCTCGCGGCGTTGATCTTCTCGCTCTGCGTCAGCAGACACGTTTCTATTATCACCTTGAGCGTTTTCCAATCACAGGCGCGTTTGACTTCGTTGATCTCGGCAAGCGCGTCAGCGTATCTGCCCATTCGCACATAATTTGTATTGATGACCATATCGATCTCGTCCGCCCCGTCCTCGACAGCGCACCGAGCCTCGAAGCTCTTCATGCGCGATGTCGAATAGCCGTTAGGGAAACCGATAACGGTGCAGACTGTAAGTTTACCGTCATATGCGCGCGCCGTTTTCACAAAGCACGGCGGTATGCACACGCTTGCCGCACCGTATTCAAGCGCTTCACAGCATACCTTATCGAGCTGCTCAAGCGTTGCGGTCCTGCCGAGAAGCGTATGGTCCGTTTTTGATATTATCTGAGAAGCAGTATATCCGAAGTACGTTTTTTCCATGACCTGACCGTTTCCTTTCCCGCTGAATGAACGCAAAAGGGCTTGCCGCCGGCAAGCCCTGATGAACGCAGATCAGATGTTGTATTTCTTCCTCGGTACATATGATGTATGAAGAAGCTCGTGCGCTTTATGGCTGTTAGGCTCTCCAAAGAATTCCGCGTAGATTTTTTTGATGGAGGGGTTCTCGTGCGACTTGCGGAGCGTCTTGCCCTCGTCTTCTTTGTAGAGAGCCGATGCTCTGAGCGTTTTCGCGTCGAGCGAAAGCTGCTGCTTCGCGGTGAGTATCGGCTGACCGCCGCCGGTCACGCAGCCACCCGGGCAGCCCATGATCTCGATGAAATCGTAATGCTTCTCGCCGCTCTTGACCTTTTCAAGCAGTGCTGAAGCATTTCCCGTACCGTTCGCGACAGCCACTCTTACGGGGGTGCCGCCGACGTCGATCGTCGCTTCCTTAACGCCTTCGGTTCCTCTTACAGCCTCAAAGTTGACGTTTTCGAGCGTCTTTCCGGTGACGACCTCGTACACTGTACGAAGAGCCGCTTCCATAACGCCGCCCGTAGCTCCGAATATGACACCTGCGCCGGTCGATTCGCCGAGCACATCGTCGAAATCCTCGTCGTCAAGCTCCGTGAAATCGATGCCTGCCGTTCTTATCATCCTCGCGAGCTCGCGGGTCGTGATAACGGCGTCAACGTCCTGTATGCCGTCACGTCCGAGCTCGCCGCGCTTTGCTTCAAACTTCTTCGCGGTGCAAGGCATGACCGATACAGTGTATATCTTTTCGGGATCGATGTTGTTCTTTTCGGCAAAATACGTTTTTATTACAGCACCCATCATCTCGTGCGGTGATTTGCAGGAGCTGAGGTTCGGTATAAATTCGGGGTAGAACGTCTCGCAGTATTTGATCCAGCCGGGCGAGCATGACGTGATCATCGGAAGCACACCGTTATTCTTGATCCTTCCGAGGAATTCCGTGCCCTCTTCCATGATCGTAAGGTCGGCAGCGAAGTCAGTGTCGAACACCTTATCAAAGCCGAGACGGCGAAGCGAAGCCGCAAGCTTGCCCGTGACACACGTTCCGACCGGCATTCCGAATTCTTCGCCGAGCGCTGCTCTTACGGCAGGCGCGGGCTGAACGACGACATATTTATCCGGATCGGCAAGTGCCTTCCAAACGTCTGCCGTGCTGTCCTTTTCGTGGAGCGCGCCCGTCGGGCACGCGGCGATGCACTGTCCGCAGTTAACGCACGGTGAATCGGCGAGCGACTTGTCGTAGATGCATCCGACTCTCGTCTTGAAGCCTCTGCGTCCGACGCCTATCGCGCCTATCTTCTGAACGTCGTTGCACGCTGCAACACAGCGGCGGCAGAGTATACATTTGCTGTTGTCTCTGACGATTGACGGGCTGACGTCATCGATCGTCGATTCCGTCTTCGCGCCGTCGTACGGGTATCCGTCAACGCCGTATTCGTTGCAGAGCGTCTGAAATTCGCAGTTTCTTGATCTGATGCAGGACGTGCATTCTCTGTTGTGGTTTGAGAGAAGCAGCTCGAGTGTGGATTTTCTTGCCTTGCGTATCTTATCGTTGTTCGTCGTGACCGTCATGCCGTCGGTAACGGGCAGCACGCACGCGGCGGCAAGCCCTCTCGTTCCCGATGCCTCAACAAGACACATGCGGCACGCGCCTATCTGGTTGATGCCCTTGAGGTAGCAGAGCGTAGGTATATATACCTTTGCTTCCTTCGCGGCTTCAAGCACAGTGTAATCGGCAGGAACCGTCACTTTGATGCCGTCAATGGTTATATTTACTGTGTTCATCATTATTTCCTCCCGATTACTTTATTTCTATCGCACCGAATCTGCACTTATCAATGCAGGTGCGGCACTTGATGCACTTGGACTGGTCTATGACGAACGGCTTCTTTATCTCGCCGCTGATAGCTTCTACCGGACATGCGCGCGAGCACGCGGAGCAGCCCTTGCATTTTTCCGGATTGATGGAGATCACGGCAAGCTTCTTGCAGTGGTGCGCCGGGCAGCGTTTCTCATAGATATGAGCTTCGTATTCGTCGCGGAAATACCGCAGCGTGCTGAGCACCGGGTTCGGAGCCGTCTGACCGAGTCCGCAGAGCGCCGATGTTTTTATATTCATGGCAAGCTCTTCGAGCTTCTCGATATCGCCGTCCTGACCCTGACCGTTCGTTATGCGTTCGAGTATCTCAAGCATCCTTCTTGTACCGATACGGCACGGTGCGCATTTGCCGCACGATTCGTCGACCGTGAATTCAAGGAAGAATTTCGCTATGTCGACCATGCAGTTGTCTTCATCCATGACGATAAGTCCGCCTGAACCCATCATCGAGCCGATAGCTATGAGCGAATCGTAATCGATCGGCGTGTCAAGATGCGAAGCCGGGATACAGCCGCCGGACGGGCCGCCGGTCTGAGCCGCCTTGAATTTCTTGCCGTTCGGGATACCGCCGCCGATGTCATATATTATCTCGCGCAGCGTCGTGCCCATCGGGATCTCAACGAGTCCGGTGTGGTTTATCTTGCCGCCGAGCGCAAAGACCTTCGTGCCCTTCGACTTTTCAGTACCCATGGAAGCGAACCAGTCCGCGCCCTTGAGTATAATCTGTGCGATGTTTGCGAGTGTTTCAACGTTATTGATTATCGTAGGCTGACCGAACAGACCCTTGACCGCCGGGAACGGAGGTCTCGGACGCGGCTCGCCGCGCTTGCCTTCTATCGAGGTGAGCAGCGCCGTTTCTTCACCGCAGACGAACGCGCCTGCGCCGAAGCGAAGCGTGATGTCGAAGTTGAAGCCTGTGCCGAATATGTCCTTGCCGAGCAGATTGTATTCGCGCGCCTCGCGTATTGCGATCTCAAGGCGTTTGATAGCTATCGGGTATTCGGCTCTGACGTAGATATAGCCTTCGTCTGCGCCTATCGCATAGCCTGCAATAGCCATAGCCTCTATGACTGCGTGCGGATCGCCTTCAAGCACCGAACGGTCCATGAATGCGCCGGGGTCGCCCTCATCGGCGTTACATACGACATATTTCTTGTCGGACGGTACCTTCGCGGCAAACATCCATTTACGGCCGGTCGGGAATCCGCCGCCGCCTCTGCCGCGCAGCCCGCTGTCGAGAATGGTCTGGATGACCTGGTCCGGAGTCATTTCGGTAAGAACTTTACCGAGCGCTCTGTAACCGTCGAGAGCTATGTACTCGTCGATTTCTTCGGGGTTGATAACGCCGCAGTTGCGCAGCGCGACTCTCTTCTGCTTCTTATAGAAGCCCGTCTCGTTGAGCGAGTTCGCCTTGATGTCCGGTACGCCGGAATCGTCATAGACGAGTCTCTGCACGACTCTGCCCTTGAGCAGGTGTTCTTCGACGATCTCAGGAATATCATCAGGCGTTACCCTGATGTAAAACGTACCGTCGGGATAAACTATCATTATCGGGCCGAGCGCGCACAGGCCGAAGCAGCCTGTCCTTACGACCTTTATTTCTTCCTCAAGCCCTCTCGTCTTAAGCTCTGTTTCAAGCGCCGCCGCGAGCTTGTCGCTGCCTGAGGATGTGCAGCCTGTGCCGCCGCAGATCATTACATGTGCACGAATCATCTGTCATGTTCTCCTATATCTTAGTATTTCCTATTGTATACTCGGAAACGACCTTGCCGCCCTTGATGTGCTCGGCAACGACCCTCTTCGCTTTGTCCGCCGTCATCTTAACGTAAGTGACCTTTTCCTTGCCGCTTTCGTAGACCTCGACTACCGGTTCAAACTGACATATTCCGATGCAGCCCGTCTGAGTGACCGTAACTCTGTCGGTGAGGTTTTCTTTCGCTATCTCTTCCACGAAGGTGTTGAGCACCGGCCTTGCGCCTGCCGCGATGCCGCACGTTGCCATGCCTACGACGATCCGGGTTTCTCCCGAGCCTTCGCGAAGCGCGACCTTGCCCTGCATCCTTTCTTTGATTGCTGCGAGTTCAGCGAGTGATTTCATGTTTTCTTTTCTTCCTTTCGGATTTATATATTTTATTTTATTTGTCCGTATTGTTCCGTCAGGTATTCGCGTATCCACACGAGCACGTCCGGCTCCGAGAGCGGCACGCTGCCGAGCATCTCACGCATTTCCGCCGTCGAAAGCCGTATTACCGTCCCGCACATATCATGAGTAAACGTGATGTCCCTGTCCGGGTTGCCCTGTATGAGCGTTACGACGGTCGATATTATATCACCGAGCGGTGTGAAGTCTATGTGCTTTTTATAAAAACTTGCTTCGAGCAGCGTTCCATGCGTATTCGGGCTTACGGACGATTCGATCGTCACGTCGCCGCCCGTCTGTCTGGCAGCAAGCGTGAGGAACGGGATCCCAAGCCCGACCTTGCGCGTGGTGCGTGTGGTGGTGAACGGGTCTTTCACGCGCGCGAGCAGCTCTTCGCTCATCCCGCAGCCATCGTCTTTTACGGCAAACGTGAACAGCTCATCCGTCTCCATGAGCGTTATATCGATATGCTGCGCTCCTGCCTTGACGGAATTCTGCGCTATGTCGAGAATGTTGAGTGAAAGCTCTCTCACTGCGTTTGCCCCCTGATATATCCGAAAAGCTCGTGTCTTATTTCAGCGCTGCCCGCCCTGTCGGGAAGAGCAACGGTGTTTACGGCTTCGTTTATATTATAAAGGTAATGTGCGTCCGAGCAGGAAAGCATTTTCAGTTTTTTCAATATGGGGTATTCTTCCCTGTATTTATCGTAATTATCCGCGTTGTTAAGCTCATAGAAGCCGAACTCCGGCTTTTCGGGGAACGTGCCGAGTATCGCCACGATGCCGTTCGCCTCACGGTCGATATGCGCCGGATAGCACACACCTTCGCATTTTTTCACGAGCGTCCACGCGTCCGCAAGCGAGAGCGTCGTCGCGTTTATGAGCAGCTTCTCTTCTTTTCCGATCACGTTGTCACAGTCGTCAAGAATAAGCTGCTGTCCGAATATACTCTCACGGTTTTTCACGTCCGGAAGGCACGCGTATACTTTTTCATCAAATTCCGCAGCCTGCTCAAGAAGCTCGAACAGACATATCAGATGTATTTCCTCCGCCGTCGTCAGCTCCATGCCTGCCACGGGCACGACGCCGTTGCGGCGGCACGCCGTATAGAACGCCGGGCAGTTTTTCGAGCTGTTGTGGTCTGTCAGCGCCGCGATGCTCAATCGGTTGAGCGCCGCCATGCCGGCAATGTTGTTGACGGTCATATCTTCGTCGCCGCACGGCGACAGACACGAGTGTATATGAAGGTCGTAGCTGTAATCGATGAACATATCACATTCCGAAGCGGCGTCCGAGCACGCAGCACAGCTTCGCCGATGTGTCGGAGCTGCGCAGCACGTTGACGTCCTTGGCTTCTGCCGTTTTTATAAACTCCTCCGACGCCGGTGCGTTTTCCGCAAGCACAACGCACGCGCATCCGGCGAGCGACGCGACGGCAAGGACGTTGATGTTGTCCATGATCGTCACCCAGCATTCACCGGCGCTCACACGCCCCATGACATAGCTGAGAAGATCGCCCGTATAAACGCCCTGCGCCTGCGCATTCGGATCCGGAAGCGCAAGTATTTCGAGGTTTTCGGCTTCGGCAAGCTCTTTTACGTTCATTCCCGTGCTTCCTTCTTTACTTGTTTTCGCCTGTGCTCTTGTGTTCTTCGTTATATTTTTTGACCATTTCCCTCACATGGATAACGCAGTCATCCACGCTCACGCCGCTTCGCACGACGTCCTCCGCAAAAGCGCGGCAGGTCGGCGCACCGCAGAAGCCGCAGTCGAGCGCCGGAAGCGTCTCGTTGAGCTTTTCTATCTTTTCATCTTCTTCATCGCTTCGTTGCGGTCGCTGTCAAGATAGGCGGTCGGGTCGTATTCGATATTGTTTTTAATAAAATATTTGTCCGGGATGTATCCGTCGTCCGTCTCACCCTCCGACCTGACCCAGTTTTGCGAAACGGGCAGGTAGCGCTTGAGCATCTGTAGACGCGCCTGTGCGATGTACGGGTTCTCGACGGTCATAACGCCGCCGACACAGCCGCCGCTGCAGGCGTTGAGCTCGATGAATTCAAGCCCGGTAAAGTTGTCGTTGTCTATCTCTTCAAGCACCTTTATGACGTTTTCTATACCGTCGGCTGCGAGGTATTTATCGTTGAAAAGCGCTGTCGCTTCGCCGCCGGTCGATGCCCAGCCTATACCGATTATACCAGTGTTGGACACGGGAGGCGGCATTTTCGCCTTGTTCATAACGTCAAGCAGCTTAAAGTACACATCGCCGACCGACACCACCGCGTCCACGTACGAGCGGTCGCTATTGCGCTTGTTCTTGACGTATCCCACCTTTGCAGGGCACGGCGATATGAAGCACGCGCATATGTCTTCTTCCTTCAGCTCCGGATGGCGCTTCAGCGCGCGCTCCTTCGCGTTCATCGCGGCTATCTCAACCGGCGGAAGCATCGGCATTATATTGCCGCAAAGGAACGGGTAGCGCTGGGTTATCAGCCTGACCACGACTGGGCACGCCGAGCTGATCACGGGTTTTTTTATGTCTGTACGCTTTAGAAAGCGCCGCGTATAAGCGGAGACTATCTCAGCCGCTGCGCTGACCTCGTATACATCGTCGAAGCCGATGTCTCTGAGCCCCTGGATTATATAGTCGATGTCGCCGAGATTGTCAAACTGACCGTAAAGCGACGGCGCCGGAAGCGCAATGAGCCATTTGCTCGTCTGTCTTACGTTTTCAAGCTTATCGTATACTGCTTTTTTTGCTTTATACGGGCAAATGCGGATGCATTCGCCGCAGTCGATACAGCGTGACGCGTCTATTTCGGCGTGGCCGTCCCTGACGCTGATCGCTTCCGTGGGGCAGCGCTTGAGGCAGTTGGTACAGCCCTTGCATTTTTCCACGTCGAGCGAAACGGAATGGATATATTCACTCATGCCGTCTTCACCCTCATCGTGATCCTCGTGCCCTCTCCGAGCTTCGTATCTATGATCATCTCGTCAGTATACCTTTTCATGTTCGGAAGCCCCATGCCCGCTCCGAATCCGAGCGCGCGCACCTGCTCGAGCGCCGTCGAATAGCCCTCCTGCATAGCAAGGTTTACGTCGGCTATCCCCGGCCCGTGATCGGTGAGCACGAGTTCGATATAATCGTCGTAAACGGCAAGCTCCGCGCGTCCGCCGCCGGCGTGGATGACCATGTTGATCTCTCCTTCGTACATGGCTATCGAAACGCGGCGTATCGTTTCGGGAGCAAAGCCGAGCTGACGCAATATTTTTTTGACCTGAATGGATGCTTCTCCGGCGGAGGTAAAGTTCTCCCCGTCCACGTCGAAGCTTACCTTATAAGGCTCGCCCATTGCTTCCTCCGATACCGATCATTTTCTGTGAAGTCCGTTTGTGTACAGTATGCCGCATGCCTCGAACATCTTTGTTCCCGTCGCGAGCACCGCGATGCCGCAGTCCTCCGCGAGTGCGATAATATCCGGCGAGGGCTTTTTCCCTCGCACAAACACGACGCACACCATATCCATCATGTCGGCCGTCCTGACGACCTGGCAGTTCACCAGCCCCGTCAGCAGCACGCCCTGTTCCTTGACGAAAGCGAGCACATCGCTCATCATATCGCTTCCGCAGGCGGAAAAGACCTCCTGATCGGTATTCACTGTTTTCGTAAGCAGTTCTGCACCAAGCAGACGCTGTATATCGCTGATTTTCATCGAAAGTTATCTCTTTTCAAGAATTCCCTTGACGTCTCCGGGCACAAGGCGTCCGTACACGTCTCCGTTTATGACCATTAACGGCGCGAGTCCGCAGCAGCCGAGGCAGCGCGTGTCCTGTATTGAGAATTTTCCGTCTGCCGTCGTCTGACCGACCTTTATGCCGAGCACCGACTGCACCTGTTCAAGTATCGCTGACGCGCCCTTGACATAGCAGGCCGTACCCGTGCAGACACTGACAACATTCTCACCCTTCGGATTGAGCGAAAACTGCGAGTAGAATGTCGCAACGCCGTATACTTCCGTTACCGGTATTTTCAGTTCGTCCGCGATGAGCGTCATGGTATCCATTGAAAGATAACCGAAAAGCTCCTGTGCTTTCTGCATTATAGGCATAAGATTGCCCTTCACGCCGCGGTATTGTCCGATACATTCCTTCAGCTCTTTGTTTTTTGCCGAGATTTCATCCATTGTACGATATCCCTTTCAGTGTTTTGTTCTTATTGGGCTGATGCGCGCGCCGTCGCTGAACGCGGCGATATCGATATCAGCATACTTATTGATTATATCATGCGTATACGAAAAAAACAAGTCTCTGTGTAAACATTTTGCCGTTTTACGTCAAAAAAACGCTGTCGGAAAATCCCATCTGTTCGTCCGCCGAGCCATCCGCAAGATTTATAATGCGTGCTCCGCGTCCGGAAGCGTACCTGACTGTATAATATGTTCCGCCGGAGTTCTTTTTGAGGTAACACACGCAGGTGCTGCCGTTTTGCGCCAGACATCTGTTGCGCAGATACATACATCCCCGGAAATATCGCTCGGAAACGTAGTATATTCCGTCCGCGTGCGCAAGAATGGTGTCGTATTTCTCCCTTTCGTCATGTGTCCAGGCGGATGCCTGATCGCGGCACGGCAAAAAAAGCACGAGCTTTATTCCGCTTACGCTCTCTTTGAGCTTCAGCACGCGCTGTGCCGCGAGCATATCGAACCCGATCGCACCGCCGGCGCAGAACGTATCCGTTCCTTCTCTGACGAGCCTTTCGAGCGTGCCCGTGAGCCGTTCGCCAAGTGGCTGCCTTTCGCTCTCCGGTATATCCCTGTGGCCGGTGAAAAAGCATGAGCGCGCCTTATCTGTCACGCGGCAGTCTTTTTCGGTGATCAATTCACCGTACATACATTGTTCTCCTTCGTTATCGTCGCGAACACAACCCACGCAGGCAGATATTCCTCGCGGCGCAGATAGATTTTCGCGTCCGGTCTGTAATACAGCATCAGCCGCGGCAATGTTATTATATCGTCGGCGCGGTGATACACAGCGCAGCACACGTCGCCGCCGGCGGCGACCGTATTTGACGCGCCGTACAGCACCTCGCGTTCCGCGCCCTCGGCGTCGATCTTTATGAGCCCGACGTTTTTGCCAAACCCGTCGAGCGCGTACAGCTCTGTGCCGCTGCCTTTTTCGCTGACGCTGACGGCTCTGCCGTCGTTTCCGTTCTCAGACCCCTCTCCGCGTTTCTCCCACGCCGCCGCACAAATACACTTTATCCGCAGCCCCTCCGTTCTTCGGCAAAGCTTCGCGTAGTTGGCTTCTGACGGCTCAAACGCCGTTATATCGCCGTATTCGGGGCAGAGCCTTGCGTATTCGAGCGCCGTGTCGCCGTCGTAAGCGCCGACGTCTATGAAGCGTTTTCCCGGATGCACCGTCATGAGCCGCGGCGGACATTTCCGTGCAAGATAATTTATATCGCCGGTGATGCCAAACGCAAGCACCTCGTACAGCACCCTGCGTGATTCACCGTCGCCGAGCCGTTCGTAAACGAAGTGCGCCGTTTCAGCCAAACGCACGAGCGTTTCTTTTCCGCACATGCCCTCGCCTGCCACCGGCGGATTCGGCATCACAACGGTCTGCGCTTGTGCAATTTCCGTTATGAGCGCGATGTCGTCGCCGCGTGCGGCAAATGCCGGGACACACACGAACGAGCCGAATTCCTTCGCGCATTCCGCATAAGTCTTCACCTGCATTCCGCAAAACGAGCTGCCGAGTGCAGCGCTGCCTTCGCTTGCACAGACAGCGGACACCGCTATCCCCGAACGCAAAAAAAGCGCAGTCGTTTTCCGTGCGCCTTTTCCCGTTCCGTACAGCACCACGGGCAGTCCGGAGCCGATTATTCTGTCCTGCCACGTTTCGAGCGCAAGCAGAGAGTCCGCGAAGGCGGAATAATCCGCCCCCGTATCAAAGCACGGCGTCATCATTCGGCCGTATCGAAAACGCTTCTTTCCTTGAGAAACGCGTCAACATCCTGCGATGTCGGAAGAGAGGGAGCGGCGCCGCGCTTCGTGACCGTAAGCGCACCGACCGCGTTCGCATAACGGCACGCCTGGAGTATATCCTTGCCGCCGCTTATGTATTTGTACGCAAGCGCCGCCGTGAAGGCGTCGCCGGCAGCCGTCGTATCGACAGCCGTAACGTCAAACGGAGACACGAGATCGCAGTATTTTCCGTCGTACACAAAGCAGCCTCTGTCGCCGAGCTTGAGAACGACGTATTTCATCTCCGTGCGCTGATAAAGCGCCATCGACGCGCGCAGACAGTCCTCCACCGACACTGGCTTTATACCGGTGAGTATTTCCGTCTCAGTCTCGTTCGGGCTGAATATCTCGACGCGCGGTATACGCTCGAGCGGATAATCACGGCGCGCAGGTCCGGCATCTATTACGAGCGGTATGTTCTTTTTATCGGCGAGCTTAGCCGTCAGCAGAACCGTTTCGAGTCCTATTTCAAACTGCGTCAGCACAAGCGCCGGATTCGCGGTGAACGCATCCTCTATATCAAGGTCGCTCACGCGCGTGTTCGCGCCCGGATAGACCACGATCCTGTTTGAGCCGCTGCTCTCTACCATCACGACAGCAAGTCCCGTCTGCATGACCGAATCGATATGTATAAACCGCGGATCAATGCCGCAATCGACATACAGCTTGCGAAGCCGCTTTCCGTGCGTGTCCTCGCCCACCCTCGTACAGAACGACACGTCTGCGCCGAGCATTGCAGCCGCCACAGCACAGTTGGCACCCTTGCCGCCTGCCGCGTAATCGTAGCCATCATAGGACATTATCGTCTC
>Ga0116152_10002623_pt1 | contig 14612 bp, 11 predicted proteins | sample AD_UKC119_MetaG_FD_89894 | JGI IMG/M metagenome (GOLD analysis project Ga0116152, IMG submission 89894) | Active sludge microbial communities of municipal wastewater-treating anaerobic digesters from Hong Kong - AD_UKC119_MetaG | ecosystem: Engineered > Bioreactor > Anaerobic > Digestate... | reverse complement strand
CCTTCACCTCCCATATGCCGTCACGAAGCAAATCCCTGCCGAAGTCATCCGCTTTCACCATCTCATTGGGGCTCTTGTTGGCTATGACAAACGAAGGACCGAAAGATTCGATGCCGAGGTCTGGGGTATCGGAGATCATATGATCGGCAGAGAGTACCAAGTTCCAAGCATCTTCACTTGGATTCCACTCTCCCCAATACAGATTCCCATCCCAATCAGCTGCATTGAAAGAGAAGGTGGAACCATCACGCTTCTGTATCCCTTCGTAGAGGGCTGGATGGTTCGTAAGATGTATCACCACCCGCTGTCCATCACCGAGGTCATCTGAGAACATGTTGATCTTTTCTGTGCTCTCAAGAAATATCCTGTCATTGAAGAGATCAAAACTCTTGATCGAGTACCCGGTCTCATTGACCAGTCCGACAAAATCACCATATCGAATGACAGGAGGGTATTTCATATATCGGGGAGGCATCTCAATGGCGGCCTCTGAAAGCTTTGGCCCTTCAACTACAAACACCTCGCTCTGGGCGTCAACCTCGACAGGCTCCGCTGGAATAGGCGGAACGACTTGCTGGTCGATCGGCGTTGCACAACTGAAAAACAAGGTTGAGAGAAGGAGCACGAAAGAAATCGTGCGTACCAGGTTGATTCGTTTCATATCAGATTCCTTTGCGACAGGAAAGCCGTCGTGCTTCCTTTCCACTAATCAAAACCCAAAAACTGTATATCGATAGTGGAGGGAGTAACAAGGAAGCTGACAATGAGGAGACTAGGTGCTTTACTCTACGTATCACAGGTTTTCCTGCTCTTGTATAAGGGTTCAAATCGACCGTCCATTATTGATAGTGGGTAGAAAGATACAGGCGTACAGCAAAAGACCGGCCTCATCAGCCGGTCCATTAAATCTATTTCTTCACATCGTAGAGCCTCTTGCCCCGTACCGCGTTCTCCATAGGTAGGCCGGTATCATAGTCCCACTGCCGGCTCTCGTACTCCTCGTTCTCCCGTTGGCGGGTCATACCGCTGTTCTGCCAACTAGGTCCGCGGTCGTCCCGCCAAGGCCTTGCCACCCACTGATAGCCGCGGTAAACGTCACGTGTCTGGTCCATATGCTCAATCAGCAAGTCATGAAGCTTGTTCCGGATCTCTTTACAGCCCGGGTCGTCGATAAGGTTCACCACCTCATGCGGATCGACCTGCAAGTCATACAGCTCATCACGATCCATCAAGTTGATCGTCAACTTGAAGCGGCCGTCGGTGACCGATCGCATCATCTGCAAGCCTCCGAATCCATCGTGATCGACCTCGTACCGGGTGAATTCACAGTAGATATGCTCATTAATCTGTGTTTTTGGGTCCTCAAACTGGGCGAGCATGCTCCTGCCCTCTAGCAGCTTGGGAAGCGGAATGCCAAAGTAATCCAATACCGTGGGAGTCACATCGATGTGGCTGGCCGGATGGGAAACCACTACATTGCGGTTGCCCTCATGACTTTTGGACGGTTTCACAATGAACGGAATATTGGTAATTTCCTTGTAGAAAGCCGCATTCTTGGCCTGAAGGCGATGAGAACCCAGCATATCGCCATGGTCGGAGGTAAAGATGACCAGGGCATCCGGGGCAAGACGGTACACCTGGTCCAACACCCTGCCGATTTCATAATCGACGAAGCTGTTGCACCCCAAGTAGAGCGACAGCAGCTTTGAGGGGGCATGCAGCTCCTCGGGACGCTTATGAAGGTCATCACCCGCCCAGAGTCGCTGGAGCATCGGCTTGGACTGAAGGCTGTCATGGAACGTAGGATTATCCTCAAAACAGAACCCATCATACATGGTATTGAACGGAGGGGGACAGATGAATGGGCCATGCGGCTCGTCGTAGGAGACGACAAGGAAGAAATCCTCTCCCTCATGCTCCTTCACATACCCGATTGCCTTGTTCGAAACTCGGTGGGCATAGGTCATTTCAGCACCCCAATCCTCATCGAAGGCTGTCTCAGACTTGCGGGAACGAAGCCTTTCTTCCGACGAGAGCTCTTCCAGGTAGTTGTGCATGTCGTACCAATATGCACGATCCCAACCATCCGGACACCGCCCCAGTCCGAAGTAGTCCCCGCCGTCAAGGTGCCACTTCCCTGTATAAGCGGCCTGGATGCCGTTGTCCGAGAGCCTCTGGCCCAATGTCTTCACATTGGCCCCCAAAGGAAGATTGTTGGAAACCACCCCGTTGGAGTGGGGGAAGGTCCCTGTAAACAAAGCAGAGCGTGCCGGTCCGCATACCGGCTGACAGCAGTAAGCCTGCTCGTAACGCAAACCCTCTCTGGCAAGCTTGTCGAGGTTGGGAGTCTGCATACGGCTGTCGCCATAGCAGCCCAGCATGTCCTTGCGGGTGGTATCGGTCATAATGAACACAACTTGTCTTGGCATTGAATACTCCAGCTCAGCCCTTCACCGCACCGGCGACGAGGCCTTTGATCATATATTTTTGGAAGAAAAAGAACAGCAACACTACCGGAATGGTCCCGATGATGGAAATCGCGTTGACCAGCGACCAATCATAGGAGAGTTCTCCCAAATACCTTAGGGCAATCCCCACTGAAAGGGTACGCAGGCTATCGTCCTGAATGAGGGTTGCTGCATGCAGGTAATCATCCCATGTCATCAAGAAGGCATAAATACCGACGGCAAGCAGCCCCGACTTCACCAGAGGGGTGACGATGGTAAAGAGAATTCTCCACCTCCCCGCCCCATCGACGAACGCGGCTTCCTCAATCTCGGTGGGGATGTTGGCAAAGAAACTAGCCATGAGGATGATGCAGAACGGAACTTGGGCTGCAAGGAGGGCGAATATCAACCCCCCAAGGGTATTGATGATTCCCAGCTTGCCCATAATTGCGTACAAGCTGATCATTCGGCTGATGACCGGAAACATCTGGCTTGCCAACAGGAGGGCGAAGAATGCCTGGTTCCACCGATTCTTGAACCGTGCAAGCGAGTAGCCTGCAAAGATGGCCAGGATGCAACCCAGAAGAGCCACAGATGCCGAGACGATCAGGTTGTTCTGATAGTAGACAAAGAACTGGTTGTGCTGGGTGAAAAGCTTGATGAAACTATCAAGCACGGGACTGTGCGGAAAAAACGTCGGTGGATACTGATAGGCTTCCATGTTCGTCTTGAAGGAGGTAACCAACACCCAGTAGATTGGAAAGAGCAAAAAGAGCAAAATCACGATGAGAATCAGGTACTTGCCTGCAGTATACCAGGGGCCATCGTGCTTCAAGGTTCTTGTTTTACTCATGGCTCACCCCAAATCCTGCACCCGGAACACCCGGTTGTAGAAGAAAACCACCAAGATCATCATGAGCATCCACAAAGTCGTCACGGCTGCCCCTGACCCAAGATTCATCGATACAAACGCCTCTCGGTAGCTGAGCACCGCGAGGGTGGTGGTGGCGTTGTTCGGACCTCCTCCGGTCATGGTCCAAAAGAGCGGGAACTGCTTGAAGTTCTCGATGATCGCCATGGAGATGCTCACCTTGATCACCGGGCTGAGATAGGGCAACGTAACTGAAAGGAAGCGCCTGAACTTGCCCGCCCCATCGATCATGGCCGCTTCGTTAATCTCCTGCGGCACATTCTGAAGACCTGCCAACAAAAGCAGGGACATGAGCGGAATCTGCTTCCATAGTGCTGCAATCCCCACCCCGGCAAGAGCGGTCCGAGGATTATTGAGCATGGCAAAGTCCTGCACCTTGCCAAGGGAGACAAGATTCACCAAGTATTTGACAAACCCATACTGAGGTTGAAAAAGCCACATCCAGATGAGGGCTGAGATGACGGTGGGCACCACCCAGGGAGTCATCATGATGCTCCTGAGCAATCGGGCACCCTTGATTTCTGTATTCAGAATCAGGGACAGCAGGAGCGAAAGCAGAAACTGCAGCACCACCACCCCCAGCACAAAGCTGAAGGTATGGATGCTCGCCATGGAAAAGGCATCAGTCTTCGCAAGGTACAGATAGTTTGCAAAGTTATTCCAAACGCCGGGTTTCCCGCTGATGATGTTGCGCACCCCATAGTCCTGGAAACTTTTGATCACGGAATCCACAATGGGAACAATAATGAACAACACCGTCATCAGCAGGGCCGGGGCATCGAGGATGAACGAGAAAAGAAGATCAGATCTCGTTCGTTTCAAGGTTCTGCTTTTCATACCACTCCTATCAAGGGAGTCGGTTTTCCGACTCCCTTGAACCATGTTTCTTATTGGGAAATCTTTACACTTGCCGTGTTTTTGAACTTTTCTATAGCCGAAGCTACATCCTGCTTTCCTACCGTTACCGCTTGGGCGAGGGAGCACAACTCAAGGTTGAGGTCGCTGATCCTAGGGATGAAGGACTGCACCTGCACCCTGCCGGCGGCAGCGGAAGCACCCTTGAGAATACCGTTGTTCACCACGCTCTCCATATTCGCCATCGACTTCTTGGCAGGGTATGCAGGGGTGAGATCGCGCAGGTAGGAGCTGAGGGTCTGTTCACTGATCACAAACTCGACAAATTTCGAAAGAGCAGCTTTTCTGGCATCACCGTTGTCAACAAGGATGAAGCAGTGGGCCTGCAGCAGACTGGCACCTGATCCGCTTCCACCCTTCAAAGGCTCGGCAGAGGCAGTGAAGTTGATCGCATCAGGATTAATCGACTTCACCCCGTTGAAACCCCAGCTCTGATCGTAATACATGGCAAGCTGGCCGAGGGCGAAGAGATTTCTGAGATCCTTCAGTTTTGCATTCTGTGGATTGTAACCCAGCTGGTCGAGCTTCTGTACCATGGCAAAAGCATCCTTGAAGCCTTGGTTGTCCACAGCAAGGGCTCCCTGTGCATCAAGCACCCGACCACCGAAATTGAAGATCATGGCCGTAAGGGAAGCCCCCGATACCGGCACCGAAGCTGTCGTCTGGCCGAATGCATAGACCTTGTTTCCCTTGGCATCCTTCAGTTGGGAGAGCTTCTGGGCATAGGCGAGCATCTCATCATACGTCTTGGGCGGCTTGTTCGGGTCAAGACCAGCCTGGGTGAACAGGTTCTTGTTGTAATACAGCACATACGGGGAGACATAGAGCGGAATACCGTACGGCTTGCCTTCCACCTCGAAGGACTTCAATACATCAGGATAGAAGTCATCGACGAATGCCGGGGAGAGAATGTCCCTCACGGGGGCGGCCAAGCCGGCATCGACAAGACCTGGAACCCAGTCAATCTCACCGAAGATGACATCAACCTTGTTGCCGCCGCCGGCCATATTCACCACCTGGTTGACAATCTCCCCATAGGGGGCGGTCACCCATTCTATGGTGATATCGGGATTTGCAGCCTCAAAATCCACTTTCACCTGCTTCCAAAACGGTTCATACCCACTTTCCAGCAAAGCATAGTTTGCCACCTTGAGGGTCACCGGACCGGACGGGGCGGCCTCGGTCTTTCCTGCAGCGAATACCGATGCAGACACCATAGCAAGCACCAACAGAACCACTACAATTTTTTTCATCTTCCCAAACTCCTTTTTTCAGCCATTTATACGCTCTCGCGCATAACCACTTTCGTATCCAAATAGACCTCCAACCGTTTTTCAAAAGAAGAGCGGTTGTCGATGAGACTCATCATCATTTGCATCACACACCGGGCAATTTCCTGCTGGTCAATCTCCACCGAAGTAAGCGTCGGAGAAGAAAATCGACAGAGCCGGGTATTGTCAAAGCCGATGACGGAGATGTCCTGTGGAACGTAGAACCCCATCCTCTGGCATGCCTGCATTCCCACCAAGGCAATCGGGTCATTCCGCCCGAAGATTCCGTCAGGCCGAAAGCCCGAGGCAAGCAGATCAATGATTTTGGCACTCAACTCATCCTCGGTGCTACAGCCGCTGAGAACCACAGGGTCCAGTTGATAGACATTGCATTGGTCGGTGAAGCCCTTCAAGCGCCAGTCATCCATGCTTGACCAATTGCCGGAAGTGCTGACACGGTCAAGAAACAACAACCTGCGCCTGCCTCTCTCATACAATGTCCGTACAACACGACGGGCCCCCTCATACAGGCCCGTGTTGATCAGGCCGTACACACCGGTTATGGAGCTGTAATCTCGAATCTCCAAGAGTACGATGGGAATATCGGCATCGATGAGACGCTGAATATTGTGCAGGGGAAATGATGCAGAACCGATGACGATGCCGTCAAAGAACTTGGAATAGATGCGATTGACGAAATCCTCATCCTGATGATCGGCACACAAGGTGATGAAGTAGTCCTCTTTGTAGGCGAGACTGTCTATTTCACTGATAAGCTTGCCGAAGTACTCACCCTTTATATCATCAGCAACAAAGAGTATATGGTTCGATTTTTTCCCCTTGAGGGCACGGGCCATGGAATTGGGGCGGTAGTTGAGCCGGGCGATCGCCTCCTCCACCTTCTTGCGCTTCTCTTCCTTGACATATCGATTGCCGTTGATGACATAGGAGACGATTGTCTCCGTAACTCCGGCCTCGATTGCAATGTCCTTGCGCGTAATGGTTCGAAGGATTTTTTTCTGTTCCATGTCTGATTCCACCGATATACACACCTGTGTACATTGCTAGATTAGACCAGGTATGCTATTCTGTCAAGGAAAATTGTTGGAGGCAGAGCACCCATGCAGGACATCGCAGACATCATAGGCCTGTTCGCCATTGAAGGCGAACTGCAGAAAATAAAAGCAAACAAGGAAGGGCACATCAACAGCACCTTCATCTCCACATTCATACACGAGGGAAAGCAATACAAGTATACCCATCAGAAGCTCAACGATAGTGTATTCACCCGGCCCGAGGAGGTCATGGACAACATCCAGAAGGTGACCAGCCACATCCAGACGAAGCTTATACACCTTGCCGACCGGGACAAACGATGTCTTCAGCTGGTCAAAACCAAACAAGACGCCTGGTATGCATATGATGAGGCGGGCAGCCTTTGGCGGACATACCGATTCATCGACGAGGTGAACACCTACCCCTTCCTCGACGACCAGCACCTTGCCTACCGTTTCGGAGAAGCTGTGGGAACCTTCCAGCACCACCTCTGTGATTTTCCCGCCGACAAGCTGCATACAACGATTGCAAAGTTCCACCACATGGGAAGTCGCTACAACCAGCTCAGGCAGGCCATCGAGAATGACAAAGCGAAAAGACTTCAGTCGGTGCAGGCTGAACTGCAGTTCTTCCTTGAGAATGAAGAGCGCGGCATGACTCTTACCACTGCCCTGGAAGAGGGACGGGTGCCGCTTCGGGTGACCCACAATGATACGAAGATCAGCAACATCCTCTTCGACCGGACAACCGGTGAAGGAGTGTGTGTGATCGACCTCGATACCGTGATGAGCGGAACCATCCTCTTCGATACCGGCGACATGCTCAGAACCGGAAGCATCACTGCCGGTGAGGACGAGCAGGACCTGAGCAAGGTAGGATGCGATGAGAACCTCTTCATCCAGATGGTCAAGGGCTACCGATCTGTAGCCGACAACTTCCTGACGGACACCGAACGACAGCTCATCGCAGAATCAGGAAGAGCGACCACCCAGATCATGGGGGTACGCTTCCTCACCGACTATTTGAACGGCGATGTCTATTACCACATCGAGCGGCCGAGCCACAACCTCGACCGGGCAAGGACCCAGATCGCCCTGATGCAGGACATGGACCGCAAGTGGGAAAGCATTACGGGTTCTCTTTCGTAGGGGATGCGGCAAGAGAGTGCAATTGCTTGCGGAATTCGGTTGGAGAGAGGTGATGGAACTCCTTGAACGCTTTGGAGAACGCCAGTTCATCCTCGAATCCCACCTGATGGGCCACCTGCGATACATACAGGTACTTTGAGAGAAGCAAGCTTGATGCATGCTCCATGCGCAGGGCATTGAGGAACTGCTTCGGAGACACCTTGTACACCTCCTTGAAACAGGCATACAGGTAATTGCGGCTCACCCCGAACTGCTCGGCAAGCTCTTGGATCTTAATCTGTTCACTGAAGTGTTCCATGATGAAGTGATAGGCTTTGCGGGCATATTGGGCGCATTGCAGATTGCTCAGACCCTCAAGCGTGCCTTGTGCCTGATAGTCTTCGATCAGATGGGAGATGAAGTGGAAAAAACAGCCGTTTCGACGCAGTTCATTGGTAAATGTGAGGTGATACGTCTCGATCATGCCCTCAATGTCCTGCAACAACTGCTGCTCATTGAGTACCGAACGCACAGGATGCTCCCTGGAAAAGCCTGCCATGGCCATGCTTTCCTCGCTCATGAGCCCGGAAAAACCCACCCACATGTAGTGCCAGGGATCGTCCTTGTCGGCGGTATACTGCGCCTTGACTCCGGCAGGAATCAGGAAGGCTTGATTACTCTGGAGATGATACTCCCTTCCTTCCATTTTCAGCACACCTTTTCCAGAGCGGATGATATGGATGAAGCTGGTGTCACGAATCTCAGGCCCATTGTTGTGCAGCGGCGAACACTGCTGGATGCCGCAATACGAGAGGGCAAGATCGATTGCAGATTTCCTGACCCCGTCCAATCCTACAAATCGGGCTGCCTTGATCAACAACTCTTCTTCAGCCATGGCACAACTCCTGCCCTCCAGTATACAACACCCCGGACAGGTCCGGGGAGCATACCGCCTCTCTTTTACTGATACATTTCCATCATCGGCCCATGGGCTTCGATCATCTCGTCGCACATGGCCACAATGTCATCAATTGAAAGCTCGGCGGCAGTATGGGGATCGAGCATCACTGCATGATAGATATCCTCCTTCTTCCGGCTGATTGCCGCCTCGACGGTGAGCAGTTGCACATTCACATTGGTCATGTTCATCGCCGCAAGATGCGAGGGAAGCCTGCCCACCTTGCACGCAGTGACACCATTACCGTCAACCAGACAAGGAACCTCGACACACGCATCACTGTCGATATTGTCGATCAAGCCGGTATTGAGCACATTGCCGTTGATCTTGTACACCGTATTGGTCGCCACCGCTTCCATGATGTGCGAAGCATACTCGAGCGACCGCTCATGGCTGACCGTACCCTGGTTGTGAATCTTCTTCCACTCATCCTCCCACTCGGCTATCTGGCGGATGCACCTTCGGGGATACTCGTCGAGGGGAATGTTGAATCGGTCGATCAGGGAGGGATACCCCTTCTTGATGAAGAACGGATTGTACTCTGCATTATGTTCGCTGGACTCGGTGCAGTAATAGCCCAAATGCTTGATGTACTCATAGCGGACCATGTCATCGTGTTTCTCGGTGGCATTCTTATGCGCAGCCCGCTTTCTGATCTCCGGGTACAAGTCGTTGCCGTCCCTGTCATGCAGGCTCAACAGCCATGCCATGTGGTTTATGCCTGCAATCTGTTCAACCCTGCCTTCCAGTTTATCCTCCATACCCAATCCCTTGAGCAAGGTTTCCGAACATATCTGCACACTGTGGCAGAGACCGACAGTCTTTACAGCGGTGTGCCGCAGCATGTAGGCGGTAAGCATCGCCATGGGATTGGAGTAGTTCAGCAACAGCGCATTCGGGCACACCCGCTCCATCACCCTGGCAAACTCCTCCATCACCGGGATTGTTCTCAGCGCCCTCATCACCCCCCCGATTCCGATGGTATCGGCAATAGTCTGTCGCAGACCGTACTTCTTGGGAATCTCAAAGTCAATGATGGTCGCCGGGTCGTAGCCGCCAACCTGAATGGCATTAACCACGAAGGTGGCACCCCGCAGGGCGGCCTCAAGCTGTCCAAGCCCGTGATAGACCACTATTCTGGCTCGCCCTTCATTGATGGTATCGTTGATGGCTTGAAGAATCATCTTCGACTCCTCCAGCCTCTTTGCATTGATATCGTAGAGCGCCATCTCTGCATCCTGCAGAGCTTCGGTTCCCATGCAATCACCCAGCACATTGCGTGCAAACACTGTGCTTCCAGCTCCCAAAAAGGTAATTTTCATCGCTTCCCTTCTCCTATTATGGTCCTCACATGAGGAATCTTATCGTAAAGAGATGTACCAATCACGGCATCCCCGGCCGGAGAGCCTGACCACATCAGCAGAGACACTACATAAACACAAGCGCTACAACTTTCCTCCCGAGGTGGCAATTCCTTCAATGAACTGCTTTTGGAAAATGAAGTAGAGTAGGATCATCGGCACACACGCAATCAAGGATGCCGCCATGAGCTCGGGATAGTTTGCAACATACTGGCCTTTCATTTTTGCCAATGCCGAGGCCAGGACCAAGGAGTCCTTGCTGGTATTGACAATCATCGGCCACATCAGCTCCTTGTAGGCAAACACAGCCGTAAAGACACTAAGGGCGACCAAGCTCGATTTGGTCAGGGGTGCAAGCACATACAGGAAGGTCTTGCCGATATTCAAGCCGTCGATCTTGGCTGCATCCTCCAAATCCTTGGGCAGGATCTTGTACGCTTGGCGCATCAAGAACGTACCGAAGGCTGAGACCAATCCGGGAAATACCAAGGCAAAGGTCGTATTGGTCATTCCGAGTTTGCTGATCATCTGATACTGGGGAATGATGAAAATCTGGGAAGGAATCATCATCTGGACCAACACCAGGGAGAAGGCCAATTCAGAGCCCTTGAATTTCAGCCTGCCGAATGCAAATCCGGCCATGCTGGCGGTCACCACCGCACAGAGAATCCTGAAGAAAATCAACAACAAGGTATTCTTATACAGATTGAGAAAATTATTCGTGGTAAAGACACGGATAAAAGAGTTGAACTGGAACTGTGTGGGGAAGAACACATACGGATCGAGCTGGATGGCCTGCCCTGGCGTCTTGAACGAAGTAAGAACCATCCACACAAACGGAATAAGCATGGTCAGTGATACACCGATCAGGATTGCATGCAGCAGCAGGGAATGTATCAGGCTTCTCTTTCTCATGCGCATCTCCTAATTGTAGTGGACCCATTTCTTTTGGGCGATTATTTGTATTGCTGTGATGGCCATGATGAGAACCAACAAAACCACGACAATCGTCGAACCATACCCAAAATCCCGTTCCACAAATGACGATTGGTAGAAGAGATATACCAATGACTGCGTTTTATACATAGCTGGATTCGACCGTTGCTCCATGACCATGAAAATGGTATCGAAGACCTGCATGGCAGCAATCATTCGGGTAACGATGACAAAGAAGAGAATCGGGGAGATCATCGGAACGGTTATATGCCGAAAGCTTTGGAAGATGCTCGCGCCGTCGAGGTCGGCTGCCTCATAATAGTCCCTGGGGACCTCCTGCAGTCCTGCAAGGAATAGGATCATGTTGTATCCGATATCCGACCAGATGCCGATGATGGCAATTGAATACACTGCGATTGCAGGATCGGAAATCCAACTGATCTTGAGATTGAAGAGATTGTTTATCAATCCAAATTCTGTATTGTAGAGCCATCGCCATACCATGGCGATAGCTGCCGGGGCAACCACCATGGGCAAAAAGAAAATGGTTCGATACGCTCCCCTGCCTTTGATCTCCCTATTGAGCATAACGGCAAGAACCAAGGCGATGAAAACCGAGAACGGCACCTGGACAATCGTGTATTTGAGCGTATTGATGATCGACTGCAAAACAGCTTGGTCGGAGAACAACTTTTGGTAATTCTTCAATCCGATGAAAATATTACCCCTGCCGAAATCCCCGGTCTTGTGAAAGCTCTGGCTTATTGTGGTAATCAAGGGAATAATATTGAGAACCGTCAAACCGACAATGGTAGGGAGGATCAGAGCCCATCCCCAAAGAAACGTTTGTGTTGCGGTTGCAGAACGTAACGAGCGTTTTTTCATGCAAAACCAATCCTTGGACAGTCCCGGGCGGACCAAGCGCCACCCGGGTTCGAAAGGTTGACTCCTACTCTTCGGCAAGAATCGCGTTCATCTGGCGGGCTGCTTCCTTGCATCCTGCTTCCATGGTCATCTCTTTGTTCCAGACCTTCAGCATAACATCAAGTACTGCATTTTCCCACTTTACCGTATTTCTGGAGAACGGGCGGATCACCATATCGTCCTGCATATTCAAATACGCTTGCAGGTTGAACTGCGGCACACTGTTCTTCCACTGCTCGCTGGTGTTCTTGTATGCAGACATCGTGATACCCAATTGAGCCTGCTTGAGCTGGCCTTCTTCGGAACCGAAGTACTCAACCAACTTCCAAGCATCGTCGGTGCGTGGAGAATTCTTGGCAATCGCCCAGCCAAGGCCGTTGTAAATGGAGGGACGGCGGCCGGTCTTGCTGTTCTTCGGCAGCATGGCGATATCACAATTCTTCAGGGTGTATTCATTGTCACGGAAGGCAGGAAGCATCCAAGAGCCCTGCATGGTCATGGCAATCTTGCCCGACTGCAACAGGACATCCTCACTGCTCTCAGTCATGACTGCCTGCGGAGGCATCAGATTCTCATTGATCATCTTCTCCATCCACTGCATGGCCTCAATTGTTGCAGGCAGATCCATACCGGATTTTTTCTTGTCCTCTGACAGCACATACCCGTTGTTTCCATAAATCAGGTTGTACCAACCGGCCTGGTTGTTTGAATTCACGTTGGCAAAGCCATACACGCTGCCGTCAGCCCTGGTAATCTTCTTTGCAGCAGCATAGAGGTCTTCCCAAGTCCAGTCGTCAGTTGGATATGCGACACCGGCCTGGTCGAACAAGGCACGGTTATACCACAGGGCGATGGTATCCACATCCTTGGGAACTGCATAGTACTTCTTGTTGTAGGTATACAGGCTCCAAATATCCTCGGGATAGTTCTCTGGATCGATGATTGCGCTCTTGGCGATACGGTCGGTCACATCAAGCAGCAAATCGTTGGACATATACCGCTGAGACTCATTGGAGTGCATCCAGAATACGTCGGGAAGCGATCCGCCCTGGGCACCTGCACTGAGCAACGTCCAATAGTTGTTCCAATCCACAACCTGAATCTCGGCTGTGATGCCTGTCTTGGCTGTGAAATCATCGATGATCTTCCGAATGCCCGGTTCCTGATTGGAGTCCCAAATCATAACGGACAAGGGCTTGGAAGCACTGGCGGCTTTTGCTTTTTCAGCATCTCCGCTTGCAAACAGCAGGGCGCTTACAAAAAGCGCAACGAGCAGCAGGGAAAGAATCCTCTTTTTCATACAAATCCTCCTGATTTTTATCTGGTAGAGGCATAAAGACCTCTACACTTCTTTTGTTGTCCAAAGAGTAAGAACGCATAAGTAATTGTTTGGACATATATTATCGTAGGATGGATTTCCATGAAAACAATGTAGAAATGTTACCAATATATGGAAAAATGGTATGTATAAAATTGATTCAGATGATGAAAGCAGATGGCAGAATGTATTGGGAACCTTCCAAGGGAAAGTCCCCGAAGAGCGTCAGCGCCTCAGCTCATCAAGCAACTGACAGCAGACCAGATACATTCTCGGGATATGGAACGGCCCTTTATACATGTTGCCCTTCAAGGGAGTGGAAAGGGTTCCGTCGCGATGGAGGTAGCCGTACCACTCACCGAATTCTCGGTCGAGGAAGTGATCTTTGATGTACTGATGCACCGTATCGAATTGGGCAAGGTAGGCATCCTTGCCTGTCATGCTGTAAGCCATGAGGTTGGCAATCGCCGCCTCACACTGCGGCCACCAGAACTTCATGTCGTGCCAGTACTCTGTAGCACTTCGGCCCAAGGCATCGCGGAAGTAGATGATTCCTCCCATCTCGCTGTCCCAGCCCTTGGCCCACATCCAATCGAGCATCGTGGTTCCCAGGCTCATCAGTTCAGGATCATTGCTGCGGTAGCGCGCCTCATTGAGGATGAACCATGCACCCTCAATGGCGTGGCCGGGGTTGAGCTGGCGTCCCTCGAAGTGGTCGAGCTGCAGCGAACCGTCAGGATTGCACTGTTCCACCACTATCTGCAGTTCAGGACGGACGAAGTACGTCTTGATCTGCTCAAGATAGCCGTCGATGCGAGCGTTGAAAGCTGCAGCTTGGTCAGGAAGTGCGGCCCTGAGTTCCTGTACGGTATTGAGCAGGATCATGGGGAGCCCGAATCCCAGGGAAGCGGTCTCGAACTTGGGAACCAGGATGCCGGGAGTGGCTAGATACCCTTCCACCTTCAAAAGCAGGTCATACGCCTTTTGGGCATAGTCGGGACGGTTGAAAGCCCTGCTGTAGGCTGCAAAGCCCAGGATGGCGAAGGTCTCGCTGAAGACATAGCGGATACGCTTGATCACCGGCCTGCCTTCCTTGCTGACACGAAAGTACATCCGTCCGTCCGACGGATCGAAACAGTTGGCTTCGATGAAAGAGACCAACGAGTCGCAGGCACTCTTATACTCGCTGTTCTTCTCCACCTGCCGATACGCTGTGGCATAGGTCCACAAGGCCCTTCCCTGAAACCAGACCGATTTGTCGGTATCGAGAATTGAACCGTCGCGGTCCAGAGCTGTATACATGCCGCCATGCACCCGATCCAAGCCATAGCGAAGCCAGAATGGAAGAATGTTGTCCACCAGCATATG
>Ga0116152_10002621_pt1 | contig 14614 bp, 10 predicted proteins | sample AD_UKC119_MetaG_FD_89894 | JGI IMG/M metagenome (GOLD analysis project Ga0116152, IMG submission 89894) | Active sludge microbial communities of municipal wastewater-treating anaerobic digesters from Hong Kong - AD_UKC119_MetaG | ecosystem: Engineered > Bioreactor > Anaerobic > Digestate... | reverse complement strand
TGAAAATAAGGATGCTTACACATTATATGCAGATTATTTAATAAAAATGAATTTGTTAAATGAAGCCAGAGATGAAATAGAATATATAGTTAAAAACTTTAAAGCTAATGAATTCATATGGGAACAGCTCCTGTCTATATTGCTAAATCAAAATGCCTTTGATAGTTTATATACAAAATCAGAAACAGCTATTGATAGTTTCCCTCAGTACGCCTTGTTTTATTTATATAACGGCTTGGCTGCAACACGCATAAATAAAAACAACGAAGCGGTAAAAAGCTTTAATAAGGGGCTTGCTTATGTAAGTAATAATAAAGATTTAGAAATACAGTTTTATACATTTTTAGCCGAAACATATTATGAACTGAAAGATTATAAAAAATCTGATTATTATTACGAACAGGTTATAAAAGCGCAGCCGGAAAATGTTTATGTGCTAAATAACTACAGCTACTATCTATCGCTAAGGGAGGAAAGATTGGATTATGCTGAACAATTGAGTAAAAAAACGATACAAGCCGAACCACAAAACAGTACCTATTTAGATACATATGCGTGGATTCTTTTTATGCAAAGAAATTATAAGGAAGCTTTGGTATATATTAAAAGAGCATATCAAAATGGAGGTTCAAACAGCCCGGTAATTGTAGAACATTATGGCGATATATTATTCATGAACGGATATATTGAAGATGCAGTGAAAATGTGGAATCAGTCGAAAGAACTAGGTAATACAAGTGATCAATTGCAGTATAAAATTGACAATAAAAAACTGGAATAATAAATGCTAAATTATTATAAAAATAAACACTTACCTACAAAATATCTTTTAATTGGGATAATACTGGTTTTTACATATAGCAACCTATATGCACAAAATAAAAAGGACCTGGAAGAGAAAAAAAACAAAACACTTGAAGAAATTGAGCTCACTAATAAAATCCTAAAGGATGTAGAACAATCCAAAACTGCCGGATTAAATAAATTATTAATAATTCAGAAAAGGATTAGCTTACGTGAAAAACTTATAAGCGATATTAATCAGGAAATTTATAGCATAGATAAAGATATAGATAGGAAAAGTAATGAAATAAAAAGATTGGAAAATGAGATAAAAGTTTTAAAAGATGAATACGCCAAAATGATATATTACGCATATAAAAACAGGAGTAATTATATACGTCTCATGTTTATTTTGTCAGCAGAGGATTTTAATCAGGCATATCGGCGAATGAAATATTTCCAGCAGTACTCAAAGTATAGAAAACAACAGGCAGATAAAATTGTAATTGCACAAAAAAATTTAGAATATGAAGTAGAACAGCTAAAAGATATAAAAGACGAAAAAATAATATTGCTAAGCCAAAAGGAAAGAGAAAAGGAACAATTGAGTAGTGAAAGGAATAATGAAGATAAGGAAATAAGCCGCTTAAAATCAAAAGAAAAACAACTACGAAAAAAACTTGCTGAAAATGAAAAAGCGATGAGGGAGTTAGAAAAAGCAATAGCAGACCTTATCCGAAAAGAGGCAAAAGCTAATAAAACTTTTAAAACGTTAACCGCCGAAGAGGAATCTATTTCAGAGCAATTCGAAAAAAATAAAGGGAAACACGCATGGCCTATTGAAAAAGGTATTGTAATAAGTGAATTTGGAGAGCAGCCGCATCCAGTAATAAAAGGAGTAAAAATAAACAATTTTGGTATTGATATAAGTAGCAGTAGTGATTCAAAGGTTTTTGCTATTTTTGAAGGTGAGGTGAAAACGGTATTTGCTGTAACAGGGCAAAATATGGCTGTAATTATACGCCACGGGCATTACTTAAGCTTGTATTCAAATTTAGTAAATGTGCGTGTAAAAACGGGTGATAAAATTAAAAAGAGCCATCACATTGGTGATGTATATAATAATAAAGACAAAAGTGGTGCGGTTTTACATTTGGGAATTTACAAAGAAAAAGATGCTATGAACCCAAAATTCTGGCTCGAGAGCCGATAAATTAGATAAAAATAAATTATATTTGAAAAAAATAGTAAAAAACGAAACTTAGTATTCATTAAATCAGTATACACGACTAATAAAAAAATAACAGCCGTGTTAACACAAGTACTAAAAATGGAAAAAAGCATTTTTATAGAATCAAGAATAGAGAATATCAACAAAATAGAAAAACTTATTGATGAGATTTCTGAAGAGGTTGGTATAAATTCTGAGGTTTATGGAAAAATGCTAATAGCTACTGTAGAAGCCGTAAATAATTCAATTATACATGGAAACCAGGAAGACGATACAAAAAAAGTTATTGTACAGGTGGTTGTAAGCGAAGATACTGTGAGTATATTTATTGAAGATGAAGGCCCAGGTTTTAATTTTTATAATGTACCAGACCCAACTACACCAGAAAATATAGAAAATATTCATGGTAGAGGTGTATATTTAATGAAACACCTTGCCGATGATGTTATATTCCATGGTAATGGCAACAAGGTGGAAATAAAGTTTAATTTACACTAGAATGCCAATACGTTATTTCAACGAAGGATTAAAATATACTCTTAAAAATAAACGAATCTTAAAGCGATGGATTATAGAAACCATCGAAAATGAAAATTATATATGTAGTGATATTAATATAATATTTACTACAGACAAAAATATTCTTAAAATTAATAAAGAACATCTATCGCACAATTATTATACCGATATAATCACCTTTGATTACTGCGAAAACAAAAACATTTCAGGTGATATTTTTATAAGTTTAGATACCGTAAAAAACAATTCATTAAGGTTTAACGTTTCACTATTGGATGAATTACACCGTGTAATTATACATGGAATTTTACATTTAGTAGGTTATAAAGATAAAAGTGAGATTCAAAAAGCGGAGATGAAGCAAAAAGAAAACTTTTATTTAGATAGATTAAAAAAACTTTTCTAATTTTCACAAAATTTTAAAACAAAAAATTATGTTGCCGGAATACGATGTTATTGTGGTGGGTGGAGGACATGCCGGATGTGAGGCAGCAGCAGCTGCTGCAAACATGGGTTCAAGAACCCTTCTTATTACTATGGACATGACAAAGTTTGCGCAAATGTCATGTAACCCCGCAATGGGAGGAATTGCTAAGGGGCAAATTGTTCGCGAAATAGATGCTCTAGGCGGATATTCTGCTATTGTAACCGACAAAAGCATGATACAGTTTAGAATGCTTAATCGCTCAAAGGGTCCGGCAATGTGGAGCCCAAGAGCTCAATGCGACAGAATGCTTTTTTCCATTGAATGGAGAAAAATTTTGGAGAATACAAGAAACCTTGATTTATGGCAGGATTTGGTTACTGAGCTTATTATTGAGAACGATTCCGTTGAAGGTGTAAAAACTGCACTAGGAATTAAATTTAGTGCAAAAAGTATAATTCTAACTAACGGAACTTTTCTTAATGGGCTTATGCATGTTGGAAAAAGGCAGGTGGAAGGTGGGCGTGCAGGAGAAGGGCCGTCTAAAGGGATATCTGAGCAACTTAAGGATTATGGTTTTGAAGTTGGAAGAATGAAAACGGGAACTCCCGCCCGCATTGATGGACGGTCAATAGATTTTGCTAAAGTGCAAGAACAAAAAGGCGATGAGGAAGGGGGCCAGTTTTCTTTTGTTCATCACGAAACCAAACCATTTAATAATAAAAGTTGTTATATAACCTATACTAATGAGGAAACACACCAAATATTAGCTACCGGATTTAACGAATCACCGCTTTTTACTGGAACAATAAAAGGTGTAGGGCCCCGATATTGCCCTAGTATAGAAGATAAAATAGTAACATTTAAAGATAAAACGAAACATCAATTATTTCTCGAGCCAGAAGGGCATGACACAAATGAATTTTATATAAATGGTTTTTCATCATCTTTACCTTGGCAAATCCAGTTAAAAGCACTAAAAACAATTGAAGGCTTAGAAAATGTTAGGATATACAGGCCCGGTTATGCTATCGAGTACGATTATTACCCTCCAACACAATTAAAGCACACCCTAGAAACCAAAAATATTAAGCATTTATATTTTGCCGGTCAAATAAATGGGACAACTGGCTATGAAGAGGCTGCAGCGCAAGGAATAATGGCCGGGATAAATGCACATTTAAAGGTTAATAAAAGGGAAGAATTTATTCTAAGCAGAGACCAAGCATATATAGGCGTTTTAATTGACGATTTAGTGACCAAAGGAGTCGACGAACCCTATAGAATGTTTACCTCACGAGCAGAGTACAGGATTTTATTAAGACAAGATAATGCTGACTTAAGATTAACTGAACTCTCACACAAAATAGGTTTAGCAAACAAAAACAGATTCGAACTACTAAGGCAAAAAATTGAACTTCGAGATAAAGTTATTAAGTATGTAAAAGGGCACAGTGTAGAACCGGAAACAATAAATCCTTTACTGGTAGAAAAGGAAACAAATAGTATTAATCAAAAAAGGAAGATGGTTGATATTGTTTTAAGGCCTCAAATAAAACTGAGTGACTTAATCGAAAAATCGGAGGGGCTAAAAAAGTTATTGTTAAATTGTGGTGAGTTAAGAGATGAAATTATTGAATCGTCTGAAATACTTATCAAGTATTCTGGTTATATTGAAAGAGAGCAACAAATGGCCGAAAAGTTAAAAAGGCTCGAACACATAAAAATACCAAATGATTTTAATTACGATGGCATATCCTCATTATCTACGGAAGGTAGGCAGAAACTAAAAAGAGTAAAGCCGGTAAACATAGGGCAGGCAGCCAGAATAAGTGGAGTTTCGCCTTCTGATATTGGAGTGTTGTTGGTATATATGGGAAGATAAAGTAACACGTTCCACGTGGAACAAAAAACACAAATATGGACAAAAGATTTAGTATATCGGGTAAATTAGTTGATGTTTTAAAAAAAGAAATATACAATGCAACTATTGATATTGAAAACGGAAGGATTGATAAGATAAGAAAAGTTGATTTTGAGTTTGATAATTACATTTTACCAGGCTTCGTAGATTCGCATGTTCATATTGAAAGCTCGATGTTGGTGCCGGTTAATTTTGCTAAAGCTGCAGTAAGGAATGGCACCGTAGCAACGGTATCTGACCCTCACGAAATTGCAAATGTCCTTGGGGTAAAGGGAGTCGAGTATATGATAGAAAATGGTAAAAAATCACCATTTAAATTCTTTTTTGGTGCACCATCGTGTGTGCCGGCAACTTCGTTTGAAACTTCTGGCGCGACTATAAATTCCGATGAGATTAAAAAGTTAATGGACAATCCTGATATATATTACCTGGCTGAAATGATGAATTTTCCCGGGGTAATTTACAATGATAGTGAAGTGCAAAAGAAAATGGAGTATGCCAGAAATGTAAATAAACCCATAGATGGACATGCACCAGGGCTTGAAGGTGAAAATCTGATAAAATACGCATCTCAAAATATTTCTACCGACCATGAATGCACAACGGTTGATGAAGCCATAGCAAAAATTAAGGCAGGAATAAAGATTCAAATTCGTGAAGGTAGCGCTGCAAAGAACTTTGAAAATTTATTTCCCCTTTTAAAGTCTTATCCAAAGCAAGTTATGTTTTGTACCGACGATTGCCATCCTGATGATTTATTAAAAGGGCATATCAATAAGATAGTAAGCAGGGCTGTTAAAAACGGAGCAGATTTATTTGATGCACTAGCCGCAGCTGTTGTTAATCCCATTGAACATTACAATCTGCCTGTTGGTTTGCTTAGAGAGGGCGACGAGGCCGATTTTATTGTTGTAAGCGACTTACTTGATTTTAATATTATGCAAACATATATAAACGGAGAGTTGGTATATGATAATGGTGAGGTGAGAATTAAATCTGAAAGTGGAAACCCAGTAAATCATTTTGAATGTGATAATATTTCTGAAAAAGACATACAGGTTGAGAATAAGACAGAAAAAATTAAAGTTATTGTTGCATACGATGGTGATTTAATAACCGGATCAGAAGAAATTATTGCTAAAACTGATGGAAAATATATTGTTTCAGATGTTGAAAGAGATATTTTAAAAATTGTTGTGGTTAATCGATATAGAAAATCAACACCACAAATAGGATTTATAAAGAATTTCGGATTAAAAAAAGGTGCTATAGCAGGTAGTATTGCTCACGATAGTCATAATATTATAGCTATTGGTGCTGATGACTCTGATATTGTAAATGCTGTCAATAAAATTATTAAAGATAAGGGAGGTATTGTGGCTTGTTATGACAATATCGAGGAAGGTTTAAAATTAGATGTTGCAGGCTTAATGTCAACTGAACCTGCTGAAATTGTTGCTGAAAAATACCATAAGGTAAACAAAATGGTTAAAGAAATGGGCTCAACGCTGGGAGCTCCATTTATGACAATGGCTTTTATGGCTTTGTTGGTTATTCCTGAACTAAAAATAGGTGATAAGGGCCTTTTTGATGTATCAAAATTTGATTTTACATCGCTTTATGCTTAATGAATAAAAAAAGTAAAACAGAAACTATTATTGATTTAAGTATACTTCCAGAAAGTCCCGGAGTATATCAGTTTTTTGATATTTCCGGGCAAATTATTTATGTGGGTAAAGCTAAAAACCTAAAGAAAAGGGTATCTTCATATTTTAACCGGGAAAGTTCCCAATCGAATAAAATTAATGTTCTTGTAAGCAAAATAACCCGAGTTGAGTATATTGTCGTATCCACGGAATCCGATGCCTTATTACTGGAAAATAATCTGATAAAAAGATACCATCCGAGGTATAACGTTATGCTAAAGGATGACAAAACGTATCCCTGGATTTGTATAAAAAACGAGCCCTTTCCCAGAGTATTTTATACAAGGAATATTATACACGATGGCTCAAAATATTTTGGACCATATACATCTGTTTATATGGTAAAAATTTTATTAGACCTCATAAGGCAATTATATCCTTTAAGAAACTGTAATTTAAATCTGGCAAAAGAAAATATAGATAAAAAAAAATATAAAGTTTGTCTGGAATATCATTTGGGCAACTGCCTTGCTCCATGCATTGGATTGCAAAGTAGCGAAAACTATGAAAAGGAAATAGAACAAATACAGAAAATATTAAGGGGAAATATTCAGGAAGTGATTTTATATCTTTCTGAATTAATGAAAGAATATGCACAGGAATACAAATACGAAGAAGCACAAAAGATAAAGGATAAAATAGAGATTCTTACAAAATATAAAAGTAAATCGGCAGTTGTTAGTCCAGGGTTAACGGATGTTGATGTTTTTAATATTATAGATGATAACCAACAGGCTTATGTTAATTATTTGAAACTGATTGAAGGAAGAATTGTACAGGCACATACTCTTGAAATAAAGAAGAAACTGGAAGAAAGTTTGGAAGAACTACTTTTGATGGCAGTGGTTGAATTGAGAGAGCGCTTTCAAAGTACCTCAAAAGAAATTATAGCACCAATACACATTAATTATTTTGAGGCAAAGGTAACTGTCCCTGTTAGGGGGGAAAAGAAAGAGCTATTGGAATTATCGGAGCGTAATTTAAAATATTACAGGCTGGAAAAACAAAAAAGAGTTGAAAAGAAAAAAGAAAAGCATTCAGAGAAAAGACTACTGGAAATAATAAAGAAGGATTTGAACTTGCCAGATTTACCTGAACACATCGAATGTTTTGATAACTCAAATATACAAGGTACAAACCCTGTTGCGGCTTGTGTTGTTTTTAAAAATGCCAGGCCTAGCAAATCAGAATACAGGCATTATAATATTAAAACAGTTGAAGGCCCCGATGATTTTGCTTCCATGGAAGAGGTAGTATACAGGCGTTATAAGCGTTTATTGGAAGAAAAGAAATCTTTACCTCAGTTAATTGTTATTGATGGTGGTAAAGGACAATTAAATGCTGCTTTAAAAAGTCTTGAGAAGTTAAATATTAAATCAAATGTTTCCATTATAGGTATTGCTAAAAGACTCGAAGAAATCTTTTACCCAAATGACCCGGTTCCATTGTATTTAGATAAAAGTTCAGAATCATTAAAGGTTATTCAGCATATAAGAAACGAAGCGCACAGGTTCGGAATACAATTTCATAGAAATAAACGGTCAGGAAATTTCATAAAAAGTGAACTGGAAAATATTCCTGGTGTGGGGGAAAAGACAATCGAGATACTTTTCAAAAAGTATAAAACGATAAAAAAAATAAGATCCCTGAGTTTGGATGAAATTTCAAGCGAAATAGGAAGTGTAAAGGCAAAATTGTTATTCGAATATTTTAAATCACAATAAATCTGTGGTTTATTAAATGTATTTATGATTTCGCTTAGATAGCTTTTATGTAAATAATAACTTTATGTAATATTATATAAGTAACATTAAATAAATAAGTAAGCATAATTGAATTATATAATTAACCTTCTGAGGTTTTAATATTTGATTTTGCATTAATAAGTATACATGTATATTCAATCTATCAGCTGAAATTAGAAATCAAAAAATCTCTTTTTCTTTCCGTTAAATAAATAAATAATTTATCATCTAAAAAAGTAAAATTAAATCGTATATCTTTGCAAAAATTTTGAAAGAAAAAGGAACATGAGTAAGTATAAAAATGAATCCCATTTTTTAACGAACCCAATAATATATCAACAACAGGATACTACTCTTGTTTCAAAACCCCAACACACAAATGATACTATTCCTGTTTTAAAAATTAAACCAGCTGGTGATTCTAATCTAAAAAAACTTCAAATAATTGATTTTTCGGCAGTTGATTCTATTTTTAGAGAAAGTGAAAGGCGCGATTCTACAATAGTTTTACAACAACAAGCCCCCAAAATATTTTATCGAAAGTCTTTAGATACAACAGAGCTTTTATATAAACAATTTGGAATAGCTAAATTTCCTATTAAAGAAAGTATTGAAGAGGATTTATATACAGAAAATTTTTTATATCATTTTATTCAAACTAAACCAAAAGAAAAAAACGAGCAAGGCGTTTTTATTGAGGAAAAATCAAAGGTTAAATCAAATAATGCAGAAATAACTATAAATTCTCGCGAAAGCACTAAGATAAATCCATTACAAATTAATGAAAAAGCCGATTTCGATTGGATAACTATGTTGCTTATCCTTTCTTTTATTTTTCTAGGATGGGTGAGATTATTCAACAAAAACTATTTTACAGCATTCTTTAAATCGATTGTAAGCTATAGCGATTCTAATACAATATATCGTGAGAAAAATGCAGTAACGGTAAGGTCGTCTTTTTTATTAAATCTATTTTTTATAATTAATGGTGCATTGTTTGTAATATTACTCAATCAATTTTTTAAAATATTTGAGGCAGAAGGTATTCAATTGTTTCTATTTACCTTTTCTTCTTTAATTGGATTATATATATTCAGAGCTGTTAATAGCAAATTTATCGGGAATGTTTTTTTAAAGCAAAAAGTGTTCGACGAATACTTTTTTAATGTAAACTTATTTACAAAGATTACTGGTTTTGCATTATTCCCTTTAAATGTTGCCCTTCGGTTTGCACCTTATAGTTATCAAAATATTATTATTTATACCGGGCTTTTAGTAATAGTTTTATTCTATTTTTTTCTTATAGTAAGAGCTTTTCAATTAATAATTCGAAAGAATAAATCATTATTTTATATGATTTTGTATCTTTGTGCTTTCGAATTTGCGCCTTTTTTAATTGTTTACAAGCTATTATTATCGTTCGTATAAGGTGTTTTTAACGTTTTATAATTGAAAATCCACATAAGTTACATGAAAATTAAAACGATTTTAGTATCACAACCCGAACCGCAGAATGATAAATCGCCATACGCTGAGTTGGCTGAAAAGAATGGTTTAAAAATTGATTTTCGTCAATTTATTAAGGTTGAGGGAGTACCTACAAAAGATTTTAGGCAGTCACGTATAGATATTCTGGCGCACACGGGGGTAATATTCACCAGCCGTACTGCTATCGACCATTATTTCAGGATTGCAGAGGATTTAAGGTTAACTATACCGGATACGATGAAATATTTCTGTATTTCTGAAGCTACTGCATTTTATTTGCAGAAATATATTGTTTATCGGAAACGCAAGATATTCTATGGTAATGGTACTTTTGGCGATGTTATGGAGCTAATAAAAAAGCATAAAGAAGAAAAATTCCTCGTACCATTATCTGATATTCATAAAGAAGAAATCCCTAAAAAACTCGACCAGGCTAAAGTGAAGTATACTAAGGCAATTATGTATAGAACCGTTAGTGCGGATTTGTCTGATTTAAAGGATGTTAATTATGATATGCTGGTGTTTTACAGTCCTTCTGGAATAAAATCACTGCTTGAGAATTTTCCTGAGTTTAAACAGAATAACACAAAAATTGCCACTTTTGGCCCAAAAACAGCGAAAGCAGTTAAAGACGCCGGGTTAAAAGTTGATGTAAAAGCTCCCACAAAAGAAGCCCCATCTATGACAATGGCGATTGACCAGTTTATACATTCCAACGGAAAAACTAAAAAATAGATAATTATATATTGCAATAATAAAGGGGAGGGCGTTAAGCTTTCCCCATTTTTGCTTAATGAGTAGTTATTTTTAAAGGATTAAATTACTTTTGGATATGACGATTTCTCGACAAACATTTAAGCCAAAGGAAAGATTAAAAAGCCGCAAAATGATAGAGCGCTTATTTAAGGAAGGTTATATTATTCATCATTATCCCTTTAAGGTGTTATATATATTTTCAGAAAAAACTTCTCAATATCCGGCTCAAATTGCAATAAGCGTTTCTAAAAAAATATATAAAAGGGCTGTTGACCGCAATTACATTAAAAGAAAGATACGAGAGTCGTATAGAAAAAATAAGGAAATACTTTACAATGAAATAAATAGGAATAATTTGTTATTAAATATTTTTTTGATTTATAATGCGAAGACTAACCTTAGCTATGAAGAAATTGATATCGGAGTGAAAGGATTAATCCAAAAAATTATTTCTTTAAGTGAAAATGCTAATCAAAATATACAAAACAAAATTGAGTTAAAAAACGTTAATTCAAAGGATAACAGTATAAAGCACTAAAATAAATAAGTAGATTTGTAAGATTAATTAAGGTTTAAACAAAATCTAATAAGGTATGACTAGTAAAAGAAAAAAAATATTATTCTTCTTTATCCCAATAATGATTGTATTTTTTGTTTTTATTGGATTTAAAGAGGGCGATGACTTTAAAATTGCAAAGAGTCTTGATATATACTATTCTTTATTCAGAGATGTAAACATTTACTATGTTGATGAAACCGATCCGGAGAAAATGGTGGAAAATAGTATTAATTCAATGCTCGAGAAGCTTGACCCATATACTGTTTACATTCCCGAAGAAGATAAAGACGAATTTACTTTTATGACCACAGGACAGTATGGTGGAATTGGAGCATTAATCCGGAATGATGGTAAATACCCCATTGTAGCGCAACCATATAAAGGTTTTCCGGCTGATAAAGCAGGATTAAAATCGGGTGACAGGATACTGGAAATAAATGGAAAACCAACAACAGAGTTTCAATTAGACGAAGTTAGTGAACAACTAAAAGGTATACCTAAAACAAAAGTTAAATTGCTGATTGAAAGGCCATATTTAGATATTAAAATGGAGAAGGAACTTATAAGAGAAGAAATACAGATTAAAAGTGTTCCTTATGCGGGAGTGGTAGATAATGGAATAGGATATATCAGAGTAAATAAATTTACTCCCGATGTTTCTCGTGAAGTAAAAGAAGAGCTGTTAAGGCTTAAAGCAGAGCATCAAATTACATCTCTTATTTTAGATTTAAGAGGAAATCCCGGAGGACTTTTAATTGAAGCACCAAAGTTATGTAATTTGTTTGTTGATAAAGGTGAGGAAATAGTTAGTACTCGCGGAAAGGTTGAAACCTGGAATCAGGTATTAAAAACAACCGATGCAGCGTATGATAAAGAAATTCCATTGGTTGTTTTAACCAATAGAGCTTCTGCTTCTGCTTCTGAAATTGTTGCCGGTGCTTTACAGGATCTTGATCGTGCAGTTGTTGTGGGTCAGCGTACATTCGGAAAAGGCCTTGTACAAACAACTATTCCTTTAAGTTATAATGCACAGGTTAAAATAACAACAGCGAAGTACTATATTCCAAGCGGACGCTGTGTTCAGGCACTGGATTATACACATAGAAACGAAGATGGCAGTGTTGGTTATGTTCCAGATTCCTTAATTACCGAATTTACTACAAGAAATGGACGAAAAGTATACGATGGTGGAGGCATAATTCCTGATATAAAGGTAGAACCAGAAACAGTTAATTCATTGGTAATTAGTTTGGTTATTCAAAATGTAATTTTTAACTATGCAACCAAATTTGCAGCAGAGAACCCAACGATTCCAACACCAGGTGTTTTTGATATTACAGATGAAATTTATTCAGATTTTGTAAAATTTGCTTTACAAGATAGTTTTAGATACGAAACAGAAAGTTATCAGGTATTTAAAGAATTAGAAGAAACTGTGCAAAGAGAAAAGTTTTATTCCGAAGCTAAAGATGAACTGCAAAAGTTAAAAGAAAAGCTTTTAATGAATAAAGAAGAAGACCTTAATTTATATAAAGCAGAAATTTCTGATTTTTTACGAAGTGAAATTATCGGTAGGTATTATTACGAAGAAGGACAGATAGAAACAAACCTTAGAGATGATTTACAGTTAATCAAGGCAATTGAAATTTTAAAAGACCAGGATAAATATAAATCAATTCTTTCTTCAGACTTTATTAACAAACAACAAATTGGTATGAAAACCAGCATGTTATATCCTTCAAAAGTAAAGCAAAACAAAGATGGTGATGATTATTACTTTATTTCTGCAATGAAATAGAATATATCAGGTATATAAATAAAAAAATCCGAAGAAAGTCTTCGGATTTTTTATTTTAGTGTGCTTCCAGCCAATTATTGCCGGCACCTATATCTACAGTAAGCGGAATGCTTAATTTAACCGCATTTTCCATTTTGTTCTTAACAATTTCTTTAACAACCTCAAGTTCTGGTTTATAAACATCAAAAACCAATTCGTCGTGTACTTGTAAAATCATTTTTGATTTTAGATTCTTTATTTCAAATTCATTAAAAACATCAATCATTGCTAATTTAATAATATCGGCAGCAGAACCCTGGATTGGTGCGTTTATAGCATTTCGCTCTGCAAACCCCCGAACAATTGAGTTTCTTGAATCAATATCAACTAATACTCTTTTACGACCCATAATGGTTTCAACATATTTCTTTTCGCGTGCCATATAAATGCTTTTATCCATATATTCCTTAACTTTTGGAAAGCTTTTAAAATATTCATCTATTAGGTCTTTGGCTTCGGTTCTGGGAATATTTAATCGTTGTGATAGTCCGAATGCAGATATGCCATATATGATTCCAAAATTGGCGGTTTTAGCTTTTCTCCTTTGGTCTGATGTTACTTCATTTATGTTTTCCACGTGGAAAATTTTTGCCGCAGTAGTGGTATGAATATCTACGTTGTTTTTAAATGCTTCAATCATATTCTGGTCCTGGCTCATATGTGCCATAAGTCGTAGCTCGATTTGCGAATAGTCAGCTGCAAGGAGAATATTATCATTATTAGAAGGGATAAATGCTTTCCTTATTTCACGCCCCCGTTCTTCGCGAATTGGAATGTTCTGAAGGTTTGGGTTTTGTGAGCTTAATCGTCCGGTTGAAGCAACTGCCTGGTTATATGAAGTATGGATTTTCCCTGTTTTTTTGCTTATTAATTTAGGCAAGGCTTCAACGTATGTCGAAAGTAGTTTTTTTAATGAACGGAACTCCAGAATATCATTAATAATAGGATGTTTATCAGCTATTTTTTGCAATGTTTCTTCGCTGGTAGAATATTGCTTCGTTTTTGTTTTTTTCACGTTTGGGTCAAGCTTAAGATGCTCAAATAAAACCTCACCAAGCTGCTTTGGCGATGAAATATTAAATGGAATCCCTGCCTGTTTGATTATTTTTTCTTCAATAATAATCAATTCTTTATTAAGTTCTTTGGCAAAATCATTTAAAGCATCAATATCAATTTTTACTCCGGTTTCTTCCATGTCTGCAAGTACAGGAATAAGTGGCATTTCTATGTTGCCAGCCAAATGCTCAAGATTAGCTTTTTGAAGTTCTTTCTCGAAAATTTCTTTAAGCTGATAAGTCAGGTCGGCATCTTCGCAGGCATAATCTTTAATTTGTTCAATGGGTACATTTCGCATAGAACCCTGGTTTGCACCCTTTTTTCCAATTAGTTCTTCAATACTTATAGGCTTATAACCCAGGTATTGTTCCGATAAATAGTTTAGGTTATGCCTTAAATCGGGTTGCATTAAATAATGGGCAATCATGGTATCAAATATTTCTCCTTTTACTTCAATATCATATTGTTTCAGGATAGAAATATCATATTTAATATTTTGCCCGACTTTTCGGATATCGCTATTTTCAAAAAGAAGTTTAAAAAGATTTAAAACAGTTAATGCATTGTTTTTATCGGATGAAAAAGG
>Ga0116152_10002620_pt1 | contig 14626 bp, 6 predicted proteins | sample AD_UKC119_MetaG_FD_89894 | JGI IMG/M metagenome (GOLD analysis project Ga0116152, IMG submission 89894) | Active sludge microbial communities of municipal wastewater-treating anaerobic digesters from Hong Kong - AD_UKC119_MetaG | ecosystem: Engineered > Bioreactor > Anaerobic > Digestate... | reverse complement strand
CCACATAGGCAATATGCCACGCATTTTCTCGTCTAAAGGGCCTTGTGAATAATCATCGAACTTTAATGAACTTATAATCTCTTTACGTTTGGCAGGTGAAATTTCTAAATCGTGCAGTGTTTGTTGATTCATGCCGCGGTCATCAAGAAACAATATGTCGAAAATTTCCATTTTCACCTTAAGTTCCTTTAAGTATTTTTCAACTTCTTGTTTCGATGACATGTATAAATTTATATCGGTATAAAGATATGGCGTATTTTTATATTTTACAACTATAAAGTTTAATTCATGTGAATAAATGTAATATATTAAACTTTAAAGTTTTCTAATAAATCCTTGTACTATGCAGCAATCCGACTTTATTCGGGCTTTTTGTATCTCATCAGCTCTGCCAGAGATATAACTAATGGATTATTACCCTTGTCGAGTTTTAATTTATTCATATCCATGTAGATGTCTTTTAATTCAGGTTCAGTTACTTCATGTAGTGTGAAAACCAGATAGCTGTCATGAGTGGGGTTTGGGTACTTCAAATCTAAAAGATCCTGACGGGAATAGGATTCAGCGTTATTTGGCCTGATCCTCCATAGATTGAGTGATTTATCTTGTGTTAATGAGAATAACAGAAGAAATCTGGCGTCGATCATTTCTTTGGTTATACCAATATGATTGTTCCTGGAGCCTAATCCAATGCTATATAGCATGTTGTTTTTTATCCAATTGTAATGCTCAGCAGACTTGCATAAGCCAGCCAAAACATACGTTTCATCAGGGATCAGGTCACGATTTTCGTTGTAGATTTCTGGATAAGGTTCTTTAGCAAAACGGGAAACAGGGGGTGTTTTGTATACGTTATAATTTCGTAATGCCATTTTTTCTCTTTGTGTACTAAGATTCAACAGATGCTCCACAATCTCCATTATAAAGGACTTTAATTCACCTATACCTGAATCTGTTTTTGATGGACGTAGCGGAAATGCCCCCAAACCGGGAATTATCTCATGAAAACCTTTTCGTTTTAAGGGCTCGCTTCCGGGATACAAAACGTAAGCGCCGCTGGTCCTTCTTATGGCATCTTTGTATGCATGCATTTTTAGCAAATCGGCATTTTTGTAGATGCCTTTCCGGTTGTCCGTCTTTTCGTCATTGAGCTCTTTTTCGTTCATGTTGGCCTGAAAATTCAGGAGATTATCAACCTTGTACTTAGCATCAAAATGTACATGGACAATCAGTTCTTGTCTTTCAGCCTCTTCTTCGTCAATACCGCAAGGCCAGAAAGACAATGTGTAATCAGGTCTTAAGGTGACAGTCCAGCTTCCAGCGTGTGGATATTCCTGTTTGCCGCTGAATGAACGGTTGTAGCTGAAACGAATGTTTAATTTTCGGGGCCCTTTATCATAAATACCACTTAAAGCAATGAACTTCCCTTGTTTTATCTGAAGATTCAAACCGTCCGGGGATTCATGAATTAATTCCGAGAGGTCTTTGGGTTTAATCTGAAAGATTTCCTGCAATAAATCCAAAAGCATAAAAAAGAGCCAGTATTCATATAATACAGCTACATCTTTCTTGCCTCCGCTGTACACATCATCGCCTCCTTTCCAGATGAGTTTGGCCGCCAGGTCAAACATAAGCCATACCCGCAATACCTCGCGGTAACCTTCTTTTCGCTGAAGCACGGGACTGTTCAGTTTTAACATGGCCGGGCGGGAGATATTTTTGAAAATGCTATGATGTAATTGATTTTCCAGCTTGTCTATGATTACCTTGGATTCATGCATCAGCTTAGTGTGATTTCCAATCTCTGCTGCCCGGTGGATATCGGTACAAAGCTTAAGAAAGGACTCAAGGGCATGCTTAACAAAGCGGTTCTCAGGCGTATCTACGGAATCAATTTTATGTGCTATGGAAATTCTTTCAGGAATAGACTCAACGCCATACTGGTGCAGAAAATGATCATCGGGCAATTTCGTTCTCTTTCCCCCTTTGAGTATCTGTTTGATGTTGGTGTTTGAAAACCTTCCTGCGCTCCGGACGTCCCTTTCTTCGGAGGTTTCTTCCCATCGGGTCACAGGCATTGAAACAATGCGGTGCACCGCCTCGGCAAACTCATCGGTTCCAATGACAGATTGAATAAAGGCAAAACGCTGGTAAAGCGTCTGACTGTCTTTGGAATAATCAACCTCAAAATGATGCGCTACAGGTGAATTAGCTTGCAACAACAAATCGGTGCATTTTTCGGTTATGAGCGCCAACATCTGGCGATAATCATCCCGATAACCTGCTTTTACCGATTGTACTTCCAGCCGGACAACCCCTTTAAAATTATCTGTAACTTTCTCGTGAATGGCAATCTCCAGGGTCCCAACATAGATGTTGGGTGCGATGGTTCCGGAGTGGGGGATTCGTTTATGTGGCTTAACTATGTTGTCGTAAGGATCTTTGAGAATGTATGTGTCTCTGCATAATTTGTAGTCGTAAAAGTAGCCTTCAACCAGTTGAAACCGGGTTTCAAGATTGGCATCCGGGTCGTCTTCCGCATCGTAAAGCGTTCCCTGTGCACGTGCATCAATCCAGAGGCACAAGCCTTCTTCAATGTAATCGAGGTCGATTTTGGCTTCCGGTATTGTTTTCATAATTAAGCCTCGGCAAAACTGGCAAAGCCATTTTCAACAGCACCTCTGTACATGCGGGTGATTTTTTCCAACGAAAGGGGATAAAGGACATTCTCGGACTCAAAATCAAAATCGGACTTTTCGAACACCTCCTTGATAATGTTCCCGTTTTCTTCCAGGCAGAAGCCACCCAGGGTTTCCAGAATGGGACAAATTTTCCTTCTGGAACCATGCAATTTGGGCAGGAGCTTTTGCATGATGGCTATATCAATCTTTTCATTCGTCCTGAGACTGTTGTCCAATTCACTTAAGTGATTAATTAGCCTGAGAATTTCTCTGGCACTGCGGTAACCAAACTCGGCTCCGGTTTTCTTCAATTCGCCAAAGAACTGGATCAGAGTCTCCTTAATTGAATCTATGTCTTCGGGATTGGACGATTTATTGGCTGCCATTTTAAGGAAACTGAAAGCCGAGGCTGCACCTTTTCCTGTTAGTGCTTCCATTTTGACATCTTTTGCGCTGTTCAGGAAAGTCTGCATTTCCTTTTTGGTTACCCTGAATTCGATGGTATTGGCTCTGTCCAGAACCTTTGGGCTGAACATGTTGGTGGTCTCATCTATGTTTACCGTGCCGATGATAAAGAGATTTTCAGGTATGCCGAGGCTGGAAGGCACTCCGTTGTTGATGGAGCCTTTGGGGTAAAGCGGAATCTCTTTCTTTGATTCCATCACACTCAGGAAGTCAGCAAAGTAGCGTTCCACTATGCTCAAGTTCATTTCGTCCAGGATTAGAAAATGTGGTAATGATGGATAATCATTAGCGTGAATAATCAAATCCAGCACACCACTGTCTGGCTTTACATATTCCTCTGGATTTAGTGCATTGGGATATCCCAGTAGCGGTTCACGATTGGTCCAATCGGCCCCCACGGGAATAAGACGGTACTGTGTTTCATCTTCACAAATCCACTGGGCAAAAGCCTGTGCCAATTTGGTCTTCCCAGACCCGGACAACCCTGTGAGAATAAGGAAGGGTTTGGTGAGCAGGGAAGCTATGAACCGGGTGATCAACGTTGAAGAGTATTGGAGGCCAGAATTTTTAAGTGCCTGGATGAAACCCGCCGTTTCAAAATCAATCTGTATGTTTTGCTCTGTTACCTGATCAACATTCTCTTCACTTTTATCAATTATCTGAATATATTCTTTGATGATTAGGTTTAAATCATTGGTAATTACATCTGCAGGGGGCAGATTGTTCACATCGTATACTTTGTAAACATACGATCCACCATAACGAAAAGGATCTTTGGCGTAATTAGCTTGATAATACTCTTTAATATTTTTTTGATTCTGGATATTCCACGATAATTTTGGAGGTTTCGTATCGCTTATTCCATATGCTAAAATAAGCTTCTCAATATCTTTGTAGTAGAGATATACGGGATAAATACCATTACTAGTTTGGTTATCACCTTTAAGAAAAGAAATCCACGGTATAGTAGCTTTCCCTCCACTTCCAAAGCTAACTTTAACCTTTGTCCCTTTATATTGCGAAACAAAATGTTTCTTTTTCATATTATCCGTTTTTGCTTGCTCAAGAAACATTATGAGCTGTTGATAAAAGCTGTTATTCTCTTCCATATCTATGTGTTGTAATATCCATAGAAAGCTATGAGCGTCTAGTAAAGTAGCTTTCGGATCTTTTTTGTTGATAAAGTCTTTTACTTGCTTAAGAATTTCTAGAAAAGTAGAATAATTTACCCACGAAGCGTTTCCACTTGTTTTAAAATTGTCGATTCCCAGTTGAATGAATATGTCATCAAATACTTTCTGGGAAATGGGTAAATACTTGGTGCTATCCTTTATAAAGAATAAGAAGGCAATGAGCTGATAGGGTAGACCTTCTTTATGGAACATTTCAAAACACTCACTGTCTTGACGTTCATTTTTATAGAAATCAAACAGTAATTGTTCTACTTGTCTACTCGTAGAGTATTGACTAAACTTATCTTTTTTCCTCCAATCAAGAAGATTATGATCTATAGCCTTCCCTCCAATGTTAATCTTTGTATGGATTGCAGCATTGACAGCTTCAAAAATTGCCCCACTTCCAACATCTTCTTTTTCCCATCTATCAACACCTAAAACCAGTTGTGCATTATTGAACACATCGTATTTATAATTCTCCTCTTCATTGATATATGGAGATTCTTTAAAAGCTACAAATGGTTTACCGTCTTTATCCTTAATGAATTCAGAAAAGTCTGAGAATTTTTCTTCTAAAATATTATCTTGGATCAAGAAAGGATGTATAAGTTTTTCGTTTTTTAGTCTATTTCTTACTTCATACCCTAATGCAGTAAAATATTTATTTGTTGGTTCACCTCCGGTACGTTCCCAGATATGCTCTCCGTTTAAAAGCTCGTGAGCATATCTCATAATTTCTTTTGGTGGATATGCTTTACCGTTTATGAATACATCAAACTTGGTGGATTGTTCAAGTTGAATATTTTCTTTTTCAATTTTTTCAACTGCCTTATTAATTAAGTCCCGAGTTATCTTTTCCGGTTCAAAAGCCATAATGATGTTATTATTGTTTATAAAGATTGCGCTATGTCAACTTTTGAGATTTATTAATCTTGTATTAATTGCGTGATTCTTTAGCTATTCATGTATTTTTTTAATTGTTCAGCTTTTACTAAAACCTTTTCTATTGTAATACTCCCAATCTTTCAACCATCTGGATGACTTTTTAAGGTTAGTTTTTAATCGTTTTTATTTTCTTTATAATTTTTTAGGGAAGATTAATGGATAGGCCCAGCTGAATTTTTATTATCTAATTACTATTACACTAATTGTTTCAAGAACGATAATGCTTTTGCTCTGTCAAGGATTTCGTGAATTCTTTGATTTTCGTAGCTTCTCAAACATCTGTAACAGGACGGCTCGCACTGGCAGGTCTCTAGCAATTTGATTGCTCTTTTAATTACTGCCTTCAGAACTTGTCCGTCTTTAGTTACAAGTCGTCTAGAATGCCCTGCGCCACCCGGAACAGCATCATAAATAATAATTTTGTGCTCCATTTTTCCTCTTGTTTTTTTGAATGTTAAACACGCTTTGATATCTCGCCGTTCAATATTTAGTTCGTTTGCAAAAGAGTTTAGTATGGAGTACATTACCGACAACATTGTTGAATTGTCAGAAGTATTGCAGCCAAAAGAAATTTTTGCTACATCTGTTCGAAATTCGTGGTGTAAGCAATATTTTGATAATTTAGTACAACTACAAGTGCCTTTTCCAAATGGATTTTTATGTCCATTATTTGCATTACCTAATCGTTCTATTTTTGAAACACCAACACGATAATCTTCATAATTATTCAATTTGCTTGTTTCATCACTAGCAATAGAATATCCACATTTCGGACAAACATAAAAGAAATCGGTAGATTTCACGACCAGTGAATCATTGGCTGTTGATTCAACTTCTAATTTTATATTCTCAAACTCGTAATTGTATTTACTGATAGGATATGCGGTTTTGTCGCCAATGTAAATTGCTTCTGTTTTGTATTTTCGTTCCTGTGATGAAAGCGGAACATCTTTTACTTCTTCTTCGGCAATAAATCCGGCTCGTGGTTCAATACTTTTATAAAAATCTCTGGATTTCAAGATACTTCCGCAAATGGCACATTCTTTACCATCGCTGCCAACAGGCATATTTGAAAAGTTAATATTATTACATTCAGGACATTTTGCAAGATATGCTGTTTCAAAATCGCCTAGTTCTGTTTTATTTACTATAGGTTTTTTTATATATCGACTTGTATATAACCAACCATCAGCGACAACTTCGCTCGAAGGTGCATACTCTGCAATGGCAACTGATAAATCGCGACTTAAATTCAGCGATTTGAAATTGTTGGCAGCAATGTTTTGAGTCAATGCTACCGAATCAATCGGGAACCCATATTTCGGTAATATATTACCACGAACTAGAAAATCTATCAAGTCATTTTTTTGATAGCGTTCTAATTTGCGTCTGAAAATAGATGCCGTTTTTTCATCTCTTGCCCGCATAGCTTTGTCATATTCTTTTTTCAGATAATCAATATTTGTTTCAAATTCATTGATTATTTTCTTAAATATTCCCTGTTCACCACAAAATTCTTCAAGCCAATCAAAATTGGTTATATACTTCTTTTTCAGTTGTTTATTTGTAATTGATATTGATTTTTTTAATAAATAGGATAACTCTTCTGGCTTTGATTTTAGCCAAGCAATAAACCCTTGATAACCTTTGTCATTGATAAATGCTTTTGCATTGTTGCTTGAATATAACTCGGGATGCAATCGCAAGTATAAACTTATGGCAATTGCGTATATGTGTCGTTTTAAGATTTTTTCGTTTTCCAAAGTGAAATTTGGCGGATAAATCATTCCATTTATCATTTCTTCTGGTTTATCAAAAAATGTAAAGTCGTGAGAACTTAATCTTGCAAATGTCAATGCAAATGCGGCAGCGTTGATACTTCTTCCTGCACGACCGACACGCTGTGCATAATTTGAAGCAAGTGGCGGAATATTGCGTAAAAATACAGTTTCCAAGTCGCCTACATCAACACCCATTTCAAAAGTAGTAGAACACGATAAGGCATTGATTTCCTTTCTTATAAATTGTTGTTGGTAGTCCAATGCTTCTTTCTTAGCAAGCTGTGCGGTATGCTCTTTTACAAATAAGGGCGATACTTTGTCGCTTTGGTAAAGCATTGCATAGTAATTGTTTATACAAAAATCTTCTGAATTAATTTTTCCCAATTTGCCATCACATCCTATTTGAATACAATTGTTTCCAATGTTGAATTGGGTTACTTTCCCGCATTTTTTGCACTTCCAAAGTGTTGCATTTCTACCAAATTTCGCATTAAAGAATTTTGCAGGTACAAAATAACCTTTGCAGTCTTTGGTTTCAAGCTTGTATTTGTTACTGTCAGAAACCAAATAATCCCAGTAATTTTTTAAAAACTCAACTGCCTTATCATCGTCTAAATTCAGAGCATTCTTGGTGACAGTCAATTTGTTAGAACGATAGTATTTTTTCTCACCACTTTTCAAAGTGTATGGAGTAGGTATAAAACATTGCGAACCATATGGGAAATTATCTTTTTCTTTGGTAATTACTTTTCGAGAAGGTGTAAAAAACAAATATTCACGATCGCTGTCGTTAATATCTGTTTCGTAGTCTGTTACAATGGCTGCCGTACGAACAATCTCAAAAGCAAGATAATTAAGGAAATTTTTTGCGTCTTCTTTTGGGAGTTTGTAGGCATTAACAACCACATCTACAATATCATTACTATTGCCAAGATATTCAAATGAGATTTTGCCTAAAGCGACCAATGAGGTATCACGATTGCAATTATACATTTCGTCCAGCACTGCAACCCAAGCATTTCGACGATTTTCTACTATTGAAGATTCTGCATTTTCGGAATTATTCTTACGAAATAATTTAAGAGAAGAGAAATAATTGTCGAGTAGCCCAACAAAATCACTTATGGAAATGCCATTAGGATATTTTGTTTCTTCCTGATTTACAACATTCCATATACCACGACGGCGCAGAAACTGTTTATACATATCGCCTAAAAAACAAGCAAATTTTGCTGCACCTTGTCGGCTGTCTGAAAAAACTAAAAACTGACTGCCGGTTTTTGATTTGCTCTTTTTCCTTTCTTTTTGTTGTAAAAATGGATTGTTAGTTACTTGTAATTCAGCGGTTTCCCCATAAATAAAAGTGTATTCAGGAATTTGTTCATAAAGTGAGGTTGCAATAACGCCTGTCGCTGCATCATAACCAAGATTAAAACGTCGCAATGTACCCATACAATTTAAACAACGGTCTTTTCTTTTATCTGGTTGTGATACTTTTGTTAGTTTTATTTTTTGTGTATTGTCACAAGTACACCAGCTATTGTGTGCCTCATCTTTGGCTATTATTGCACCGCAATTTTTACATAAATAGAAATGAATATCTTCTTTGTTCTTTTTCCCATTATCACCTTCTTCCTCATCAGGAGAATTTGTGTCAAAATGAACTTGAAAAAAAGTTCTTTCATCTATTTCGCTTGCCCTGACTAATTTATTACTTTCAATTTTCCCAACAATAGCAATTTCACCACAATCTTCGCAAACTGCGATTTCAAACATTTTAGGTTTGTTATTGTACGAAGCTGTAAAATAGTCTTTCCTAATTAAAGATAAACTATTTTCATAATCCAAGGCTAAATAACAGCCTTCCAGTGCTTTGAGAAAATAGTGATAACGAATATCGATTAATGGTTTGCCGTTTTTGATTGCTTTGGCACACAAAGAAACAAGGGCTACCGCTTGCTTTTCTGTAATTTCAAGTTTATTTGCAAATTGAGCAAGTGTAATCAAATTGCCCAATCCTCGCATTCTAGCATACAAATCAGAAGAAGAAATAATATCATACAATATTTCTCTTTCTTTCTCTTTTGTATATTCAATTTTAAAATTGAATTTCTTCAAAACATCTTCAAAGAAATTTTCTTCATTTGCTAAATCTAAAAAAAGTTGAATCGGATATTTGTAAGTCCTGTCTGTTTTTTGTGAATTATCTCGGTATGCAGTAATAATTTCGTCAGTCGTAAAATTACAACCAGTTAAACGTTCCGCAAACTCAACAACTCGCTTATTACTTGAATCACTACCGTCGCCCAAAGTTGCAGAAGTTAGAATGAATTGGGGTTCCCTTTCACTGTTTATTCTACCTTTTAGTCTGCCCATTAAAAATGCGGTTTCAATTCCTGTTGCACCTGTGTAAACGTGTGCCTCGTCCAAAACCACATACTTGAACTTTGAATTTGTAAATATTGTATCATCGCCCGGACGGAAAAGCATATGTTCCAACATAGCGTAGTTTGTGAAAAGAATATGTGGCGGGCGCTTTTTCATTTCTTCACGCGATAGTTCTTCATTTTGTAAGGGCTGGCGTAATTCTGGATATTTCTCATTCTGATACATCGTTTTGTAGAGTTTGATGGCATCTTCCTCTTTATTTTCTGTGCCACCATTATAAACTCCAAAACGAATATCTGGATAAGCCAAAAGAATTTCCCGTAACCCTTTTATTTGGTCGTTTGCCAAAGCATTCATTGGGTAAATGAAAATTGCCCTTACTCCGTCATTTAGGTTTCCTTCCTCTTTTTCTCGCATAAGTTCGTTGATAACAGGTATCAAAAAACAGTTTGTTTTACCACTGCCAGTACCTGTTGAAACTACAACATTTTTACCTGCTACGATTTTCTCAATTGCTTTTTCTTGATGTAGATACAAAGGACGGGACAAGGGAAGCTTTGGAGGGTGTTTTTTGTTCTTTTCTAAATCTCTAAAACATGCTGACAATGTGCCGTTGTCAATCATTTGTTCGAGTGTTTTTCCCGATTTGAAAGAATCCTTTATTTCAACGAAAGGGCCATTTGAAACGGTTCTTTCCAATTCTTCCAATAATTTTTTCTGTAAGTTTTGATTGCGAAAATGAAACGTAGTGCTAATGTAGCCGATATATTCCTTTTTTATTTCGTCTGCTGCTTTTGCGGGATTAAACATATTCTATTGAATTTCTAATTCTTTGAATTTATACAAATTAACTACACTGTTATTAATTATGTTACTAAAACACAATTCTTTATTGTTATTAACCATTAAATTTTCGTTATAGAAGTCATTGTTTTTGTCATAACCGGCTTTTAACATAAATGTATTAATGCTTCTTAATTCAATTCGAATAGGATTTATGCGTTCTTCTTCTTGATTTTCATTTTCCATAAATTCAATTTTGCTAATTAAATTATCGCAAATTTCACCTAGAATACCTTCGTAATATTCGTAGATATTTTCATCATCATCTTCTTCTTCAATAAATTTCAAATTGAATATTCCGTAGTCTTTTCGAGGTCTTATCCAACTTTCATCTTTAGAAAACAATGACTTAATATATTCTATTTTAAGACATTTGTTTTTGAATTGAAATTGTTTTGGATTACCGATAACAAATTTCTCTTCTTCAAAAATAGTATCGTATTTTTCATTTTTAGAAAAAACATTTTTGTCTTTAATCTTTACAGATACCTTACATATATCTTCATAGAGATTTGCTATTTCTATATTTTTATTGGCGATTGTGTTTCTATAATTGTTCTTATCTGATTTGATTATTAAAAAAAAATCATTGTTTCTGTCGCCGATAAAAGTGTCTTCTACATTCCAATAAACTTTGCCGTCTATGTACGAAATGGGATTTTCTACAAAATGTTCTTTCGTTGCAATAGTAAATAAGTCATATTTCTTAGTGTTATTCGCGATATAAACAGAAATAGCTCTTTTGTTCTCGTTTACATAAATAACACGCCCAATTTCATAGTTCCTATTTTGATTTTTGAGGATTTCTATTTTTTGTTCGTCATACTTTGCAATAAGTTTTATTTCTTCCTCTTCTTCTGGGTAGTCAATTTCCAATAAATCGCCATTTTGCAAGAAATCTTTATACCATAATTTTCTGACGATAGGTTCGTTATGCCATTCTTTATTAGCAATTCGCCATTTCAAATAAGGAATTTTTACCAACAAATTTCCGTCAGACAATGGGCATTTCACCTCATTATCTTGATTACTCCATGAAAAAACACTGCTTGAATTGTTGCAGTTAATGGTAATTTTCTTTTCAGTATTTCCGTAGAATACAGAGCTACAGAATTTTATTTCAAGATTAGGCAACACTATCAGTGTCTCCGTTAAAACGGTCATTTCCTTCTCGAAGGAATATAAAGAAAGTTCGATTGGCTCATTTTGCTTAAATAAGCCCATCTTTAACAGTCCAAACATACAAGCATTGTTTTCCAACCGCACATAATCAAGATTGTTAAGTTTATAGGTTTTAGTGTCAATTTTAAGTTCCAATGCTTTCAGATTAATGTTTTCAGGGACAATCAATTTTACACTGTCTTTATAAACAAAACAATGAATGTCGTCTAAAACCCATTCAATGTCAGGTAAATTACCAAGCAGACAAACTGTATTTAAACTTTTTTCAATTTTTACCTTGTCATCAAAAATTACTTCTTTTAATGTACCTGTCAAGGTCTCACCTGCTGTTGGATAGATATTATAAAGATTTGTACTGTATGTTGTCAATTCCTGCGGAGTCTTTTTTAATCCGTCGATATTTTTTGAAAATACGAAATAATTGGAGGGCTTGTTTATTGGGCTCAATATTTCTTTCTCGTCTTCAAACAGAATAAATTCTCTATTAAGTGTTTCTTTGGAATCATATAAAACCACCTCGTTTTCGGTAATTCTAACTTGAATATTTATTGATTCAGAATATTGTAGTAGAGTATTCAAATCAAATTCTTTTTCTTTAGTGCTTACGACCAATTCTCCACGCTTGGTTCGCATTTCTTCTGAATAATACTGCTCGCCATTTATATAAACAGAGAGTTGCATTATATCATTTTCGTTGTCCAATCTTATTTTTGGAATACAAAGAAGTGTTATATTCTCGTTCCTAATGTATTTTGCAGCAATGTTTTGTTTTGAAACTGTAGCAACTCTCTTCTTTCGAGCTGTGCTGTCCGATACTTTTTCAGTGTCGGTTTTATTTTTCCACCATTCTACGAGATATTGTTGTAATCTTGTTTCTTCGGTAATTTTTACTCTATTAAAAAGTTTGTTGATTTGCTCAAGATTATCTTTTATGAATTGTGCAAAATTCTGAGATAAATCCTTGTGCAAAGCAAAACTACGCAAACCGATTTTAATTGAATAGGCACTCGAACTGATAGAAACGGCTCGGTCTTCTCGGTAACCATTTTGCAAAAAACTTGCAAATTTTATGGCAAACACTTCGCAAAGCCACTCGTCATCGCTCGTAAAACCGAAATCTAAATCTTTCTTAAATAAATTGTAACAGAGGTCAAAAAATGAATGAATACTTTTCTTGGGTGCAAGAGCGTGCATCATTAATGTTGCATAATATTTTTTACCTGTTTGTACAACAGGAATACGATTTTGCCGCCCCATTTCTGAAATCAGACTTGTAAATTGGCTGTATAAAGTTTGATTGTATTCGTCAACGCCTGTTATTGTTTTAAACACAAAACACCAAAAGCTGCCATTTTCTTCGTTATCTCCTAGGGTATCAGAATCTTTCCATCGTTTTGCGATTTCAATAAGTGTAAGAAATACGAGTTTCTGATCATTTACCTGAAAATGGCTTTTTTTGCATAAATCTCCTACCTCGTCCAGCATAGCAGAATATTCATCTTCAGTAAAGTCGAAATTTCCGATTAATTTGTTTTTACAATCATTGAAGATTTGATCTATCTTTTGAAGAATAATATCCATGTATATAATTTATAGCGATAACTCAATTTAGTACAAAGGATCCCTTCAACTTACTATACACTGCCAAATCCGTATAAACGCCTCCGGTCAGGAGTTCTCCTGCGCGTTCAATGCCTTCCAGTTGAAAGCCCAGGCGGTGGGGGATACTGCGGCTGGCAGTGTTGGCTACGGCGCATTTTATCTGGATCCGGTTGATTTCCAGCTCGCGGAAGGCAAAGTCGCAGAGGGTGTTCACGGAGCGGGTCATTATGCCTCGGCCCAGAAAATCCCGGGAGAGCCAATACCCGATCTCGGTTTTCTTGTTGGCCCTATCGGTGTCTTTAAAGCCCACGAGGCCGGCAAACCGGTCCTTCACGCGGATGGTAAAGGTGTATTCCATCCGGTCTTTGGGAGCATTGACTGCCGATTCCACAAAAGCTTGTGTGTCTGAAAGTTGTTTGGTGGTTTCCACAAAGGGCAGAAAGGGGCCCAGGTGTTCGCGCTGGGTATCAATGGTGTTAAAAATATCCTGTGCATCGGCAAGTTCCAGCTGCCTGAGTACAATGTGTTTGTCTACTTGGAGGATCATCTGTTATCTTGTAATGTTTACGTTGTGTCAATATCTACAGGTGTGTTTACTACCACTTTCCATCGATTGCCAGAAGAAAAGCCTTTGGTTTGCAGCGATGCTTTTAACGGAATCCGGAACAATCTGCACTTACATTTTTCCATAGTATGAAATAAGGTGTCTGACAATTCTTTATTTGAACAGGCAAATTCAAGCAGGTAGCCTAATCTTTGCATTGTGGTAACGGGGGCAAATGCAAGGAGTTCTTCGTTAAAATCAGATGGTTTAAGTACTTCCATTAATTCAAATAATACAGTGGAAGCTCGGTTTATACCTCCAATACGTCTTTCAAACTGTATAATGTCAGTTGCAGTAAGCACTGGGTTGGAAATGGTAAGATACCCGGCTTCGGTTTTGCGTTTCTCCAAAAATTTATCTGGAATTTTGTCAATGCTTATATAGTTGATTTTTAACCCTTTTTTTTGAGTAGCACGCATGGTCGGGAAATTAGTCATTACATAAAATTCCTGTGGTTGCTGGTGCGATGCACCATGATATGCGGCAGCATTCAAAAGAGATATGTAATAAGGCCTTTCAAGAAACTGAAAGAATGCATCTAAAAAAAGAGGAGGGGGCAAAACACCTTTTATAGCATATTGAGGTGGCAAAATCAGATAATACCCTTTGTAAATAGAAACTATTTTCCCTTTCTCCGACAAGCGACTTAAGGCTCGCTTTAAAGCAATCTCACTATAAGTCGGCAATTCCTGTTTGGCAGATTCAATAGAAAAAGAGCAATCACCCTTAGATTGAAGAAGTTCAATCCATGTAAGAATCCGTATTTCTTTTTTTCTGTCCATCGAGAGTATATTTATGCGAAAGATACCTTTTTTCGGTAATTATCGCAAAAAATCTATAAATTCTCCCACAACCGTGAAATCGTCGTCTTCTTCAATCACTATGGGGCTGTATTCCGGGTTCACGGGCTTCAGGACTATGCGCTCGTGCTGCCATTGCCCGGTGTCGCGATCGTATGAT
>Ga0116152_10002619_pt1 | contig 14628 bp, 15 predicted proteins | sample AD_UKC119_MetaG_FD_89894 | JGI IMG/M metagenome (GOLD analysis project Ga0116152, IMG submission 89894) | Active sludge microbial communities of municipal wastewater-treating anaerobic digesters from Hong Kong - AD_UKC119_MetaG | ecosystem: Engineered > Bioreactor > Anaerobic > Digestate... | reverse complement strand
TGTCGATCGTCTTCTCGGTGGCTCCAGGGTTGTTGTAGTAGCACCTCATGATGGCGTAGCCTCGGGCGCAGATCTCACCGGTCTCGCCCCGGGGGGAAATTTTCCCGGTTTTGGGGTCGACGATCTTGACTTCTGTATGGGGCATCGGCTTTCCGACGGTGGAGACCCTTCGGTCCAGGGAGTCGTGAGTCGAGGACATGGTGATGCCGGGGGAGGCCTCGGTCTGGCCGTAGGTTATCACGACCTCCTTCATGTTCATGAGGTTGCTCACCTTCTTCATGTACTCCGTCGGGCAGGGGGAGCCCGCCATGATCCCGGTCCGGAGGCTTGAGAGGTCGTACTTCTCGAAGCGTGGATTCTCCAGCTCTGCGACGAACATGGTGGGAACTCCGTGGAGCGCCGTGCACCTCTCCTTCGACACGGCCTCCAGTGTCGAGACGGGGTCGAAGTACTCTGCTGGGAGGACCATAGTCGAGCCGTGGGTAATGCAGGCCATATTAGACAGCACCATCCCGAAGCAGTGGTAGAAGGGGACGGGGATGCAGAGCCGGTCTTTCTCGGTGAACTTCATGCACTCGCCGATGAAGTAGCCGTTGTTGAGGATGTTGTGGTGGGTGAGGACGACGCCTTTGGGAAAGCCGGTGGTTCCGGAGGTGTACTGGATGTTGATGGGGTCGTCGAAGTCAAGCTCCTCCTGGTGCTCCCGCAAAACGTCGTCATGGATCTCCTCGCCCATCTTCAGGACTTCGTCCCAGGTGTACATGCCGGGCTGCTTCTCGCCACGGATAAGCACAGCCGTCTTGAGGTAAGGCAAATCTTCGCAGGATATCTTGCCGGGCTTGCTCGTCTTTGCCTCCGGGCAGATCTCGTAGAACATCCCGACGTAGTCGGAGGTCTTGAACCGGTCGATCAAAAAGAGGGCCTCAGTCTCGGACTGCTTGAGGGCATAAAGAAGCTCGTGGGTCCGGTAGGCGGGGTTTATGTTCACCATGATGATCCCGACCTTGGCGGTGGCGAACTGGCAGATTATCCACTCGGCGATGTTCGTCGCCCAGATCGCCAGCCGATCGCCCTTCTTCAGGCCGATAGCGAGAAATCCCTTCGCTGCGCGGTTGACCTCCTGTTGCAGCTCGCGGTAGGTGTAACGTAGCCCCTGTTGAATCGATACGATGGCGTCGTTCTCGGGGTACTTTTCCGCGATCTCGTCGAACATATCTGGAATCGTCTTTCCAATGAGTGGTTTTTCTGAGGCCATGAAGGCGTAGCTATGGGATAATCTGCCCGGCATGAAAAAGGCGTGAGATCGTTATTTGCATTTAACCTTATCCCGGCGGGGCGGGTGGAGGCGGTTTATAAATAATTCTGAGTATAAATTTTCAGGGAAATTCGGCGGCCGGTCGGCGGACCGTTACTCGGCTATGACCTGTCTCTCTGGCGATCTCGCTTATGCTCCAACCCTGGTTGAATAAATCTCGCAACACGAAGAACTCCTCCATGTCCAGCATCGGCACAACCCCTGAGTTTCTGCTCAGGGATTAGCAGGTGGACAGTTTTATTCCGCCATAATTGGACAGATTTAGACCGCCGTTGACAGCGGTCGAGGGCGCCACCCGGATCGATCGGCCGGGAGGTAGGCGGCGTGGGTTTCGGGATAGGCGGGGATGATGCGCCCGACCCGCCGCAAGTCAGAAGAGGATGGGCGGCGGTCTCCAGGTGGATCGGGCCCAGCTCCCCCTCGCCTTAGTAGATGTCGGAAGAGGCAGCGAAGCCTATTCTCCGACCAGGGATCTTTCATCACGGGATTTGCGTAATGATACTCTATGAGATGGATACCTACGATCAATGCTCATTCAATGCTCATCTCCTCCCGTCATTCGTCAGAGTGACAAAAGGCTTAAGGACTATCAGTCCCATAAGTGGGATAGATACTACATGCCGTTCACCAGAGTCGACAACAAAGGGAGGGTGGTTCTTCCCAATGAGCTGCGGCGGAAGCTCGACATTAATCCGGGCGACGAGTTTGCCGTGGAGGAGTTGGCGCCTGATTCGGTCATCTTGAAAAAGGTAGATTTGAGGTCGCTCGTGGAGGAGATGATCGAGAAGGCCAAGACTGTGGATCTGGACAAGCTCGAAGCAGAGATCGAGGAAGAGGCAAATAAGCTTGCCAAGCAGAAGTACAAGGTTCTTAATTGACACCAACCTTTTCATAGCAGCGGTCAAGGGTGGAAGGACGAGGAGCACCGAGCTTTTGTTGATGCTCCTCGATGGGCCGATAGAGCTGGTGGCAGATGATATCCTGATATCGGAGTATGCCAGATACGCCAGAAGGTTCGAGTCCGATCCGTTCCTTGAAATTATCCGGAAGAAAGTTGTCGTAATCGAGCAATCCGTTGAAGACGTTTTGAAGTGCAAACCATTCTTCCCTCCTGATGAGGGCGCAGATATCGTTCATGCTGCAACCTGCCTTCACGCGAAGGCGATTCTGATAACAAACGACTCCCACTTCAATCGGATAAGAGATGAAGGGCTGATAGAGGTGTGGAGCATCTCCGAGGCGATTCGGAGGCTACTTGATCGGGGCTGATTCTCGGGGCTCGGGAAACCAGGAGGAGGTGGAAGAGGTGGAGGAGGATGTAGCTGCGGCTTCTTGTTCTTCTTCCACCAGAACTCCATGAGGACGGCGGAGCGGGAGGAGATCGCGAAGAACATGTTGCCTTCGTTCTCAAGGAGGAGAACGGGGGGGGCTAGTCCTGTCGTCGTCGATAAGGGGTCTAGATCCCCCCTATGGGCGACGGATACGCCGACGCGGGCCTCTGGCCTACCTCCCGCCACCTGCGGCCGAGGGCGCCCGAGGATCGGTCGGCTCAGAGGCCAGCGGCTGGGTTTCGGGACGGGGGAGATTGATGCGCCCGACCGGCGCGGCGGTGGGGACGGGCGGCGAGGATGCTGAAATTCGCCTCGCTCCAGTGGCGGGGACAAGATTGTCGCGGCAGAGATGCGTCCGGCTTTATTGATCAGAGGGGATCTTCGGCGGCTTTTGGGCCACGTCATGCTGAGCTGCCCTCTTTAGAAGAGAGATATCACCCGGATTTAGATTTTTTTCAAATCCTCAAATGAGTTACTCGAAAGATTAATGGGTTTTTCACATTTGAATTTTCTACCTGGACCATCTTTTAAAAAGAAGAATGCTTCGACATCTTCAGATATACCGTTTGATTTCAGAATTTTGCTAAGTTCAGTTTCATTTATATATTTGTTATAACCGTATGCTGATGGTCGTGCACCAGGTTCGAGCTTGAAAGGAAGGCCATATTTTTCCGTATCGGGAAATAAATACTCACCTGAATATTTGTTTCCCTCAGGAATTTCGATACCAATCGAAGATAATGTTACGGGCAGATTGCCGCTATTTGATGCAGAAATATTAAGCTTTGAGTTTTGTCCCAATTTATAACCTTCATCAGCACATTGTACATTTATTATGGGACTATTTTCGATTCGTTGTTTCCTCTGCAAATATGTACCATAGGACGTCGCTATAGCAGTGAAGGCTAGAAAAACTACAGTCATAATATCTATCATATTTGAATATATTTTGGGACGATCGTCATACGATGACCCTGCGAATTGATTGCTTAAATTTGCAGGTTTATTATTCTCATCCATATCATCGCTGATACATATTGGGCATAACATCAGAAAAAGGAGCAAAACCAAGATTAATTTTAATCTCATTCGTACATCTCCAGACCCTAAAGACTGAAATTACTTATAGTTTATCTTCTAATGGTCTGTCCCATAGTTCTATATATTCTTTCCTGAACTCGCAACTCCCCTCCACCCTCACCCTCTCCGGCAGCGTCGAGACCCGCGCCCGCAAGATCAGATCCGCCAGCTCCTCGCGCATCACTTTTGCAATACCGACGATGGAGGTGGTGGGCCGGGGGTTCATGTCCACGACCCGAGGGAGGTCGCCGACGACGAGGTCGATCCCGGCGTAGCCCGATAAGTCTAGGGCCAGGGCCGCCATCTTCGCTGCCTTCAGGATCTCCTCCTCCCGGTCCGAATGGTAGGGAACGATCCCGCCCTCGTACTCGAACCCCGCCTCGACGCTGACGAGCTGCTTGTTGACCGTCAACGGGAGGACACGGTCGCCGGAGGCTACGAGGCTCACGCTGAGGGATTCTCCCTCGTGAAACTTTGTCGCGATCCGGTCGGCAAGGTCTTCCGGGAGCTTGTCGACAAGCTCCATCCTCTCGGAGCCGCAGCCGAACCTCGGCTTCAGGACGAAGGGGTCGTCGCCGGGGTCGTCGGGGTCTGCGATCTCGACGACGGGAATGCCCGCCTCTTCGAGACGGCGGGTGCAGGCGAGCTTGTCTGCGCAGAGCCTCGCGGCGGCGGGAGAACAGCCGAGGTTGACGGTGCTTTTTTCCAGGATCTCCAGAAATCCTGGCAGAAGCTCGTCGGGGGCGATCACCAGGCCCGCGTCCGCGCCCGAACCGGCTAGGAACTCCTCGAAGTCCCGATCGCTCTTGCCTTCGAGGACGACCCCCTGCCCGGCGCCGATGGCTGGCCCCGCCGTCGGGTAGATGACGTCGTGGCCGAGCCGCTCGAAGCTCCTCGCGAGGACCGAGAGCATCGCCCTCCCCTCCACCGCGTAGGTCCCCGGAAGGCCGGTGGCGACGGCGTACTCGGCGATCAGAATCTTCATGGTCCTCGCTGCTCTTCGCTCGGGATCTGACTGGTCTTTCAGTACTGCCTGGCGAGGAGGGCGCACTTCTCGGTCTTGGCGCCGCAGACGATGCAGCTTCCCTGATATGTCTCTTGGGCGCGCCACGGCTCTCCGAGGACGGCCGCGCCGACCTCGTCCTCGATCCTGTGGCCGCACTCCTCCGAGCCGCACCATCCGACCCGAGCGACTCCTGTTTGGGTCTGCTCTCTCGCCTCATCCACCGTCTCGCAATCTTTCACCTTGCTCTCCTGGAAGGCCTGCGCCTTCGCCAGCATCGCCTCGTGAAGGTCGGCCGCCTCCGCCAGGATCGTCGTCTCGAGGTCGTCGAGGGGGACGGTCAGCTTCTTGTCGTCGCGCCTCGCCAGGACCGCGACTCCGTTCTTGATGTCCCGAGGCCCGATCTCGATCCGAATGGGGACGCCCTTCATCTCCCACTTGTAGAACTTGGCCCCCGGCCTCTCGTCGCTCTCGTCGATCTCCACCCTGATCCCGGCCGCGGCGAGCTTCGCCTTGATGTTTCGGCAGACCTCCAGAGTCGCCTCCTTCTCCTTGAAGAGGATGGGGACGATTACCACCTGGACTGGGGCCACCGACCAGGGGAGGACGAGGCCTTTGTCGTCGCCGTGGACGGAGATCAGGGCGGCGATACACCTCTCGGAGACGCCGTAACAGGTCTGGTTTGCAAACTCCTGCTCGCCAGCCTCGTTCTCGAAGGTGATCCCGTAGGTGGTGGCGAAGTTCGTCCCGAGGAGGTGCGCCGTCCCGATCTGAAGCGTCCTCCCGTCCGGCATCACCGTGTCCAGGGCGATGGAGTAGTCGGATCCGGGGAACTTGTCCCAGGAGGGGCGCTTTGCAAATAAGAAGGGTATGGCCAGCCGCCGGTAGAAGTCGGCGTAGATGGTGAGGGCAGCCTCCACCTGCTCGGCAGCCTCATCCCAGGTCGCGTGGACGGTGTGCGCCTCCTTGAAAGACGTGATCTCTCGGAGCCTTATGAGGGGGCGGGTGTGCTTCGTCTCGTACCTGAAGGTGTTGACGATCTGATAGATCTTGAGGGGGAGGTCGGCGTGGCTTCTCACCCAGAGCTTGAAGATGGGGTAGATCGCCGTCTCGCTGGTGGGCCGCAGCGCGAGCTTGATCTCGAGGGGGCTTGTCCCGCCGTGGGTCACCCAGTATACCTCGTCCTCGAACCCCTTGATGTGCTCTGCCTCCTTCATGAACTCGGTCTCTGGGATCAGAAGGGGAAACTGGGTCTCCTGGTGGTCGGGGTCGAGGAGCTCCCTCATCAGGTCGTAGACGTTCCTTCGAAGGGCGAAGCCGAAGGGATACCAGACGCACATCCCCTTGACGGGATACCGGACGTCGATGATCTCCCCCGACTTCAATAGCTCGTGATACCATTCGCTGAAGCTCTCTTTATTCGGCAGTTTGGACTCGGTCATTCCATCACCGATAATGATTGTAAATCTGAGGGTTGGATGAAAGGCTGGATGAGGACGGGAGTTATGAAGGTCTCGATCGCCGCCGCGACGAAGAGGAGGATGACGACCCACCGGAGGAGGCGTAACGCCGTCCTCAACTCGCCCTCCAGGTCGCCGCCCCTCCCCAGGAGGGCATTTATCATGAGGTGGCCCAGCCGAAACCCGACGCCTATGCAGACGAGGACTGTGGGAAGCTCGATGACGCCGTGGGGGAGGATCGCGACTATGACGAATCCGAGACCCCCGGCGAGAATCGCCTGATGGATGACGAGCCCCACCACCAGGCCGTTTATGACGACCACTATGGCGGGGACGATCCCAAATCCCACCCCCAGGAGGAGGGCCACCGCCGATGCGAAGAGGTTGTTGAGGAATATCGCCATCATCATCGCGGGCGGGGAGAGGTCCAGTATCCACTGCAGCTTCTCCGCGACATCACCGACGTAGGAGGCCGCAAGATCGGGGTTTTGAAGAGATATGATAAACCCGAGGGCCGCCGACGCCATGAACAGAGCGACGGAGAGGAGTACGTAAGGGCGGATGGACTTGAGGTATGAAACGTCTTCTTTCCAGTTCAATCGAGACCTCCTCCCCTCTCCCCCTCCGACATCGTATAAGATTCTGGCGATTTTCTCAATATGGCCACAAGATCGGACACGAACAATGATCCCTTCAGACGGCCCAGGCATCCGCCAGGTATCGGGCTCCGAAGAGGATGAGAAAGGCGCCGCAGAGGGCGAGGGTCCTCCTGTAGTTCGCCTCGGAGAGGAGGGTCCTCCCCCGATCCAGGCTCGTTGAGATGAGGGTGTACCATCCGAAGTCGGCGCCCCAGTGGCCGATCATGAATATCATCGCGAGAATGAGCCCCTCCCGAAGCTCCGCCAGAACCAGGGCGGACCCGATGGAGAGCCACCAGACCCAGAAATACGGGTTGGCGACGCTGGTGAGGGCTCCCGCAAGGTAGGGATTCGATGAGGCGTCATTCGAAGAGACCTTCATTGTTGCTGTTTTGCTCCCCTTCAGGGTCAAAAGACCGAAGAGTATGAGGGCCGACCCGCCGATGAGGGCTACGATGGCGGTATGCTCTTCAGCCGCCGCTGCCAGCCCCACAACGATGAGAAGGAATACCACCACCTCGGTGATGGCGTGGCCCGCCGCCACCTTCGGCCCCATCGTCCAACCCCTCTGAAGAGACGAATTTATGGTGGCCACCAGGGTGGGGCCGGGGGCCAGGGCTCCCGTAAGACCGATGGTGAAGGCCAGAATTAATGTCTCGACCGCCCCGTGCATATCCGTCTACCAGACTTTCTATGGTATCTGAACCTTTCGACCCGGTTCGGCGCTGCTGAATGCGAACATTTTCGGATAGAATTCGGTCTTTGGTCCAAACGGATCGGATTCGGATCCCGTCGAGATGAAGACGCAGTCGTCAAGCCAAAATGCGCCGGATATGAAGATGAGAATGAACAAGAAGCATTTTGATCGGGAAGGACGGCGGAAAAGCCCCATGGACCGGTCGGGATTTGAACCCGAGGCCTCTACCATGCCAAGGTAGCGATCTACCCCTGATCTACCGGCCCGCTGGGCGGGGCATACGCAGACCTATCAAATAAAGATGTCGGTGACCCGGCTTCCGAGCGGCAGGCGATGGCCTCGCCGGAAGTCACCTCTTCAGGGTGGACTGGACCGTCTCCACCGCCGATACGACGCCTCTTCCCCAGCGGATGCCGTTAAGGAGGTCTTTGACGGTCATATCGTCCACCTTAGGGTAGTTGAGAAGCTTATCGTAGTCCTTGGTGACGGCGTAGTTGTAGTGGCCGTAGGCCACCGTAACGCCGTATGTGAGGAGCTTGTGGGCCCTCCGGGACGACGTATAGACCGCCTGACGGGGATCGTAGACGGCGTCGGCCCCGATCTTGAAGAGCCTCACCGACAGGTCGTAGTCGTCCAGGAGGGATATGTCCCTGTGGCCGCCGGCCCGCTGGTAGGTCTCTCTTTTCATGGCCATATTGGAGCCGATCATGTAGCAGAAGTTGAAGGCTTTGAGGAGCTTGTAGGAGCTTCGCCACGCCTGGAGAATCTCGGTCCTGAGGTCTCTATCCTGGAAAATCACGGGCCCTGTGCTGGCGTCGTGATTCTCGAGGTTTTTGCTCAAGACCTCAAGCCAGCTTCGTGGAAAGGCCGTGTCGGCATCGGTGAAGGCCAGGATCCGGCCTCGTGCAGCCTCGGCCCCGTCCCTCCTGGCGCCGCCTATCCCGGGGTGGGTCTGGAATATCACCCTGTCAGCGTACTCCAGAGCGATCTCGACGGTCCCGTCATCTGAGCCCCCATCGACTACTATGATCTCGTAGCTCTCTATTCCCAGGGATTGGCTTGCAAGGGACCTTAGGGTCGCTTCTATCTGCTCCGCCTCGTTCAGCGCGGGAACGATCACTGATATCATTCAACATACCTCTGACCGAATAGGTCGGATAGACCATCAGATAAAGGGCCGAAGCCGCCGCCACAGCCAGGGAGAGCTGAAAGAGGCGGGCCGCCGCGAAGGTGAATGCCAGGGAGATGGCTGCCAGGCCTCCCAGCATCAGAAGGCCGTTCTTCGGTCCAATTCTCGTTACTGTGGTGGTGGTAGATCCCAGGTCCTCCGCATAATCCACTATCTGATGGGCTATAAGGGCTTCGCAACCGACTATAAAGAATAGCAGAGATATCAATATTGTCCCCCAAGAGAGCTCTCCCCCACAGAGGAGGAAACCCGCTAGGAAGGGCAGCGCTCCGAACATCAGGCCGTGGCTCGTGGCGTCCAATAGATATCGTTCCTTCAGCCGGACGAAGCTTGCGGAATAGCCGGTAAAGAATAGCAGGTTGATGACCACGAAGAGGGCACCCGTCGGGTCCAGGCGGATGGAGATGGCGATGGGAAGCAGGACCAGGGCCAGCATCAGCACCACGACCCCCCTTCTGCCGACCTTTCCCGCGGCCATGGGATTTGTTCCCGAAGCCACCTTGTGACGGTGCATTCTATCGATCTCGGCATCGAAGTAGTTGTTCACGGCGAAGGCGTAGCCTATGAGGCAGATGTACGCGATCAGAACAAGGAGCGTCTGATCCGGGCTCCCGCCGGCAAGAACGGCTCCCGCCAGCGGAAATAATGGATAGAACTTGATCCAGTCTTTTATCCGAAGCATTCTCAGGTAATCGATCATCTCTTGTCTCTCTCCCCGGCTGAGAGGACTGAATTTCTGTCCACCCTTATCTACCTTTTCGAAACGCGCTGCTGATATTGGTGGCTTGATGCCGGATACTTCTTGCTGATCCATTGACTGTTCAGATCAATCCCGGCAAGATTTTTATAGCTTGTTATCGAAAATACATCCGTGATCATGATGTCGTCGTTTCTTCATATCTTTTTCGCGATCCTGGCCGTTTCGGCATTTGCGGTCGCGGAAGGAGAAGGGTACCTGGATGTCATCGGACCATCCGGGACCATGAGAGGGGCCAACTACTCAGAGTATGGATCGGCCTTTGAGGAGTTCATGGCTAGCGCTGGGGCCGAGAGAAGCCTATCTTCATATCCTGAACACCTCGTCCACTTTTTGGAGAATGGACCCCGGCCGACGGCGACGAACTACAGCCTCAATTACAGCCTATATTCTCCCGCCTTCGAGACTTTCATTAACCAGAGCTCCGAGAATTTGAGCCGCAGAGGTTTGATGAACCTCTCATCATACCCGGATTACCTGGGCCGGTTTTTGAACGGGAGTTCTGAGAATTCCAGCAGCCGTCTGCCGAACCTCCCATCATACCCGGAATATCTCCGCCGATTTTTGAGTCAGAGCTGAGAGGGCGGAGCAAGAAAGATCCCATCTGCAGCCGGAACCTTCGTCAGATGGAGCGGGCGATCGGCGGACGGGCGGCCTATGGTTCGGTCGTTTCTTTCAGCGTTTTCATCCTCGACCTGATGCCTTTCAGCCTATCTTCGATCGCGGTCATCTCCAGCTCCAGGAGTCGGAGTTGATCCTCCATCGGAGGCGTATTCTCCGACTTCGTCCCATCCGGACGGCTCGGCTGTGCCCTTGCGTCTCTGAGGATGTAGCTTCCCCCCTCGATCCTGATTCCCAGGCCGTAAACCAGGGCTGAGGCGATCTTCTTTCTCCCGCTCCGAAGGTCATTCCAGTGAGCTTTCCTCGAAACTCCCATGTAGAGGGCGGCCTCCTGCTGCTGAAGCTCCAGAAGGTCCACGAGGCGGATCGCCTCCAGCTCCTCCAGGGTGATCAAGACGTCATCGCCCTTCTTTTCTCCCTCCGGCTCAAACCGCCTCGTTTCGGGGATCTCCGTTATCCATCTCTGGCCGCGACGTCGGCCTCTGCATGGGCCCATAAATGGTCGTATCTGGGACTTTGTATTTGAAAATTTCCAGGTTTTAAAGAAACCTTTAAATATTAGGTCTCATAAGAGATTAATCAATCGAATTTGCTGAGCGGCGTCGCAGCCGTCCAGAAACGTCAAAAGAAACGTCAAAACGAGGTGAATGAGATATGCCAGGTGGAGATAGAACGGGACCTGCGGGATATGGACCGAGAACCGGAAGGGGCATGGGATACTGTTCGGGATCTGATGCTCCTGGATACTTCAACGCTGGGTTCGGCGGGCCCTTCGGCGCCGGCAGAGGCGGAGGCCTCGGTCGGGGCGGTGGCGGCAGAGGCAGATGCATGAGATTCTGGTCCAGGGGGCCGGAGTTCTGGTCCGCAGCGCCGGGCGCAGGCTTTGTGCCCTATCCCCCAGCGGCCCCATCCCCCGAGGCGGAGATGGCGGGGCTGGAGGAGGTGGCGGAGAGGCTTGAAGCCCAGCTGAAGAGCATAAAGGCGAGGATTGAGGAGCTGAAAAGCGAGAAGTAACAGGCTTCCCTTCCACCTCACCCTACACCCCCTCCTTTCAGATCCCGCAGGTATATATTTTAAGTTCAGAATCTTTCTCTTGCCCAACAATCAATCCATCGACATCTTCCTTTCTAATCCGCCCCATCCATCGACTACGGCTCGACGTCGATCATCTTCCATATCTTCTCCATATCCAGGTACTTCACCGTGGCGGCGGCGAGCTCGTCATACCCTTCGCCCGCTCCGGCCGATCCCCGGACCAGGTTCTTTTTCGAATAGAGGTAGTCCAGGAAGGCGTCCCTGAAGTTCTGGTTGTTGAAGATCCCGTGGAGGTAGGTTCCCATGACCAGCCCGTCGCCGGCCACCGCCCCGTCGTCCCCGAAGGCGGGGGGTTCTCGCGAGGCGGTCATCCCCATGTGGATCTCGTAGCCCCGCACCCTCTCCCCTTTTATCGGGCCCAGGATGGGACCGTCTCCGGTGACCGTCTTCTCCACCTGGACGGTCCTCTTCTCGTACCGGTCGAACCGGGTCTCCAGGTACAGGAGGCCGAGGCCCGGAACGGTGTCGGTGGTGTTCTCGATCCCCAGGTCCACGATGGTTCTGCCCAGGATCTGGTAGCCGCCGCAGATCCCCAGGATCGGAACCCCGGCATCCCGCAAGGCCAGGATCTCCCGGTCGGTCCCCCTCGCCCGCATCTCTTCGAGGTCCGCGACGGTGTTCTTCGTCCCGGGGATGATGACCGCGTCGGGGCTTCCCAGAGCTTCGCCGGGGGCGACGTACCGGACCCGTGCCTCCCGCTCCAGGGGCTCGAAGTCGGTGAAGTTGGAGATCCTCGGAAGCCTGACCACAGCGATCTCGACCTTTTCGCCCCCTACATCGGTCCTTTTGTCCCCCAGGGAGACGGAGTCCTCGGATGGCAGGTTCAGGTCGAGGTAGGGCATGACACCGAGGACGGGAACGCCCGTCAGCTTCTTCAGCATCGAGAGACCCGGCTCCAGGATGGCGGGGTCGCCCCGGAACTTGTTGATGACAAGCCCCCGGACAAGGGGCCTGATCTCGGGGGGGAGAAGCGCCACCGTTCCGTAGAGGCTTGCGAAGACCCCGCCCCTCTCGATGTCCCCCACCAGGATGATGGGGGCCCCGAGCTTCGCGGCGACGTAGATGTTTGCGGTGTCCCGGTCGAAGAGGTTGATCTCGGCCGCACCACCTGCCCCCTCGACGACGATGTAGTCGTACTCCCGAGACAATTCATCGATCGCCCGGTCCACGGCCCCTTTCAACCCGTCGATCTCCCGGTAGTACTCCTCTGCCGATTTGTCGGCGATGGGGACCCCGAAGACGATCACCTGGCTCGTCCTGTCCCCCTTCGGCTTGAGGAGGATCGGGTTCATCAGCTCAGAGGGCTCGACCCCCGCGGCCCAGGCCTGGACCGCCTGGGCGATCCCCATCTCTTTGCCCCCGGGGGTGACCCAGGAGTTGAGGGACATGTTCTGGGACTTGAAGGGGGCTACTTTTAGGCCCCGATTTCGGAGGATCCTGCAGAGGGCTGCGACTACGGTGCTCTTTCCGGAGTGGGAGGTGGTACCCAGGACCACGATGAATCTCGTCATCAGGTCTTCGGGTGGGGAGGGAAAGCTTATTTGTCTTTTGGAAGGCGGGATTTGGTAGGCGAAAAGAGTGAAATCAATCGATGGATCTCGCCATGGCCTTCTCAGAATGGGAGGTTCATTTCGAGGTTCAAATACTAATGAAAAATAATCGATCTGCTCCAAGCCTTATTAAGGAGGCAGCAGCTAATCTAAGGCATTTTCTGATAGATTATTCTCGCGTATTTCTTATATCGGGCGGCTATATCGATTATCCTCCTACAGGGTGGCATCTGCACCTACAGAATCAATGCTATCGTTACCTTGGGTCATATTCGAGGATACTGGAGAGGATTCTCTTTCACCATTCTCCGTAGGTTCTGCAATGGCATCATCGTCACTTCCACCCGATTCGGGGGCGCCTTCGTCCTCCGCGCCGCCATTTTCATCTTCTTGCGTTTCTTCTTCCTCGCCATTCTCCATCACAGGCTCTGAAATTGTTGCAGTTATGTAAGGCAAATCCGGTTGATAGTAATCGTCCCAATTAATAACGTAACCACCCTGGTCTGGAATCGCCAACGAATTTGAGGCGTTAGTTAAATTCTGAACTCTGACCAAGTACCCGAATCCATGGTACTTCCACCCCGATTCTTTGGCATCCGGGATTAACGTCAATCCTTCCATGCGATGTAAGTTCCCATCATGGTCGACGAGGTAACCTTTAGAGATGCTACATTTAAGTGGCTCCCGATAATTTTGTGTGCATGTTACATCGCTGAGGTTCTCCATGATTACCTCGGCAGGCTCATCAAACCTGCGTATACAGTATGTATATTCTCCAATACCCAGCGGACCTTTGAACTCGCAATCTCCAACCTTTAGCTGACCTTGAAACTCGAATATATGTCCTGTTGGTATCGTATCTGAACGGATGTAGTCTCTTATTATAGTTCGATTCTCTTCGGAGATATTGATGTGGTCGAGCTGGAAATCGGAGAGGTCCGGCAGACCATCTATTATCTGGTAGTAGCTCTTGATGGAGTAGTTGAACTGGTCTGCATCGGTCACCTTGAGCAGGTTTGGACCGCCCTTGCCGATCATCCTGTAATCTGAGCAATTCGCGGATATCGTCCCAAATATGATGATGGCTAACATTATCGCCATGTATCTCAGCTTCATATCGTTCACCACCCGAATAAATGAAGCCCCTTGATCTATTCCACATAAGGAGAGGCCTCAAAGTATTAGACTATGTGCACCAAACTAATTTAAATCTATTGGTTTGTACTTTTCAGGGATGGAGCGACATGCTCGGTTGAATGGCTCAGTATAATCGGCTGGATGATGCCGTTTTGGAGATCAAGACAGGGCAAATTTGGGGATAAGTGTCCCTGAAATCCCTTAAAGGATATCCATTTTAGCTTGAGATACCGATCTCCTATCATGCGGGTGCCTTACGATCAAACATGCCCTCGACTGGATGAATAATTCTTCTAAAGTATTCGCGTGTACGAACCGCTAAACTATCATAAATATCAGTCTCTTATGTGTGGCTTATTGGATGGCAGCAATAGATAGCGATTTTAATGATTCTTTTCCGTGATCTTGACCCAAATACGATCTGAGTGTTAGATAAAAAGGTGAAAAAAAATAACATAGAGAAAAGTTAAAATATGATGAAAACCAACAATAGTGCATGGGTAAGGATTTAGATGAAGCCTTGGAAGAAATCTTGGACAAAATCAAGAAGAATAAAGTAGAGGGCTTGGAACCCCCTGCTGATCCAATTGAGGTCTATCCAAGAGACATCCTATGGATGGATGGCTTGGGTATAAATGAAAAGACCGATCGTGGCTACTTGGGTTTGCATATAGATGGTATAAATAATGCTATAATTAAATTCGCGGACGGTGACGCAAATCCATATGCAAAAAATAAAAACCATAGCAATGTTT
>Ga0116152_10002617_pt1 | contig 14633 bp, 12 predicted proteins | sample AD_UKC119_MetaG_FD_89894 | JGI IMG/M metagenome (GOLD analysis project Ga0116152, IMG submission 89894) | Active sludge microbial communities of municipal wastewater-treating anaerobic digesters from Hong Kong - AD_UKC119_MetaG | ecosystem: Engineered > Bioreactor > Anaerobic > Digestate... | reverse complement strand
GAGTCTAATAGAATATAGAGACTTTGTTCTTCTGGCGTTAAGGGTAGTTGCTCTCTCATTTGTTGAGCAAGCGCCGGTCTATCAAGTGATAAGGCGTCTAGAATATCTTGGGATGATTCGCAGAGCTGTGCACCCATTTTAATAATTTGATGACAACCGTGAGATGATTCGCTCCAGATTGCTCCAGGAACAGCCAAAACCTCCCGACCTTGCTCTATAGCTAATCGAGCCGTAATTAAAGAACCACTGTCAGCTCCAGCCTCAATAACGATGGTTGCAAGGCTCATACCAGCGATAAGTCTATTGCGTTGCGGAAAATGCTCTTTGCGTGAAGTTGTCCCAGGTGGGTATTCGCTGATGATCGCACCGCCTTGTTCTAAAATGTGTTGAGCAAGTCGAAAATGTTCTTTTGGATAGATGCTGTCATCATCAACACCCGTGCCCAGGATAGCGATGGTTGGCATCTGAATCTCAAGGGCACGTTGATGCGCTAAGCCATCAATCCCAAGAGCCAAGCCAGAGCATAGCGTTAATCCATAATGCGCAATTGGATCTAGTAAGTGCTCTATGACACGCTTTCCATAGGCTGTATTTCTTCTCGATCCGACAAAGGCAATCGTTGGAAAAGCGGGGATAGTACCACGCACAAAAAGACATTCGGGTGGATTTTCAATCGTTAATAGTTCTTGCGGGTATGTTGGATCGCCTCGTAATATTTGTTGTATGCCAAGTTTTGTTGTTTTTTGTAGCTGATCAAGAAAAATGTCGTCACGTCGCCATTCGCAATAACGTTTTGCTAATGCTAAAGGCCAGCCAAAGTCAGCAACAAGCTCACTTTGACTCACATGCTCGATATCACGAACACCGTGAAGCTGTTCACGTAATTGCCTAAGCCTATGGCCTGTTAAGCCGGGGATATGTGCTACAGCACGTATGTAGGTAGAAAAATCATTTTGCACCTAATACTCCGTTCCACGAAGCTGATGCTTGTGTCAAGCCGTCACTCACCCACGAATCTAATGCTTTAAGAAATGTATCCGCTTGTTTGTTTAGTGTTTCCTCCTCCTCTTTTGTAAATCGTTGTAAAACGTAGTCTTCTGTTTTCATGAATGAGGGTGGACGACTTACACCAATACGAAAACGAGCAATCTCTTTAGTACCAAGAGACTGTTGAATAGACGAAATGCCATTGTGGCCTGCTGCTCCGCCTTGAGCAGTAAACTTTGCCTTACCAATCTCTAAATCTAGTTCATCCTGTAAGATAAGTACCTGATCCGGAGTAATCTTATAAAAAGACATGATTGCCTGCACAGCCTGCCCAGACAAATTCATAAACGTTGTAGGAAACGCACAAAAAACACGCTCTGAGCCAATACGGAAGTCCGTTATCTCAGCTTTAAGAGCGCGGTTTTTCTTGAAACCGTCAGCGCCGTGATGTTCAGCAAAGGCTTGAAGCAATTCCCAACCAATATTATGGCGGGTTTTGTCATATTCTTTCCCGGGGTTACCCAGGCCAACGATAAGTTTCATAGGTGCGATGTTAGAAGTGCGTGCGGCCTTTTTTGTGGCGACGCATGGTTTGATTCACGAGTTTTGGTTTGTGACGAACGACACCAGCCACTGCTTCCATACCAGGACCAAACATATTACCTGGTTTTTCTGATTTAGAGACAGGGAGATGTTGGACTTTTACGACAATTGGCGTACCGATAAAGCCAAACTTTTCACGAATACGTTTTTCAAAGAATTTAAGCCAGTTTGGATGCAAGTTGTCTTTTTCACCGTGCACTGTAACCATGAACGTTGGTGGTGCGTGTTTTGTCTGTGCGACATCAAAGACGCGTGGAGACTTTGGACCATAGCTCGCCAAAGGACGCATACGTTGAATCGTTTTCTTTAAGAGTTTGTTTGCCGCGTTATAATCGATATGACGCATGCGCTCATCTTGAACCTCTAAGGCAAGATCAATGAGTTTGGCACTACGTAAGTTTTCTTTTGCACTTACAAAAATCATTGGTGCCCAGCTTAAGAACGGAAAGAGCTGTCTGATGAGCACTTCATATTCTTTGGCGGTATTTGTTTCTTTGTTTTCTACCAAATCCCATTTGTTGGCTACGAGAATCAAGCCTTTATTTGATTCTTCAAGCATCCCTGCAAGATGACGGTCCCATGATGTTGGATCTTGCGTTGCGTCAAAGACAAGCATGGCAACATCCGAGCGCTTAACGGCGTCGCGGTTACGTTCGAGACTTTCTTCTTCGATGCCTTTTGTAACGCTAGAGCGTTTACGCATACCTGCCGTATCAACAAGCACAATGTCACGATCTTGGTATTTTAAGAGCGTGTCTTGAGGTTCACGTGTTGTATGAGCAATAGGGGATGTAATAACGCGTTCTTCACCAAGAATACTATTGATAAGTGATGATTTGCCAACGTTAGGACGACCAACCAGCGTCAAACGCAGTGGAAGCATGTCATGCTTCATCACTGGAGGTTTGCCTGCTTTGTCGAGGGTGATTGAAACATCATCAAGTAAATCTCCGATACCGAGACTTGTTGATGCGCTCACCATATGAGGATCCCCTAAACCAAGACGAAGAACATCACGAGAATAGGCGCTCCCTGTGTCACGAATGGTATCAACCTTATTTGCGAGAAGTTTTACAGGTTTTTTTGATTGTTTGATTTCTTCTGCAAGCTCTAAATCCTGAGGCAAGATACCCGTTTTTGCATCAAAGACAAAAAGAATGAGATCAGCCTCTTTGATCGCAAGTCTTGCTTGATGAAGGATGCCTTCGCCAATGGAGTCATGCTCGGTATCCATACCACCCGTATCAATCAATTCAAAAGCCGCACCTTGCCATAGGACGATGCCGTAATTGCGATCACGTGTTGTGTGTGACTCTGCGCTCACAATCGCTTTACCTGATTCGGTGAGGCGATTCCAGAGTGATGATTTACCGACATTGGTTCTGCCAATGAGGGCTACCTTGGGATAATCAAGGATTTGTCGTTGTACTGACATAGTTGGTGGCTTGGGTAGGTTGCATGAGCGAATAGGATGATTCGCCTAAAATAACGAGAAAATCGGTATCGGTGGAGGCAATTGTCTCGATCGTATTGGCTTGTGCAAAAACACTACGCAATTGGGGGTTTTGGGGTGATGTCGTAGCCGCTGTGAGTGATACATCAGCGTTTAAAAACTCCTTTAATTTGACGAGCTCTTGTACTTTACTACCATTCGTTAAGTCAAATATCACAGTTCTCTCATATTGTCGAGAGCTTGCATTGCCAATGGACTCTGCTGAATACCCCTCTAAACCGAGGCGATTGGCGATCTGAAATGCCATACCGGTCTTAAAGGTACCGTTTTTTACCTCAACCTTAGGGATGTCTGCCACTGGAGTGTGGATGTCGTCATTAAAGGGGTTTTGCGCGAGTGACTTGATGCGAGTCCAGTCACCACCCTTCGGAAAGAGTAAAAAGCTACCATTGATATTAGCTGGTACAAGCTCACCGTCTGGTGCGTCTGTGAGTACATGTTGTTGAATCTCGTCCTTATTAATGTCGGTTGCGATAGGAGCGAGGTTGAATGCCTCCCAAGGACTCATGTCTGATTGTAGGTGGTTTGAAACTACTTGGTAGAGCTTAGCAAGCTTGGTGGGGTCGGCGAGTGTATTTAAAGAGAGGAGTTTTTCACGAATCGCCACGATGACGAGTTGCTGTCTTTTAGCGCGAGCAAAATCTGAGCCTTCTCCATTTGAGCCATGACGAGAACGCGCATATTGAAGTGCTGTTTCACCGTCCATCGTTTGTACGCCTTTCTTAAAGCTGATGGTTTGGTACTTATCGTCTGCAGCAGGGTAGGAAGTATCCGTAAAGGAGCGTTCAACATCAATAGTGACGCCACCAAGCGCATCAACAAGTTTTGCAAAACCGTTAAAATCAACACGGACAACATGATCAATACTGATACCAAAAAAATCTGAGAAGATTTTAGCTGTTCTTACTGCACCTTCTCCTGGATGATCGCGTTCTTCCCATGCGTGAACAGCATTTATTTTTTCATAACCACCACGACCATTTGGAAATGCCGTATCACGAGGAATCGAAAGCATGTTTACTCGGTGGTCTTTTGTATTGATAGAAGCAATGATAATGGTATCTGTCAGGTTCGCTCCATCATGACCTGCGCCACCGATACCGAGTAACAATACGGTTAAGATATCAGGATTTTTATCCTCGCCAGATAATGCGATGCCGGCGATAGCGGGTAATTCGTCACCAAAGACAAATTTACGTGCATCACGAATACCAGGTAAACGAATAAACTCTGCAAAAACGCTAGTGCCGTGTTGTACGGAACGATAAGAGGCTGCAGCACCAGCAAAGGCTATGCCACCAACGATAAACGTAAAGAGTGCTGCAAAAATGACGGTTTTACGTCGGGCAAGCTTCTCTTGATCCGTATTTAAAAAATTCACTGACATCATGCGTAAAATACCGTTAAGAACAATCGGAGTGTATCAGAATACGGCTATCCACACAATGCGTCAAACCTTTAAAATATTTGAAGTGCGCTTCGTTTATCCCCATGGCTTTGACCTTATATAATGTGGTATTATAGAGAACGAAATTATGTTCACCTTCGAACGTCTACGCGCGTCCCTTCAAACTCAACGTAGCAAAAAGTTTTTTGCAACCGTTATTGTAGCTGTTATCGCCATTATCGGTGTCTTTGGCACGACTCATGGAGTTTCTGCACAAACTCAAACAGCTCCGACAGGTGTTTGTAGTGATGCTGGCATAATTAGCTTTGTTTGTAGTGGTGTTTCGTTCGTGCTCGGAATGATCGCCGAATTTCTTGGGAGATTGATTTTACTGGTATTGAGTGTTCTTATTGCCTTTGCACAGTATAATGGGTTTTCTACGGCGCTACCTGTTGAGCAAGGCTGGGTAATTGTTCGCGATGTCACGAACATGTTCTTTATCATTGTCTTATTGCTAACGGCATTTGCCACCGTAATAGGAAGAGATGAGTATCACTATTCAAAAATTTTACCTGGACTATTACTGCAAGCTGTTCTCATCAACTTCTCTAAAACAATCATTCAATTAATGATTGATTTTTCGCAGGTGGTGATGCTTACGTTTGTAAATGCCTTTGCGCAATCAGCAGCAGGTAATTTTATCTATGCACTTGGCTTAGATAAGATGATGAATTTACGCCCTAATAGTGGTGTTGAAATATCAAGTCTCATGATCGCATACATGTTGGCGATCTTCTTCATGTCTATTACGTTGGGTGTAGTGATTATTCTTACGGCTTTTTTGATTTATCGTATTGTTTTTCTTTGGATTACTCTTATTTTAGCGCCACTAGCATTTTTTGTGACTGCGCTGCCAGGTAAATTTCAATCAAGTTTAAAAGCAGTTGGCTCAGAGTATTGGGGGAGACTTTCTGGTTTACTAACTGGAGGACCAGTAATGGCGTTTTTCTTGTGGCTTACACTAGCGATTACACAAAACTCATCATCAGCAGCTACGGCGGGTGCTCAAGCGACCGGGAGTTTAGCAGCAAATTTAAATCTCGTGAGACCAAATTCTGGAGCGGGCGTATCAAGCGCACCAGGTGTAGCTGATTCTGCCGGGGCACTGATCGGAAGTGGTGCAGAGAGTGTCATTGATTCATTTTTTGGTTTTATCACCCAGATTGCCGACACGGAGCACATTGCATCGTTTATTGTTGGTATTGCATTACTTACAGCGGCTCTTGATGCTGCTTTGGCAAGTGCTGCAATAGTTGGGGCGGGTACGATTGCTGCTCTTACAAAAAGCGGTGTAGGCAAATTATCACCTTTAGCATTGGGTAAGGGGGCCTTTAACGTAGGAAGAGGTGCAGGAAGAGCTGCTTTCAAAGGAGCAGGCTACGTAGCAAGAGGAGCTTACAATATTGCTGATGAAAGAATAGCGGCGAGTACAGGTAATAGCATGTCTAGAGAGCTTGGTTTGGCAGGACATGCAGTGCTCACTAGCTTAACGAAAGCGCCTTTGGTAGGTGGTGCCTTACGCAGAACAAAAGCATACCAAAATGCAGAAAATAAAACGTTAGACTTTGCGGGCAGATTAGAAAAGAAAGGAACCGAGCTCGAGAAGACCGATGCTGAGCGTGCGCGTAAAATAAAAGGCCTAGCAAGAAGTGGTGCAGAAGAAAAAAAACTATTAGAAATTGCAGCCGAAGGTACGGTAACAAGAGGTTCATTTGGCAGTCCGTATACTTCAAGAAAAGGAGAAGCCCAATTCGCCGCTCTTCTTGGGGATAAGGATTTAAATGAAAAAGTTTTTAAAGAAACGAAACACAGCCTCGTGAATAATGACTTTATCAAAAAATTCATCGACCAAGGTATGGACCCTGCAACTGCTGAAACTACTGCAAAAGCTGCAAGTGAGCTCATAGTACGTAATAATCTCATGCAAGAGCAAGCTAATTATTTCGAAAAGCAAAAAATAGATGCAGAAGCCAGAGGTGACCGTACAAAACTAGAATCAATCGAAAGACTTGTTAGGGCATCGCCTATGTTAGCCGTTAAGGGAGAAGCGCGAGAAAAAGCCCTAAAGGATCTTGTAACATCCCCAGATGCATACAAAGATGTGGATTCTTTCAATGCAAATAATGGCGAAGTTGTTACGGCCTTCATGTTAAACAATGGATGGACTAAAGATGAAAAAACAGGAGAGATTGAGCTCAATGATATTGCTGCTTGGCAGAAAAAGAAAGACGAAGTGCGCGATGTAAATAAGACCTTGTTTAAAGCCTTGGAATCACAAGAGTTGTTTGTTAATAATTCACCAGGTGTAACTGTTGACCAATTGCAAGGAATGCAAATGCGTATCAATCCAGCTGATCAAACAATGCAAGCTTTTTCATTAGTGAATAATAAAAAAGTATCCCCTCATATGTTTGAGGGTCAAAGAATTCGTAATACGACACAAGTTAAGGCTCTTGAAAGGATTAAATCTTCAAACCTTATTCACGGTGACGGAATGTTAGATGCGGTAAACTCTGGTGCTCCATTAGCGGAGGTATTGCATACTGCTTATAGCAGCGACACAATCAACCCAACGGAGTTAATCGCAGAAGCCATTGGTGATAATTTTGAAGATGCAGGCAAGAAATTTGCATCAATAAGTAATCTTTCGAGCGACTATAATAAAACGAAGGATGACATAAAAAAGAAATTCCAAGACCTCATAGACAATGCTGTTGATAAGCGTGAAATTAAAAAACTTAAATCACAGAAAGTTGCTGAGTTAGACATAGCGAAAGCAAATTATGAAATAGCTGAAAACAATGCATCTGCTGTAATTACTGATGCCATTTCTGCCATGTCGCCGGCAATTAGAGCCATGCAGCAATTAAATACGGGTGGTGTTACGGCCGATGTCCATACAAAAATACTTGCTGATATATCGAATAAAACAGATTTAAGCTCAATGCTGAGACAATTTACTGTTATGCCTAACGCGCATCAAGATGCGCTCAAGAAAATGCTCACGTTAATGATTAAACAGGCAGATCATTTTAGAAAGGTTGAAGCATCTGGTAAGGCATTAACCGCAGATCAGGCAGCCATTATTAGTAAAGTTGACAGAATACGTGTAGATCTAACAAAAAAAGGCCAGCGCGCACCGTCGGGGCTTAAAGGTATTATCGATGAAGCTAATAACCCAACAGATAGCGTTGCCTCTGCATAGGTTTTCTTATGTTAAAGAATAATTGGATGGATTACTTTAATCGTTTGCCACAAGCGGCGAACGATTATCTTATGAGCGATAATTCGGGCTATCAAGAAGAAATCGCTCAAGACAATCTTGCTTATGATAATGATGCTTGGAGAAGAGTCATGGGCATTGTTTGGGAGTTGTTATTTGAAAAAACATCAAAAGAAGAGTTTCAGGCAAAAGTAAAAAATATCGCAGGTGACCGAGACGTTCAGGAGGTAGAAAGCGAGCTCTTATTAAGACTTGTTTATCCGCTCGCAGATCTTATTCCATGGGATGTTGAAGGCAGGCTTCAAGAACTTGGTATTCAGCAGGGAGAGTTACAATCGGTAAAACGTGTATCGATCATGCCTCTTAGCTATAGTGCCGCCGCTAGACGCATCGCAACAAATGCAAAGATAAGCGTCTTTCAAGAAGCGCTTGTAAAACGTTTAAGAGATTTGATTGCATCGGTTATCGGAGGGCTCAGAAAAAAAGATCAAGTCATTGAGTTTTTAACTAGAAAACAGTCCGATGGAGGACTTGGTTTTAGTCCTGAGCAAGCAGAGCAGTATACAAAAGAACTCTATGCTCTTTTAGAGACCTCCACGCTACTTAGCGAACAAGAATATTCTGAATGGTACAGAACAGCACGGCTTAGTGATGAAGTGATGTGGAAACAAGACACGGCTGATGAAGATAATGAGAACGAAGATTCTGATGTCCCTAAAGTAACCTCAGCAACTTTGCGTACCAATAAACAATACGAACCGGTACTACAAAGCGCTATTATCGAATGTCTACAACAAATCGGCGACCTCTCATTAGACGAATATCTTAGTAAGCGCTTAGAGAATGTTATTTCTACCCGTTTACGAAATGTAAGAAATGATATCCAAACACTTGATGTTTTAACGCGAGATAGCAAGATTGGCGGTATCAGCTTGTCCAAAGAAGAGGCTGATAGAATCTTGCATATTATCGAGGCCAGCTATGAGTTACATCATAGCGACATTGAAAATGCGCAAAAAAAACGTATCCAAGACACAGAGATAGCGCAAAAACAAAAAATCGAAGAACGTAAGATACAAGAAAGCGAAGCGCATGCTGATTGGTACCAAGAAAAAGTAGCGAAGCCTGCCTTTCAGAACCCTATGACAACTGGCAATGATACAACAATGCGCCAAACACCTTCTAATACAGCTGTCCGGCCTAATATGTCAGGTATTACGGCGCCTGCAATGCAGCTATCAGATCTCATTGGTGAGTTTAAGACACTTGATATTCAAGAATTTCGTCGATTATCAAGTGACCCAGAGCAAGCAGGGGATAAGCTCTTTCAGAAATTTGAGACACTTCGTGCTGAATCTTTTGACCGTTATACAGCCGGCATTGCCGCTTGGAGAAGCTCGCCCTTACAAAAACGCTATCTACAACTCGTGAGTGAGAGCTTTTCTGAAGGCAAGACGGTTGCAGAAGTCGCGGAGAAACATCTCGCGCAAGATCCAAATACACCAACCGCAGCAGAATTAGGAGCGATCATTACGCTCAATGCCAAGATACAATATTAATGCTATAATTCTTTTGTGCCAGATAAGTTCATTGTCCCTCAATTTATTGATAACGAGAATAAGATTCTCGGTCCTATTACGGTACGTCAATTCATGATCGTATTAGCGGCAGTATTCTTGCTATTCATCTCTTATACGATTTTCAGTTTTCCGGTCTTTCTCTTTACGGTCATACTTATTGCTCCATTAGCGGCGACTTTTGCTTTTGTAAAAATTAACGGACAACCATTTCATCTTTTTGCTATTAACGTTTTACAAACAACGGTGAGACCAAAAATTCGTGTCTGGAATAAAGAAAAAAATGATGCAGAGATTCGTGCTTATATTAAGGACGGACAGCCAAAAGCAACAAATGAAATCGCAGCTCCCTCAAAACCTAGGCCAGATAGCACAAAACTTCGTGATTTAACGCTGATTGTAAATACAGGAGGCGTCTATAATCCTGACGATCAAACGTAATATGAAAAGTAAAATGACTTCAAAAAAACCAGGTGTAGCTTCTCAACGCTATCTCGATATCGCAGAAATTCGTGAAAACATCGTTATCATGAAGGATGGTACCCTTCGTGCTGTCTTGCTTGTTTCTAGCGTAAACTTTTCGCTTAAGTCCGTTGATGAGCAGCAAGCAATCGTGCAAGCCTACATGCAGTTTTTAAACAGTATTAATTTTCCTATCCAAATCGTTATTCAGTCTCGCCGGATGAATATCGATAATTACATGGATAGACTCAAAGAAAACGAAAAAATACAAGAAAATGAACTTTTGAAAAGACAGATTCGTGATTACAGAGATTTTGTAAAACAAATGGTGACCTTGGGCGATATCATGCAGAAGCGTTTTTATGTCGTTATCCCGCTAGACCCAGCAAAAGACGTTACCAAAGACATTAGAAAAGGATTCTACGCAAGATTAACTGAGATTTTATCTCCTACTATTGCCGGCAAACTTACCGAAGAAAAGTTTCAGAAAATGAAGTTTGATCTTGGCTTGCGTGTCAGTCAGGTTTCATCAGGACTTTCATCAATGTCACTTAATGCTGTTCAGCTCGATACACAAAGTCTTATCGAACTTTACTATACGATCTATAATCCTGAATTGTACGAATCCCAACGCATGACGGATGTTAGTAATCTTCAACTAGAAACGTAATATGGCCTTTGAAACTCAACCAAAACAATCATTTGACCCAGCATCCTTAACCAAGGGTGGCGTTGGGTTTCAGAAAGGTAAATCCAAGGCAGATATTAAACGCGAACAAGAGGCAGAAAAAATTGCTATCGAAGAAGAACGTATTTATCGCCGTGGCGTTGCTAGTATTAAGGATTTAATTGCCCCAGCTTCATTTGTTGTTGACCCATCTTTTTTACGATTAGGCGATGTCTTTTGTCGTACACTCTTTGTCGTGACATATCCTCGCTATGTCACGGTTGGTTGGGCATCACCAATTATCAATCTTTCTGCTGAGCTCGATATCTCGATGTTCTTTTATCCTATTGATGCACCGGTTGTCTTAAAAGAACTTAAAGATCGTGTAGGTAAACTCGAGGCAGAAATTTCTGAAAACAATGAAAAAGGCAAGGCTCGTGATCCTATTTCTGAAACGGCATTAAGAGACGTGGAGCAATTACGTGACGATCTTACCCAAGGAATCGAGCATTTCTTCCAATTTGCATTCTATTGTACGTTTTACTCAAAAGATAAAGAAGAACTTGAGCGCGTAACAACCAAAGTCGAAAATACATTTGGTTCAATGCTTATTTATACCAAGCGTTCGTACTTTCAATCAGAGCAAGGCTTTAACTCTACGATGCCAGTAGGTAATGACGAGTTACAAATTGCATTTAACATGAGCACCTCGCCGATTGCCTCGTCGTTTCCGTTTACATCTGCTGAGCTTACAAGCGACAATGGTATTTTGTATGGCGTTAATCGTCATGATAATTCGTTGATCATTTTTGATCGCTTTTCGTTGCAAAATGCCAATGCTGTTATTTTTGCGACATCTGGTGCTGGTAAGTCGTATACAATTAAACTAGAGGTTATTCGTTCGCTCATGCTTGGCATTGATGTGATTGTTATCGATCCTGAAATGGAGTACAAGCATCTTTCTGACGCGGTGGGAGGCACCTACATCAACGTTTCACTTGCTTCACGATCAAAAATCAATCCGTTTGATTTACCTCGTCCAACAGGGGAGTCAGCATCTACCGAGGATATTATTCGTAGTGCCGTTATTACCATCAAAGGTCTATTGCGCTTGATGTTGGGTAAAATCACAACAGCAGAAGACTCTATTCTTGATCGTGCACTTCTTGAGACATATGCAAAGAAAGACATCGTCCCTGGTGTAGATCTCGCAACGGTAGAGCCACCAACGCTTCAGGACTTTCAAGACATTCTTGAGGGTATGGAAGGAACGGCTGAACTTGTTGTTAAATTACGCAAATTCTCAGAAGGTACCTTTGCTGGTCTTCTCAATTCGCAAACAACAGTACAGATGAATAATCAGCTCGTTATTTTTTCTGTTCGTGATCTTGAAGACGAGTTACGTCCAATGGGTATTTATACCATCGTTAACTATATTTGGAATGTTGTTCGCTCAGTAAAAAAGAAGCGCATTTTAATTATTGATGAGGCTTGGTGGCTCATGCAAAACGAAGATTCTGCGAAGTTTATCTTTGCACTAGTAAAACGTTGTCGTAAGTATTTCATGGGTATTTCTACAATCACACAAGATGTAAATGACTTTTTGACCTCCCCGTATGGTCAAGCTATTGTTACTAATAGCTCAATGCAGCTCTTATTAAAACAATCTCCTGCATCTATTGATCTTGTTGCTAAAACATTCTTGCTTACGCAATCAGAAAAGTACCTTCTTCTTGAATCAGCCGTTGGTGAAGGGATCTTCTTTGCCGGTGCTAAGCATGCGGCTATTCAAGTTGTTGCTTCGTATACAGAAGATCAGATTGTTACAACAAATCCTGAGCAGCTCCTCAAGATCGAGCAACAAAAGAAAGCCTTTCAAGAATCTCAAGAACTCTAACCTATGAATAAAAGACTTCTCGCAATTGCGCTCATTATCCTTGGCATTATTGGAATTATTGCCGTTATTTGGTTCTTTTTGTTTAGGAGCCCGGCCACAACACCTGTCCAGCAACCAACTCAGAACACGGTAACACCATCACAGCCATTTAATCCTTCTACTTCTGTTCCTGTATTCGTTGCTCCTACGGGCACACCACCAAATCCAGATTCCGCAGAAGAAAAAGAGCGTCAAGCACAAGAAAAAGTACGAAGAATCGCATCTAGCTATGCTTCGCGCCTTGGTACATTTAGTGCGGATGATGGCTTTGAGGCTATCCGTGATGTTCAAGCGATTGCTACACCTACGTTTCAACAACGGCTAGAGACACTCCGTGAAGAGATGCTCAAAACACATGCTATTGGCTCTCATTGGTCTCAAGAGGTGAGAGCTGTCACAAATGCTATTGAACCAAGCTCATTACCTATGCTTGGAAAATCGAAAGCCGTAATCAATGTTCAAGCTCAGCGTACAATCGGCGCTACCCAAGATTACCTCAATATTCAAGTAACGCTTGTTGCTCAAGGTGATAACTGGCTTGTAGATGATGCTGTTTTTACAACATTTGAAAGATAGGATTCTAGATGTTTTTTACCCACCCATTTGCCAATCTTGCGGGCAAATGGGTGATTGGTTATGTAGCAAATGCCAAAATGAAATCGAAGAAGTGCAACAACTGCCCGAAATTCCAGCTGGACTAGATGGAATTATTGCATGCTATGCCTATTCGGATCCAAAGGTGCGAATTTTGACAGCTTCTTATAAATATCGCTCCGCCACCGTCCTTGAAGATATTCAAGCAAACTTACTAAAAAACTGGGTACATAAATATTCTTTACCGCTTTGGGCATATGATACATCCGCGGTACTCGTGCCTATTGTCTCGCCAGAATCTCGAACAAGATCACGAGGCATTCGTCACACATCAAACCTTGCTAATACTTTTAAAAAAGCGTTTGAATTACCATCAGCTGTATCTGAGTATCTAGGTAGGCACGAACATCGTTATCATAACGCGGACCTTACACATGAAGAACGTAGCACTAACGTAAAAAACACGTTTTTCATTGAAGGAAAATTACCAGAAAAAATTATTCTTATTGATGATGTCGTTACGACCGGGTCAACACTTTCAGAAGCTGCTCAATTACTCAAAGAACACGGCACAAAAGAGGTGTATGCACTTGTATTCGCGAGAGGATGATAGAAGCTTATTTTATCACCATTAACATTGCACCAATCGCAACAAATAACGCCCCTAAACCTGTTTGCCAGGTAAAGTGCTCGTTTAAAAAGAGAACGGAGAATATCAAGACAAATATAACGCTTGTACGATCTAGTGCAGCTACTGCTGTTGCAGGTCCATGCTTGAGTGCATAAAAGTAGGCAACCCATGACAAAGCCCCGGCTATACCAGATAGCACAATATAGAGAAGCGCACGTCTATCTATGGTGCCTAGTAGATTTACCTTACCTAAACTTATCGCAACAACACTCAAAAAGAGTGCCATAATGATTGAACGTACTGTTGTAGCTAGCGTAGAATCAACAGACTGAACGCCGATTTTTCCAAAAATTGCCACAAGACTCGCAAAAAATGCAGAGAGTATGGCAAAGATAATCCATGTTGGCATATGGCACAGATAATAGCATATACGCTAAAGATTAATGGTAGGTGAGTTGACCTTATATCTAAATATTGATAGTTTGAAAAAACGCTCTTTTGCGTAGGAGGTAACGATGGGTAAAGAAGGTCTTATTTTCAAGTCAGACAAGATTCATCCGCTGGATATCAAGCTAAGCGCCGATCAAGCACGATGTCTGCCATATCGACTCTATGAACCATTGTCATTGCGATGGTCGCTAGAACCCATTCGTCATCTCACACCCAACAAAGCCTCAATCGATCGCTTGCCCGAAGGTCTGCCAGACCAGGTCGTGCGAGCCGTTGAAGGCTTCGTAAATGACGCGAAGATCCATGGTAGGTGGTTCTGTATCAAGGATGGTGACCTTGATGATGATCAAGATGAGGATATCCTAACTTCTGCAGCCTATGCAGACGAAGACGGGGACTACCTCATCGCTGATTACCCTTTGTATCAATCAAATGGGTACCATGGACCAACTCCTAAGCTGATCAAGCTGCTTTGCGGCGAGTAATTAGCAATCAGACCTAACTTAAAGGACTCTCTCGAGTCCTTTTTCATTTCTCAATGCT
>Ga0116152_10002614_pt1 | contig 14637 bp, 10 predicted proteins | sample AD_UKC119_MetaG_FD_89894 | JGI IMG/M metagenome (GOLD analysis project Ga0116152, IMG submission 89894) | Active sludge microbial communities of municipal wastewater-treating anaerobic digesters from Hong Kong - AD_UKC119_MetaG | ecosystem: Engineered > Bioreactor > Anaerobic > Digestate... | reverse complement strand
CTCGATACAGTTGCATTGTCCTGCGGCGATTGAATGGTGAGATTTGGTTTATTTTCTGGCGTAAATAGATCGTCACTTTCTGTCGGTGCTGTTGATGTCGCCATCCATTGTGTCTTTTGTACGTAGGACTGAACACCTGCCTCCCAGTTAACAAATTGCGGATCAGCGGCAGGATTAACAGGGTTCGGACCTAGTGGATTGTCTTTATCAATGTAATAAAGAATCGTATGTGCTTCGTGAACTAAGCGTTCTTCAACAAGATCAGGAGGGGTAAATTCGGTTGCGAGTTTATTGTTTAATTTATTTACCTTAACAAGTCTCTCTACGTTTTGACCAAGGATGGCGAGTTTATCGGTATTCGATGGTGCTGGTTTGATAAACGTTTCTTTTTCCATTCCTTGTGTAGCGCGACGCATATAGTTTTGCCAGATAGGTGCAGCGATAATGGAGCCGTCAGCACCACTCTTCATTTCTTTTCCGTCGGTATTACCTACCCAGACAACGCTTACGAGGTTTGGTGTAAATCCTGCTGTCCACGCATCTTTATTGTTATTTGTTGTACCAGTTTTAGCTGCTACTTGGCGGTCCGGTAAGGTGAGGCTGTTTTTGCTACCAAAGATAAATGTACGAGCATTATTATCGGACATAATATCTGTAAGCAGTCTTGCAACCTGTGGTTCGACAACCTGTTTTGCTTCGGGGTCTTTCCATTCTTCAAGAACAGTACCATCAGGCTTTTCTACCTTAAGAATGGCAGCGATAGGTTTTTGTTTGCCGTCTTGAGCAAATGCCGCAAAGGCATTTGCATGCTCAAGAGCCGTAACAGTACCGCCACCAAGTCCAATTGATAAGCCAAAATCAGAACGGTTTTCAAAGGTGGTATAACCAAGTTTTTCTGCAAAATCGATAACACCGCCTACGCCAACAAGATAGGTTGCTTTTACCGCAGGGATATTAAGTGAACCAGCTAAAGCAGACCGTAAGGTAACAGGACCATGCTCTCTAAAGTCATAGTTTTTTGGTTCATAGTTTCCAACGTCTGTTTTAAACGTCGTAAGAACATCCCAGATTTTTGTTTCTGGAAGGTAGCCTTTCTCAAAAGCTGCAGCATAAATAATAGGTTTAAAGCTAGAACCTGGTTGGCGATTACGACTCAATGTTACGTTTACTTCACCTTGAATACTTTTATCAAAGTAATCTTTAGAACCAACCATGCTCATGATTTGACCTGTTTTAGGGTCAAGAGCGATAAGTGCTGCATTGCTAAAGTTATAACGAGCGCCACGACTCTCTACGCCTTTTACAATTTCATCTTCGGCGATTTTTTGTTTATCGTAATCGATCGTTGTGATGACTTTAAGTCCACCGCGTTCTACGGTGCTGATTCCATATCGTTCAACAAGCTCACCTTTTACATACATCACAAAGTGTGGAGCTTCGATATTGCCAACGGTACGAGGTTTAAGTTTTTTTAATGTATCAACAGCAACGTTAGCATCATATTCTTCTTGGTTGATGTAATCTTGTTCTTTCATTTTTTCTAAAACAAGATGTTGTCTATTTTTTAGCGCCTCACGCTGATCGCCGTAGTAACCGTTGCCATAAGGGTTAAAGTATTCAGGACGCTGAATAATCGCAGCAAGAAAAGCAGATTCATCAATCGTTAAGTCTTTTGCGGATTTGCCAAAATATGATTGTGAAGCAGACTCAATACCATAGAGGTTTGAGCCAAACGGAATTTCGTTAAGATAGAGCTGAATGATTTGTTCTTTGCTTAACTTGCGTTCGATTTGTAATGAGATGATAACTTCTTTAATTTTTCTGATCCACGAACGTTCGGTAGTAAGAATGGCATTACGTACGAGTTGTTGCGTAAGTGTTGAAGTACCAGAAATGCGTTGGCCTTTAAGAGTGTTTACGATAACAGCACGCGCTAAGCCAAACCAGTAGATACCATTATGTTCATAAAAGCCACGATCTTCGATAGAGATAACAGCTTGATACATTGATTTTGGAATATCTTCATAAGCAATCAATGTTCGTTTTTCATCACCGTGAATTTCGTATAAAAGGTGGGTTCCGGTGCGATCATAGATCTGCGTGGACTGGGCAACCTCTCTTGTAATCAAAGAATTAGGGTCCGGAAGGTCGCGACTTACCCAAGCAGCGAAAACCGTGAAAACAAATAATGAAAGCGCGAATAATCCAAGCGCAATAAGGCTAAGAGGTCTGATAATCCGCCAAAACTTGGTCCATTGGCGTCCGGAGGGCTTTTTTACGTTCATTTCATTTGGCATATTTGGCTAACGTTAGCGAAAAAACAGAGGTTTAACCTTGACTTTTCTTGTCAAAAATAGTATAATGATTGTCCCAAATTGGGAAATCTATGATTAAGCCTACAAACCAAGTGTACCAAACTCCAGTGAAAAAAGCGCTTGTAATTGCTGTTCTTGTCGCGCTTTCTGCTACCGAAGTCCGCGTTCCGGTTGCTGAGGCAGCATCTTCTCTTCCTAACACTCAAGTTTCAACGATTGATACGGCTATTAATGACAACGTTGAAGAAGCCTCCCTTTACTATGCGACTAATATCCATGGTGAAGCAGAAAAAGAAGAAGTAACTCCTGTTAAAACCATGTATATGGATATGACAGCTTATACTTCTGCACCTAATGAAACAGACGGTTCTCCGTTTATTACCGCTGATGGTTCAGTTGTTCGTGACGGTATTGTTGCAACAAACGCCTTACCATTTGGAACGAAAGTTCGTATTCCATCCCTTTTCGGTGATAAGATCTTTACCGTTCATGATCGTATGAATCAACGTTATTACTATCGCGTTGATGTATGGATGACAACAAAAAAAGAAGCTTTTACCTTTGGTGTAAAGCGTAAAGTCGAAATCGAAGTTATCGAAATGGGTGATGGTAAGAAAAACTGGGATCAATGGAAAAACAAAACCGCTGAGTTAAACCGTGTTGGTAAATACGGTCCTAAACCAGAAGAAGAAGGTATTTGGTTATAAGCCATCTACCAAATCAAAAAATCCTCCTTTCGGAGGATTTTTTGTTGGAGGCGTGGGCGAGAATCGAACTCGCGAATAAAGGTTTTGCAGACCTCTGCCTTACCACTTGGCTACCACGCCCCGTAAAACAGCTACGCTGTCACGGGGCGGTGCCCCGATCCCGTGCTTTATAGCTGTTTTTTAAAAGACTCGCAAGATACAAAAACGGCGCATCAGGGTTTAATCCCAGGTGCACCGTTTAAGGCTCGATTCCACAAGCGAAGTAAGTATATCAAAATCTTGTAAAAGCACGCAAGTTTTCGGGGATGGAATGTGGATAACTTATTATAGTAGGTTTTATATTATTTTTCGTTAGAGAAACGTTTCTTTTTTTCTCCGCAAACGGCACACTACCCTTATGAGACCAAAGTTATTTTTACTTGATGCAAACGCGCTTTTGCATCGATCGTGGCATGCAATACGCCCACTCACGAGTCCGGATGGACGCACAGTGAACTGTGTTTACGGTATGACGATGAGCGTGATGAAGCTTATTGAACGCTATAAGCCGGATGCATTCGCTGCTTGTTGGGATACAGAAGCACCTACATTTCGACACGAAGCTTATAAAGAATACAAAGGACATCGTAAAGAAAAAGAACAAGATCTTTACGATCAAATCCCTTGGGTCAAAGAAGGTTTTGATGCATTAGGAATCCCCTCGCTTTTTCTTGATGGATATGAAGCCGATGATTTGCTCGGTACGATTGGTGCACGTGCGGTCAAAGAAGGTTTTGATGTTACGATTATTACTGGTGATCGTGATGCGCTTCAATTAGTAAGACCACACCTCGAAGTGATGTTATTTGTAAAAGGTGTTACCGAAGTGAAGATTGTTAATGAAAAGGTTCTGTTAGAAGAATATGGATTTACACCAGAGCAATTTATAGATTTTAAAGCGATTCAAGGTGATGCATCAGATAATATCCCAGGAATACGTGGTATTGGTGAAGTTGGTGCAAAATCTCTTTTGAAACATTTTGGTTCTATGGATGGAATCATTAAGGCAGCCCATGATCCAATATCAGAGATGCGCGCTAAAAATAGAGAAGCGATACTAAGCGCCGAGAAAGAGATCCCAGCTATTTTGGACCTTGTGAGAATTCGTCTCGATGTTCCTTATAAATGGGATATTGATAAATATCTATTGCTAAGCAAAAATGCAGAAGCAAGAACTTTTTTGCTATCAATGGGATTTGTTTCTTTGTTAAAACGCCTTGATGATTTAGAAGGTAAAGGTACTTCGTCTATTAAAGCTGATTCAGAAAAAAAGAAAAAACCATCTAAATCTGTTTTAGCATATGATGCGATGAATGAATCTTCTAACGAAGAAAAATCTTTTAAAGCAGAGACAAAAGGTGGTTTATCGATGAATGAAATAAAGAGTCGTTTACAAAAAGCAAAACATATTGCCCTTGGTATTGTGTGGGAAGATGCATCTATCCCAGCGGTAAAAGCAAAAGCGATGGCATTGTTTTGTACGGATGGTGAATCTACCTTTTTACTACAAGCGAATGAATTAAAACAAGACCCAGCGTTTTTTTCTGCTTTGGATAAAAAGGTTATTGCTCATGATACAAAAGCCGTGATGCATGGACTACGCATGCTTGGTGTACAAAATCCTCAATGGGATTTTGATACAATGCTAGCAGCTTATGTGCTGAATGCTGGTGAACGCTCTCATGATTTAAGAACCGTTGCGTTGGCTTATGCGGATATTACTTTAGCAACCGAACCTACAATTGCAGAACAAGTATTAGCCGCCTGGCATTGCACTGAGCCTCTAAAAAAAGCGTTAAAAAATGAGAAATTAACGGAGGTTTTTGAACGTTTTGAGCTACCTTTGGCGCCTGTGCTTTGTAAGATGGAGACTGAAGGTATTGAGATAGATACGGTCTATCTACATACGTTGGCAAAAGAATTACGTACGGAGCAAGAAAAACTCCTTAAGTTGATGCAAAGTATTGCAGGTACAGACTTAAACCCAGCATCACCTGCGCAACTATCACATGTATTGTTTGAATTACTAGCATTACCAACAAAGGGTATTAAAAAAGGAAAGACAGGATTTTCTACAGCTGCAAGTGAATTAGAAAAGCTTCGAGGGTCACACGAAATTATTGAATACATAGAAAACTATCGCGAGGTATCAAAACTGCTTTCAACTTACGTCGAAGTTATCCCTACGCTTGTTGATAAGCATCATCGTTTACACACAACCTTTCAACAGGCTGTTGCTGCAACGGGGCGTTTATCTTCTGCAGACCCTAATGTTCAAAACATTCCAATTCGTACCGAACTTGGTCGAAAGGTACGTACAGCATTTAAAGCAAAAGAAGGTTTTGAGCTTATTGCATGTGATTATTCGCAAATCGAGTTACGTTTAATTGCTTCTCTCGCACAAGATAAACAAATGATTGAAGCCTTTAAAAAAGGGTTAGATATTCACACGGCTACCGCTTCGAGAATATGGAATATCCCACTTGATGAGGTTACAAAAGAGCAAAGGCGCTCTGCAAAGGCTATTAACTTTGGAATTATCTATGGTCAAGGCCCAGTAGGTTTATCGCAAACAGCAGGAATCACGTTTGCAGAAGCTAAACAGTTTATTGCAAATTATTTTGAAGCATATCCAGGTATTAAAAAATACTTGGATGAAACAAAGGTGTTAGCAAAGAAGCAGGGTTATATTGAAACAATTTATGGACGTCGTCGTCCCCTACCTGAGCTAGAATCAGATATGGCGATGTTGCGTGCGTCCGGCGAACGAATGGCAATTAATATGCCTGTACAAGGTACAGCTGCAGATATTATTAAGTTAGCGATGTTAGAAGTAGATAAAAAATTACCAACGGTATCACCAAAAGCACGTATGCTTTTACAGGTGCACGATGAATTAGTATTTGAAGTGCCTAAAAACGAACGCGAGCAGGTAGCAACCTTTGTTGTTGATATTATGGAGCATGTTGCAGATGTTGGTGTCCCACTTCTTGTTGAGTCAAAGTATGGCAAGAACTGGGAAGAGATGATAAAGCTATAGTATGCTTATTATTTGCTCAGGAGCTGATAGTTATAAGGCTTTACAAAAGGCTATTGAATTAGAGCATGCCTATAAAACAAAACATGATCCAAGCGGACTTTCAATTGAGCGCTGTGAGCCGGGTCAATCCCCTGTCCAGTTTTTGCAAGAACGCTTAGGAGTGGGGTCATTGTTTGCAAAAAGATCGTTCTTAAGAGTTTCTGGGTTGTTAAAAGTAAAAGCATCAGAAAAGAAAATTCTTAAAAAACTATTAGATCATCCAGATGAGATGACGATTATTGTTGATCTTGAAGAAGGTTCATTAAAAATGTCTGACGTTGATGGTTTTACAGAAGCTGCAGGTATTGTCCGGTATGACTTTCCAGAAACCAAAGGTGCGGTTTTTGCAAAGTGGCTTACAGAATATGCATCAACCATTAACGTAGATGATAAGGAGCTAATAAAAAAGATTTCACGAATGTATGATGGTGACTCATGGGGCGCAATCAACGCTCTTATCCAGGCTTCATGTGGGTATCCTCTTGATGAGATCACACAAGAAGCAGACTCAACCTATCAATATGTTGACGCTGTCTTAAGAAACCAAAAACAACGGTATCAATACGATGCCTATAAGCAATTTGATAGCGCGACACTGGCGCTTATACTCCAACAAGCCTCTCAAGCAGAACGAATAAAAAATAATGACAGCACGGGTATTCATCCGTTTGTTGCAAGTAAGTTAAAAACTATCGGTGACTCCTCTGCTCTTGCTTTGATATCAGCGATAGAATCTCATGCCTTGGTAAGATCAGGTCATGCGACTGACACCGAAGTAAATACGATGTTTTGAGAAATAAAAAAACCTCCGTTTATCGGAGGTTTTTTTTATTTACTTTGTTGCAACGGATTTCATTGCAGCGCTTACTAAGCGACGTGCTTTGTTCTTATGGATTACAAAGTTCTTGCTAGCTTTTGCGCTAGCGCTTTGAAGTTTGACCACAAGTTCTTTTGTTTGTGGTTCGCCTTTCTTAACAGCTTCTTTAAGCTGTTTAGTAAGGCTTTTTACATGGGTCTTCATACGGGCGTTGCGTACTGCGCGACGAGCGTTTTTACGAAGATCCTTAATGGCTGCATGCTTTTGTGGCATAATGTTAGCGCAAAGATAAGTTAAATGTGGGATGATGTCAAGGATGCATCAATTTGTTGACGGTATTTTTTGCTAAACGTACACTCTTTTTTACCAATAACGCGTTTAAATCGTCTCTAAGACTTTTAAAGGTAGTTAACATCCTGTTTAATTTATCATTTTTTGATTCTGGGTTGGTGTTTAAGATTAGTTAGTGGCTTCTGGTAACTAATAGATTATTTGTACAAGTGTTTTACGACACATAAAACAAGACTCATTGTTCGTATATAAATGTTTCTGTAGTTCAATGGATAGAACAAGGGACTCCTAAGCCCTAGATCGTGGTTCGACTCCACGCAGAAACACCACGTAAAAACCGTAGCTAAAACCTGCGGTTTTTTCGTACGGTTCACGTGGCGTGGCCTGTTGCTCGCTTTTTAAGCATCTAGCAGCAGCTACTTGATTTTTCTCTTAAAATATGCTATATTTAAATTATTGCTAAATACTAAATAGCAAAAAACAAATATAAAGTATGGGTATGGAAACATATGCTCAACGACCGGTGATGAGAGACATGTCTCAACATAAGTCAGGTTCTTCTACAGGTGATCATCGAGAAAAAATAATGGCTCTCGATGGACCAAAGTATCCTGATATGAAGATAGGTACACCATATGATGAATTCGATGATCTTACAGATGCTAAATATGGTGAAGAAAGGCTTTTGAAGCCTGCTAAAACCCCAAAAGAAGAGAGAACCCGCGCGAAATATATTCGTGACAACAAAGGGGTTATGAAAGAAATAAAAATAACTCCGTACAGAAGCCATCTCGACAAGCCTCAAAAACCAAGACAGTTAAACTAATACTAAATACAAAAAGTTATGCCACAAGGATCATTTCATGGCGCAGAATCACTTCACTTGCAGCCAGCTAAAAACATAGCAGGTACAACTGTGCCCGCAGATAAGGCTATTGAGGATTATCATAAACATCACGGAGATCCATCTAAGGCTATAGAAGAGTTCGATCAGCCCTCTGATGAAGTGTCGTTAGATGAGCTTATTAGTAAATATCACGATAAGTATCATTAGTATCAGGTATCAATCGCTAAAAAAAGAGTAAAAAAACAACCGACATGCTTGTCCGGTTGTTTTTTTGTTTTACATGAAACTATCCACAGGTATTTTTGTGTTTCACAAGAAACAAATTCTTTGCAGGTATAAGCTGTGTATACCGAGCTAAATACAGTCTTAAGTACCATGCTATCTGTGGATATTCATATGATTACGATATACACATGTTGATATCTAGTATATTTTGATCAAGATTTACAATGAAAGAGGTATTCAGATGTTGGTAAGTACAGAAAAAGTGTATAAACATGTGGATAATGTTTCATATGAAACAATTTTCATCACTACCAACTGTTGATAAGCATGTGTACAAATTTAAGCTGTGGATAATGTTTCATATGAAACAAAAGTTTATATACAAACTTCACGTATTCAGAGCTGGGTTGGTTTTCATATCACATCTACAAGCGGGTCTTGTTTTCTTTATCAACCGAAATACTGGGTTGTAATCAATCTTATGGATATATGTGTTTGTATTCCCAATCTTTGTTTGTTTGAATATTCGTTTAAGTTGCTGGATATCAAAAAAAAATAGAACGACCAGACTCGAGTGTTGAGTCTGGCCGTGAGGTGATCATGAAGCGTTGGTAGAACCGATGCCTCAATTGCGCTGAGCACGTTCCGTGAGTGGAGGTGCGGCTGTGAGTTCTAGAAGTGTATAACAAGGAGAATAATTGTCAACAAATATACAGTGTGTCTTTGCATATAATATTGTACGACGCTAGTAAACTGTGCTAAATAGAGCGAAATTTTTATGAATGGTTAAAAATACTATATAATAGATATATCTTTAACTATGCGTTTTTTGCATTATTCTCTGAGTGCTCTTGTGAGCGTACTCCTTACCGTCTCGCCAGTCATGGCGATGACGAGTACGAACTATCAAATCAATTGGGATGATATGGCTGCGGGAGGCGCAGATTTTGGATCCAGTGCCAATTATCTTGTGCATGATACTCTTGGTGATGTTGCTGCAGGCGCTGGTTCTAGTGTGAATTATCGATTATCAGCCGGATATCGTATACCAGAAACAACAAATATCTTGGGTTATGAGGTAAAAGCACGATCCGCAAGTCCTTCGACGTCGTGGTCTTCGTTTAATGGAGTTGATCAGGTGACAGTTGCTTCAGCTGCTGGTTTTTCGATAGGGGATCTTATTGCGGTAATAGAAGATATCGGGCTATCACAACTTGTTGCTATCGGTAGAATCTCAAATATCGCAGGCACTTTAATAACAGTTGATCGATTTGACGGTGATTCAGGTATTATCTCAGTAGTTTCAGCTGGTGGAGATGATAGAGTTTATCGTTTATCTGCAGCATCTCTCGCCTTGGGTTCGGTAACGGATTCTACAGCCGCGGTTGGTGTAGTTGGTACGAATGTGATTTCAAGTGTTCCTACGGGTTATTCGCTTTATGTACACGGTAATCATTTAATGCAAAGTGGTGCTGAAACAATCGACGAAGTATTGGATGGGTCAGTCACCGTAGGTTCCGAAGAATTTGGCGCTAGTGTAACGGGTCCAGGGGCAATAAATGCGGGTACCGATCTTGGAGTCACAACAACATTACGTTTAGTGCAAACAAATGCCGTCGCTACAGGTGGTGAGGGTGATAAACTTGGTTTCTCGTATAAGCTTACCGTTGCACCAGGTACGGTAAACGGTAGTTATACTCAAGATACGTACTATACCTTGGTAGCAAATTACTAGTATGTTTCACAAGCGTTCATTATTTGCATTGATTGTATCGTTTAGCTTTTTATTGGTCATGCCTACAAAGTCTCATGCGCTTACCGTGGGCCCTGCGATTACAGATATTTCGCTTGATGCAGGAATGGTAACTACTACCAATATCGTTGTGGGTAATAATGACGCAATTTACAAAACATTTGATTTTTCTACGGAAACATTTGAAGCTGATGGTGATAAGGGTCAATCACGTTTTTTAGGAAAGACTGGCGCTGCCAACTGGTTTATTATGGATGCATCGGTAACCTTGCAGCCAGGTGAAAATAGAAAAGTACCCATCTCTCTACGTGTTCCTCAAGATGTCACGCCTGGGAGTTATCAAGTTGTTGTTTTTATAACAGAGCGTGGTTCTACCGAGTCTGGAGTAACAAATCTACAGAGAATCGGTGTCTTATTTTTTCTAATGGTACAAGGTGATACGAATGTTGTTTGGAGTGAGCCAGAGTTTCAGCAAGTATTTTCTCAGGTTGTTAGCTTTGGAAATACTTTTCGTGTGGGATTAGAAAATAAGGGTAATACCTACGGTGTACCTTCGGGGACTATTGAGATTGCTTCGCTCTTTGGCACTTCAAAAAAAATTTCACTTAATCCTCAGCAGGTTCGCGTATTGCCAGGTAGTAAACGGTCGTATGTCGTTGGTTTTGGTGATACTCGTGCACCTAAAACGTTTGTCGAGCGTATAAAGCAAGAGTGGACGCATTTTGCTATTGGTCCCTATACCGCTAAAATGCAATTAGACGGCTATCCTGAGGTTCTTGAAACGTCATTTATTGTTTTGCCAACAGCGCTCATAAGTATTTTTGTCGCTATCCTTCTATTGTTATTGGTTGTTATTGCCTGGGCAAAATATGTGAGACGTACTGTTTGATCAGGTATCAATCCATAAAGAGTTGTCTCAAGTCTTGATGGATGGTTACCCGATATGAAACATACTTTTTTTCGCTCATTACTGAGCTCTTTATTGTTACTTGTATTGTCTATTGGCAATGCGACTCCTGTTTTTGCTGCGCAACTCACAGGACGTAGTGATGTAATGACGCGCCAAGCGCCTGCGATTGGCTCAGATCATGAGATTCGTTTTATCACGCCTACGGGTGTTGATGCCCCAACGGATACAATTACCTTGCAATTTGCAAGTGACTTTGATCTTACGGGGATTACCGCGGCGGACATAGACCTTCTTCATGGTCCTATTACCGGCCTTGAAATATCCGAAACGATTGCTGCTGCCGCAGCTGCTGGTGTTTGGGGTGCTGGTGTTAGTGGTCAAACCATTACTCTTACGGCGCCAACAAATGCTGCAATTGGAGAAATTACCGCAACTCATATCGTAACGATTCGAATCGGAAACAATGCTGGTGGTGCAAATCAGATCATCAACCCTGGCCCAGGAGCGGGTGGTGCTCCAAGAACCATGTGGATTGCCGGAACATTTGGCGATACAGGAATTATTGAAATCCCATTTGCTCAACCTACAAATAATGATGCGATCGCTATAACAGCAACCGTTGGTGCTGTTATTGGCGGCGGTGGAGGCGGCGGTGGAGGGTGTGTTGGTATTGCCTGCGGTGATACTCAAGGGCCGATTATTTCGAATATTCGCGTTGTAAATATTACGTCGTCAACAGCAATGGTATTGTGGGATACAGACGAGCCAGCAACGACAGCGTTTTATTATGGATTAACCACAGGTTATACGGGAGGATTTATTGGTGATGGTACGCTAGTAACATCGCATAGTGTTTCGTTAACAAATCTTACGCCTGAAACGCTTTATCATTTCGTATTAATGGTACGGATGGGCTAGGTAATACTTCAGTAACCTTAGATAATACTTTTACAACGCTTGCGCTAGATACACCTGTAGAAGCGCTTATTATAAGTAATGTACGCTCAATTCTTATTACGGATAGCACGGCTGCTATTACGTGGAATACAAATATCGCTGCAGATAGTAAAGTAGATTATGGAATTTCTGATGCCTACGGTTTTGTGGTTGTACGCGGGACACTTGATACCGTTCATCAATTGGATTTGAGTGGTCTCACTCCTAACACGACCTATCATTTTCGAGTCACATCAGAGACGGGGTTATCTAGCGCTGCAACGGGAGATTTTGTTTTTCAAACACTTGTCGATACAAATCCACCAGCGAACCCACAAAATTTTGTTGCCGTAGGAGATTTTCTCCAAAATACTCTTCAATGGGTTAATCCTAATGTAGGCGATTTTTCTCATGTAAGAATTCTTGCGAGAACAGATAGATATCCGAATAATCCAAATGATGGCGTTTTAGTCTATCAAGGTAATAATCAAAATGCGACTCATAATGGTTTGGTTGCAGGGCAAGTCTATTACTATGCGAACTTTGCCTATGATTTGAGTGGTAATCGTTCGTCAGGTGCTTTAGCTCAAGCGACACCGTTTGGTCTAACTGAGACGCCAACCAGTACGCCGCCTTTACCAACAAATCCTCCAGTCACTGATCCAGGTACCAATCCTGGAGGTGAGAATCCTACAACAGGAGTCGTAACGTCAACTCCAGAAGTACCTACCGTTACTACCACCGAACCAGGAACGGATATTACAGATCCAGAAAAGCCAGAAATAACTAAGCCTCCAGTACAACCACCGATTCAGCCACCAGTACGCGATATTGTTATTACGCCAGTATATACTCTTGGTAATGGCTCAGTTGTTTTGGTGCCAAATACCAAGAACGAGATCAATACGGTCCCAGGTCCTGCGATTACGGTAGTTGTTCGATCAGAAGAGGTGCCAGGTAATCCGGAGACAGCAACGATTCTCGTGGGTAATGATCGATATCTATTAACAAAGCTACCAAACGGTGATTGGACGGCGAGCTTTGTTCCTGATCGTTCGGGTCAAATGCCTGCGCAAATTACGTTTGGTTATGATGATGGTTCTATCGCTCAAGCAACCACAACGATCATTACTGGCGTGCCTGGGCAAGTTATTGAGCGTGATATCCCATTTATCGGGCCTGCGCGCATGGTCGAAGGTGTTCGTATAACCGTTTATCAAAAAGTAGATGGTGAGTGGATGCAATGGTCGGGTGCTATTACAGGACAAGAACATCCATTAAAAACAAAAGCTGATGGTCTTTGGGGGTTTGTTGTACAAAATGGAGAATATCGCGTTCTTTTTGAAAAAGAAGGATATGATACTGAGGAGAAGATCGTTACCGTTACCAATAACCTTCTTGGTTATCAGGTAGAGATAAGCAAACCATTACCGGTAGATGTGAATATTATCGGAATCATTACTACAGCTGTTGCGATAGCAAATATCGCGACAGTAGCAAGTCTTTTAAACTATCTTTGGTATCTCTTAACGCAACCGTTTCTCATTTTTGGCGCACGTAAGCGAAAAAAGTGGGGTGTCGTCTATAATTCTATTACGAAACAAGGTATTGATTTGGTTGCCGTTCGACTTGTGCATGCAAAAACAGGTCTAACCTTACAAACGAGAGTAACGGATGAAAAAGGAAGATACTTTTTTCATGTAAAACCTGGTCAATATAAGGTTGTTGCGGTAAAGGCGGGGTACGTATTTCCGAGTGTCATAGTTAAAGATGTTAAAGAAGACGATGAGTATCTTGATGTTTATCATTCCGAAGAGGTTGCTGTTGAAGCAGAAGCAGACCTCACGATGAATATCCCAATGGATCCAAACAATAAAGAGGAAACACCGGCCAAAGTTCTCTTTAAGAGTTTCTTGCGTAAGATGCAAGGATTTGTCGGTGCCTTATCACTGATTATTACCGGTATAGCCCTCATCCTTGAGCCTGGTTGGATATTGTTAGGGTTATTTTTGTTCCAGCTCGCAACGTATCTCTTGTTTAAAAAGCTTATTGCAAGTCGTAAGCCAAAAAATTGGGGTATTGTCTCTGATGTTGATAATAAGCATCCATTAGAGCGTGTAGTGATGCGTATCTATGACAAAAAATACAATAAGTTATTAGAAACACAGGTTACAGATGGCCGTGGGCGTTATGGATTCTTAGCTACGAAGAATACCTACTTTATAACGGCTGATAAGCCTGGCTATGATCGCTTTACTTCTGATGATATCGATCTTACAAAAGCAAAAGAGCTTGCTGTAGAGAAACCTGTTAAGCTAAAAAAGAAAAATATCCAACAGTAATAACAAAGGAGTGAACAAAAAGTTTTCCACTCGACATCACAGAATATCCACAATTTGTACACAATTATACGTTTTTAAAAAATCCGCTTATCATAGCGGATTTTTGTTATACGAGACCGCTTTTCCTAAAAAAGAATAGAATAAATACATATAGATATGCACAAGTTAGCAACGTACTTTTTAGAGGGAGTAAAATCCGTACTCATCGGTTCTATTGTTTTTATCGTTGCGTCAATAATTTTAGCGCCACCCTCTCACGCCGCCCCCGGCGTCCGTGCTAATGTCACCTACCAAGCTCGTCTCATGGATGCCTCAGGCTATCCAGTGGTAGATGGTGTCTATCAAATAGAGTTTAGTCTCTATGATGCAGCTGTAG
>Ga0116152_10002613_pt1 | contig 14641 bp, 12 predicted proteins | sample AD_UKC119_MetaG_FD_89894 | JGI IMG/M metagenome (GOLD analysis project Ga0116152, IMG submission 89894) | Active sludge microbial communities of municipal wastewater-treating anaerobic digesters from Hong Kong - AD_UKC119_MetaG | ecosystem: Engineered > Bioreactor > Anaerobic > Digestate... | reverse complement strand
GGCCAACGTGCTCGACATGGAAACCGCGGCCGTCGGCATGGTGGCCTTCAGCAACGGCGTGCCCTACATCGCCTTCCGCTCGCTCAGCGACCTGGCCGGTGGCGGCGAGGGCGAGAACGAACTTGGCACCTTCTTCCAGCTGGCGGCCGACAACTCGGCCAGCGTGCTGCTGGCCTTCCTGGCGGCGTGGCACTGAGCGGGCGCCCCATGCATCCCACGATGACCGACGCCGATCCCGTCCTCACCCTGCGGGGCATCACCAAGCGCTTCGGTCCGCTGGTGGCCAACGACGGCGTCTCGCTCACGCTGGCGCGCGGCGAGGTGCTGGCGCTGCTGGGCGAGAACGGCGCCGGCAAATCCACGCTGATGTCCATCCTGTTCGGGCACTACGTGGCCGATGAAGGCAGCATCGAGGTGTTCGGTGCGCCGCTGCCACCGGGCAACCCCAAGGCCGCGCTGGCCGCCGGCATCGGCATGGTGCACCAGCACTTCACGCTGGCCGACAACCTGACGGTGCTGGAGAACGTGATGCTCGGCAGCGAGCCTTTGAGCCAGCCCTTCACGCGCCGCGCCACCGCGCGTAAGCGGCTGCTGGCGGTGGCGGGGCAGTTCGGCCTGCCGGTGGACCCGTCGGCGCGGGTGGGCAACCTGTCGGTGGGCGAGCGCCAGCGGGTCGAGATCCTGAAGGCGCTGTACCGCGGCGCGCGCATCCTGATCCTGGACGAACCCACGGCGGTGCTCACCCCGCAGGAGAGCGAGGCGCTGTTCGCCACCCTGGGCCAGATGGTGGCCGAGGGCCTGTCGATCATCTTCATCAGCCACAAGCTGGGCGAGGTGCTGCGCGTGTCGCACCGGATCGCCGTGCTGCGCGGCGGCAGGCTGGTGGCCGAAAGCGCGGCCGCCGGCACCACCGAAGCGCAGCTGGCCGAATGGATGGTCGGCCACGCCGTGGCCACGCGCGCGCGCCAGCCTGCGCAGGCGGTGGGCGAGGTGGTTTGCGCGCTGCACGACGTGCACACGGCGGGCAGCACACGCGAGCGCCTGCGCGGCGTGTCGCTGGAGCTGCGGGCGGGCGAAATCGTGGCCGTGGCCGGTGTCTCCGGCAACGGGCAGGTCGCGCTGGCGGAACTGCTGTCGGGCCTGCGCGTGCCGTCGCATGGCGAGGCGCTGGTGTTCGGCGAGCCGGTGCGCGGCAGCGCCGCCGGGCTGGCCGGGCGCGGCGTGGCGCGCATCCCGGAAGACCGCGCCGGCGTCGGCGTGGTGGGCGATCTGCCGCAGTGGGAAAACGCCGTGGCCGAGCGCATCGGCAGCCGCTGGTTCTCCAACGCCTTCGGCTGGGTGCGGCGCGGCGCGGCGCGCGCCCACGCCGCGCGCGTGGTGCAGCGCTTCGACGTGCGCGGCGGCGGGCTCGACGCGCCGGCGCGTGCGCTGTCGGGCGGCAACATGCAGAAGCTGATCCTGGGCCGGGCGCTGACGCCGCTGGAAGCACACGAAACCGAGGTCCCCAAGCTCGTGGTGGCCCACCAGCCCACCTGGGGCCTGGACATCGGCGCGGTGGATTTCGTGCAGCAGCAGCTGATCGCCGCCCGCGATGCCGGCGCCGCCGTGCTGCTGATCTCCGACGATCTGGACGAGGTTCTGGGCATGGGCGACCGCATCGCCGTCATGCACGCCGGCCAGCTCACCCCGGCCGAGCCACCGGAGCACTGGACGCGCGCGTCGATCGGGCTGGCCATGGCGGGAGCTGCCGAGGCTGCGCCTGCGGAGGCCGCCGCATGAGGCTGGAAAAGCGCCCCCAGGTCTCGCACGCCGCACTGCTGCTGGCGCCGGTGGCGGCGGTGCTGTTCACGCTGGCGGTGAGCGGGCTGCTGGTGCTGTGGGCCGGCGCGCCGGTGGGGCGCACCTACGTGCTGCTGGCGCAGGGCGCGTTCGGCTCCGTCTTTGCGCTGACCGAGACGCTGACGCGCGCGGTGCCGCTGATCCTCACCGGGCTGGCGGCGGCGGTGGCGTTCCGCGCGCACCTCTACAACATCGGCGCCGAAGGGCAGCTCTACGCCGGCGCGCTGGCGGCGGTGGCGGTGGGCGGGCTGCACGGCGGCACCGGGATGGAATGGTCGCCCTACGTGCTGTTTCCGCTGATAATGCTGGCCGCCGCGCTGGCCGGCGCGCTGTGGCTGCTGGGCCCGGCGCTGATGAAGGCCAGGCTGGGCGTGGACGAGGTGGTGACCACGCTGCTGCTCAACTTCGTGATGCTGCTGCTGGTGTCGGCGCTGCTCGACGGGCCGATGAAGGACCCGACGGCGATGGGGTGGCCGCAGAGCGTGGCGCTGCAGGGCGATCTGGAGCTGGCCAAGCTGGTGCCGCAGACGCGGCTGCACACCGGCCTGCTGTGGGCGCTGGCGCTGGCGGTGCTGGTGTGGGGGCTGATGGCGCGCACGGTGGCGGGCTTCCGCATCCGCGCCGTGGGCGCCAACGCGCGCGCGGCGGCGTTTGCCGGTGTGCCGGTCACGCGCACGGTGGTGCTGGTGGCGCTGCTGTCGGGCGGGCTGGCGGGGCTGGCCGGCGCCATCGAGGTGGCGGGGCGCACCAGCTACGTGACGCTGGACATGTCGCCCGGCTATGGCTACAGCGGCATCGTCATCGCCATGCTGGCGGGGCTGAACCCGCTGGGCGTGGTGGCGGCCGCCATCTTCGTGGCCGGTGTGCTGGTGGGCGCCGACAGCATGAGCCGCGCGGTGGGCGTGCCCACCTACCTGGCGGACGTGATCGTCGCCACCTCGCTGCTGGCGGTGCTGGTGGCGGCCCTGTTCACGCAATACCGGGTGCGGCGATGAATTTCATGCCAAATCGGCCTCCAGCCCTTTTGTGGCGGGCGCAGGCAGCTATGAATTTGGTAGTTGTCCATGGAGGCCTGCGAGCATGAGCGCCTGGCTCGACATCCTGGCCGGCACACCCTTCTGGGTGGCGACGCTGCGCGTGGCCACACCGCTGATCCTCGGCACGCTGGGCGTGCTGCTGTGCGAGCGCGCCGGCGTGCTGAACCTGGGCATCGAGGGCATCATGGTGGCCGGCGCCTTCAGCGGCTGGCTGACGGTGTACGCGGGGCACGGGCTGTGGACGGGCGTGCTGGTGGCGGCGCTCACCGGCGCCGTGTTCGGGCTGCTGCACGCCTGGCTGACGGTGGGGCTGGCGCTGTCGCAGCACGTGTCGGGGCTGGGCATCACCATGCTGGCCACGGCGCTCAGCTACTACGGCTACCGCGTGGCCTTTCCCAAGGTCAGCACGCCGCCCACCATTGAGCCTTTCGCGCCCATGGACTGGCTGGGCATCCCGGTGCTGGACGAGCAGACGCCGCTGACCCTGCTGGCGCTGCTGCTGGTGCCGCTGATCGCCTGGGGCCTGCAGCGCACGCCGCTCGGCCTGGCGGTGCGCATGGTGGGCGAGAACCCGCAGGCCGCCGAAGGGCAGGGCATCCGCGTGATGGCGGTGCGCACCGGCGCCATCGTGGCCGGCTCGGCGCTGATGGGCGTGGCCGGCAGCTTTCTCACGCTGTCGGCCTTCAACGCCTTCTACTTCAACATGGTCAACGGGCGCGGCTGGATCTGCATCGCGCTGGTGGTGTTCGCCTCGTGGCGGCCGGGCAAGGCGCTGCTGGGCGCGCTGCTGTTCGCCTTCTTCGACGCGCTGCAACTGCGCCTGCAGCAGGCCGGCGACGCCGTGCTGCCCTACCAGCTGTACCTGATGCTGCCCTACCTGCTGTCGATCCTGGCGCTGGTGGTGATGGCGCGCCGCGCCACCTACCCGCAGGCGCTGATGAAGCCCTATCGCAAGGGGGAGCGCTGATCGCGCCACGGCGGCTGACTATGATGAACCTGCCATTCACCACCGACTGAAAGGAGACCCGACATGGCCTTCGTGCTACGCAGCGGCAGCTTCGCTGACCAGGGGCAGCTGCCCAAGGACTTCGTCCACCACGCCATGGGCGCCGGCGGCGACAACGTCTCACCCGACCTGAGCTGGGAAGGCGCGCCCGAGGGCACGCAGAGCTTCGCCCTCACCATGTACGACCCCGACGCGCCCACCGGCTCCGGCTGGTGGCACTGGGTGGTCTACGACATCCCCGCCAACGTGACCAGCCTGCCGCGCGGTGCTGGCGCCGCCGGTGGCGCAGGCTTGCCCGCAGGCGCGAAGATGGGCCACACGGATTTCGGCACCGCCGAATACGGCGGCGCCGCACCGCCGCCCGGCCACGGCCCGCACCGCTACATCCTCACGCTGTACGCGCTCAAGACCCCCAAACTCGACGTGCCGGCCGACTGCACGGCGGCCTACGTCGGCTTCAACATCCACTTCGCCAAGATCGGCGAGGCGAAGCTGACGGCGCTGTACGAGCGCTGAACCCCTACTGCAGTACACCACCGGGGACCAAAGGATGCCCACCCTGCAGACCCTGCTGCTGTTCGCCACCGCCGCGCTGGCCGTGGCGGTGATCCCCGGCCCGACCATGCTGCTGGCGCTGGCCAACGGCATGGGCGGCGGCCTGCGCCGCGCCGCCTGGGGCATGGCCGGGGCCAACCTGGGCAGCGCCACCGTGATTGCGGTGGTGGCGGTGGGCCTCGGCTCGCTGATGCTGGCCTCGGCCTGGCTGTTCGAAGCCGTGCGCGCCGCGGGCGTGCTCTACCTGCTGTGGCTGGCCGTGCAGCTCTGGCGCGCGCCCGTGACCGACCTGCGCGCCACGCTGCCCGGCGTGGCCGGCCGCGCGGTGCAGGGACGCGCCGCCTTGCTGCGCAGCCTGGGGGTGGCTCTGACCAACCCCAAGGCGCTGCTGTTCTTCGCCGCCTTCCTGCCGCAGTTCGTCGATCCGGCGCGGCCCGCCGCGCTGCAATACGCGGTGCTGGGCGCGCTGTTCGTCGCCATCGACGCGCTCGTCATGCTGGCCTACGCGCTGGCCGGCCGGCAGGCGCTGCGCTGGCTGTCGCCCACGGGCCTGCGCCGCCTGAACCGCAGCTGCGCCGGCGGCATGGCGGCGCTGGCGCTGCTGCTGGCCAGCTACCGGCGGCACGTGGCCTGACCCTGAGGAGTCTCCCGATGCTCGACCTGCTCGTCACCCACGCCACCCTGCCCGACAGCCGCACCGACGTCAGCGTGGCGGTGCAGGACGGCCGCATCGTCGAGGTCACGCCCGGCCTGCAGGCGCCCGCGCACGAGGCGGTGGACGCCGGCGGCATGCTGCTCAGCCCGCCGTTCTGCGACCCGCACTTCCACATGGACGCCACGCTCAGCTACGGGCTGCCGCGCGTCAACCAGAGCGGCACGCTGCTGGAAGGTATCGCGCTGTGGGGCGAGCTGAAACCGTTGCTGACCGAGGAGGCGCTGGTGGAGCGCGCGCTGGCCTACTGCGACTGGGCGGTGGCGCGCGGGCTGCTGCACATCCGCAGCCACGTGGACACCAGCGACCCCAGCCTGCTGCCGGTGCGCGCCATGCTGGAGGTGAAGCGGCGCGTGGCGCCGTATATCGACCTGCAACTGGTGGCCTTCCCGCAGGACGGCGTGCTGCGCACCGCGGGCGGCGTGGACAGCCTGACGCGCGCGCTCGACCTGGGCGTGGACGTGGTGGGCGGCATCCCGCACTTCGAGCGCACCATGGCCGACGGCGCCGCCAGCGTGAGGCTGCTGTGCCAGCAGGCCGCCGCGCGCGGCCTGCCGGTGGACATGCACTGCGACGAGAGCGACGACCCGCTCTCGCGCCACATCGAGACCCTGGCCTTCGAGGCGCAGCGGCTGGGCCTGCAGGGCCGCGTGAATGGCAGCCACTGCACCTCGATGCACAGCATGGACAACTACTACGTCAGCAAGCTGCTGCCGCTGGTGGCCGAAAGCGGCGTCAGCGTGGTGGCCAACCCGCTGATCAACATCACGCTGCAGGGCCGGCACGACACCTACCCCAAGCGGCGCGGCATGACGCGCGTGCCAGAGCTGCTGGCCGCTGGCGTGAACGTCGCCTTCGGCCACGACTGCGTGATGGACCCGTGGTACGGCCTGGGCAGCGGCGACATGCTGGAGGTGGCGCACATGGGCCTGCACGTGGCGCAGATGACCAGCCAGGCCGGCATCCGCGACTGCTTCGACGCCGTGACCACCCGCGCCGCCCGCGTGATGGGCCTGACCGACTACGGCATCGAGCCCGGCAAGGCCGCCAGCTTCGTGCTGCTGCAGGCCGCCGGCGTGACCGAGGCGATCCGCCTGCGAGCGCCGCGCCTGAAGGTCTGGCGCGCCGGCCGCCTGCTGGCCGACAGCGCGCCGCAGCAGGTGCGGCTGGCGGTGCCGGGGCGCGAGGGCGCGGTGGATTTCATGAAGCGCTGAGGGCGTGGCAGCCGCTGGCCCGCGGGATGGTCGGCGAGATATTTCAGAAGAAAATCGGCCTCCAGCCCTTTGGTGGCGGGCGCAGGCAGCTACGGTTTTGGGAGTGACTGGTGGATCAGATGGCCAGCGGCAGGCCGTCCTGGAACACCTTCAGCTCGCCGGGCGCGAAGGGCGTCCAGGCCTCGTCGCTGGTGAGCGGCGTGGTGGCGACCACGGCCACGCGGTCGTCGGGCGTGGTGTGTTCGGCGAAGTTGACGGCCAGGTCCTCGTCGGCCAGCCGCGCGGTGGCGAACGGGTGCTGGCGCACGATGTAGCAGAGTTTGGTGGAGGCGTGCGCCCACAGCGCCTCGCCGTTGGAGAGCAGCATGTTGAAGGTGCCGAAGCGCGCCACCTGCGGCACCAGCTCGGCCAGCGTGCGCGTCATCTCCGGCACGCTGGGCACGCTGGCGTGCGCCTTGTCCAGCTCCTGCATCAGCCAGCAGAAGGCCTGCTCGCTGTCGGTGCTGCCCACGGGCCTGAAGTGGCCGTGCAGCGTGGGCGCGTAGCCGTGCAGGTCGCCGTTGTGGGCGAACACCCAGTAGCGGCCCCACAGCTCGCGCACGAAGGGGTGGCAGTTCTCCAGCATCACCGCGCCGTAGGTGGCCTTGCGGATGTGCGAGATCACGTGCCGGCTCTTGATCGGGTAGCGGCGGATCAGCTCGGCCACGGGCGAATCGCAGGCCGGCTCCTTGTCGATGAACAGGCGCGCGCCACGGCCTTCGAAGAAGGCGATGCCCCAGCCGTCGGCGTGGTGGTCGGTGCGGCCGCCGCGCTGGGCGAAGCCGGCGAAGCTGAAGGTCACGTCGGTCGGCGTGTTGCAGTTCATCCCAAGCAGCTGGCACATGTCAGCGGTCCTCGATCTGGCCGGATTCCAGGCGCACGGTGGGCCGCAGGTGGCGCGCCGCCAGCATGGCCAGCGCGCACAGCGCGGCCAGCATCAGGAACACCTCGTTGAAGGCGGCGATGCGCTCCGGGCTGAGGTGCGCGCGCGTGAGCGAATCGCCGTGCGCGGCCAGGCGCCATTCCAGCGCGATGCCGCACAGGCTCACCCCCGCGGCGCCGCCCAGCATGCGCACGAAATTGATCACGCTGGAGGCCTGCGGCACCAGCGGTTTGTCGAGCCCGCGCATGGCGCCCAGGTTGAGCGAGGGCAGGATGAAGCCCAGCCCGATGCGGCCGACGATGGTCCAGCCCATCAGCAGCCACACGCTGCTGCCCAGCCCCACCGTGACCATGCCGGCGAACGACAGCGCCAGCAGCGCCAGCCCCACGTTCACCAGCCGGTTGGCGGGCATGCGGTCGGCCATGCGCGCCACCACGGCGATGGCGCCCGCCAGCACCAGCCCGGAAGGCAGCAGGATGGTGCCCACGTGCGCCGCCGACAGCCCGAGCGCCATCTGCATGTACACCGGCAGCAGGTAGGTGGAGCCGAACAGCGCCGTGCCGTAGATCAGCGCCACCAGCGCGCCCATGGCGAAGGGCCGGTAGCCGAACAGTGCCAGGTTCATCAGCGGCGGCCGGCCCTTGCGCGGCAGCCAGCGCAGCCACAGGGCGAAGCCGGCGAACGCGGCCGCCGCCAGCGCCAGCAGTGCGCCGGCCTCCCAGGCCGGGCCGCTGCGCAGCGAGACGAGGCCGTTCAGCAGGCTCAGCGTGCCGACGCTGCCGATGGCCAGGCCCGTCCAGTCGAGCGGGGTGTCGCGGTCGCTGGCGCGGTCACCCGGGCCGGTCACCGGCACGTAGCGCCGGCCCAGCCAGAGCGCGGCCAGGCAGAACGGCACCACCATGAAGAAGATCGATCGCCAGCCGAACCAGTCGACCAGCAGGCCGCCGATGGAAGGGCCGATGGCCGGTGCCAGCACCACCCCCATGCCGAACACGCCGCTGGCGCGGCCCTGCTCGTGCGGCTCGAAGGCGCGCATGATGATGATGGCCGGTATCGGCTGCACCACGCCGGCGGCCAGGCCTTCCATCACCCGCGCCGCCAGCACCAGCGGAAAGTTCTGCGCGAAGCCGCCCAGCGTGCCGCCGGCCAGCAGCATCACCATGCAGCCGGCGTAGGTGGCGCGGTAGCCGAAGCGCCCCAGGATCCAGGGCGTGGTGAGCATTGACACCGTCATCGCCACCATGAAGCCGCTGGTCACCCATTGCGCGCGCGCCTGGCCGAGCACGAACTGGTGCGACAGCCCCGGGATCGCCACGTTGACCACGGTGGACGACATGATCGAGGCCATCGTGCCCACCATCACCGAGAACAGCAGCAGCCAGCGGTAGCGCTCGCCGTGGCGGGCGCGCAGTTCGGCGGAGCTGCCGGGCGGGTGGCTGGGTGTGTCGGTCATGCGGCAGGCGGGTCAGGGGGCAGCATAGCGCGGACAGGCTCTGGCCGGGGTCACGGGTGCGGCGCTATCATGGCCCGCATGAAGAAGCGCATGTCGTCCTTGGGATTGCAGCCTGCCCGCCGGGCAGCCCGGCTGATCGTTGGCGCCGCGGGCGCGCTGGCCTGCACGGCCGTGTTGGCGCAGGGCACCGCGCCCGCCGAGGCGCCCACGGTGCTGGAAGGCGCCAGCCTGGCGGCGCAGATGGGTTGCGTCAACTGCCACGGCGCCCAGCCGCGAGGCGACGCACCATCGTTCAAGTCGCTGCAGGACCGGGCCGCGCGCGGCGACCGCGACCCGGCCAAGACGGCCGACCACTGGCTGGAGGAAATACGCGAGATCGGCTCTGGCGGGCGCGGCGTGGTGGTGCACCGCCAGGTGAGCGACGCCTCGGCCAAGGCCATCGCGCAGTGGCTGGCGCGGCCGGCCAACAAACCCGTCAACTGAGGCGCTGCCGCACGCCGCCGCCCGCGGCGCAGGCGCTGCACAGGCAGGCGAGACCACGGGCTTCGGCGGGGATCGCCGCCAGCGCGGCCGGATCGAACGTCGCGCGCGTGCACCAGCACGGCGGCTGCGGCTGGCCGGTGGCTTTTTCCAGCTCCATGGCGCAGGTGTTCGGCTGCCCGCACAGGGGGCAGCGGGTGGGGTCGGGCGGGGCCCAGGGATCGGCTGGCACGGTGGTATTCTGCTTGCTGTGGCGCCAACCCGCCGTGGGTTGGCACTGGAAGGACTGCCGGAGTGCAAGGATCATGTCGCAAGCGTTGACCGAATCGCAACTGAAGGAACTCAAGCATCTGCTCATGAAGCGCAAGGATGAGCTGAACGTGCAGATGGAAGACAACCGTGCCAATCTGGCGCCGGCCGAGAACACCGCCGGCAGCGTGTCGCAGGACGAGGCGGGCCGCCTGAAGAACCAGACCCGCGAGGTCGACGAGGCGTTGACGGCGCTGGACCTGGCCGAGCTGCGCCGCATCGACCGCGCGCTCGAGCAGATGGACGAGGGCAGCTACGGGCAGTGCGAGGAATGCGGCTGCAACATCCCGTTCGAGCGCCTCAAGGTCGAGCCGATGACGCAGCACTGCGTGGCCTGCAAGACCAAGCTGGAAAAGCAGGGCGTGCGCGTCTGATGCTCATGTTTGCATAGCTGCCTGCACCCGTCCTGCAAGGGCTTACAGCAGATTTGACCATGAAAAGCGGCGCCCGAGGGCGCCGCTTTTGCTGGCCGGGGCAGGCCCCGGTACGCCGGTGGCTCAGGCCGCGGCCTTGACCTTCTGGCGCCAGGCGTGGAGCAGCGGCTCGGTGTAGCCGCTCGGCTGCGCCGTGCCCTTGAACACCAAGTCGCAGGCGGCCTTGTAGGCGGCGCTGCTGTCTTCGTGGCCGGCCATGTCGTGGTAGGCCTTGTCACCCGAGTTCTGCTGGTCCACCAGGGCCGCCATGCGCTTGAGCGTGGCGCGCACCTGACCGTCGCTCACCACGCCGTGCTTGAGCCAGTTGGCCATGTGCTGGCTGCTGATGCGCAGCGTGGCGCGGTCTTCCATCAGGCCCACGCCGTGGATGTCGGGCACCTTGGAGCAGCCCACGCCCTGATCGACCCAGCGCACCACGTAGCCCAGGATGCCCTGGGCGTTGTTGTCCAGCTCCTGCTGCTTCTCCGCATCGGTCCACTTGGCCTCGGTGACCACCGGGATCTGCAGCAGCCCGGCCAGCGCGGCGTCGCGGCGGGCGGCGGCGTCTTCCTTGCCCAGCGCCTTTTCCATCTGCTTCTGCAGTGCTGGCACGTCGACCTGGTGGTAGTGCATGGCGTGCAAGGTGGCGCCGGTGGGGCTGGGCACCCAGGCGGTGTTGGCGCCGGCCCTGGGATGGGCGATCTTCTGCTCCAGCATCGCCTTCATGAGGTCGGGCATGGCCCACATGCCCTTGCCGATCTGCGCCTTGCCGCGCAGACCGCAGGCCAGGCCGACCAGCACGTTGTTGCGCTCGTAGGCCTGGATCCAGGCGCTGGTCTTCATGTCGCCCTTGCGGTAGACGGGCCCGGCGCGCATGCAGCTGTGCATCTCGTCGCCGGTGCGGTCCAGAAAGCCGGTGTTGATGAAGGCCACGCGGCTCTTGGCGGCGGCAATGCAGGCCTTGAGGTTGACGCTGGTGCGGCGCTCCTCGTCCATGATGCCCAGCTTGACGGTGCTGTCCGCAAGGCCCAGCAGCTGCTCGACGCGGCCGAACAGCTCGGCGGCGAACGCCACCTCGGCCGGGCCGTGCATCTTGGGCTTGACGATGTAGACGCTGCCGGTGCGCGAGTTGCGGATGCCGTTCGCGCCCTTGCGCTGCAGGTCGTGCAGCGCGATGGTGGTGGTGACCACGGCGTCCATGATGCCTTCGGGGATCTCGCGCTGGCTGCCGTCGGCCGCCTGGTACAGGATGGCCGGGTTGGTCATCAGGTGCCCGACGTTGCGCACGAACATCAGCGAGCGCCCGTGCAGCCGCACCTGGCCCTTGCCGCTGGCGGCGGTGTAGAGGCGGTCGGGGTTGAGGCCGCGCGTCAGCGTCTTGCCGCCCTTGTCGAACGACTCGGTCAGCGTGCCGCGCAGGATGCCCAGCCAGTTGCGGTAGCCCAGCACCTTGTCCTCGGCATCGACGGCGGCGATGGAGTCCTCCAGATCCAGGATGGTGGAGACCGCCGCCTCCACCACCAGGTCGGCCACGCCGGCCGGGTCGTTGCGGCCGATGGGCGACGCCGGGTCGATGCGGATGTCCAGGTGCAGGCCGTGGTGCAGCAGCAGGATGGACGACGGCGCCTTGGGCTCGCCCTGGTAGCCGATGAACTGCGCCGGGTCGGCCAGCTTGCTGCTCTTGCCGTCCTTGAGCTTGACCACCAGCTCGCCGTCGCGCACCAGGTAGGCGACCGAATCGACGTGCGAGCCCTTCTTCAGCGGCGCCGTGCGGTCGAGCACGTGGCGCGCCCACTCGATCACCTTGGCACCGCGCCGCGGGTTGTACTTGGCGCCCTTTTCCAGGCCCCTGGTTTCGGCAATCACGTCGGTGCCGTACAGCGCGTCGTACAGGCTGCCCCAGCGCGCGTTGGCGGCGTTGAGCGCATAGCGGGCGTTGAGGATCGGCACCACCAGCTGGGGGCCGGCCTGCACGGCCAGCTCGGCATCGACCCGCTTGGTGGTCACCTTCACCTTGGCCGGCTGCGGCACCAGGTAGCCGATGCGCTCCAGAAAGGCGCGGTAGGCGCGCATGTCCTTGATCGGGCCGGGGTTGGCCTGGTGCCAGGTGTCGAGCTCCTTCTGCAGGCGGTCGCGCTCGGCCAGCAGGGCGATGTTCTTGGGTGCCAGCTCGGTCACGATGGCCGAAAAACCCTGCCAGAAGCGCGCCGCGTCCACGCCGACGTCGGGCAGAACCTCACGGTTGATGAACTCGTACAGCGTGTCGGCAACGTGCAGGTCGTGAATGCGGGTGCGTGTGGTCATGGGGTGGCCTTGTGGAAGAAACAAAGAAAAAACAGGCGCCTGGCGCCCGATGTGGGCACTTTATTCGATTTGTTTTGGGCATCAAACCGTCAAATCATCCAAGAACTTTTGTGTATTCTGCAAAAATCGACCCGCGACCGATGACACCCGGTCGTGTCTTGCGGCCATGCCGCTGATCGGGGCGCCGCCGCTCTGAACCCACCCGCCGACGCCCTGCCCGCGCCGCAACCTTGCTGGGGTGCCACGCCGCACCAGGGCCATTCCAGCCTGCGCCAGGGCATCCCGGGGCGCCTGACGCCCTTCCCGATGACCGATGGTCTGCCGCCGCTCTCGGGTCAAGCCATGACCGACCGCGTCTGCGCTCGCTTGTCAGACGCCAAGGGCGCTTGCCACCTTCTGATCGATGGCGCCGAACAGCGGGCGACCGTCGCGCCCCTTCATTTCGATGCGCACGGTGTCACCGAACCGCATGTAGTCGGTGCGCGGCGCGCCATCCTGCAGGGTTTCCATGGCGCGCTTTTCCGCGATGCAGCCGTAGCCCTTGGGCCAGTCGCGCCGGCCGCCCTGTTCCACGCCGGGGTTGCTGACGGTGCCGCTGCCGACGATGCTGCCGGCACGCAGGCGGCGGGTGCGCGCGGCATGGGCGATCAGCTGGCCGAAGTGAAAGCGCATGTCCGGCCCGGCCTCGCACAGGCCGACCTTGCGGCCGTTCCAGCTCACCTGCAGCGTCAGGTGCACGCGGCCGTCCTGCCAGGCCTCGCCCAGCTCGTCGGGCGTCACCGCCACCGGGCTGAAGGCGGTCGACGGCTTGCCCTGCACCAGGCCAAGGCGGGTCTCGACCTCGGCGGCGATCAGCTGGCGCAGGCTGACGTCGTTGGCCAGCATCAGCAGGCGCACGGCCTCCAGCCCCTGCTCGGGCGTGGCGCCCATCGGCACGTCACCGGTGATCACCGCCAGCTCGCCCTCGAAGTCGATGCCCAGGGCTTCGTCCGGCACCCGGATGTCGTCGCACGGCCCCAGAAAATCGTCGCTGCCGCCCTGGTACATCAGCGGCTCGGTGTAGAAGCGCTCGGGCACGTCGGCGCGGCCGGCGGCGCGCACCAGCTCGACATGGTTGAGGTAGGCCGAGCCGTCCAGCCACTGGTAGGCGCGCGGCAGCGGCGCCATGCAGCGCTCGGGCTCGAAGGCGAACGGGTGGCGCGCGCGGCCGGCGTTGAGCGCGTCGTACAGGTCCTGCAGCTGGGGCGCGATGAAGTTCCAGTCGTCCAGCGCCTGCTGCAGGCGGCTGGCGATGCCGGTCGCATAATGGGCCGTCGTCAGGTCGCGCGAGACGACCACCAGCTGCCCGTCGCGCGAGCCGTCTTTGTAGGTTGCCAGTTTCATGGATGCGTGTCAGCGAAGCCCTGCCGCACAGACGCACGGCCGGCGCGGACCGGCGGGCGGGGCGCGGCCATCGGTGCGCGCCCGGAAGCGGCGATTTTAGTGTGGTGAGCCGCCAGCCGCCGCCGCTTCGCGCGCGTCCGCCGCTGGCGCTGGTGGGCGCCGTGCTGCTGGCGCATGCCCTGCTGCTGCGACCCGCGCCGCCCCGGGCCACGCCCGCACCGGCCGCCCGCACCGCGCCGCTGTGGCTGCGCGCCATCCCGGCGCCGGCGGCCGCCACGCCGGCCGCCACACCCGTCGCCAGCGTCGCCCCGACCCCGCCCGCCACCGGCCGCGCCACGCCCCCGGCCGGCACAGCCCGCACGCAGACCGTGACCACACCCAGCGCGCGGCGCCTGGCGCCGCTCGCGCGCGCCAGCGCAGTGGAACCGCCACCGCGCACCGAGACGGACGGCCGCCAGACACCCGCGGTCCCCGCGGCACCGGCCGTCGCCGTGGCGGCGCCGGTGCGGCTGGCCGACACCGCCACCCTGCACTACCGCGTCAGCGGCCTGGCGCGCGGCCTGCCGCTGCAAGCCGACGCACAGCTGCGCTGGCAGCGCGAAGGCTCGCGCTACGAGGCCGAGTGGACGCTGCAACTGCCGCCGATCGGCTCGCGCCGACAGCACAGCGCCGGCAGCGTCACGCCGGCCGGGCTGATGCCCGAGCGCTACGCCGAACGCCACCGGGGCGAGCGCGCCGCGCATTTCGACACTGAGGGCGGGCGCATCCGTTTTTCCGCCAACACGCCGGACGCCGCCCTGCAGGCCGGGGCCCAGGACCGCCTGAGCACGCTGCTGCAACTGGGGGGCCTGATCGCCGCCGACCCGCCGCGCTACCCGCCCGGCAGCCAGATCGTGCTGCAGACCGCCGGCGCGCGCGAGGCCACCGACTGGCGCTGGGAGGTGCTGGACGACGAACTGCTGCAGATCGACGGGCAGGACGTGCCCTGCGTGCGCCTGCGGCGCGCGCCCCGGC
>Ga0116152_10002608_pt1 | contig 14657 bp, 13 predicted proteins | sample AD_UKC119_MetaG_FD_89894 | JGI IMG/M metagenome (GOLD analysis project Ga0116152, IMG submission 89894) | Active sludge microbial communities of municipal wastewater-treating anaerobic digesters from Hong Kong - AD_UKC119_MetaG | ecosystem: Engineered > Bioreactor > Anaerobic > Digestate... | reverse complement strand
TACTCCTATTTTGCCGCTTTGGGGCTGGATGTCACGGTTGAAGACTGTACCAATCTGGGGCGGCTGGACATGACGCTGAAGTTCAACGGGCAGGTTTACCTGTTTGAATTCAAGGTGGTGGAAGTGGTGCCGGAAGGCCGTGCCCTGCAGCAGCTCGGGGACAAAGCCTATGCGGACAAATACCGCCACCTGAACCAGCCCATTCACCTGATTGGGGTGGAGTTCAGCAAAGATAACCGCAATGTGGTCGGGTTTGAGGTGGAAGCGGGCTGAAAATACCCGGAAAAACGGCCCGGAGGCTCTGCAGCATGGGCCGTCAAGCCTTGCATTCTCTGCAAGGTACGGAGGAAAGCGGGTTTTTGTTCAGTTTGTTGCTGCGTATTCAGGCATGCAGATATCGCTTGATGGCTGCTGCAGTGCCTTGGTCCCGGATCAGGGTGAACCAGCGCTCAAAAGCCACAGCAAAGCGGTTCTCCCGAGCCAGATCACCGTAGATATGGGCCATTTCCAGCCATGCCTGTGGACGCTGGCGGGCTTCGGTGGCAACAGCGACCAGATCATCCCGGAATGGATCATTGGCTTCGATATTGCTGCCATCTTCACGCGTACCGGTGCACATGCGTGCCCACAGCGCTTCCACCAGTGCCAGCCCCTCAATCGGGGTTCCTGCTGCCAGGGCATCCCGAAGGGTAGGCAGAATAAAGCCGGCATGGCGTGAGGAGCCATCAAAGGCCACGCGCCGGGTGGTATCGAGAATGTCTCGATTGGCAAAGCGACCTTCGATCAGCGCCACATAGTTTTCCGGCGTCATGTCCGGTACCGGGTGGACATGGGGCACCACTTCTTCCAGCAGTACCTTGCGCAGCAGGGCAGGGATCAGCGGGTGTTTCATACAGCCGGAGATGGTTTCGACCGACAGGAGCTCACCCGGATTGGCAATCACCTGATGCCCGCCATTGAGGATGCGGATTTTCATGGTCTCGTAGGCATGTACATCAGTGGTGATGGTTACCCCGACTTTTTCCCAGGCAGGCCGCCCGGCACAGAACGCATCCTCAATCACCCACTGGCGGAAGTTTTCATGCGTGACCGGCACGGCATCTTCAATCCCCAGCGCCTGCACCAGCGCCAGCTCACTGGGGCCGGTAGCCGGTACAATGCAGTCGACCATGGCATTGGGAAAGCTGCAGTGTGTATTGATCCAGTCTGCCAGGGCCGGATCAGACAGCCGGGCCAGTGAGACCACGGTCTGGCGCAGGATATTGCCATTGCCCTGCAGGTTGTCACAGCTCTGACAGGTAAACGGCCCGCTTCCGGCATCGCGGCGCTTCTTGAGTGCGGCAACCATGGCTCCGAATGCGGTGCGGGGCGTGTCCGGATGCGCTGCATCAAAGCGAATATCTTCATGTGCAGCATCAAAGCCCTTGGTGGCCGGATCAAGATAATACCCGCCCTCGGTCACGGTCAGCGCCACGATACGAATGGCCGGGTCGGCCATCTGTGCAATCAGGGGTGCATTGCCTGCTTCGACCGCTACGTAGCCGATCATGGAGCCGATCACTTCTGCCGAGTGCCCGGAAGGGTCCAGCTCGATCAGGGTGGTCAGGTAATCCTGAGCGGCAAACTTCCGGCGCATGGTCTCGTCATAAGGACGCACACCGGCACCGATAATGGCCCAGTCCTGTGCCAGCCCCTCATCCATCAGGCGGTGCAGGTACCAGGCCTGATGGGCACGATGGAAATTGCCCAGTCCGATGTGCACGATGCCGGGGCGCAGTTTTGCACGGTCATAACGCGGTACCCGCACCGTGTCGGGTAGTTGTTTCAGGTTCGCATCAGCAAGTTTCATGTCAACTCATCCATTGGCCGCCATCAACGTTATACGTCTGGGCCACAATATATTCAGCTTCATCCGAAGCCAGAAACACGGCCATGCCGGTCAGGTCTTCCGCCACGCCCATGCGTCCGAAGGGAACGCTGGCACCCACCTCGCGTTTTTTCTGGCCCGGTGCCTTGTTTTCGTGTTTGGCGAAAAAGGCATCGACACCATCCCAATGCTCACCATCGACCACGCCCGGTGCAATGGCATTGACATTGATGCCGTGCCGGATCAGATCAAGCCCGGCAGACTGGGTCAGGGAAATGATGGCCGCCTTGGTGGCACAGTATACCGCAACCAGCGCTTCACCCCGGCGCCCGGCCTGGGAAGCCATATTGATGATTTTGCCGCCCTGGCCGCGCTCGATCATGTGTCTGGCCACCGCCTGCAGAGTGAACAGTGAACCGGCGACATTCACGTCGAAGGCTTTCTGGTAGTCTGCACGGTTGATTTCAACAATCGGGTTTGCCGAAAAAATGGCTGCATTATTGATAAGAATATCGATTTTTCCCAGTTGGGCCAGCGTTTCTGCAACAGCCCGGTTTATGCTGCCCTGTCGGCTGACATCCATTTCGATGGCCACGGCAGCCGGACCGATGGCCACTGCCGCCTCACGTGCGCGTGTAATGTCGATATCGGCGATGGCAACCCGTGCGCCTTCTTCGACATATCTCTGTGCAAAGGCCAGACCGATGCCGCGAGCGGCACCAGTGATCAATGCACATTTCCCTTCCAGCCGCTGCATCGGTTTCATTCGATTCTCAGCCCCTTGTCGTTGAATTTGTGAATATGGGCCGGATCAGGGGTCAGGAAAATCGAGTCGCCGTAACCCAGTGCCATTTCGCCACTGACACGGACTGTCAGCGGCTCTTCACCCAGCCCTTCGCACTGGACGCGCAGGAAAGTGTCTGAGCCCAGGTGCTCGGAAACGCCGATGGTACCGCGCCACTCGCCGCTATCCCGTGAAACGGTGATGTGTTCGGGGCGGATACCGATGGCAGCTGCATTGTGCTTTGCGGCAGCGCTGCCCTCAATGAGGTTCATCTTCGGGGAGCCGATGAAGCCGGCCACGAAACGGTTGCGCGGGCTGCGGTACAGTTCCAGCGGGCTGCCGACCTGCTCGATATTGCCGGCCCGCAGGACCACGATCTTGTTTGCCATGGTCATGGCCTCGACCTGATCATGGGTGACATAGATCATGGTGGTCTTAAGGCGCTTGTGCAGCTCCGAAATTTCCAGACGCATGCCGACCCGCAGGGCTGCATCCAGGTTGGACAGTGGCTCATCGAACAGGAAAGCTGAAGGCTCGCGCACAATGGCGCGCCCGATGGCAACGCGCTGGCGCTGGCCACCGGACAACTGACCCGGACGACGGTCGAGGTAATCAGTCAGGTTCAGCACCCGCGCCGCATCAGTCACACGCCGATCCTGCTCCGTCTTGTCGATACCGGCCATGCGCAAATGTTTCCCATGGTATCTCTCCCTTATTTAACGGCACCGAAGGTGAGGCCGCGGACAAGTTGCTTTTGACTGAACCAGCCCATGATGAGGATGGGCGCGATGGCCATGATGCTGGCCGCACTGAGTTTGGCGTAGAACAGCCCTTCGGGGCTGGAGTAGCTGGCAATGAACGCCGTGAGGGGGGCGGCCTTGGCAGCCGTCAGGTTGAGGGTCCAGAAAGCCTCGTTCCAGGCCAGGATGATGTTCAGCAGTACCGTCGAGGCCATGCCCGGAATGGCCATGGGTGTCAGGATATACAGTACTTCCTTGCCGAGGGAGGCCCCATCCATGCGTGCCGCTTCCAGAATCTCGCCCGGAATCTCCCGGAAATAGGTATACAGCATCCAGATGATAATGGGCAGGTTGATCAGCATCAGCACCAGTACCAGCCCGATGCGGGTATCCAGCAGGCCGGTGTCCCGGAAGATCAGGTAGATCGGAATCAGTACCCCTACCGGTGGCAGCATCTTGGTGGACAGCATCCACATCAGGACATCCTTGGTACGCCTGGCCGGTACGAAGGCCATGGCCCAGGCGGCAGGAACGGCGATGATCAGTCCCAGCAGGGTTGAGCCCAGGGCGATGATGACCGAGTTGGTAAAGTGTTTGAGGTAGTCCGAGCGCTCCTGAACTGCGCTGTAGCTTTCCGTGGTCCATATTGCGCTCAGAACATCCAGTGGCCCCTTGATGGCATCGATTTCCGTCTTGAATGACAGAATGGCAATCCACAGGATGGGGAAAAAGATCAGGAATCCCAGCGACCATGCAGCTACGGTATTGATCGCCTTGCGTTTGGTTGATATTGCACGTGCCATGATTATGCGTCCAGGTTTTTGCCGATCATCCGCATCAGGAATATGGCGACAATATTGGCAAGAATGATGGCGATGACACCACCGGCGGATCCGGCTCCCACGTCATACTGCAGCAGGGACTGGACATAGATCAGGTAAGTCAGGTTGGTAGTGGCCGTACCGGGGCCGCCGTTGGTGGTCACGAGAATCTCGGCAAAGACCGAGAGCAGGAAGATGGTCTGGATCAGAACGACCACGGTAATGGCGCGTGACAGATGCGGCAGCATGATGAACCAGAAACGGTTGAGCCAGCTGGCACCATCCATTTCGGCAGCTTCCAGCTGTTCCTGGTCCAGGGATTGCAGCGCAGTCAGCAGGATCAGGGTGGCAAAGGGCAGCCATTGCCAGCTTACGATCCAGATAATCGAGGCCCAGGGTATCTGGGACAGAAAGTCATAGGGCTGCAGACCCAGCGCCAGGGCGATGTGGGCAAACACGCCGTTCACCGGGTTCATGAACATGTTTTTCCAGACCAGTGCCGATACGGTCGGCATGACGAAAAACGGGGCGATGACCATGATGCGCACAATGCCCTGGCCCCACATGGGCTGGTCCAGCAGCAGTGCGAACAGGATGCCGCCGACCACAGTGATGAGCAGGACACCACCGAGCAGGGTCAGGGTATTGATGATGGCATCCTTGAAACTGGGGTCAGTGATAAAGAAGTAGTAATTAGTCCAGCCGGTAAAGGTCTCCTCACCCGGCATCAGCAGGTTGTAGCGCAGAAAGGAGAAATAGACTGTCAGGCACAGTGGAATGATCATCCACGCCAGCAGCAACAGTACCGCCGGCGATAGCATCAGGCGAGCCGAAGCCCGGGAGTGAAGGGTAGCCATGATTACCTCACCTTGGGGTTTTGGGTGTAATAAAGGCAGGAAACCGGGCCGGCCAGTCAGACTGTAGCCCGGCACGGTCGGGCTTACTTGAGGTAGCCTGCCTTGGTCATTTCACGGACAGCGAATTGCTGGGCATTTTCCAGTGCCTGGTCAACACTTTGCTGGCCTGCCAGTGCGGCGGAAATCTGCTGGCCGACATAGTTGCCGATGCCCTGAAACTCCGGAATGGCAACGAACTGGACGCCGGTATAGGGAACCTGTTCCAGCGTGGGATCGGCCGGGTTGGTTGCCAGAATGGCGTTTTTGACGGTATCGGCAAACGGTGCTGCTTCCTGGTATTTCGGATTGGCATACGTGGAGGCGCGGGTACCGGGAGGCGCGGCAACCCAGCCTTCGGACTCACCGACCTGTTCAATGTACGCTTTGGATGTAGCCCACTTGAGGAAGTCTTTGGCGGCATCGACCTTGGCAGAGCTGGATGGAATGGCCAGCGCCCAGGCCCAGAACCAGCCCGTGCCCTTGTCGGTCACTTCCTTGGGGGCCTGGAAGAAGCCGGTTTTGTCGGCCACCCTGGAGTCCTTGGGGTTGTAGATGTAGCCGGCAGCTGAGGTGGCATCAATCCAGGTGGCACACTTGCCGTCGGCGAACAGGGCACGGTTTTCATTGTGGCCATTGGCCGGTGCACCCGGCGGGCCGTACTTGCTCAGCAGGTCGACATAGTAGGTGATGGCCTTTTTCCAAGGCTCACTGGTGAGCTGTGGCTGCCAGTCCATATCAAACCAGCGTCCGCCGAAGGCATTGACCATGGGACCGATAAAGGCCATGTTTTCGCCCCAGCCGGCCTTGCCACGCTGGCAGGTGCCATAAATACCGTTATCGGGGTCATGGACTCTGGCCACCATCTGGGCAAACTGGTCATAGGTGATCTGGTCCTTGCCGACTTCAACTCCGGCTTTCTCGAACAGGTCCTTGCGGTAGAAGGTGAACGAGCTTTCTGCATAGAAGGGGACAGCATACAGTGAGCCTTTGACCGACAGGCCGTTGCGGACCGGCTCGAAAATATCGGCATAGTCATAGGCTTCACCCAGATCATCCAGGGTATTCAGCCAGCCCTTTTCGCCCCAGATCGGGGTTTCATAGGCACCGATGGTCACGATGTCGAAGGAGCCCCCCTTGGTGGCAATATCGGTGGTGACACGCTGGCGCAGCACATTTTCCTCCAGCACCACCCAGTTCAGTTTGTTGCCGGTTTTCTTCTCCCATTCGGGGGACAGTTTCTGCATGATGATCATGTCGGCATTGTTGACCGTGGCGATGGTTAGTTCCTCTGCCGAGGCAGCAGAACCCAGCGCAGTCAGAGTTGCTGCGGTAATGGTGATACCCAGTAAAGTGCGTTTGATCGACATTTCAGTCTCTCCTCCTTTATTTACGCATGTAAAAATACAACTGAAGCCCCAGTTGCCAGGGTAAGCCTGTGATAAGGGTTATCAGTCTGACCTCCTCCCGGTCAGGCTGATTCCTGAATTTTCAACGATGCTTCAAATAATTGCCTGGAAGGCTGGCCGGAACTTTCCCCACGTACACGTTCGATAACGATACGGATGGCTGCCTCGGCCAGTGCAGTCACATCCTGAGTTACGGTCGTCAGGGATGGCGTCATGTAGTCACTCAGGGGATAGCCCCCGTGCCCGGCAACCCGGATGCCTTCCGTACCGGTGCTGGGCTTGATGGTCAGGTGGTGTCGGGTTGCTGCACGCAGGACGCCGATGGCCAGCAGGTCGTTCACACATAACAGCGTGTCGGCGGTATAGCGTCCGCGGCTGAAATAATCGTCCATCAGCCGGTAGGCGTGGGACTCGAAAGACCAGCGCTCGGACCAGCGTTCGGGTATCGCGTCATGCGTCAGTACCTGTGGCTGCAGGCCGTGCCACTGCATGCGCTCGATATAGGCCGCTTCACGCTCCTGGCTGTTGGAGTTGAGTCTGGGCATGGAGAAAAAGATCGGTGGCGTGCCGGTGCGGCAGAGGTAATCAACGATGATATTGATGCTCTGCCGGTTGTCGGTGCCCACAAAGTCCACATTCGGCAGGTGCTCCGGCAGATTGGAGTCAATGAAGACAACCGGCAGTTTGGATGCAGCCAGTTCCAGTGCCCCGACATCGCTGTCCATGCCCAGCGGCGAGATCACGATTGCATCGGCATTCATGGAGATGAAGCGTTCAACCGCACGTGCCTCCAGCCGGGGATCGCCATGGGAGCTTTGGGTCAGGATGGTGAAATCATGCCGCAGGCCGGTTTTTTCAATCGCTTCCAGCAGGCTGGCAAAGAACAGGTCGTGAAGATAGGGAATGATCACGCCCACAATACCGGTGGATTCCCGGTTCATGCGGGTGGCAAAGAAGTTCGGGATATAGTCCACCTGCTCCAGACCGAGACGGATTTTGTCGGCAGTGGACTGGCGCACACTTTTCGGATCATTGAAATAACGGGAAAGCGTAGGCCGCGATACACCGATCGCTACCGACAATTCCTCCATCGTATTAATCCGGACTCGCCCCATTACATTTCACCATTATCCTCCACCAATAACTCCAACTATATCTTGACACGCGTAAAAAATCAAATTATTTTTGAATCAGATCAGAGGAGAGCAACATGATCAAATCACATACCATCCTTGTGATGGGTGAAATTCTGGTGGAGTTTGTCTCGCACGAAAAAAATTGTGCACTTGCAAAAATTACCGGATATTCCGGTCCCTATCCCAGTGGAGCCCCTGCCATTTTTGCCGATCAGGCCGCTCGGGTCGGTGGGCATTCCGTCATGGTGGGCGGCCTTGGTGCAGACGGATTTGGCCGCAGTACCCTTGAGCGATTGCGGGAGGACCGGGTTGATGTCAGCCAGATTGCCATGAACCGGGAGCTTTCAACCGGCGTCGCTTTTGTCTCTTATTTTGAAAATGGCAGCCGGGATTTCATCTATCACATTGCCGGTTCGGCTGCAGAGCGTTTTCAGGCGGCTGACCTGACACGGATTCCCGCCCCCGTTGTGCTGCATGTTTCTGCCGCCTCGCTGGGCAGCCCCGTGATCCGGCCCCGGATACTGGCTGCGATGGCCGCTGTCAGGGCTGCCGGTGGCAGAGTCTCCTGTGACCCCAATGCCCGTCCGGAGCTGATGCGTGATCAGGAGGCCCGTGATGCGCTGACGACAATCATTGCCGGCAGCGATATTCTGCTGCCCTCAACCAGTGATCTGGATTATCTCTATCCGGGGCGTTCGGAAACTCAGGCCATTGAGCAGCTGCTGCAGGGAAATGCCCGCATTATCGCCCTGAAACGGGGCAGTCGGGGAGCCATGGTCATCGGGCCGGATGCGCATTTTGAGTTTGCGGCCCATCCGGTGGAGGAGCTGGATCCGACCGGTGCGGGAGATTGTTTCTGCGGTACTTTTATCGCACTGCTGACCCGGGGTTTCAGCCTGTTTGAGGCCGGGCGACATGCGAATACTGCCGGGGCACTGGCGGTGACACGCCGGGGGCCGATGGAGGGCAATACATCCCTGGAGACCATCCGGGCCTTTCTGGCCAGAGATGACAGGTCAGCGGCTTATCACACGGGCGTTTCTGATGATTGATCTTAAAGCACTGATACGGCAGAACCGCTCTGGCAGCCGGGTCGGAATACCCTGTTTCTGCAGCGCGAATGAGCTGGTGATCCGCGCCATACTGGGCCATGCTGCCCACCATGAGGTACCGGTGGTGATTGAGGCAACCTGTAATCAGGTCAACCAGGCGGGTGGCTATACCGGTATGACGCCTGCCGGGTTTATCGGCTGGGTACGGCAGCTGGCGGATGCTGCCGGGCTGGCGGAAGGTCGCATCATTTTCGGTGGTGATCATCTCGGCCCCAATCCGTGGCGCAGGGAACCGGCTGCCATTGCGATGCAGAAAGCGGAAATACTGGTCAGACAGTACGTCGAGGCCGGTTTTCAGAAAATCCATCTGGATGCGAGCATGTGCTGTGCCGATGATGACAGCCTGTCCTTTGAGGCCATTGCCCGGCGTGCTGCAGCGCTATGTGCCGTGGCGGAACGGGCCGCACCGGACCCGACCCGGCTGGTCTACATCATCGGTACGGAAGTTCCCGTTCCGGGGGGCGAAACCACGGAATCGGATGCACTGGAGGTAACATCGGTGGCACGCTTCCGGAATACACTGGAGACGCATCGTGCGGCCTTTGCCGAACAGGGGCTGGATGCCGCCTGGAGGCGGGTTGTCGGGGTGGTGACACAGCCCGGTGTCGATTTCGGGCATTCTTCCGTGTTCAACTTCAGGCCCGAGGCTTCCCGTACCCTGAGCGATGCCATTCTGGATGAGCCTGAGCTGGTATTTGAGGCACACTCCACGGACTACCAGCCCACAGCGGCGCTGGAAGCGCTGGTGGCGCAGCATTTTTTCTTTCTGAAAGTGGGGCCGGAACTGACCTTCCGCATGCGCGAGGCTGTTTTTGCACTGGCAGCCATTGAGGACAGTCTGGCACCAACAAAGCCGTCGGGGCTGGTGGCGGTGCTGGAGCAGGCCATGACCCGCAATGATGCCCACTGGCGCGATTATTATTCAGGGAACCCGCAGGAAGTCCGGTTGTTGAAAGAGTACAGCTACAGTGACCGCATCCGTTACTACTGGACCGAACCGGCGGTACGGCAGGCACTGGTGCAGCTGCTGGACAACCTGCGTACCCTTGAGGTGCCGCAGACCTGTATTTCCCGCCATTTCGGGGCACTGGAATTCGGCGACATGCCGCAGGTTCCGGACGTGTTGCTGGAAAGGCATATCGGCAAAGCGATTGCCCGGTATTATCAGGCCGCCGGGCTTCCCGGTTGCCGGGGCTGATCAATCTTACCGGAATCTCACGGGTGATCTGAACCCGGCAGGGATGCCAGCCCGGCGGTTGGCAGCGGGAAGTGCAGGCTCACCACCAGCCCCGGTGCATTGTCGCCCAGTGTGATGCGGCCACCGTGCATGTCCACCACCGCCTTGACCAGACTCAGCCCCAGTCCGTTGCCGGGGGAGCTTCTGGCATTGTCCAGCCGCACAAAGCGCTCGAACACATGCTCATGCTTGTCGGCTGGAATGCCGATGCCGGTATCGCTCACCCGTACCAGCAGGCTGCTGTCATCCCGGCGGGCTTCCAGCCGGATCAGGCCCCCACCGGGGGTATACTTGACGGCATTGTCGAGCAGGTTGGTGATGGCCTGGGCCAGCAGTTGCCGGTTGGCGGTCAGCACCAGTCCCGTTTCGGTATGGCAATCCAGCTGCTGGTCCTTGTCTTCCGTGACTGCCGAGTACAGTTCACCCAGATCATTTACCAGTGTAGTCAGGTCCACCCGGGACCAGTCCTTGCGCTGGACCCGTGATTCGGCCTGGGCAATGCTCAGCAGGGCGTTGAAAGTCTTGATCAGCTCATCCACATCCTGGATGGCATCCTCATTGGCCTGTTGGTAATCACCGCTTTGCGGGTTGAGAAAACGCACTGATTCGAGCCGGTTGCGCAGGCGGTTGAGGGGATTGCGCAGGTCATGGGCCAGATTGTCGGTCACACCGCGCATGGCGATCATCAGCTGCTCAATGCGCTGCAGCATGTTGTTGACCACAATGCTGAGGCGGTCGAATTCATCATTGCGCCAGGTGACATGCATGCGCTGGCTCAGATCACCGCTGATAATGGTGTCGGCAGTACGGCTGATGCTGTCGATGCGGCGCAGCACGTTGTAGCCCATCAGGCCGCCCCCGAACAGCGCCAGCGCAATAATGACCGCCATCGCCATCAGGGTGCTGCGGTACATTTTATCCAGCAGCGCTTTCTGTTCACTCATGTCGGTGGCGACCAGCAGCTGGTAGCCGCTGTCCGGCAACAGGTACAGCAGCATGCGCGCCGGTTCATCATCGCGTGCCGTGGGTGAGTAGTTGAGGATATCCTTCATCGGATGGGTGGCGAACAGCGCATGCCCGTTGGTGGTTGTGTACTCGGGGCGGAACAGTTTCAGCAGGTCGGCAAAGTTGCGGTGATTGAGTACATGAACGGAAAACTCGTCCCCGTTCCGGCTCAGGCTGTCAATGCGCTGCAGCAGGAACTCCGGCCCCTGGGCGCGGATGCGGCTTAAAAAGACATCGGCTTCCAGCTGCAGGCGGGTGTCGACCTGACGGGTGATGTGGCTTTCAGCGACCCAGTAAATGGAGACCATGGCCATGGCCGCAATCAGGCTGAACAACAGGGCATAGACCAGTGACAGCCGGAAAACGGTGGTATTAAGCAGGTGACGTATCATGCAGCATGTAGCCGGCTCCACGGACCGTGTGCAGCAGGGGCGGGTGGAAGTCCCGGTCGATTTTGCTGCGCAGGCGGCTGATGTGTACGTCAATCACATTGGTCTGGGGATCAAAATGATAATCCCATACCTTTTCCAGCAGCATGGTGCGGGTCACGACCTGCCCGGCATTATGCATCAGGTATTCCAGCAGCTTGAACTCGCGTGGCTGCAGCAGGATAGGCTGGTCGGCCCGCCGGACCTGGCGTTTCATCAGGTCCATTTCCAGGTCGGCAATTCGCAGCAGCGTCTGTTCCTGAGCCGGCTGCACCCGGCGTGTCAGGGCCTGCAACCGGGCCAGCAGTTCACTGAAGGCGTAAGGCTTGACCAGATAGTCATCCCCGCCGGCGCGCAGGCCCTCGACCCGGTTATCCACTTCCCCCAGCGCACTGAGAATCAACACCGGCACGCTCTGCCGGCGTCGACGCAGGGTCTGGATCAGGGCAAGGCCATCCAGGCCCGGCAGCATGCGATCCACAATCAGGGCATCGTACTGCCCCTCCAGCGCGAGGTTCAGCCCTTCCAGGCCATCGGCTGTGTGCTCAACCATGTAGCCACTTTCCTGCAGCCCCTTGCGGATAAAGCTGGCAGTCTGGCTGTCATCTTCGACAAGTAGGATATTCATGCCCAAATCATAAGGCATGATTCTGACACTGCAAGATTAAGCTTTCGTAATTTTTTCGCAAACTTGCGGTAACCCTGTTTCAGGCATGCTGATCAACATCAGGCATGAACAGTGCCACATGAATAACCTCAAGGAGTCGGTTCAGATGAGCAAAGGATTAAACGGGTCAAACAGAAGTTTTCGGGCTTTGGGTTTCAGGCAGCGTGCCTCCACCCTGCTGGTTGGTGCGGCACTGATCGGTACGCTGGCGCTGCCTGCCATCGTGCCGGTGGTCCATGCGGAACAGTTCCCGCAGCTGACCCAGCTGATCCGGGACAACCGGGATGCCGTGGTGCATATTTCCGTGGTGGGCGAGCGCGGCAGTGACCGCCAGCAGATGTTCTCCATGCCCGATGGCAGCCAGCTGCCGGAGCAGTTGCGCAAGTTTTTCGAGAACCTGCCCAATATGCCGCGTGATGGCCGTTCACCGCGTACCGAGGCCATGGGTTCCGGGTTCATTATTTCGGCAGATGGCTATATCGTCACCAATACCCATGTGGTGGACGGGGCCAGTGAAGTGACCGTGAAACTCAATGACCGGCGCGAACTGCCAGCCAGGGTGGTGGGACAGGACAAGTACAGTGATATTGCGCTGCTGAAGGTGGATGCCACCGGGCTGCCGGCCGTGAGTCTCGGTGATTCCGACAGTCTGGAGGTCGGGCAGTGGGTGGTTGCCATAGGTGCGCCGTTCGGGCTGGACCATACTGCAACTCAGGGGATTGTGAGTGCGTTGTCACGCAGTCTGCCGGACGGGACTTATGTGCCTTTCATTCAGACCGATGCGGCAGTGAATCCGGGGAATTCCGGCGGGCCGCTGTTTGACCTTGAAGGGCACGTGATCGGGGTGAATTCCCAGATTTACAGCCGCAGTGGCGGTTACATGGGGATTTCATTTGCCATTCCCGTGAATCTGGTCAAGAACATTACCGAGCAGCTCAAGAATGGCGGTGTGGTCAACCGGGGCTGGCTGGGGGTCGAGATTCAGAGCCTGGACCAGCAGCTGGCGGATTCCTTTGACCTGGACCGACCCAGGGGCGCATTGGTGGCCAGCGTGCAGCCTGCCAGTCCGGCGGCCAAAGCCGGTGTGCAGGCGGGTGACGTGATTCTGGGCTTTAACAATCTGGAGGTGGAGTCTGCCAGCCATCTGCCCCTGCTGGTGGGGAATACGCCGGTGGGACAGCAGGTGCCGCTCCGGGTGTTGCGTGACGGCAGGGAAAAGGTACTGGATGTCACCATCGACAAGCTGGCGGACAGGGATGAAAGCCCGGCCCGGCTGGCGGATAACACCGATGGTTCGCCCAGCCTGGGGGTGGCGGTATCGGCGCTGAGTACCGAAGAGCGCCAGCAGGCCAAAGTGGATGAAGGCGGCATCATCATCCGTGAAGTGTTTCCGGGCAGTGCGGCGGACCGGGCCGGATTGCAGCAGGGCGATGTCATCCTGCTGGTGGACAACCAGCCGGTCAGTACGCCGGCAGAGTTGAAGGACAGGGTCAGTAAGGCGGCTGAAAACCGGCCACTGGCACTGCTGATTCAGCGCGATGATGCCAAGCGCTTTGTTGCGGTACAGCCTTCCCGTTCCTGAGGTTGGCGTTCCGGTTTGTTTTTCGTTGACTTTACTCCTTGGGGCTCCCACCCGGGCAGGTCGTTCCGGTGACACCGGAGGCTGTGTCCGGGTGGTTTTTGTCTGCACTCACACAGTACATGGAAAGTACGCTAACATAAGAGGGGATAATTCAAGTGCGAGGCGATTATCATGCGTATTTTTAACGATTTCCCCCGAGTCACCGGGGGTGTTCCGCTTGTGTTTATGGCGGCTTTTCTGGCCGTTCTGCCGGTCAGCAGCATGGCTGATGAAGTCACCGATTCCATCAAGGAGGCAACGGATGCCTATGAGCAGGGGGATCATACCGGTGCCATTGAAAACCTCAACTATGCCGTACAGCTGATCCAGCAGCAGAAGGGCAAGGCACTGGAGTCCCTGCTGCCCGCTGCACCGGATGGCTGGACTGCCGGGGATGCCGAGTCCACGGCGGTGGGGGCGGCGATGTTCGGCGGTGGAGTGACTGCCGAGCGGCGCTACACCAAAGGCGACAGCAGCATCAGCGTGCAGATCGTGACGGATTCACCCATGTTGCAGGGTATGATGGCACTGTTCACCAATCCGATGTTTGCCAGCAGCAGTGGCGGCAAGATGGAAAAGGTTGCCGGGCAGAAAGTGATTTCCAGCTATGACAGCACCAAGCAGGGCGGGGATTACAAGATTGCCGTGGCCAACCGTTTTCTGGTCACGGTGACCGGCGACAAGGTCAGCAAGGATGAGATGGATGCCTTCGTCGAGGGCATTGACTTTGATGCCATGGAGAAGTCCTGAGCGACTCTCGGGCCAGGATGGGGTGGTGATGGCGGGGGCCGGTCACTGACCCCGTTATCCCGCCCGGTCGGTATACCGACCGCGGTACAGCAGCCGCCGCTGTTGCGCTTGGTCGTGATCCACAAAGCCGGTGCGGCAGTGCAGGACATTGTTGCACAACACCCCTTCACCTGCCTGCAGGCAATGT
>Ga0116152_10002606_pt1 | contig 14663 bp, 13 predicted proteins | sample AD_UKC119_MetaG_FD_89894 | JGI IMG/M metagenome (GOLD analysis project Ga0116152, IMG submission 89894) | Active sludge microbial communities of municipal wastewater-treating anaerobic digesters from Hong Kong - AD_UKC119_MetaG | ecosystem: Engineered > Bioreactor > Anaerobic > Digestate... | reverse complement strand
TACATAACGAGAACCGATGGCAACATCTGCGCCAGCAAGATAGGTGTAGTAGATATCCGGGATATATTTCGGATCATGAGAACCGTCACTGTCCATAATAAAGAATGATTTGTATTTTGCCTTTCGTATTCCGGTACGAAAGGCGCCACCAAAATAAGGTTCCTCCTGCGGATAGTAATTGCATTTGAATTGTTTTGCCACTTCTGGCGTATCGTCTAATACTTTTTCCGTGTCAATCAGATTGATTTCGTAATCAGTATTTAGTTTCTTTAGTTCATCAATGATTCTCGGAAGCAGAATCTTCAAGTTATCTCCCTCTTTGTAGCAAAGAAGAGTAACACTGACCCCTGGGAGAAGTGAATTATCCTCCATCTTTTTATTGTCTGCTTGGGAATCGTCTGTGCTCATGCATGTGCCTCCGAAGAGATTGGTTTTTCGTTTGTTTTCTTTGTTTTCGAGATAACATATTTCACAATGGAAATAATACCAATGATTGCCATAACAATATAGAGTATGTATGTTGCAATATTCACCAGTGCGAAGGTAACATTCAAGTGGGTTGTACCATACTGATTTGTTATATCTATGGCTTTTTGTGCTGGGTTCAGGATGATTAAGAAAAGCAACAGGTAGAAGTAGTCTGTTCGTTTATGATCCTTTTGACTCAAGAATGAGATGATAACTGGAAATAAATAGAGGCCACAATACTCTGCACTATTTGTTGGAATCATCACGATGACTAACATCAAATTCAATATCTTTTGCCAGTTTTGCTTCATGAATGGTACAGATAAAATGAGTATGATGGCAATCAATAAATCTATGGTCGGCATAATTTGATTCAATACGTCATTTACGCCGTTTGAGAGAATGGATGTCGTTGTAAAGAAACGAAAGCTGAATCTATGATAGGAAATTGTGCCATAATAGTCACCATTTGCCTTTACATTTTCGATGAGTAGTGAGATATTTGCTAATCCGCCCTTAAAACAGAAAAAAGGGACTATGGTCGCAATGATGCCATAGATAACTAGGCGCATTGCTCGAAACCATTGTTTGTCGTAAAGAAGGAGAATACCAAGAAGCGCGGGATATCCTTTAAGTGCTGCGGCAAGCGCCAATGCGATATAAGAGAGCTCTCGCATAACGGCTGATTTCGAACGATATTCTGCTAGAAAGAACGTACAGAATGCAACAGTCAAAACGATGAGATTTCCTCTTTCTATTGAAAATAACATTATGCCGGATAAGAAAAGGGGAAAAACTATTGCAAAAGGATGCTTCTCTTCGCTGTTCTCAGAAGAGGAGAGAGTCACAAGAGATGAGAAAAAGATGAGTACTGAGAATGTGGTAAAGATAAGTGCATTAATTTGTTCTTGAAAATTATTGATGCCTGAATTGGCGTCAGCAATATGAGTCGCAGCAAAACGACTGAAAGGATACAAAAGAAGATACGATAGTGGAAAATAGGCATGTTCCATGTTATTTGAGTCAATCAAGCCATACCAATATGGATTTCGATCCTTGGCATAACGAACGACATTATGAAAATCAGCCATGAAATTACTGCCGCGAAGAAAGAATACCTCGCCGGCAGATCCTTCAGGGCATACGATAAACTTGTAGATAAAGATAATGAAAAGAAATACCATAGCAGAAATGAACAAATAGCGTATCACGGTGTCATTTTTACGTGTTAAGTGAAATTTCATATTGCCTCCGTGTTAAAGTGTTCATTTTTTGCATATACGAACCAAATCATTATAAACAATTTCAGTGAAATAGGAAATGATATTTTGATAAATATAGTATATAATTAATGGCTGAAACCATTATTTATTGGAGATTTTATGCATCTAAAAAAACTCGAAATTCAGGGCTTTAAATCTTTTCCCGAATATACATTGATTGAATTTGATGAGGGAATGACGGCCATTGTAGGACCTAATGGAAGCGGTAAGAGTAATGTTACCGATGCGATTCGTTGGGTTCTTGGTGAGCAAAGTGTTCGTACATTACGCGGCGGAAAGATGGAAGATGTCATTTTTAACGGTACACAATCGCGACGTGCCATGAATTACGCGGAAGTTTCTATGACTTTAGATAATTCTGATGGTATGTTGTCCATTGATTACTATGAAGTGCAAGTAACGAGAAGACTATATCGTTCGGGTGAAAGTGAATATCAGATAAATCATGTTAATTGTCGATTAAAGGACATCATCAGTCTATTTATGGATACTGGACTTGGAAAGGACGGATATTCCATTGTTGGACAAGGCCGTGTTGATGATATTCTGTCAACACGTTCCGAGGACCGCAGAAAAGTGCTTGAAGAAGCATCTGGTATTGTGAAATACAAGGTAAGAAAAGACGAAGCGGAACGGAAGCTTAATGCGAGTGAACAGAATCTTGTTCGCATTACAGATATACTAAACGAGCTTTCTGAACAGGTTGGCCCGCTTTCTGTACAAGCAGAGAAGGCGAAGCATTATCATCGTGTATATGATGAGTGGAAAAAACTTGATGTTGGTATTCTCTTGCATATGATTGCAAAGAATCAAGAGATTCTTTCTGAATCTAACATGAGCGAGCAATCATTAAAGGATGCAATCAAAGCACAAGAAGATGAACTTTTGCGTTTGCGCAATGAAAACCGCGACTTAACACAGCAATCCAGCGATTTGGAAGAATCCTTAGAAAACACAAGACAAGAACGTTCGGATTTATCGGAGAAAATCCATGAGCTTGGCAGCCAAATGGCTGTACTTTTGGAGAGAAAGACTTCTATTGAGGAGCGTATTGCCTCTTTTGACGAGAATGCAACAAATCAAGAAGAAGTTGAACGCCTTGATGAAGAGATTAAGCAAAATCAGTTGAAGATTGAGCAATGGCAAAAAGAAAAGGAAGAAAAAGAATCACTTCTTGCGAGCAAAAGTGAGACACATCAAGCTCTTTTACAAAAGCTATCTTCCTCGCAACAAAAACAAAGCGAATTACGTCGCCGCATGGATAAGGTGTCTGAGGATCTTTATCAGTCACGTGATGCGATGGCATCGTTGTCGACCAATGTTATGGTTAGTGATGCCCGCGTGAAAGCACTTTCACAGGATCGAGCTATTTTGCTGGATGAGAAGAAGACTATAGCGGATCAAGTAAATGAAGCAGAAGAGACATCGAATCAAATTATGAAGGAGATGTCGGCTATTGCTTCCGAGCTTTCGTCAAAGCAGGAAGAGCTGGCGGGTATTCGACAAGATTACCAAAAGCATGTTGGACTACTGGAAGAGAAGGAAAGAGAATTATCGAATGCAAAGTATCGGATTAAGGTTCTTTCGGAGTTAGAGAAGGGCCGTGATGGTTACCAGGAGAGCGTACGTCGCTTGATGGGTGAGGCAGACCATAATACATATCTCTCTTCAAAGATTATTGGTGTTCTCGGTGAATTGATTAAGGTAAGCAAGGAGTATGAAACAGCAATCGAGATTGCTCTCGGTGCATCCTTGCATCATGTGGTTACTAAAGATGACCGCGATGCATCTGCATTAATCGCACATTTGAAGGAGAATAGACTCGGTCGTGTGACATTCCTTCCGGTGGAAACAATTAAGCCTCGTGATTTGGAAATGGGATATCAATCAACTGCAAAAGGATCCGTCGGTTATGTCGGTATTGCATCGGATTTGATTGACGTTGATGCTAACCTCAAGGACATTGTATCGAATCTGTTGGGCCGTATTGTCGTTACTGATAATTTGGACCATGCGCTTGCTTTAGCAAAGAAAACGAGCTTTTCTTTCCGCATTGTCACTTTGGATGGTGATTGTGTGCATCCGGGCGGATCTATGACGGGTGGTAGTTTACACAACAAAAATGGAACGAGTCTTTTAGGCCGTGCTCGTGAGCTTCAAGATACGAAAGAGCGAATCGGTGCATTGGAGAGAGAGATTTCAAAGCTTGGTGCGAAGGGACAGGATTTTGAAGTATCCATCAAAGAATGTGGTAGAGAACAATTAGCATTTGAAGATCGAATGAATACTTTTTCCATGGAACGTATGCGTGCTGATGCGACATTGTCGAAATTGATTGAATCACGAGAAAAGCTTATTTCAAAGCTGTCTGGTGTTGAAAAAGAACTTGAGATGATTTCTGCATCGAAATTATCCATTGCTCAGGATTACGAGGAAGCACAGATTGCTGTACGTGAACGGGAAGCTGAATTGATTTCTCTTCGTGATTCAATTTCGACATCAGATGATGTCAATAAAGAGAGCCAAGACATGATAGATGCGATTCGTGCGGAGATAGGTGACATTCGTGTTTCTGTTGAGTCTATTTCTGGATCGGTCGCAGCTATGAAAGAAATGATCCGCATGCTTGGCGTTGAGAAACAGAAGAATACTGATGGAATAAAGCGCATGCAAGAAGAACGAGAAAATGCGAAGCGCGATGTTGAATTGATTGCGAAGCAGTATGATGAAATGGCGCTTTTCCGTGATCATCTAAAGACCGAAGACGATAAACTGGGTGCTAAAGTAAAATCGATTATGAATGAGAAGGACGAGCTTGAAGAGAACTTATCTGGCTTCATAGAAAAAATGACATCTGGTACGCAAAGATTAACCTCGTTGCAAACCGAACAATCGAGATTAGAAGCGAAATTGGAAAAATACGTGACTGACGTAGATGAATGGAAAAATCGTCTATGGGAAGATCATGAGTTGACAATGGACCTGGCCTCTGAATATAGGATGGAAATCGATAATATTACGCCACTTCAAAAGAAGCTTTCTGAACTAAAAACGGAGCTGAAGAATATTGGCCCTGTCAATATCGATGCAATTGATGAATATGAGAAAGCAAATGAACGCTTTACATTTATGACGAAACAAAAAGAAGATGTTGAAGTGGCAATGGCTAATTTGAACGGCGTTATTGAAGAGCTTGTTAATGAAATGAAGACACAATTCTTGTCGCATTTCAAACAGATAAACGACAATTTCAAGGTTGTTTTCTCTGATCTGTTCAACGGCGGTACGGCGGAGATACTGCTGGAGAATGAGGACGATGTTCTTTCCTGCGGGATTGAGATTAAGGCACAGCCTCCGGGAAAGAAGCTACAGAGTCTTACATTGCTTTCTGGTGGTGAACGTTGTCTTACGGCGATTGCATTATTGTTTGCTATTTTGCAACTTCGTCCATCTCCGTTTTGTGTTTTGGATGAAGTTGAGGCGGCGCTTGATGACGCAAACGTTAATCGTTTCACGGATTTTGTTCGACGTTATACTGCAAAGTCACAGTTTATTTTAGTTACACATCGTAAAGGAACAATGGAAGCATGTGATCGTATGTATGGTGTGACGATGCAGGAGCGAGGTATTTCAAAGATTCTCTCTATGCGTTTAAGTGAAAGCTAACCCACGTATTACCGAAAAAGGAAGGTGACCGAAATGGGAGTATTCGATATTTTTAAGAAGGGTCTTGAAAAAACCAGAGGCTTTGTGTCGGAAGGCTTGACGCGTATATCGGCCTCCATTGGACATTTTGATGATGATATGCTTGATGATATGGAAGCATTATTAGTCGAGGCGGATTGCGGTGTAGGCGCAAGTTTATCCATTATGGACGATGTTCGCGAATCTATTAAGAAGACTGGCGATGACAGCAAAGAGGCGGTCATGCATATTATTTCGAAACAGATGCTTGATATTTTGGGCGAAAAAACATCTATTAAACTCGAAGAGAACAATCTAAACATTATTTTGATGGTTGGCGTAAATGGTACCGGCAAGACGACAACGGCAGGAAAGCTTGCACTTCGCTTCAAACAGGATGGGAAGAAGGTCATGTTAGCGGCTGCAGATACTTTTCGTGCCGCGGCTATCCAGCAACTTGAGGTATGGGCTAAACAAACCGATACACATGTGATTTCGCATGAAGAAGGCTCGGATCCTGCAGCAGTTTGTTATGATGCGGTTCATTCTGCAATTGCCAAGCGTGCAGATGTATTGATTATTGATACGGCAGGCAGATTACATAATAAGCAAAATCTCATGGATGAATTATCGAAAATATGCCGCGTCATTTCTCGCGAGGCGCCATCAGCAAATTGCCAGGCCTTACTTATTATTGATGCAACTACAGGGCAAAATGCAGTTATCCAAGCCGAGGTGTTCTCGAAGGCTGTGAAGCTATCGGGTATCGGTATCACAAAATTAGACGGAAGTGCCAAAGGTGGTGTAGCAATAGCTGTATCATATTCGACAAAGACACCGATTATGCTTGCGGGATTAGGCGAAAGCGCAGAAGATCTCGTTGATTTTGATCCGGAAGTCTTTGTGAAGTCTCTATTACCGAACGAATGAGTATTATCTTTAGAATAATTTCACGAAAAAAGATGCATGAAATGAATGCATCTTTTTTCGTGAAAGTGGAGACGTAATGAAAACGGGTTAAAGAAAAAGTGTGACTCACCGGATGAGGCGGAAAGGCGATACCCCCTCATTCCGGTATAGTCACTATAAACGGGCAACGATCCTTTGCTGGTACGATACGTGTTCTGCCGTTACGTTGAATCGTAACTGAACGATAGTGTTTGAATTTGCCTGAAAGAATCTGGGAGGGAACCAGAAACTGGCATTCTTTCTATTTCGTATGTGTTGCCCAAACGGTTTGGTATTTCAAAGTACATAAGAAAAATTATGTGATTAAACTGCATTAGATGAAGGTCGTGCTTTTAAGAAGAATAAAGTGTTCCGAGATTCTTTCTGAATGGTTTGGATTGTTTTCTTCGTTTGTTCCTGATCCGCGTGAATTACTTCGACTTTGGCATCAAATGCTGTTGCATCACCGTTTTCATAGGCGATTTCATCAAATGCTTTGCGTATCGACATAATCAATTGCGGTAATGTGATGTAGTGGTTTTTCCTTGTATCAAATTCGTATTCATTAAGAACAACGATATGAGCTAGTTTTTCCTGTGTTATACGGTTCCATTGTCTAATTACATCATCGACACTTGCTCCGAGGCGATCAATGCTGTTGACAAAAAGAACGTCACCCGGATTCATTTTCATGACCAATTCTTCTAAACCCGCTCTGGATTTACTGTTTGGGTTCCAAATTTGTTCAACGGTAATACTTTCACAGGGCAAAACGTTAAAGATGGCCGTTATGGCGTCGTCATCGCGTTTGTTTGAAAAAGAATGATTACAATATCCGTATTTTGCCATGTCAACACCTCCTAACGATAATCTTTCAAGGGTTTGGATGTCCTTTAAATCGGGTATCCTTCTCTTGTTAGATTCATAATAACTTGATAAAAATGCCCGTTCAACGCGGAAAATTACTTATTTAGGTAATTACGATTACCTTTTTCGTTGTGCATATGATTTTCGTGTGCTAAAATCCATTTGAGGAGAGTTACTATGACATTTGATGAGAAACTAAACTTTTTATTTGATATTAGTCATGCTGAGGGAAAAGAGTTGGCAAACGCCATGAATATCACGCCGCCTCAAATTAGTAAGATGCGTAAGGGATATCGTGGTTTCCCAAAGGATGAAACTGCTGGGCGTAATATGGCGCGTTTTTTTGCACGTCATTGCGGTAGCGCATTACAAAGAGAAGCACTATCTCAAAAGATGCATGTTGTTCGCGTAGAGAGCATTCGAAAAGAAAGTGAAATGACGGATTTGCTCTATGAGTGGCTTTCTGATACTACCAATAACGATGATTATGTAGCGAGTCGTGCTGATATCATTTTGCAAAAGTTCGAAAAAGCGGAAATCGAGTCAGATGATAGTATTGAACAAGAAGAACCGATGAGTGTATCATTAACGTCCTCGGGAAATACGTTGTTTACTTTTTATGGTAATGAAGGGAAGCGTCAAGCTGCGAAACGATTCATGAATTACATTGCAGCACAACAAAAACCTTACATAATCAATACTATGACAGATGAAGATATGGATTGGGTCATTGAAGACGAATCATTTGAAGCGGAGATGCGAGCATTCAATAAGAAACTTTGTGATAACGGATGCATTTTCTCTCGAATAACTGCTGAATATACAAGCATCGAGCAAGCATTTAATTCGTTCAATAATTGGTTCCCTTTGTATTTTCAAGGGAAAGCAACATCATATTATTATCGACGAATGCGAGATAACGTATATCATATTACTCTTTTCGTCGTGAAGAATGTTGCTTCGATGTTTACGTTTTCTGTTGGAAAGATTCCGTCGAAAAACCAAGTGACTCTTTTTACGGCCGATCCGAAAACAGCAGAGTCCTTATATTTCGAATTTGAAAAATATCGTTCTATGTGCGAGCCGACTATGCGCTCTTTTACCATAAAACGATTCTCACAGGAGCTTAGTGATACACTTGAAAGCTTTGACCACGTTCCGGTGTCAACAATTGAAGTGTCTTCGGGGCTCTCGTTGATTACCCTGCCTTGGGATGTGGTTTCCAGCTTGGATATCGATGCTTATTCACCGAACACTAAAAAAGATTTTCTGATAGCCTTTGCAAAAAGGAACAAGAACTTCAAGCAGTCGCTGTACAATGATTCCTTTGTGGATATCATTTCATTAGCTACTGTTGACGAGATTATGAATGGAAGCGTTCAAATTCCATCTATCACGATATCATCATCTAAGCCAATGTACTATAAACCGAGTACCTATCTTTTACATTTACGTAGGTGCTGTATTTCCTTGAGCATAATGAGAATTATCACGTGGTTTTACGAAATAATGAACTCGATTTTCATCCAACAATCTATTTGAAATCTGGTTATCGTGCGATAATCGCTCGAACCGAAGAACCTTTTACGGCATTTATTGTATCTGAACGTTTTCTCGTGGATGCTGTGGAAGAGTTCCTACGTCGAAGATTTATGGACAGTCATGATATTGATTATAAAGAAATTGCTATCAAAAAAATCAAGCAATTGATATTGGATATTGAAGCAAAGATGATTGACTTCATGATTCCGAAAAGGAAGAGCAATTCGAAGAATTAGTCCACCTGAAGAAGAGATAATTATATGTCGTTTGTTTTCGAAAAATGGGAAAAGTTTCGTATTTTTAAACCGACAAGTAAAAATGCTTGACAGCGCAAGAGTGGTTGTGCTATTCTTCATTCGGTCAAGGGAGGCAGAAGCGCTATGGATGCTGTTCGAGGATGTTTATTGCTCGATTTTTATGGTCAGCTTTTGACGGAACGGACGCGTTTGGTATTGGAATACCATTATGCAGAAGATATGTCTTTGGCCGAGATTGCTTCAGAAGCGAATGTCAGCCGTCAATGTGTGCATGATACCATTCGCAGAGGGACAGCTTCACTCGTCGAGTATGAAGAGAAGTTGAAGCTCGTTGAGTGTTTTGTACACCAAAAGGATACTATTAACGAAGCAATAGATCATTTAAATCGGGACGATGTTGATACAGCGAAGAGTATTTTGACACAGCTCGTTTCCGAACTATAAGAGATATAAATGAAGGACAAGGGTAGACACAATCATGTTTGAAAGCTTATCTTCTAAGCTACAAGGAATTACCGCGAAGATGCGCAAAAGCGCACGCGTCACGGATCAGGATATCAAAGACATGATGAAAGAGATTCGCATGGCGCTTTTAGAAGCTGATGTGAATTATTCTGTTGTGAAAACCTTTGTTGCTGATATGACAGAGAAGTGCAAAGGCGCCGATGTGATGAAGAGTCTCACGCCTGGGCAGCAAATCGTTAAAATTGTGCATGAATCATTGGTGGAGCTTTTGGGCTCGACTTCAAATAAGATTGCAGTTTCTCCATCGGGATTTACGGTTATCATGCTTTATGGTTTGCAGGGTGCAGGTAAAACGACTACTGCTGCCAAGTTGGCTCGTATATTGAAATCATCAGGAAAAAAACCGATGCTAATGTCGGTTGACGTACATCGTCCAGCTGCTGCGAAGCAATTGGAGATTCTAAGTGAGAAAATCAGTGTCCCGTGCTTTATTCGACCAGATGAAAAAGATGCAATAAAGATTGCCAAGGAAGGCATCGAACGTGCACGGTACTTACTTTGTGACACCTTGATTGTTGATACTGCTGGTCGTATGACGGTCGATGAGGAATTGATGACAGAGCTTTGCGAGCTGGATGTTGCGGTGAAGCCGACAGAACGATTACTTGTTGTCGATGCGATGATTGGTCAAGAGGCAGTTTCGGTTGCACAGACTTTTGAAGAGCGAATCGGTCTTGATGGCTTTATTATGACTAAACTCGATGGTGATGCTCGTGGCGGTGCCGCACTGTCTATTCGTCAGATGACTGGAAAGCCGATTAAGTATATCTGCGTTGGTGAAAAGGTAGAGGATATCGAAGAATACCATCCGGATCGTATGGCAAATCGTATTCTCGGCATGGGCGATGTTGTATCGCTGATTGAGAAGGCGCAAGCCAATATAAATGAAGAAGAAGCTCAAAAGACGATGGAACGTCTCATGAGTAATTCCTTTGACTTGAACGATATGCTAAGCCAATTCGAGCAAATTCGTAAAATGGGCTCGATGAAGGATGTTCTCGGAATGGTTCCTGGTATCAGTGGTAAGGTCAAAGAAGAAGATATCGACGAATCGATATTGGATACGAACATGGCAATAATCCGTTCGATGACGAAAAAGGAACGTCGTCTACCGAATATTTTGAATGCAAATAGAAGAAAACGTATCGCCGCTGGTTCCGGAACGACGGTACAACAAGTGAATCAATTGATTCGTCAATATGAGCAAACCGCCGATATGATGAAGCGCTTTTCAAAAATGAGTAAGGGAAAGGGTAAAGGAAAGATGGGTGGTTTTCCGCCAATGCGAGGCGGAATGGGAGGTTTCCCATTTTAAGTAGTTGTTCACGCGAAATGCGAGAATATAATGATTGGTTATGAATATTAGGAGGAAGAAAAAATGGCAGTAAAAATTCGTTTGAAGAGAATGGGCGCAAAGAAGGCTCCTTTCTATCGTGTAGTCGTTGCTGATGGACGTTACCCACGTGACGGTCGTTTCATCGAGGAGATTGGCACATACAACCCACTTGCTAACCCGGCTGAAATCAAAATTGATAACGAAGCAGCACAGAAGTGGATGAAAAACGGTGCACAGCCGACAGATACAGTTCGTGCTCTTTTGAAGAAGTCCGGTGCAATCGAGAAGTAATTCTCTTTTATACCAGATTGTCACACCTGAAATGATTTCATCATTTTGGTTGTGTTTATCGTATCGACATACCGAGAAAGAAAAGGAGGAAGCAGCACACTTTCCACTATTTTCATGCTGCAACAGTAGATATGGATTTACTTACTTCTATGGCCAAGTCTTTGGTCAACAATCCCGATGAGGTTTCGGTAAAGAAATCAGAGCGCGGAAATACCGTCATTCTCGAATTGACCGTAGCACCAGATGATATGGGCAAGGTCATTGGCAAGGGTGGTCGTCGCGCACAAGCGATTCGTTCAATCATGAAGGCAAAATATCTTCGTGAGGGCAAACGCGTAATCGTTGATATTGCCGGATGAAAAACTATCTGGTTATTGGAAAAATTGCCGGTGTACACGGTGTCCGTGGCGAAGTGAAAATTGCTCCGCTGACGGATGACGTGCGCCGGTTTTCTTCTTTAAAAGAATGTTTCATTATGGATGACAAGGAGAAAGTCCTTTCCACGATGAAGGTGACGCATGCACATGTTGATAGCACACGCGTTCTTCTTCATTTTGAGGGCTTGGATGATCGAGATGAGGCAGCCAAATGGAACGGTCGATTTCTTGCAGTCTCGCGTGAAAATGCTGTCAAGTTGCCAGAAGACCGATATTTCATTACGGATTTGCAAGGACTTAAGGTTATCGACGATGAACACGGTGAGCTTGGCGTGATTTCGGATATCATACCATCCGGTAGCGGTGATATTATTGTTGTAAAACGAAAAGACAGATTGGATTTGTTGATCCCATTTTTGAAAACCATTGTGACACGTATTTCGCTCGACGAAGGTGTTATGTTGGTCACATTACCAGCAGGACTATACGATGTCTACGAATCGTAAGTATTTTTTTGTTATGAATGCATATAATGTCGTGCAATGAGGAATATTAATGAAGTTTACGGTACTTACACTTTTTCCCGAACAAGTCAAAAATTTCCTTTCGCAAAGCATTTTGGGAAGGGCTATGGACGTGGGAATAATTTCTGTGGATGCTGTTGATATTCGCGAGTATTCCGACAATCGATATGGAAAAGTCGATGATACTTTGTTCGGCGGCGGTACAGGTATGTTGATGCAATGTGAGCCGGTAGACAGGGCATTTGCGTCTTTGTATGACGAGAAAACAGAGCCTAAACCACATTGCATTTTTATGAGTCCGAAGGGTAGGGTTTTCACAGAGCGTATTGCGCAGGAATTGACCCAGTATGATCATATTGTGCTGCTTTGCGGGCATTATGAGGGCATTGATCAACGCGTGCTTGATAAAATCGTTGATGAGGATTTATCCATTGGCGATTATGTGTTGACCGGTGGTGAAGTCGCCTCATGTGTTATCATTGATGCTGTTTCAAGGCTGATATCGGGCGTTTTACCGGATGAGAGTGCATTTAGCGAAGAATCGCATATGCAAGGCTATCTGGAAGCACCGCAATATACGAAGCCTTCCACATGGCAAGGTAAGAAAGTGCCTGATGTTCTTCTTTCGGGGCATCATGCGAACATTGTGGAGTGGAAACGCATTCACGGACTCTATGATACATGGAAAAGACGTCCGGATATGCTGGACAGATATCCTATGACAGAGAAAGATTGGGAAGCATTGTTTGCTATTGATGAAGAGAAGAATGCCTCATATGACTGATTTCTCGCGATTTTCGTATTTTTTCGATAAATGCAAAAAATGTCTTGCCAACCAAAATTCGTTGTGTTAATATTTTAGGGCTTAAAGGGATGTTCCGCTGGCATGAATCCGTCATGAACATCTATCGGAGAAGGAGGAATTTACCATGGATTTAGTAAAGGCAATCGAGCAGGATAACCTGCGTAACAGCTATTCTGAAGTCAGCATCGGCGACCTGGTTAAGGTTTCGTTGAAGATTAAGGAAGGAGCTCGCGAGCGTATTCAAGTTTTTGAAGGCTATGTGATTGCACGTAAGGGCGGTGGTCTCTCAGAGACAATAACTGTTCGTCGTATCTCTTACGGAGTTGGCGTCGAGCGTATTTTACCCGTTCATTCCCCTAAAATTGATAAGATTGAGATTATCCGTAAGGGACGTGTTAGAAGAGCGAAGCTCTATTATCTGCGTGATCGTGTCGGTAAGGCAGCGAAGATCACAGAAAAACTCAAGAAGCGCGTATAAGACGATTCTTGAATATGAATTAGCTTTAGAATCACCCTCTGTGCATCAAGCACGGAGGGTTTTTCATTCCCTTGATAAACGATTCGTGTTTTTCTCGACGCTTTCCTTTATAATAGGTACATTCATTTATGAAATGGAGATTGATATGCCAAACGATATTCAATGGTTCCCGGGACATATGCGGAAAGCGCTAAACGATATCTCGGACAAACTTACTTATATTGATGTGATTTATGAAACAATTGACGCACGAATTCCGTTTTCCAGCAGAAATCCGGAGTTGAATCAAGTCGCAACTAATAAACCAAGGATTATTGTAATGAATAAGTCCGATTTGGCAGATGAAACGAAAACCAAGGAGTGGATAGAATACTATCGTTCCCAAGGAATACATGCCGTTGCTTGCGATGCTACACATAAAAAGGGGCTTGATATCTTGAAAAAAACGTCCTATGAGCTTTGCAAAGAGACATTTGAACGAGCGAAAGCAAAAGGTCGAATTGGCCGCCCCTTGCGTGCTATGGTGGTTGGAATACCAAACTCCGGGAAATCAACATTGATTAATGCATTATGCAATCGAAAAATTGCGATTACAGGTGACATGCCGGGTGTGACGAGAAATTTTTCGTGGGCAAAATCCGATTCCTTGTTGGAATTAATGGATATGCCTGGCGTTCTTTGGCCGAATCTTGGAACGAAACGAAGTCAGCTATGTCTTACAATAACAGGCGCGGTAAAATCCAATGTAGTCGATGTCGTTCAAGTCTCTTATGACGGAATGAAATTGTTGGAAGAGCTATATCCGAATCTGTTATATGAGCGATACAAACTCGCAAAACCAAATGAAGAAGGATATATTGAAGACGATTACGAACGTTTTTTGGATGCGGCACGTAAGAAGGGCTGTATTCTGTCAGGTGGTCGTGTAGATGAGGAGCGCTTCGGTAAGCTTTTCCTCGACGATTTCAAGGCAGCACGAATCGGGCGAATAACGCTAGAATCTCCGTCAAAACCGGAAAGTGGAATCAGTGAGGAGAAAGAATGACCAGAGAAGAGAAGATGAAGGAGAAATACATTCTCATGTCAAATTATGAGAATGAAGCATATGCAAATGGTAAAAGTGTCATTGCCGGTATCGATGAAGCGGGGCGTGGCCCTCTAGCTGGGCCAGTCGTTGCGGCTGCTTGTATTCTGAATCCGAACTATACAATCTTGGGCTTGGATGATTCAAAGAAGCTTTCCCCCAAGCGACGTGATGAGCTATACGATGAAATTATT
>Ga0116152_10002604_pt1 | contig 14667 bp, 11 predicted proteins | sample AD_UKC119_MetaG_FD_89894 | JGI IMG/M metagenome (GOLD analysis project Ga0116152, IMG submission 89894) | Active sludge microbial communities of municipal wastewater-treating anaerobic digesters from Hong Kong - AD_UKC119_MetaG | ecosystem: Engineered > Bioreactor > Anaerobic > Digestate... | reverse complement strand
TGCTTTAAAAGCAGCACTGTGCATTCGACGTTTTTTCGGCATCATCGCTGTCTCCTTATCGACAGGTTGCGTTATGCCAGATTCTATCTAAGGATGTGTCCAGTTTTTGGGGTAGACTTCACTGATTCTTGCCTGCTTTGAACTCACGGCTGGCATCGATAAACAGAGTGCTGGTATCTGACTTGTCCTTGTTGAAGATCAGGATCGCAGCCGGGATACCTGTACCATAGAAAAGCTTCTCCGGCAGACCAATCACAGCATCCAGCAGGTTCTCGTCGATCAGCTGCTTACGGATTTTGCCTTCACTTGAACCGCGGAAGAGTACGCCGTGGGGAACAACAACACCCATGCGCCCCTGTGGTTTCAGAGTTTCGACCATATGCAGGATAAAGGCGTAGTCGCCTTTGGTCTTCGGTGGTATGCCACGACGGAAGCGGCTGAACTTGTCGTGCTCGGCTTCGTCATGTCCCCATTTATCCAGGCTGAATGGCGGGTTGGCAGTCACAATATCAAACAGCATCAGGTCGCCGTTTTTATCCAGCAGTTTGGGGTTGCGGATGGTGTCGCCCCATTCGATCTTATGGTTGTCCTCTCCGTGCAGGAACATGTTCATTTTGGCGAGTGACCAGGTAGAGCCAATGGCTTCCTGACCATACAGGGCGTATTGCTTGCTACCATGGTTAGCGACCACTTTGCGGCCACACTTCATCAGCAGCGAGCCGGAACCACAGGCTGGGTCGCAGATGCTATCGCCCGGTTGCGGGTCGAGCAGTTCAGCAATCAGGTCGCTGACTTCGGGCGGCGTATAAAATTCACCGGCTTTCTGGCCACCGCTGGCGGCGAAGTTTTTGATCAGATACTCGTAGGCGTTACCGATTACATCCAAGGTGCCGACTCGGCTGGGCTTGAGGTTTAGCTCGGGTTTGGCAAAGTCTTCCAGCAGGTGACGCAGGATGGTGTTTTTCTGCTTTTCTTCACCCAGTTTGTCGGTGTTAAAGGAGATGTCCTGGAACACGCTCTTACCGGCGTCTTTCAGTTTGGTGCCGTTGGCTTCTTCAATGGCGTGTAGCGCCTGATCGATACGCTCGCCATTGCCGGGTTCGTGACGACGTTCCCACAGGGCATAGAAACTGGCGGCCTGGGGTAGTACAAAGCGCTCATTTTTCATCATCTCTTCGATGAGTTCCAGCTCATCGCCGTACTCGGCCTTATAGCCATCGTAGTGATCCTGCCATACATCCGAGATGTACTTGAGGAACAGCATGGTGAGGATGAAGTCTTTATAGGTATCAGCGCTGATGGTGCCACGAAAGGTGTCACAGGCGTTCCATAGCGCTTTGTTGATACTGTCCTGGTTGATCTTGTCGTTCATCCATTGCTTCCTTTTGGTGGGCCAAATCATCGGTTGGCCCGTCTCTGTTCTTGAGTGCCTTGCGTCAGCGCTACTCCACCGTCACCGACTTGGCCAGATTGCGGGGCTTGTCCACATCGGTCCCCTTGAGCACGGCCACATGGTAGGCCAGCAGCTGCAGCGGCACGCTGTAAACAATCGGTGCCAGCAGCTCCGGTACCGGCGGCAACTCCAGCACATGCACCCGCTCATCCGGACTCAGGTTGGCGCTGCGATCGGCAAACAGGTACAGCTCTCCCCCACGGGCGCGCACTTCCTCCAGATTGGACTTGAGCTTTTCCAGCAGTGCGGTATTGGGCGCCACGGCAATAATCGGCATGTCGCTGTCCACCAGCGCCAGCGGGCCGTGCTTCAGCTCACCGGCCGGATAGGCCTCGGCATGAATATAGGAAATTTCCTTGAGCTTGAGTGCACCTTCCAGTGCCACCGGGAATTGCTCGCCACGCCCCAGAAACAGCGCATGGTGTTTCTCCAGAAAATGCCCGGCCAGCTGCTCAATGTGCGGGTTCAGCTCCAGTGCCTGCTGCACCAGCGCCGGCAGCCGGTACAGGTTGCCAACCAGCGCCGGCAGCTGGCCCTGCGGGTCGCCCTTGGCCTTGAGCAACAGGCCCAGCAGCAACTGCATCGCCACCAGCTGGGTGGTGAAAGCCTTGGTGGATGCCACACCGATCTCGGTCCCGGCCAGGGTCATCAGCGCCATGTCCGACTCCCGCGTCAGCGAGCTTTCCGGCACATTGCAAAGGGTCAGGGTGGCAAAGCACTGGCGCTCGCGTTTGACCTTTTCCAGGGCCGCCAGGGTATCCGCCGTTTCTCCGGACTGGGAGATTGTGACCAGCAGCTGATTCTCACGCCGGGGCTGACGCCGGTAGCGGTATTCGCTGGCCACCTCCACACTGCAACGAATATCGGTCAGGCTCTCGATCCAGTATTTGGCAATCATGCCTGCATGGTAGCTGGTCCCGCAGGCAATGAACTGGATTTCCTGCACCTGTGCCAGCGTCTCCATGGAAAAGTCACCCTGAATGCAGGGCAGCACCTCATCCCCGCCCAGCCTGCCGTTCAGGGTGGCCTGAATCGCATCCGGCTGCTCGAAAATCTCCTTGAGCATGAAATGGCGGTACTGGCCCAGTTCGGTGCCGGCAGCGCTGGCCCGTGACTCCACCAGCGGACGCTCCACCGGACGGTTGTGCTGGTCAAGGATTTCCACGCCGTGCAGCCGGACTGCCGCCACGTCCCCGTTTTCCAGATAGCGGAAACGGCTGGTCACGGCGATCATGGCCTGTACATCCGAGCCGACAAAGTGCTCACCCAGCCCGGCCCCGATCAACAGGGGGCTGCCCTGGCGCGCCACCACCAGCACATCGGGTTCCTGCACCGACATGACCACCAGCGCATAGGCCCCGGTAAACTCGTGCCGGGCCTTCATGACCGCCTTGAGCAGACTGCCTTCCTGCTGCAGGTAATGGTGAATCAGGTGGACCGCCACCTCGGTATCGGTTTCGGAACTGAACTCGTAGCCCAGCGGCAACAGACGTTCGCGCAGCGCCTGATAATTCTCGATAATGCCGTTATGCACCAAGGCCACTTCTCCACGGCTCTGGTGCGGATGAGCATTCAGCTCGCTGGGCCTGCCATGGGTGGCCCAGCGCGTATGGGCAATCCCGGCCAGACCGTTAACCGGCTGCTGCTGCAGGCGCTGCTCCAGCTCCACCACCTTGCCCACTGCACGCACACGGGCCAGCTGCCCATCCCGATCCAGCACCGCGACCCCGGCTGAGTCATACCCCCGGTATTCCAGCCGCCGCAACCCTTCCAGCAGAATGTCCATGACCGGACGCTGGGCAATCGCCCCTACAATGCCGCACATTATTTTTGCTCCTTGACCGGCCGTTGCCAGTGATTGATTGTGATCTGCCGGGCGCGTGCCAGTGTGAGTTTGTCCGCCGGGGCCGTTTGGGTAATGGTCGACCCGGCTCCAATGACCGCGCCCGCTTCCAGCGTGACCGGTGCCACCAGCTGGCTGCAGGAACCGACAAACACCCGGTCGCCGATCCGGGTCAGGTGCTTGTTGACCCCGTCATAATTACAGGTGATGGTGCCTGCACCGTTATTCACATCCGCCCCCATCTCGGTATCGCCGATATAGCTCAGGTGGTTGACCTTGCTGCCCTGGCCGATATGTGCTTTTTTAAGCTCCACGAAATTGCCGACCCGTGCCTTTGCCGCCAGCACGGTACCGGGCCGCAGGCGGGCAAACGGGCCGATATGGCAGCCCGGACCCACCTGTGCCGCTTCCAGTATGCTGTGGGCATGAATATGGCAGTCATCCCCGATTTCCACATCCGTGAGCACGCAACCCGGCTCCACAGTGACCCGGTTACCCAGTACCACGCGCCCGTTAAGCACCACATTCACATCCAGAAACACATCCTGACCCGCCTGAACCTCACCCCGCACATCCAGACGGGCGGGGTCCGCCACCGTCACACCGGCCAGCATCAGGGTTTCCACCTGCCGACGCTGGGCTTCGCGCTCCAGCCGGGCCAGCTGCACCCGGTTGTTCACGCCTTCCACTTCCAGCGCATCGGCACACGGCACAGTATTGACTGCCAGCCCCTCGGCCACCGCCAGCCCCACGCAATCGGTGAGATAATACTCACCCTGGGCATTCTGCGGGCTTAAGTGTGCCAGCCAGCGCTTCAGGTCTGCACCACGGGCGGCAATAAAACCGGTATTGATTTCCCGGATCAGGCGGGTGGCCGCATCGGCATCCTTTTCCTCCACAATGGCCTGCACCTGCCCGGCGGCATTGCGCACCAGGCGGCCATAACCTTTGGGGTCCGCCACCTCGGCAGTCAGCACACACAGGGCGGCCCCCTCCAGCCCCTGAGCCAGCGCCTTCAGGGTTTGCGGACGCACCAGCGGCACATCACCATAGGCCACCAGCACGGTATCGTCATCCGCAATATCGCCCATACCCTGCGCCACCGCATGGCCGGTGCCTTTCTGCTCGGCCTGCAAGGCCCAGTCGAGCTGGAAGCCGGTAACGGCAGGAATGGCCGCCTGCACCTGCTCAGCGCCATGGCCATAAACAATCACGGCGCGTGTCGCCCCCAGGGCACCACAGGCATCAATCACATGCTGCAATAACGGTTTTCCGGCCAGAGGATGTAAAACTTTCGGGAGGGCCGAGCGCATCCGGGTTCCCTGTCCGGCGGCAAGAATAATGGGTATCAGACTCATTTTTCCGGTTTCTTTCTATTCTGCTACGTTTTGAAATCAAGGGTTTGTACTGGCAGGCTCATGGTAGCATGCTGATTAATTTGCAGACACCATGACTGCTCTCGATCATCGTCCCTGTCAGGGGTATGCTATGCGTAACACAGGTGGCGACGGCATGCAAAAAAAGCTGCCATTCGTTTTGATCAACCCACGCAATACGGATAACTGCATGAGCTGGCACAGAACCCTCCTGCGCATCAACCTGAGCGCCGGAACCACGAGCACCGAAGCCCTGAATATGAACTGGGCCGGGGATTACCTGGGACAGCGCGGACTGGGCAGCAAATACCTCTACGAGGAAATGGACCCGGCAGCCGACCCGCTCGGCCCGGAAAACCGCCTGATCTTCGCCACCGGCCCCCTGACCGGTACCATGGCCTCCACCGGCGGGCGCTATTCGGTCATCACCAAAGGACCGCTGACCCACGCCATCGCCTGCTCCAACTCCGGCGGCCGGTTCGGGGCCGAACTCAAGAATGCCGGTTATGACCTGCTGATCATTGAGGGCCGTGCACCCAAACCGGTTTACCTTTATATCGAAAACGACCGGGTTGAGATACGTGATGCAACGGCACTCTGGGGCCGGTCGGTATGGGAAACCGAAGACCTGCTGCTGCAACAGCATCAGGACCCGCAACTGCGCATCGCCAGCATTGGCCAGGCCGGGGAGAATCTGTGCCATTACGCCTGTGTGGTCAATGACCGGCACCGTGCTGCCGGACGCTCCGGGGTCGGAGCCGTCATGGGCTCCAAGCAGCTCAAGGCCATCGCCGTGCGCGGCACCGGGGGTACCCGTACCGATAACCCGGATGCAGCCAGCTTCATGCGCACCGTGCAAAGCATCAACGCCCGCCTGACCGGTAAAGCCGGGTACAGCCGTGACGGCACGCTGGCCATGATGGATGTCACCAACAGCTTCGGCAGTCTGCCGACCCGCAACAATCGTGGCGTCCAGTTTGAGGGTGCAAACCGGCTCAACGCGGAAGCCATGCAGACACCGAACGCTCATGGCCATACCAATCTGGTGCGCAATGCGGCCTGTTTTGGCTGCACCATTGGCTGCGGACGCATCTGCAAAATCGACCCGCAGCATTTCTCGGTACGTGACAAACCGCAGTACCACGGGGCTTCCGGTGGTCTTGAATACGAAAGTGCCTATGCGCTGGGTGCGGCTGTGGGGGTGGATGATATCGATGCAGCTACCTATGCCGGTTTTCTCTGTAATGAATACGGCATGGACCCGATTTCACTCGGCGGTACGATTGCCGCTGCCATGGAGCTGTTCGAGACCGGCGCACTGACCGAAGCCGATACCGGCGGACTCACGCTGCGCTTCGGCTCGGCGGAAGCCCTGTGCACACTGGCGGAACTGACCGGACGGGGACAGGGGTTCGGGCGCGAGATTGCCCTGGGGTCCCGACGCCTGTGCGAGAAATACGGCCACCCGGAACTGTCCATGAGCGTCAAGGGGCAGGAGTTTGCCGCCTATGACGGACGCAGCATGCAGGGCATGGGGCTGGCCTATGCCACCAGCAACCGGGGAGCCTGCCACCTGCGCGCTGATCCTTATGGCCATGATTTCCAGACCACCGATACTGCCGGCAAAGCCGAAGTGGTCAAAAACTCCCAGGATGTGGTGGCTTTCATGGACTCCACCGGTCTGTGCCTGTTTCCCTCCGGGGCAGGCTGGAAGCTGGAGGACTACTGCGAACTGGTGGACACCGCCTGCGAAGGTGACTGGGATGCAGCCCGTGCCCGTGAGGTGGGAGAGCGCATCTGGAATCTGGAACGCCTGTTCAACCTGCAGGCCGGACTGACCCGGGCTGACGACACCCTGCCCCGGCGCATACTGGAAGAACCGGCACCCTCCGGAGTCGGCAAGGGGCTGGTGGCACGGCTGGACGTGATGCTGCCCGAGTATTATCAGCTGCGCGGCTGGAACGAGCAGGGACAGCCCGAACCGGCGCTGCTGGAACGACTGGGGCTGAGTGCGGCATGAAGCTGCGCCTGAAACTGCTGGGCAGCCTGCGGGCCTTTCTGCCTGCAGGTGCCGGTTTCAATACCACCACCCTTGATCTGACCCCGGCCACAACGCTGGGTATGGCGCTGCAAAGCCTGTCCATCCCTCAGCAGAGCACCTATCTGGTGCTGCTCAACGGCGAACTGATCCCGGACACGGCCTACCCGGACACGGTGCTGCAGGAGGGGGATGAACTGACGCTGTTTCCACCTATCAAGGGCGGCTGACCGGATAAACCGGAATCAGTTTTTCCGGTCGGCCCTGTGTCCGGATATCCGGTGCCCAGGCATGGCCGTAAATCACTTCATAGCTGGCCGGGTAACGCCCATCCGGCTGCCGGAACGCTTCGTAAGCCTGATAAAACGCCTGCAGGCGCTGTTTCCCGGTCAGGCCCCGATTGCGCCCTGCCGTGGCATTATTGGCCCCGATACCCTTGAGGTCCTGCAGCAGGCCGCGTACCTGATCATAGGTCAGGGTGATCATTTCCATATCCACCACCGGATCACGAAACCCGGCAGCCAGCAGGGCATCCCCGACATCGTGCATGTCGGTGAAACGGCTGACATGGGTGAAACCATCGGCCTGTGACCAGCTGGCCCGCAACTCCTTCAGGGTATCCGGACCGAAGGTACTGAACAGCATCAGACCCTGCGGCCTCAGCACCCGGACACATTCCCGGAATGCGCCTTCAAGGTCATTGCACCATTGCAGCATCAGGTTGGACAGCATCAGGTCGACACAGCCCGGCTGAAACGGCAACTGCATTACATCGGCACACACACCCAGCGGCCTGCGCAGCCAGCGCCCCCGCAGCCGGGTACGTGCCACCATGGCCGGAGCCATATCCAGCCCGATCACCTCGGCTTTTTTATAGCGGCTCAGGAGCTTTTCGGTCACAAAGCCGGTGCCGCAACCCAGATCCAGCACCCGTTCCGGCTCCAGACGCATGTAATCCAGCCGCTCCAGCAGCCGGGTGCCGATCTCGCGCTGCAAGACAGCGGCGGCATCGTAAGTATCCGCCGCACGCTCGAACCCCCGCCGGGTACGGGCCTTTTCCAGCTGTTGGGCCGCTTCCGGCTCCGGATTCCGCCTGCTCATCAATTCTGTCCATCCAGAAAACTGAAAACCTGCTGCAGAAAATCTGCACTGTGGGTCACAAAAGGTACATGGGCGGCATGGGCCATCACCCTGATCCGGTCCGCCGGATACCCTAGCATCGGCAATCCCTGTGCCAGCGAAACCGGAATCAGCCGGTCCAGCTGCCCCAGCAGCCACAATACCGGTTGTGACGGTTTATCATGGCGCAGGTCGCCATGGCGCAGGATATCCAGCCCGTCTGCCAGTGCCTCGGGACTGGCCGGGTATTCCAGTACCTGATCACGCAGTGCATTCAGTTCCCGCAGTCCGGTTTTGATGCCCATGAACTGCAGGGCAAAAAAGCGTTTCAGGGCGGCGGCCTGATCGGTCTGCAGGTTGGCGGCAAAACCGGCCAGCGCTGCCGGGTCCAGTCCGTATTCCCAACCGTCACCCTTCACAAACCGGGGCGTGCTGCCGACCAGAATCAGCGCACGTACCCGCTCTGGATAGCGTGAGGCCAGCCGCTGGGCCAGCATACCGCCCATGGACCAGCCGATCACGGTGCAGGCAGGCGGAACCAGCGGCAACAGGGACCCGACCGCCTGATCCAAGGTTCCGAGTGTTTCACCGGCACGCTGTCCGTGTCCCGGCAGATCCGGTGTGAGCACATTGAAACGCTGCTCCAGTTCAGCCCGTACCGGGGTCCAGACATGGTGGTTCATGCCCCAGCCATGCAGCAGCAGCAAAGGCGGTTTTTCCGGTATGTCTGCTTCGCTGCCAAAAACCGGCGACAAGCCTGCATCCTTCACGCTATCATGTGTAACCATAATTCCAATCTGTTAAAAAACAGGGTTGCTGACAAGTCTATGCCATACATCCTGATTCTGGTTGCCTACCTGCTGGGTTCCATTTCCAGCGCCATGATCACCTGCCGCGCCATGGGCCTGCCCGACCCGCGAACCACCGGCTCCCACAATCCGGGAGCGACCAATGTGCTGCGCATCGGCGGTAAAAAGCCCGCCATCATTACACTCCTGGGCGACATGCTCAAGGGATTGGTACCGGTTTTGCTCGGCAAGGCGCTGGGGCTGGAGGCGTTCTGGCTGTTTCTGATCGGCTTTGCCGCGCTGATCGGGCACATGTACCCGGTGTTTTACCAGTTCAAGGGCGGCAAAGGGGTGGCAACCGCCATCGGGGTTTATCTCGGCATCCATTTCTGGGCCGGGGTACTGGTGTGCCTGACCTGGCTGTTTGTCGCCAAGGGGCTGAAAATCTCCTCCTTGTCGGCTCTGGTCGCCACCCTGCTAGCCCCGCTGTATTTCTACCTGTTCACCGGGGATATGGCCCTGACGCTGGGACTGCTGGTCATGACCGCCCTGATCTGGTGGCGGCACCGCAGCAATATCCGGCGCATGCTGGACGGCTCGGAATCCCTCATCAAAACCGAACGCAAACCCTGAAACAGGGCCTTCCGGTTTCGTGGCCAATTTCAATACCCATGTTTCCTGTGCGGCTGCCGGTTCGGGCCTGCTGGCAGTACTGTGTCTGCAGGTAGGACTGGTCACACAGCCGGAAGCCCTGCTGCTGGCACTGGTTGGCACCCTGGGAGGCATTCTGCCCGATATTGACCTGCAGCACTCTTACCCCAGCCGCCTGCTGTTCGCCATGCTGGGCATATTCAGTGCCTTTCTCCTGATTTTCTCGCTTGAAAATCAGCTCTCCATCGTCGAACTGTGGCTGGTGGGTATCGGTACCTTTGCCTTGGTACGGCTGGTGCTGTGGAAACTGTTTCATCAGTACACCACGCACCGGGGCTCGGTTCATTCGCTGGTCGTCGCGGTATTGAGCCTGTTCAGCGTCAGCGCTGCCAGTTACCATTTGCTCAACAAGCCACCGATTATCGCCTGGCTGCTGGGTTTTTTCATCTTCCTGAACTTCATTCTGCATCTGGTTCTGGATGAAATCTACAGCGTCGACTTCAGCAACCGGCGCATCAAACGCTCCTTCGGTACCGCCTTGAAGCTGGTGGACCAACGCAAACCCGTCAAATCGACCTTACTGATCTTCCTCAGTCTGCTGATCTGGTTTCTTACTCCCGAAATTACCCCTTTTCTGGACACCCTGTTCAGCCCGCAAGCCTGGGGCATCATTCACTCACGCCTGCTCCCCTGACCATCTTGCGGTTACCTGTCGTTACATATTACCCGAACCTATCACCGCTTATCTAATCATCAATTGATTTAATCGGTTTTGTCTTCTACTATCATTTTTGTCTTCCGTGCTTTTACGCCGGGACCATCCTTAGAATGCACGAAAAATAACCACAAGGGTTTGAGAACATGTTTCCGAAAATTCATCTGTTCAAGAAACGCGATTACGCGTATCTGATGCTGGCTGCGTCCATCATTGCCGGCGGTTTTGCAATTGCCAACTCTCAGGCCAGAACCGCACCGCTGCAGAATACCCTGCAGGCCTATCTGGTCGGTGTCGACCAACAAGGCAGGGAAATCCTGCAACCCACCCGAGAGGTTGAGCCCGGCCAGTTGATTGAATACCAGTTGACTTACTCCAATACCGGCAGCAGCGCACTGAAGGACGTAGTCGTTACCGGCCCGATTCCGGCAGCCACCGCCTACATGCCGCAAAGTGCCCGCAGTCAGGCCCGCGCCCAGCTTCAGGTCAGTGTTGATAACGGTAAAACCTTTGAGTCCGAACCTGTCAAACGCATGATTACTGACAAGAACGGCAGAAAAGTCGAGGTGATCATTCCACCCAGTGAATACAGCCATGTACGCTGGACCATGAAAGAGCCCCTGCAGGCCGGTGTAACCCAGCAGTTCGCCTATCGCTCCATTGTTGAATAACATAAAAATAAGACGAGAGTAACGAATGAAATCCTTTCAAAAACGCAAGCTCAGCGAAATCTGCGCCAAGGCACTGATTGCGGGCGGCGTGGCAGTGACCATGCTTCCGCTGGCTTATGCTGCCGGGACAGCAGCAGGGACTCTGATCCGTAACCTTGCCACCGTCACCTATCAGGATACCAACGGCAACAGCTACAGCGCCCAGTCCAATGAAGCTGTCATTACCGTCAAACAGGTCTACTCGGCTGAAATCGCCAGCGACAACACCAAAACGGCCGCTGCCGGTCAGACCATCTACAGTGCCCATACCCTGACCAACACCGGTAATGGTGAAGACACCTATACCCTGACAGTCGCCGATGCCAACACCCTGGAAACCCAAGGTATCGACCCCGACAGCATTGCCATCTACCGTGACCTGAACGGCAACGGCATTGTGGATGCCGGCGAGCCGCTGGTCGGGAACGGTACCACCGGTACCCTGACCCTGACAGGCGGCGAGACTGCCGAACTGGTCGTGGCCGTGGCTGTACCTAATACTGCCGTACCCGGCGACCAGATCGGTATCGAGTTGCTGGCTACCTCAAGCAACAGCACGGTTGTCGATATGACCAGTGGTTCGGGCGGTATGGACGCTGCAGAAGGCACCAACAACACCCTGATTACGGTTTCCAATGATGCCGTTCTGAATGCCAACAAAACAGCAGAGGCCGGCCCTGGTGCCAACCAGATCACCTACACCATTACCGTCACCAACACCGGTAACAAGGCAGCCACGAATGTCCACATCTTCGACGGTCTGCCGAAAGATACCACCCTGGTCAGTGCCACGGCTTACGGCCTGCTGACCTCCAACAGCGACACACTTCCCGGCAGCAGTGCAGTGGCACTGGATGAAGCCAGCGGTGCACTTAACGCCGACCTGAATGCTGATGGTGATATCACCGACAGTACCGAAACCGGATTCGGTATGGACCTCAACAGTGACGGTGTTATTGATGGAACCGCCGTCACTGGTGTTCATGCAATCGATGTCTCACTGGGGGCCGGGCAGACCGTCAGTCTGCAATTTGTCGTTGAATACGATCCGGCCACCTACAACAATAACAGCATTCCGGGTTCTGCCGGTGATGTGATCAAAAACGTCGGTCATGTCACCGGTCTTGTTGATCCGGGCAAGCCACCAGTCACCACCCCGACCAACCCGACCGGGACCGTCATTCCGGTTTCCTACGGGGTGGATACGAGTGATACGGGTAATAATGTCAACGATGCCCTCAATGATGGCAGGGATGACGACGAACTCAATAATACCCAGCTGGTTAACAGCGCCCCTTCCGGCTCTGAAGTCCTGTTCTTCGTGGACATCTCCAACCTGGGTAATGCCTCCGACACCATGGACCTGTCCATCAGTGGCAGCACCTTCCCGGCAGGTACTTCCTTCACATTCTGGAATGCCGATGGCACGGTGCAACTGGTAGACACCAACGGCAAGGCCGGTCCGGATACGGGCGTGCTGGCACCGGCTGATCCGGTGTTGACCACAGACAGCCGCACCATCCTGGTCAAGGCCAAACTGCCCGCTGGTGCTACAGGCTCCGACATGACCGCAACCCTGACGGCAACCTCCACCAATGCACCGACGGGAGCCGCAGGCTCAACTGATACCACCGAGCTGAAATTACTCAGTATCAGCGCACCGGGTGCCGACCTGACCGACAACAAGGACGGCGCTACACCGAGCGTCAATGGAGATGCGCTTGACACACCTTATGCCTTGAACAATGGTGGCAGCATCGGTACGGCAGGTACCCGCACAACCATTGCAGCGACAGTCGGTTCACAGGTCATCATTCCGTTCTACATCGACAATGACTCCGGTGCCTCCGACTCCTTCCAGCTCAGTGCCGGCAGCGTCTGGGACGGCAGTACCCTGGGGGGGCTCCCGACCGGCTGGACGGTCCAGTTCTACAAAGGTAACGGCAGCGGCGCTCCGACCGGCATGCCGTTGACATCCACCGTATTGCTGCCCGGTGAAACAGCAGACGCTGAATACGTGGCTGTCATCACCATTCCATCCGACCCGGCCTACGCACTGGCTGACTATACTGCCGACAACAACGGCGACAGCACAGTGGATACCCTGGACAGTAACGGTGACGGTGATGGCGATCAGCCAATCTTCATCCGCATCAGCTCCGCCAACAGCGGCTCCAGCGACATCATGCTGGATGCCATTGACGTGACGGACCTGCGCAGTATTGTCATCACGCCACCGGGTACCAACCAGATCCAGCCGGGTGGTTCGGTGGATTACACCCACACCCTGTCCAACACCGGCAACACGGAAGAAACCGTGGAACTGAGCGCCGGCAACTCGGCATCAGGCTGGAACAACACGGTCATGGTGGATACAACCGGTGATGGTGTACCTGATACCACACTGGCCAACCTGAACCCCGGTGACACGGTTTACGGTGTTGACGGGACCGGGACCGCTGTTCCCATGACAGTCACTGACAGTGATGGTGATGGCCTTCCTGAAATTGCGGTACCGCCGGGCGTCAATGTTGATCTAGTCCCGACCGTCTTCGCCCCCAGCAACGCTGCACCGGGTGCTACCGACGTACTGACCATCACCGCTGAAAACATGGACACAGACCCCGCAGCTCCCGATGCTGTCCTGGAAGACGTGACCTCGGTGATTCTGGGACAGGTGCGCCTGACCAAGACGGTGGCTTATGATGCCTTGTGTGACGGGACACCGGATGGTGCCTTCCAGGCCAATCTGAGCACTCAGGTCGCACCGGGTGAATGTGCCATCTGGCAGATCGTGGCCGAGAACCAGGGTGATGCCAATGCCATGAACGTGGTGATCCGCGACGAAGTCACGGCTTACACTATCTTCGATACCAAAGGTGGTGCTGATACTAACCTGCAGTATGCACTCGGCAGTGGTACCGCACTGGCCTATATGACGCAGGCTGCCGAACTCAGCAGCACCACCGATACCGCCGATGAAACCAATGGCACCGTGACCTTCTATGTCGGTACAGGTGCAACCAGTACTGCCGGTGGTACGCTGGCTCCGGGTGAAATCGCAACCGTCCGTTTCCGCACCCAGGTTGAATAACCGTTCTTCGTGACGGAAACACAACCCGCCCCCCTCCTCCACGGAGGGGGGCATAACGCTGCCATAACACAATAAATAATAACCAGGCGACCAGCAGTCCTGCCAGTCAACCGTAAAACAACAAATAACCGGCCCCCTGTGGAACGGGACAACAGACAGCGGAGAAGCTTGCATGTTACGCAATCTCATGGCATTGATGATCCTGCTTTTCATCAGTGCATTTTTCAGCATGGGGTATTCAGCCACCAAGGCCGGAACCCGTATTGTCAATCAGGCAGAAGCAAGCTACTTTGATCCTGAAAGCGGCACCATCATCCGCATTCTGTCCAATTACGCCACCCTGGTGGTTGCTCCCCAACTGGCGGTACAGCAGGATCAGGACCAGAGCCAGCTGGTGACGCCCGGTCAGCCCGTTTATTTCCCCCACACCATCATCAATACCGGCAATCAGGCCGACACCTACCGGCTGACGGTTGAAAACCTGCCGGGTGACAACGGTGAGCTTGAGAACATCCGGATTTTCCTGGATGAAAACGGGGATGGCCAAGTCAATCCGGGCGAACCGGAAATCACCCAGACCACCCTGCTGCAACCCGGTGAACGCATTCAGGTGATCGTGGCAGCCAATATGCCCGTCCATGCCAGTGCCGGCAGCCAGTACAGCCTCCGCCTGATCACCACCTCAATCAATGACCCCAAAGTCACTGACTCCGATACTGACACCGCCAGCGTCACGGACGGTGCCATCATCCGCATTTCCCGCATCAGTGATGTCGACTGCAGCATCAAGCTCGATATCAATGACAAGAGCTATCATGAGATCAGCTACACCAATATCGGTAACCAGCTGCCACCCGAGCGCAGCATCAGCGTTGATGGC
>Ga0116152_10002601_pt1 | contig 14677 bp, 14 predicted proteins | sample AD_UKC119_MetaG_FD_89894 | JGI IMG/M metagenome (GOLD analysis project Ga0116152, IMG submission 89894) | Active sludge microbial communities of municipal wastewater-treating anaerobic digesters from Hong Kong - AD_UKC119_MetaG | ecosystem: Engineered > Bioreactor > Anaerobic > Digestate... | reverse complement strand
GGATGAGATCGAAACCATTGGGATTGAAAGAACCTTTAAAGCAATTGATAAAGCGGAAATTATCCTTTATATGGTTGATATCACAGATACTACCATCGATGAAATTGAACAGGAACTCCTTTTTCTCGAAAATGAAGTAGATTTCGTACGTAAGAAGTTTATTATAGTTGCAAATAAAATCGATAAACTCGAAGATTTGCCTTCCCACTTTTCTCAATGGAACGACTATGAAGTGGTTTATATCTCTGCTCGGAAAGATGTGAATATTGATACCCTTAAGGAGTTGTTGAGTTCCCATATTACCGAAAATAATATTACGGAAGGAACCCTGTTGACCAATGCTCGGCACTACGATATTTTCCTCAAAATTCAGGAAAATATTGAGAAAATTGAAGCCGGATTTGCCCATCATGTCCCTACAGATATCATCGCTATTGATATTAAACAGATCCTTCATGACTTGGGCCTTGTGACCGGAGAGATCACCTCTAACGAGATCCTTAATACCATTTTTGGCTCTTTCTGTATCGGAAAGTAAATAATGGATTATTATTTCTTCAATATACCTATTGATTTTTTCTATGGGTAAAGCTCGTTTTTTTGCTTTATTTTCGCGGAAAATTTTAATAAAACTCCATACCATGAAAATTGAAGTTAACAAATTAAGATGTCCACACAACCACACTTGTCCTCTTGTCAGAATGTGCCCTGCAGATGCCATTACTCAAAATAAAGAAGGGTATCCTGTTATCAATCACGACCTTTGCATCGAATGTGGAATCTGTACCCGAAGTTGCCCTATGGGCGCCGTTGAAAGTAGGTAATATCCCTCAATTATTTGATCCACCACACTCATTTTGTTGCCTGTTATTTCATTTTAATTTATTATATTTGCAGGATATTTTATTCTGAAATATAATTATGAATAACTTTTATATAAATACTTAAAATACAAAATGATATGAGTGGTGGATTGTATTCAATGGATCAAAAAGATTTTGATCAAACACTTGATTTAACTAAAATTAAACCATACGGCGATACCATGAATGATGGTAAAACCCAATTGAGCTTTACGCTGCCTCTCCCCTGTACAGATGAAGCCATTGAAGCAGCGAAACAACTAATGAAAAAAATGGGTTTTGAAAACCCTCAGGTTGTTTATTATAAGGAACTTACAAATGGGTTCACTTTCTTTAACTGTTATGGTTCCAGCGTCCACTCTGTGGATTATTCCAATATTAAAGTGGATAAAGTAGAGTCCAATATCATGGATATGCATGAAACAGACCAGTTTATCAAAGAAAATATTGGACGTAAAATAGTGGTTATCGGAGCTAGTACCGGTACCGATGCTCATACAGTGGGTATCGATGCGATCATGAATATGAAAGGGTATGCCGGTCATTATGGAATTGAACGCTATGAAATGTTTGAAGCATTAAATATGGGGAGTCAGGTAACCAATGAGGATTTTATTGCCAAAGCCATAGAATTGAATGCAGACGCCATTCTCGTTTCTCAAACCGTAACTCAAAAGGATGTACATATTAAAAATTTAACAGAGTTAATTGAACTACTTGAAGCTGAAGGCTTGAGAGATAAACTGATTGTTTGCTGCGGAGGCCCCAGAATTACCCATGAATTAGCAAAAGAATTGGGCTACGATGCCGGGTTTGGTATGAATACATACGCTGATCATGTCGCTTCCTATATCGCTGAAGAGCTCGCTAGAAGAATTAAAAAATAACAACAATGGATAAAAATCAAATTAGAGAAGTGATTGCCAAAAGAGTGGCAAAAGAACTGAAAGATGGTAATGTGGTCAACCTAGGAATTGGACTTCCAACCTTAGTGCCAAACTATTTACCTAAAGATGTGGAACTCGTACTCCAATCAGAAAACGGATTATTGGGAATGGGACCTACACCGGAAACAGGTTCAGAAGATGAGAATCTATTGAATGCAGGTGGTGGTTATATCACAGCACTTCCTGGTGCCTCTACTTTTTCGTCTGCCCAATCATTTTGTATCATTAGGGGTGGCCATGTGGATGCAACTATTCTTGGAGCTATGCAAGTTGATGAACAAGGTGACCTCGCAAACTGGATGATCCCAGGAAAATTAACACCTGGAATGGGCGGCGCTATGGATCTTCTTATGGGCGCTAAACATGTAATCCTGGCTATGGAACATACCGCTAAAGGAAACCCTAAAATCCTTAAAAAATGTACACTACCCCTTACAGCTAAAGGACAAGTGAATATGATCGTTACGGAAATGGGTGTAATGGAGATCACAAAAGATGGAATCGTTCTCAAAGAGATCCATCCCGAATTTACAGTGGAAGAGGTGCAAGCCGCTACCGAAGCCACACTATTGATCTCACCAGATTTAATCCCTATGGATTTGAATTAATCATTCATTAATTAACATATAAATTCAAAGTTATGAAGAAAAAAGTTTACATCGTAGCTGCCAGAAGAACAGCAATCGGTAAAATGTTCGGAACTTTAGCCTCATTTTCACCAGGAGAATTAGGGGCAATCGTTATTAGGGATATCCTAAACCAAACAGGTGTGGATCCTAATCAAATTGATGAGGTGATCGGTGGAAATATCCTTAGCGCTGGACAAGGTCAAGGAGTGATCCGTCAAGCTGCTATCAAAGGGGGTGTGCCTCCTCATGTTCCGGCATATAGCATCAATATGGTGTGTGGTAGTGGTCTTAAGTCTGTGATGACTGCTTATAACGATATCCTTGTTGGTGATGCAGATCTGGTTTTGGCAGGAGGTACTGAAGTGATGTCTAATGCCGGTTTTGTGTTAAACGGAAATCTTCGTAATGGCGTAAAAATGGGCAATTTTACAGCTATTGACCACATGGTAAATGATGGCTTAACCGATGCTTTCGAAAACTATCATATGGGGATCACTGCTGAAAATATTGCTGAAAAATATCAAATTACCAGAGAGGAACAAGATCAGTTTGCCATCCATTCTCAAAAGAAAGCGATTGCTGCTGTTGATGGAGGTAAATTTGCCAATGAGATCACTCCTGTTGAAATCGTTACCAAAAAAGAAACCATCACTTTTAAAGATGATGAGTATCCAAATAGGGCAACCTCTTTTGAAAAATTGAGCACTCTGAGACCCGCATTTAAAAAGGATGGTACCGTTACAGCCGGTAATGCCTCCGGAATCAACGATAGCGCTTCTTTCGTACTTCTGGCTTCTGAAGATAAAATGAAAGAACTCGGATTAACTCCTCTTGCTGAAATCGTTGCTGTTGGACAAGGTGGGGTTGAACCTTCTGTCATGGGATTAGGCCCAGTACCCGCTATTCGTTGTGCTCTGAAAAAAGCAGGATTGAAACTATCCGATATTGAATTATTCGAACTTAATGAAGCTTTTGCTGCCCAGTCTCTCGGAGTTGTTCATGAATTAGTTGCAGAACACGGCGTGACTAAAGAGTGGATCTTTGAAAGAACCAATATCAATGGAGGAGCCATCGCATTGGGTCATCCAATCGGAGCTTCCGGTAATAGAATTCTGGTGACACTGGTTCATGAACTAATCAATGAGAATAAGCAAATAGGACTTGCATCACTATGTATCGGTGGCGGAATGGGAACCGCAGTAATCATTAAAAGAGCATAAATTTCCAGGCGTGAGCTACCTTATAATAGAATACCACGAAATGAGTCTCTTTGAGAGACTCATTTCTATTTTAATTAAGGAATAATTAATGTTTTGGTTTGTGTTGTTACAACGCTGAAGTTTCCTAAGGCACCACCCGAAATATTGGATGGTGGATTGGCTGGTGTAGATCCACCACCACCTCCTCTTGCAGTGATCTGATTTAATGTGTAGTAGTAATTGTAAATCTCATCTGTAATGGTTTGCATCTCCACTTCTACCACATCACCTTGTTTGATAGTAATATCGCTCGAACGTAGGGGTTGTCCATTGTACTGCCCATTGTTTACATTGTCATTGAACAATAAAATATCTTTATCCTGAACTCCATTTACTGTTAGTAGAAATCGGTATCTGTTGCCCAGTTCCTGAGGATCTTTATAAACCGGAATAATATATTTCAATAAAGTGGGTCCAAACTGAAAGTCAATCACCACATTGGTATCCAATGGCACTTTAGCTGGCATTACACTACGAGAAGTGTACGTTTTGTTTTCAACGATGATCTTCAAATCGTACATTCTTCCTACAACACCTTCAATTTTTGAAGTTTGGTAGATTCCACTTTCAGTGTATTGAAGGGTATCAACCACTCCCGTATTATCAGTAATTATAACTAAAACATCTTCAACTAATGGATAAACGATTGGTTCATTGAAATTTACAGATTTTAACAGTTTCACATAGTGTGCCCCGGGCTGATCCGTAATGACGGCTTCCACTACCAATTTTGATTCTCCACTATCGAGATCTAATTCGATCACTTTTTCACAACTTGCAAAAGGGCTATTAAACTGATGATTAAGATATATTTTTTCATTTGATTTTCCAATTTAAAAGATTAAAACTTAAAATTATAACTGATACTTGGCACCCAACGGAACAAAGAGTTTTGTACGGCTTCTGTTTTGGTTGGATCGTCCGGATTATCTCGAAATATGATGGTATACGCATTTTCTCTACCATAAACATTATAGAGTCCAAAATTTAGAGAACTTTCATAAGCGCCTCTTTTATTAAAATCGTAATTTACGCTAAGATCTAACCTGTGATAATCAGGCAATCTGTTTGCATTTCGAGCAGAGTATTGGTAAATGGTTTGTCCGTTTAAATTATATTTCCCGACGGGGAAAGTGACAGCATTTCCTGTATTATAAACAAACAATCCAGAAACGGACCATTTTGGGTTGATTTGGTAAGTAAAAACAATGGAGAGATCATGAGGTCTATCCTGACGGGCATTGTACCAATCCCCTTCATTGATTCCATCAATTTTTCTTTCTGTTTTAGACAAAGTATAACTGATCCAACCGGTTAACTTTCTGGTTTTCTTTTTGATAATCATTTCAACACCATAAGATCTACCTATTCCAAAAAGGAGTTGTTCTTCAAGATCTAAGGCATTTTGCAAGTCGGCATAGTCTTTATAGTCTATTTGGTTTTCCATGAATTTATAATAAGTTTCAAGGGTTAACTCAAATTGATCCTCCTTAAAGTTTCTGGTATAACCAAGGCTTACCTGATTGGCAAACTCCGGTTTTACATTGTAAGTATTTCCAATCCACTGATCTGTAGGACTACCTCCGGTAATATTACTAAGAAGGTGCAAATTTTGAGAGTTTCTTGCGAGGCCAAACTTTACACTTTGAACTTTATCAATTCTGTAATTCAAGGTAAAACGGGGTTCAATACTGTAATAAGTTCTTCCGAGCTGCCCCTCTTCTAATATGATTGTTTCGGATCTTTCTCCATTTTGATAAACATTGTATTTCCCTTGCCCCAACATAGTATATGTAGAAAAGCGTAGACCGTAATTGATGTTCAGAGATTCGTTTGGAGTGGTTGTATTATTTAAATAGATTGCATTTTCCCACCCTTTTTTGGAGAATGAATCATCGCCTGCAAAAGTAACACTTCCTACAAAAGTACTGGGAGAGAGTGCAAATCGGGAAGATTGAAATCCAAATTTTATTGTATTTTTATCATTAAGAAAGTATGAAAAATCTTGTTTTAAACTGATATCCGGAATATCAGATTCAATTTTAAACGCTACATCACCCCCCCTGAATAGTCGTTCTGTTATTATATTGGCTATAGATAAAGGATGTATTTAAAAAAAGTTTACTGGAGACAATGTAATTCCATCTTGCTGTAACGGTTTGATTTCCCCAATCGAGTCCAAAAGCACCACTTAACCCGAGCACATCCTTACCGGTATAACCGGAAATATAAATACGATGTTTATCGTTGATTTGAAAATTCAATTTGGCATTCAAATCATAGAAATAAAGCACATTATCTTTAAACTGATCGGTTAGTTTCAAGAAAATATCGGCATAAGTTCTTCTTCCGGAGATCATAAATGAAGCTCTGTTTTTTACAATCGGGCCTTCGATAGTTAAGCGACTACTAATGAGGCCAATGCCACCTCTCACACTAAACCCACTTGTTTCTTCACCCTGAGTTTTTACGCCTAGTAAAAGCTGGATTGTTTTTATCACATCTTTTTCACCAAAAAAGAACCGGAAGCTTTGCAATCTCAGCCATATTAATTTTCTCAAGACCAATCTGAGGTTTGGTTAAATTATCGTCCAGACATGTACTTGAAACAACCACTTCACCTAGTTTGTTATTCGATTCCAGATTCCAGTTGCGTATAACAGGTTGATTTACTACAATTTGTTCCGTAATAGCGGTGTACCCGAGGTAGGAAACGGTAATATTATTGGTCCCAACAGGCAATTGAATGGAATAGTAGCCATATTCATTGGTATAAGCTCCAAAAATGGAAGTTCCGGAGATATAAACAGTAACACCGATCAGGTTCTCCCCCGATTTGGCATCTTTAATCGTACCGCTTAACGTAAATCCCTTGTTAGCGAAAAGGGAGCCACTAAAAAGCAAAAGAGCGGCTATGGTTAAATTGGATTGGCGAATATATTTTTTCATTTGTTGTTCATATCAATTCATTTACAATTGAAATGCAAAAATAAAACAGAAAACAATACAACTTAACTATCTGATACTCAATTTTATCTATAAGTTGTATTGGTACTTTGAATAAGAATTGGTTTTCAAATAGAATTTATAAAAGTAAAAAGTAAAAAGTAATTATGGTTTTTTGGAAAAAATGGTGTATTTAAAAAGTAAAAAATATTTGAAACTATTATACTAATTCACTAACATAAACAACTTAAATAATTATAAAAACAAATTTTTTACAAGAAAAGAGTTATTCTTTTGCCGTTGACATTGTCAAAATAACTTATGAACTTCAAAAAAACAGAAACATTTTGTATTAACCAATCAACTTTTAAGAAGTGGAACTTCAATTGGAGCACTTCTCAGGGAATGTAAATTTGCAGAAAGTACAGCAGATTTTATACATAAACAATCAATAGTATTAAAGGAAGCAAATGAATCTAAATACTGGATATCAATTCTTTATGAAATTGGATTTATTAATAAGGAAGATTATGAAAGTTTAGATTTCAAGGTAACTGAGCTTATAAAACTTTTAGTTTCCTCCATAAATACACTTAAACTAAAATTAAAAAAATAAGCATATTATAATCTCATTTCTGGAAATTACATACTTATTACTTTTTAAGTTTATCCCAGTAATAATTCCAACTCCCCTTTCCCTTCTCGAATAAGTTCAAGGTCGTTATTGGTGCAATCTACGACTGTTGATGGGATATTGTCGCCGTATCCGCCATCGATCACAATATCAACGAGATCGCCATATTTTTCATAGATTAACTCCGGATCGGTTGTATATTCAATGAGTTCATCATCATCTTTAATGGAAGAAGAGAGGATTGGGTTGCCGTTTAACCGAACGATTTCACGGATGATATTGTTATCCGGGACCCTTATTCCGACCGTTTTTTTAGACCCGTGGATCAACTTTGGAACCTGATTGTTTGCATTTAAGATAAAAGTGAACGGTCCGGGAAGTGTCCTTTTCATCGCCTTAAACACAGTATTGTTTATAGGTGTAGTAAAATCGGACAAATGACTCAAATCATAACAAATAAAGGAGAGGGATGATTTTTTCTTCACATTACCTTGAATCTGAATGATTCTTTCTATTGATTTCGGTTTATAGATATCACATCCTATCCCATAGATGGTATCTGTTGGATAAATGATAATCCCACCATCTTTCAGGCACTCTACCACCTGTTGGATAGCCCGTGGGTTCGGATTTTCAGGATAGATTTTTAAAAGCATGGGTAGAAAAATAAAAAAAAGGGTAAGCTACTTATATCGCACCGCTACAACCAATGTACCCTTGCTACATTCCTGCCCTGGGGGAGTTAAAAGGGAGCTGATCGTACAAGACTTACCCGACTGCAAAAATACAAAAAATATTGTTACTTTTGTCCTCTTTTTAACAACTTGAATCAATATGAAACATATTTTTTTAAAAATCCCCCTCATAGCATTTTTATCTATCATATTATTAAATAGTTGCACTAAAAATGAGGTGGTTAATTTTCAGGGAAACAGTTTAGGAACCTATTATTCTATCACCTATATTGGAGATGAAAACCCTCAGTTACCAGAACAAGTTGACTCCATTTTAGCAGAAATATCACATCAGTTTTCAATTTTTGATACTACTTCGATCTTATTCAGGATCAACAGAGGGGACTCTATTCCTTTTACTTCAGAGATGGAAGAACTCTTTACGGTTTCAAAAAGGGTGAGTGATCAAACCAATGGAACCTTTGATATCACGGTGGGTCCATTGGTCAATTTATGGGGATTTGGCAAAGAGAAAAGGGAACATATTGACCAAAAAGAGATCGACAGCGTTATGTCGTTTGTTGGATATACAAAAATGGAGCTCAAAGATCAGATCTTAATCAGAAAAGACCCACGGATTCAACTCAATTTCAATGCTATAGCAAAAGGGTATGCCGTAGATAAAGTGGCCCATTTTTTGATCAGGAATGGATATCCGAATTGCATTGTTGATATTGGGGGTGAGGTAGTATCCAAGGGGACAAAAGAGGGCAAACAATGGAAAGTTGGAATTCAAACCCCTACAGAATCATCAGATGGAGCTATTGATGCTCAATATGTTTTTCCAATGAAAAACAAAGCAGTGGCTACGAGTGGAAATTATAGAAATTATATTGAAAAAGGAGGAGAAAGATACAGCCACATTATTAACCCCAAGACAGGAAAACCGGAACGCTCTAGTTTACTCAGTGTGTCTGTTATAGCGGATGATTGTGCTACTGCTGATGCCTATGCTACAGCTTTTATGGTTTTAGGGATGGAGAAATCTTTGGCCATTGTTAAGAAAAATCCCAGGTTAGCTGTTTATTTCATTTACGATAAAAAAGGGAAGTTCGAAGTCAAAAAATCCCCTAACTTCCCCTAAAAAGGTTATCCATAAAACACTTCCTATGGAAATGTACTTCCCTGGCTTTTTCTTTCTGATAACAAATCCAAAGTTCGAAAAGAGCTGTTAACCGTAATGTTGATCCTTCAACTTGGGGCATTTACCCTATCTACTCCAATTAGATGCCATGTATGTTATTTTGTATATGCTCAATATGGTTTCCATGGTAATCAATCAAAAGGAACAAAAAAGGACAGAAAAAATTCTGCCCTTTTTTGTTTATGATAGTATATCGTTTAGATCACCCAAGTGTCACCGCTGTTTAATAAGTCGTCAACACATTTAATAGGATTTGATTTTTTTTGTTCATTGATAGAATCCTGAAGGAGTTCACAATAGGTGTTAGATTCAGCAGAACGGATAACTCCTAACGCAATAGGGAATGCAGGTGGTAACATTTTAGCAAGCATCAAATGAACCCCTGGAGATTGGTTGTACATGTCATGTACCAATACATCATCAATAGTAGCTCCATTTTCTCCAATGGTGATCACTTCTAAACCATGAGCCCCTAATTTGATCCCTTTGTTTTTCTCTTTACCGAAGATCATTTTTTCACCGTGTTTCAATACCAATTGCATATCCTCTCTGGTCTCCCTGTTGGTGATCATGTTGTGGGTGCCATCATTAAAAATGACGCAGTTTTGTAAGATCTCCACCACAGATGTTCCATCATGTTTCGCAGCTTCCAACATCACTTCAGTGATGAATTTTGGATTAGAGTCTATCGCTCTGGCAAAGAAAGAACCTTGGGCTCCAATTACCAATTCACCCACTTTGAATGGATGTTCAATAGTTCCGTAAGGAGAGGTTTTGGTGATACTTCCCAATTCAGAAGTAGGGGAGTATTGCCCTTTGGTTAAGCCGTAGATTTTGTTGTTGAATAACATAATATTCACATCCAGATTTCTTCTGATGATATGGATAAAGTGGTTGCCACCAATAGCCATTGAGTCACCATCTCCGGTAGGAATCCAAACACTTAATTTTGGATTTGCGATTCTAACTCCTGTGGCAATAGCATTGGCTCTACCATGAATACCATGAAATCCGTATGTATTAACATAATAAGGGAAACGGGAAGAGCATCCGATTCCGGATACCAATACGTAACTCTCTTTTTTATATCCAATAATTGGGAACACTTTTTCTACTGCGTTCAGGATGGCGTGGTCACCACAACCTGGACACCATTTTACCATTTGATCACTTGCAAAATCTTCATGAGATAATGGGACAGGTGATTTTTCCATTTGTTTATAACCCATAATAACCTCCTAATTAAATGTTGTTGATTGCGTTAACTAATTCTTGAACTGTAAATGGCAAACCTTGGATTTTATTGTATTGTTTGTACACAAAACCAGGATGTGTCATTCTTAAATAGTTGGCAAACTGTCCACTGTTCAATTCACAAACTAAAATATTTTTGTATTTGGATAAAACGTCTTCCGTATTCAACGGTAAAGGCATAATATATGAAAAATGAGCATGAGCTACTTTTTTACCTGCAGCATTAGCTTCTTTTACGGCGGTTTGAACAGCCCCTTTGGTACCACCCCAACTGATAATAAGTGTGTCAGAATCAACAGAGCCTGTTACTTCTTGAAGTGGAATTTTGGTTGCTAATCTGTTGATCTTTTCCAATCTGAAGTTCACCATTTTTTCATGGTTTTGAGGATCAGTGGAAACCATGCCTAAACCGTCAGTTTTTTCTAGACCACCAATACGGTGTCTTAAACCTTCTGTTCCCGGAATAGCCCATTGGCGAACCAATGTTTCAGGGTCTCTTTTATAAGGTTGATAGTCAGGATCGTTAGGTTTAGCAATTGGTGGATTGATCGAAGGTAGTTCTGAAACTTTAGGGATGCGGAATAATTCACTTCCTTGTCCTGTATTCCCATCTGTAAGCAGGATAACTGGAGTCATTGTTTCCATGGAGTATTTAGCAGCATTGTAAGCAGCATAGAAACAATCACTTGGTGAGCCTGCAGCCATCACGATGCAAGGTGCTTCTCCATTTCTTCCAAAAAGCGCCATGTTTAAATCAGACTGTTCTGATTTTGTAGGCATACCTGTAGAGGGACCAGCACGTTGAACATCCACAATCACAATTGGTAACTCGGTAATAACAGCTAATCCAATAGCTTCAGATTTAAGCGATAACCCTGGACCTGAAGTAGTTGTAACGGCTAATGAGCCAGCAAATGAAGCCCCAATAGCAGAGCAGATTCCTGCAATTTCATCTTCAGCTTGAAATACCTTTGCCCCCAATGATTTGTGAAGTGCTAGCTCCATTAAGATTTCAGTAGCTGGCGTAATAGGGTAGGAGCCTAAAAAGAGTTCTCTTCCGGAACGTTCTGAAGCAGCTAATAAACCCCATGCAGTTGCGATGTTTCCGGTTATATTTCTGTATTTCCCTTTTTCAAGTTGAACATTTGAAATTTGAAATCTGGATTCAAACTCTTCCATTGTTTCTGCATAGTTGAAGCCTGCTTCGAGTACTTTTTTGTTTACATCTGCAACAGTTGTATTCTTTTTGAAACGTTTATCCAATAAACAACCTGGAGTTTCCAATTCAAAATTGAAGATGTAATAAACCATCCCTAAACAGAACATGTTTTTGGTCCTGGCTGCCGTTTTAACATCTAACCCATTAGCCAAGGCAACCTCTTTTGCCAATGTACTGATAGCTGGAGCGATCACTCTGTAGGAGCTTAAAGAGTTGTCTGTTAGAGGATTGGACGTGTATCCTGCTTTGTCAAGCGCCTTGTCTTCATAAGCATCTCCATCTGTGATGATGGTTCCGCCCATTTTAACCCATTTTAGGTTCGCTTTTAAAGAAGCAGGGTTCATTGCAACTAAAACATCACATTTATCCCCAATAATACGCGTTTCTTTTCCAATGTGCACCTGGAAACCTGATACTCCTGCAACCGTGTTGTGTGGAGCTCGAATTTCAGCAGGATAGTCAGGAAATGTTGCAATATCATTACCTGCCAGAGCTGCTGCGTCTGAAAATAGTGTGCCCGAAAGCTGCATCCCGTCACCGGAATCGCCGACAAATTTCACGACAACACTATCTCTTTCAATAATTTGCTTATTTGTAGCCATAAAAAGATTTTTTTTGTTACTTTTTTTATCTATTTTTTAATCATTTTTCTAAAAATTTCACCGTTAGAAGTGTCTAGTTTTATAATATAAACACCTGATTGCAGATGATCAATATGGATCCTTAATGAGGAATGATCATTTAATATGACTTTTTCAACGATTCTCCCCGTTAAATCAAAAATCTCAATCTTATTGATATTCAGATTGTTTCTATTCATGATGTTCACCTCACCTAATGTGGGATTAGGAAAGAGGGTAATAGAACTCAAATCTGCGAATGCATCAATAGTGCTCGTCGTATCTAAGTGGAAAACATCGTGAATATTATAATGGTAAAGTAATGCAAAATTATACTTTGTGATCTCTTTTGCATAATCATAATTCAAAAATTCGGGGAGATCCATCTCTGTATGATAGAAGTCTGTAAAGAAATGTTCTATAGCAAAAATGGCTTGAAATCCCGATTGATTATAAGCCCAGCTGTCTGTGTATTGACGCATACTTTCGTTATCAGGCGGATAAAGGGGTTGAATGGTAGTGTATGTTTCCAGAATGTCGTATGCATTGTTCCATAGGTCAACAGAATTATCATATTGATACAGATCCACTTTGTATACGGAATCTTCAGGTTGGTTGGCTACCATATCATTGTTCAGGATGATGGTTTTCCCTACTTCACCAGCTAAGGCTCTGATTTCAGCATTTTTATAAGCCCCAACTAGTCCAATCTCCTCAGCATCCCACCCCATAAAATCAATATTGAATTTGGGAGATAGGTTGTTTTTATGAAAGATTCTGGCTATTTCAATAAAAACAGCACATCCGGATGCGTTATCATCCGCACCGGGAGCAGTTGTGGTGTGTTGCCAACTGTTGAGTGAAATCGCATCTAAATGAGCACCAATCACGTAAGTTGTATCTGTATTGAGTGTACCCGGAATCCGACCTTTTACATTATAAAAATATCTGTTAAGATCTCCTGTTAACCACGTGCTTCCAACATATAGAAATGAATCAACTGTAGCATTCTCAATACCGTAATTTTTTAAACGTTGTACTAAATACTCGGCAACCACTCTGTTTCCAATCGGAGTATGATCACAAAAACGATTGTTGAATGAAACAAGATCAACAATCGTTTGACGAATTGAATCGCCGTTGATCTGGTTTAGAATATTATCGAACTCAGCTTGCGTTTGACCCTTTAAGCTAAATATAGATAAGATGCTGATAACTAATACAGTTACACTCCTTTTCATGTTGTTAGTATTTGTCGGGCAAAGGTATATAAAAATATCTGACAAATGCCCCTTTTTTTTATCAAAATAAATGATGAAGAAAATGTTTGCAATTTTTTTAAAAAAAGAGATGAAGATTAATAAAAAAGTTGTATTTTTGCACCTTCAAAAACATGGCGTCCATAGCTCAGTAGGTTAGAGCGTCGGATTGTGGTTCCGAAGGTCGTGGGTTCGAGCCCCATTGGTCGCCCAACATTTGAAAAGCAGCTGAAAAGGCTGCTTTTTTTTATAAAATATTGTATATCTTTGTGCCATGAAAATGATCAACAAATTTGGACAACTTTTGTTTCTTGCAATGGTGCTCTGCGCTTGTAATAAAAAACAATTAACTCCCAGGCCAGAAAATCTGATTGAATTTGAAAAAATGGTGGATATCATGGCTGAGAGCTATGTAATAGAAAGCATGGTGTATTTTTTACCCCCAGACTCTGATAAAACATCTATTACACGTTCTCTCTACGCAGACCTCTTTCTGAAAAACAATATTACGAAAGATCAATACAATGCTTCAATAAAGTTTTATCTGGCTGAAAAAACCTCTTCAGAACGGTTGCTTAAAAGTGTTTCCGATAAAATTGATCAAAAACGAAAATTGTATGTTACAGAACCAGAAGAAGATGATGAAGAGTTTCCCATTCGATAAAAACTGGACCCTTTTCCTCGATAGAGATGGTGTGATCAACGAAAGGATCATTGATGGATATATCATGAACTTTGAAGAGTTTATCCCCGTCCCAAATCTTTTGGATGCACTTCATATTTTTAAACGTGTTTTTGGTGATATTTTCGTTGTGACCAATCAGCAATGTATTGGAAAAGGTCTTTGTACGGAACAGGATATTATCCGGATTCATGCTCAACTGAATGATCTTCTTTTGAAAGAGAAAATTTTAATCACCGATTTCTTATATTGCCCTCACAAAGCTTCTGATCAATGCCATTGTAGGAAACCGAAACCTGGAATGGCTTTACAAGCACTGGAAAAACACCCCCAAATTGATTTTTCCAAGTCAGTAATGGTTGGAGATATGCTTACTGATATCCTTTTCGGTCGAAATCTGGGAATGATAACGGTATACGTTGGAGAAAAAGATCATCCTGAATACCAACAAATCATTGAAATTACCGATTATATTTTTGATTCCATT
>Ga0116152_10002600_pt1 | contig 14678 bp, 11 predicted proteins | sample AD_UKC119_MetaG_FD_89894 | JGI IMG/M metagenome (GOLD analysis project Ga0116152, IMG submission 89894) | Active sludge microbial communities of municipal wastewater-treating anaerobic digesters from Hong Kong - AD_UKC119_MetaG | ecosystem: Engineered > Bioreactor > Anaerobic > Digestate... | reverse complement strand
GGTGTGGGGGTGTGAAACCCCCACGCCGACCGATCGACGGGCGCTCAGGCCATGTCGAATTGCAACGGACGCACCTGGCGGAACATGCCCGTGGCCTCCAGCGTCTCGACCACCTTGGGGTCGATCGCCTGATCGAGATACAGCAGCGCGATCGCATCCTGCCCCACGCCCGACCGCCCCAGGGTGAAGTTCGCGATGTTGACCCCGTTCTTGCCCATGGTCATGCCCAGCAGACCGATGATGCCCGGCACGTCCTCGTTCGTGGTGTAAAGCATGTGCTCGCCGATCTCGGCGTCTATGTTGATGCCCTTGATCTGGATGAAGCGCGGCTTGCCGTCCGAAAACACGGTGCCGGCGATCGAGCGCTCGCGCTTGTCGGTCACCACGGTCAGCTTGATGTAGCCGTCAAAGGTGCCCGACTTGTCCTGATGCGTGGTGGACATCTGGATGCCGCGCTCTTTGGCCACGATCGGGGCGGACACCATGTTCACGTCGGGATTGGCCGACTTCATCACCCCGGCAATGACGGCGCAATCCAGGGCCTTGAGGTTCATCTCGGCCGCGGTGCCGTCATAGAGCACATTGATCGCGCGGATCGGCTCGTCGGTCAGTTGCCCGGCAAAGGTGCCCAGATGCTTGGCCAGATCGATCCAGGGGCCCATGACCGCGGCTTCCTCGGCGGTGACCGAGGGCATGTTGAGCGCGTTCTGCACGGCGCCGGTCAGCAGGTAGTCCGACATCTGCTCGGCGACCTGCAGGGCGACGTTCTCCTGCGCCTCGGTGGTCGAGGCGCCCAGATGCGGCGTGCAGACCACGTTCGGCAAGTTGAACAGCACGTTCTCGTTGGCCGGTTCGACGGCAAAGACATCGAGCGCGGCGCCAGCGACATGGCCCGTCTTCAACATCTCGGCCAGGGCCTCCTCGTCGATCAGTCCGCCCCGGGCGCAGTTGATGATGCGCACGCCCTTCTTGGTCCGGGCCAGGTTCTCGCGGCTCAGGATGTTGCGTGTCTTGTCGGTCATCGGCACGTGCAGCGTGATGAAATCGGCGCGCGCCAGCAACTCGTCCAGGTCGACCTTGGTCACACCCAGTTGCCTGGCGCGCTCTTCCGACAGGAAGGGGTCATAGGCGATGACCTTCATCCTGAGGCCGACCGCGCGGTCGCAGACGATGCCGCCGATGTTGCCCGCGCCGATCACGCCCAGCGTCTTGTTGAACAACTCGACGCCCATGAATTTCGACTTTTCCCACTTGCCGGCGTGGGTCGAGGCATTGGCCTCGGGCAGTTGACGGGCGACGGCGAACATCATCGCGATGGCGTGCTCGGCTGTGGTGACCGAGTTGCCGAAAGGCGTGTTCATGACGATCACGCCCTTTTTCGAGGCGGCCGGAATGTCCACGTTGTCCACGCCGATCCCCGCGCGGCCAATCACCTTGAGATTGGTCGCGGCGGCGAGGATCTTATCGGTCACCTTGGTCGCCGAGCGGATGGCGAGGCCGTCATACTGGCCGATGATCTCGGCCAGCTTTTCCTTGTCCTTGCCCAGTGTCGGCAGGTAATCGACATCGACACCACGATCGCGGAAGATCTGGACGGCGGTTTCGGACAGCGCATCGGAAACGAGAACGCGCGGTTTCGTCTGAGGGGCCATGGCGGGAATCCTTGAATGAGGCGGTGCGTGCAAGCACGCACCCTACGAAAAGGGGGTAAGGTGCGTGCTTGCACGCACCCTCTGATTGCGCGGTCAGGCGGCCTGCGCCAGCGCGGCGATCTCGGTTTCGAACGCCCATTCGATCCAGGGCATCAGCGCCGCAACGTCGGCGGCCTCGACCGTCGATCCGCACCAGATCCTGAGCCCCGCAGGCGCGTCGCGATACGCGCCCACATCGAGCGCCACGCCCTCTTTCTCGAGCCGCTTGGCGACGGCCTTGGCGAAGGTGGCGCCATCGGCGATGCGTGGATCGGTGAACGTCAGGCACACCGAGGTCGTCGAGGCCGTCTCCGGCGCCGCGGCCAGGTTCGCGATCCAGGGTTTCGTCGCCACGAAGTCCCACACCAGCCGGGCGTTCGCCTCGGCCCGGGCGATCAGCCCGTCCTTGCCGCCCAGCGACTGCGCCCATTTCAGCGCCACCAGATAATCCTCGACCGCCAGCATCGAAGGCGTGTTGATCGTCTCGCCCTTGAAGATGCCCTCGATCAGCTTGCCGCCCTTGGTCATGCGGAAGATCTTGGGCAGCGGCCAGGCCGGGGTATGGCTTTCCAGCCGTTCGACCGCGCGCGGGCTGAGGATCAGCACGCCGTGCGCGCCCTCGCCGCCCAGCACCTTCTGCCACGAAAAGGTCACCACATCGAGCTTGTCGAACGGCAGGTCCATCGCAAAGGCCGCCGAGGTCGCGTCGCAGATCGTCAGGCCGGCGCGGGTCGCCGGGATCGCGTCGCCGTTCGGCACCCGCACGCCCGAGGTCGTGCCGTTCCAGGTGAAGACCACGTCCTTGTCGAAATCGACCGTCGCCAGGTCCACGATCTGACCATAGGGGGCTTTGCGGACCACGGCATCCAGCTTGAGCTGTTTCACCACATCGGTGACCCAGCCCTCGCCAAAGCTTTCCCAGGCCAGCATCTCGACCGGGCGGGCGCCCAGCAGTGACCACAGCGCCATCTCGACGGCGCCGGTGTCCGAGCCGGGCACGATGCCGATGCGATAGTCGGCCGGCACGCCCAGGACCGCGCGGGTCAGGTCGATGGCTTCGGCCAGCTTGGCCTTGCCGACAGCCGCGCGATGCGACCGGCCCAGCGGGGCGTCGGCGAGCATGTCCAGCGAAAAATGGGGGATCTTGGCGCAGGGGCCAGACGAGAAACGCGGATTGGCCGGCCGCGTGGCCGGGGTAGCGAGAGCAGTCATGGTATCCTTCCAGATAAACGCCCCTCGTTGGGGAGGGGTGTCCCGCCGACGCTGATATTCCGGCGCGATGGCTGGCGCAAGCGGGATTATTAGCCTAATGCGGCGTTTGAGCCCGCGAAAGCGACACCCGCGTTCACCATCGGAAACACACCCATGTTCGTTGCCACCCTGCTTTGCAATCCCGACACACCGGTTCTGGACCCCGCGCTGGTCGACTCGTTGCGCAACGCCTGGGGTGGCGGCGCGGCGCGTTGGCTGAACCCCGGGATCGCGGCCGAATTCGACCTGGCCGCGATGCCCGCGAATCGCTGGGCGGTCTGGACCGAGGTTCAGGCGCTGGGTGTGGACCTGTGCCTGCAACCGGCCCAGGGCCGGCGCAAGGCGATGCTGTTGGCGGATATGGATTCGACCATGATCCGGCAGGAATGCATCGACGAGCTGGCAGACATGGCCGGCGTCGGCGCGCATGTCGCCGCCATCACCGCCCGCGCCATGAACGGCGAACTCGATTTCGAGGCGGCGCTGAACGAGCGCGTCGGCCTGCTGAAGGGCCTGCCCGAAACCGTCATCGACCAGGTGCTGGCCGAGCGCATCACCTACATGCCGGGCGGGCGCGTACTGATCGCGACGATGAAGGCGCACGGCGGGCACGCGGCGCTGGTCTCGGGCGGGTTCACGGCCTTTACCGGCCGGGTCGCCGCCGCCCTGGGCTTTGACGAGCACCGCGCCAACACCCTGCTGGCCGAGGGCGGCCGGCTGACCGGTGCGGTCGGCCAGCCGATCCTGGGCAAACAGGCCAAAATCGACGCGCTGACCCAGATCACCGCCCGGCTGGGGCTGACCCCCGCCGAGGTCATCGCGGTGGGCGACGGCGCCAACGACCTGGGGATGCTGCATCTGGCGGGCTCGGGTGTGGCGTTGCACGCCAAGCCGTCGGTCGCGGCGCAATGCGATCTGCGGGTCAATCACGGCGACCTGACGGCGCTGTTGTATTTGCAGGGTTACACCGCCGACGATTTCGCGGCAGTCTGAGCGCGCGCCCCCGGGGTGGCGCCGGACGTGGGGGTTTTGCACCCCCACACCCCCGCAGCGTATTTGGGACAAGGTGAAGGGGCGAAGGCGCCTCTTTCGGAGGGACGGCATGACGCAGGACAGCATCTTTATCGGTGGCGGCGGCGAGGGCTACGGGGTGGCGGAGACCCTGTTGCTGAAATACGGCAACCGCCACGGGCTGATCGCGGGCGCCACCGGCACCGGCAAGACCATCACCATGCAGGTCATGGCCGAGGAATTCAGCCGCGCCGGCGTCCCCGTCTTTCTGACCGACATCAAGGGCGACGTGAGCGGCATGGCGATGCCCGGCACGCCGCGCGACAGTTTCCAGCGGCGCGCCGATACGATCGGGCTGGGCCCGCTGAGCTATGGCGCGATGCCGGTGACCTTCTGGGACCTGTTCGGCGCCTTTGGCCATCCCGTGCGCACCACCGTTGCCGACATGGGCCCCCTGCTGCTGTCGCGCATCCTGGAACTGACCGAGGCCCAGGAAGGCGTCATCAACATTGCCTTCCGTCTGGCGGACGAGGAAGGCTGGCCGATCCTGGACCTCGACGACCTGCGCGCGATGTTGCAGTTCCTGTCCGACAACCAGCGCGAGATGTCGGCGCGGTATGGCAATGTCACCACGGCCAGCATCGGCGCCATCCAGCGCCGCCTTCTGGTGCTTGAGAACCAGGGCGCCACGCAGTTCTTCGGCGAACCGGCGCTGGACATTCAGGACCTGATGCGCCTGACCCCCGAGGGGCAGGGCCGCGTCAACATCCTGCACGCCGAACGGCTGATGACCACGCCCCGCCTGTATGCCACCTTCATGCTGTGGCTTCTGTCCGAACTGTTCGAGGATCTGCCCGAGGTCGGCGACCCCGACAAGCCGAAGCTGGTGTTCTTCTTCGACGAGGCGCATCTGCTGTTCAACGGCGCACCGCGCGCCCTGATCGAAAAGGTCGAACAGGTGGCGCGGCTGATCCGCTCCAAGGGGGTGGGGGTCTATTTCATCACCCAGAACCCTGACGACGTGCCGGACACCATCCTGTCACAGCTGGGCAACCGGGTGCAGCACGCGCTCAGGGCCTTTACCGCGCGCGATCAGCAGGCGCTGCGCCGTGCCGCACAGACCTATCGACCGAACCCGCGATTCGACACCGAGGTGGCAATCCGCGAGGTCGGCGTGGGTGAGGCCGTCACCTCGTTTCTGGAGGCCAAGGGCGTGCCCGGCGTGGTCGAACGCACGCTGATCCGCCCGCCGGCCAGCGCCATGGGCCCCTGCGACGAGGCGACGCGGCGACAGGTGATCGCCGCCTCGCCCATGGGGCGCAAATACGACACGCCGGTCGATCGCGATTCCGCGCAAGAGATGCTGGCCCGGCGTGCCGACAAGGCCGCGCGCGAGGCGCAGCGCCATGACGAGGCCGCGGAACCCGGCCGCGACACCGAGACCGCCGAACGCTATTCCCGGGCGCGCCGCTATCAGCCGCCCGGGTCAATCCGCACCACCCGCGAGGACGACGACGCCCCGCGCAAGACCCGCACCACGCGCAGCGCCAGCCGGTCTTCGCGCAGTGATTCCGTGGTCGATGCGTTCACCAAGTCGATGGCGCGATCGCTGGGCACCCGCGCCGGCAGCGCGCTGGTGCGGGGCGTCCTGGGCGGTCTGTTCCGGGGCCGGTGATGGACACCCGGCTGACCCGGGCGCTGTCGCTGCGCCTTCCCGTGCTGTCGGCGCCCATGGCCTTTGCCGCGGGAGGGGCGCTGGCGGCGGCGGTCAGCCGCGCGGGCGGGCTGGGGCTGATCGGCGGGGGCTATGGCGACGACACATGGCTGGCCGAGCAGTTCACGCAGGCGGGCGATGCGCGCGTCGGCGTCGGGTTCATCACCTGGGCCCTGCGCAAGTCGCCGCACCTGCTGACCGAATCGTTGCGCCGGAAACCCGCTGCCGTGATGCTGTCCTTTGGTGACCCGCGCCCCTTTGCCGACGAGATTCGCGCATCCGGCGCACGCCTGATCTGCCAATGCCAGGACCTGGGCCATGTCATGGACGCGGTCGAGGTCGGCGCGGATGTCATCGTTGCCCAGGGCGCCGAGGCCGGCGGCCACGGCCGCACGCGCGGCACGCTCAGCCTGGTCCCCGAGGTCGCGGACCATCTGGCCGCGCACGCCCCTGACACGCCGCTGGTCGCGGCGGGCGGCATCGCCGACGGGCGCGGGCTGGCCGCATCGATCCTGCTGGGGGCGGACGGGGTGATGCTGGGCACGCGCCTTTGGGCCTCGACCGAGGCGCTGGTCGCGCCCGCGCATCACGCCGCCATCCTGGAGACCCCGGGCGACGGCACCCTGCGCACCGAGGTGGCCGATATCGCGCGCCAGATCGCCTGGCCCCCGGGGTTCACGGCGCGCATCCGCCAGAACGCGTTTACCGACCGCTGGCATGGCCACGAAGCCGCCCTGCGCGCCGCCGTCGCCACCGAGGGGCCGAAATACCGTCAGGCCTTTGCCGCGGGCGATGCGCAGAACACCGGCGTCTGGTTCGGCGAGGCGGCGGGCTTGATCGACGCCATCGAACCCGCCGGCCAGATCGTTGCGCGGATCACCGCCGAGGCCCGGGCTTTGCTGGCGCGGCCGGTCTGAACGGCGCGCGCGCCACCTAGCCCTGCGGCGTCATCGCCTTGCGCTGGCGCGAGCGTTCCAGCCCCAGTTGCCGCTCGCGCCAGATGATCAGGATCCCCGCCGCGACAACGATGCTGGCGCCCGTCAGCATCGTCAGGCTGGGCACCTCGTCGAACACCCAGTAGCCGATCGCCAACGCCAACAGGATCGAGGCATCGTCGAACGGCGCCACCAGCGAGGCGTCGGCCTCGCGGTAACTCGATGTCAGGAAGATCTGGCCAACGCCGCCGACCAGGCCCGTCAGCACCAGGATCGCCAATTGGGGCGCCGATGGCAGCACCCAGCCATAGGGGATGGTGAACAGCGACAGCCCGGTCGCCGTCACCGAAAACCAGAACACGATGGTCGCGGTCTTTTCCGTGGCGATGAGCCGGCGCACCGTCACCTGGGCCAGCGCCGCGCAGACCGCACCCATCAGCGCCAGCATGGCCCCCAATGCCTGCGCGTGGTCCAGGCTGGCGCCGATGGTCAGGCTGGGCGCCAGCACGATCGTCACCCCCGCCAACCCGACCAGGACCGCGGTGAAACGGAACATCCGCACCTCTTCGCCCAGAAAGATCGCGGCGAACACCACCACCAGCAGGGGCGCTGCGTAGCCGATCGCCGTGACCTCGGGCAGCGGCAGGAACGCCAGCGCGGCGAAGCCCTTGCCCATCGCGCAGGTGCCGATGAAACCGCGCCAGAAATGACTGATCGGGCGACGGGTCTTCAGCCCCGTGCGCAGGTCCCCCTGATAGAGCAGCCAGCCCAGGATGACCGGCAGGGCAAAGGCCGAACGGAAGAACACCGCCTCGCCCGGCGGGATGGTTCCCGACACGGCCTTGACCATGCTCGACATCACGATGAAGGCCGTCACCGCGATCAGTTTGTACAGGATTCCGCGGATCGGACGCATGGAGTGCCCCGTGACGGTGAACCTGTGCAATATCGCAGGTCTGGAACACCCCCGCAACCTGATCGCGGGGGCGAATTTCCCTCTGGACACCGCCCGCGCGCTCGCCTAAGACACGCCCACCCGAAAGCCTCGCTTTCACCCGTGCCCGGGTAGCTCAGGGGTAGAGCAGTGGATTGAAAATCCTCGTGTCGGTGGTTCGATTCCGCCCCCGGGCACCATTTGACAAGCCAGGATGGTTTGGGAGTTGAGGTCGTTTCTGATCCTAGGTCGGGTCGGGTTTGACAGTCCTCGCGCGTCTCGCATTCGCATTTTCCAGCCTCGCCATCGTCTCGCGGTTCTTGTCGGCACCGTTCTCTGACCGCGAATAGTGCCGCGCCAAGGAGGGCGACTTCTGCTCCAACAGGTCCGCGATGCGCCGTTTGTCGAGGCCCGGCGCGATCAGCCCTCGACCTTCCGTCGCCGTCTTGAGGCGGTTCCAGGCGGTCGGAACCTCATTCCAGGACTATGCCGCACCCTGCGCATTGGCCAGCACGCGAGCGGCGTCATGCAGGGGGATGCTGTCGCGCGCGGCTTGCAAGGTCGGGCTGACGGGAATCGCCACCTGCGCGCCGGTCTTGCCGGGAACAGCCGGTCTTTTTCGTGGCCTTGTCCTGGATGGCGCGGATCGACCAAGCGTGCTTTGCCCGCGGTCGCGAGAACACGCCCGAAAATCGGCGTCCGAGGCGGTTTTCCGGTGGATGGGCCGTATCCCGCGCACCCTCCGCAAAGCGACACGCCGTTCGCCCCCGCGGGACGGTGATCGCCCGGGATTCGGCCGTGCCGCGGTCAATCGAACAGGTCGATTTCCTCGTTGATCTCGTCGATCACCGACAATCGCTGCAAGGCACTGGTGCCGGCCTCGGCGACGAATGCGATGGCCAGCAGCCGCATCAGACTGGTGAAGGTCGTGTGGCTGGGCACCAAGCCGTAATTGGCGACGTGGCAGCCGATCACCAGCGTCGAGAACCGCCTTGCGCGCGCGTAATAGCGATGATCGCTGAAGGTGATGACGTTCATGCGGGTCGTGCGGGCGTAGGCGGTCAGCGCGGCCAGAAAGCGCGGGCGCGGTTCCAGCGTCAGCAAGATCAGCACGTCGCGGGGGCCGGTCATCGCCAGTTCCTCGGCCCAGGCGCCCGGTTCCTGCCCAAGCAGGTGCACATTCGGACGCAGGCGGGCGAACAGGGTGCGCGCGTAGCGGGCGATACCGGCCTCGAGTCCATGGCCCAGGATCCAGACGCGGGGCGCGTCGATCAGCAGCCGGGCGGCGTCGGACAGCAGGTCGGGGCGCATTTCCTCGAAGGTGCGCGTCAGATTGACCAGTTCCAGATTCAGGTGGTCGCCGATCGACCGGCCCAGCGCGACCCCTTCGGGCTGGGTGGCGGCATAGACATAGGGCTGGGTCCTGTTGCGTTCCTCGCGGGCCTGGGTGCGTGCCTCTTCGAAATCGGTGTAGCCGAGGTTGCGGAAAAACCGCGCCGTCGTCGCCTTTGAAACCCCCGCCATGGCCGACAGCTCGGTCGCGGTATGCGTTTCAATCATCGCCTGATTCTCGAGCAGCACCGCCGCAAGTTTCTGCTCTGCGGCGGTCAGGCGCGAGATTTTCTCCTGAATTCTGAGGGTTAGACGTGTTGCCATAAAACTGTCGCCGGGCCTTCGAGATGGCTTGATTAAATGAAACACCTGTTTCATCGTTATGAAACAACGAAACGGAGCTCCTCGATAATGTCGAAATCCAAGATCATCCGCCAGCAAATTTGGGGAAAGCTTCATGATGTCGCGCGCCCCGACACGCGCTTCCACATGAACTTTGCCGAAGTGATCCCGGATTTCGAAGGGTCCGAGACCGCAACCGAACACCTGGTGCAGATGCCGCGCTACCAATCGGCCGGCTACAGCTTCATCACGCCGGACAACTGCCTGGTGGACCTGCGCCGGCGCATGATCGCCGAGGGCAAGACCTTTGTGATGTCCACCTATGGCATCTATCGCGGCTTTCTGCTGATGGAACCGGGCATGGTGCCGCCGGGGGCCGAACTCTATGCCGCCTGGCTGGACGGGATGGAGCATTTCGGCCGCCCGATCACGCTGGAGGAAATCGCCGCGCGCGGGCGGTTCGACTTCATGGTGACGGGCGCGTCGGCGGTCTCGCGCGACGGGGTGCGGTTCGGCAAGGGGCACGGGTTCTTCGATCTGGAATGGGGGATGTTCACCGATCTGGGCCTGGCGGACGAGGACACGCCGGTCGTCGCGGTGGTGCATGACGTTCAGGTGGTCGAGGAAAAGCTGATCCCCTCGGAAACCGACATTCTGGTCGATTACATCGCCACCCCCAGCGGCCTGCACACGGTCGAACGCACCGCCCGCCGGCCCCGGGGCGTGAAATGGGCGCTGCTCGATCCCAAGCAGATCGAGCAAACGCCGCCGCTTCAGGAACTTCAGCGCATCCAGGGAATCGCCTGATCGCTGTCCGCCCATCGTCCAACGCCGAAACACAAAGGATCTGACATGCGACTTGCTCTCAACCGCCGTTCTTTCCTGGCCACCGGGGCCGCCGCGGGCGCCCTGCCCTTTCTGCCGCGTCGCGCCCGGGCGACGACCCCCTTCACGATGCAGGCCTCGTGGATCAACGACGCCGAATTCTCGGGCTATTTCCTGGCCATCGACCAGGGCTATTACACCGACGAGGGGCTGGATCTGACCTATCTGTCGGGCGGCCCCGACGTGATCCCGGAATCGACCATCATCGCCGGCCGTGCCGATCTGACGCTCACCACCCCCGACACCACCATCAAGGCGATCGCCGAACAGGGCGCGCCGTTCAAGATCATCGGCACGCAATACCAGAAGAACCCCATTGGCATCGTCTCGCTGGCGTCGAACCCGATCCTGTCGCCCGCCGATATGGTCGGCAAGACGATCGCGGTGCCGCCGGTCAACACTGTCAGCGTCGAGGCGGTGCTGGCCATGAACGGGATCGACCGCGGATCGGTCAATATCGTGCCCTACGCCTATGATCCGACACCCCTGGTCAACGGCGAGATCGACGCCAGCCTCGATTTCACGACAAACGTGCCTTACACGATCTCGATGATGGGCCACGAGGCGGTGTCCTTCCTGCTCTATGACTTTGGCTTCACCACCTACAACGACACCGTCGTGGTGACCGAGGAAACGCTGGCCACCAAACGCGCCGAACTGGTCGCCTGGTTGCGCGCCAGCCGTCGCGGCTGGACCGAGAACCTGGTCGATCCCGCGCGCTATCCGCCGCAATGGGCGCAAACGCATTTCGCCGGAACCGGCCGCGAGATCGACAACGAGGTGTTCTTCAACACCGCGCAGAAACCGCTGATCGAAAGCCCGGCGGGCGTTTTCGCGATGACCGAAGAAGGGATCGAGGGCAACCTCAGGGCCTTGGCCGCCGTCGGCATCAACGGCACGCGCGACATGTTCGACACCACCTTGCTCGAGGAAATCTGACCATGAGTGCACCCGCGGGGATAACCCTCGACCAACTGTCCAAGACCTTTCGCGGACGCGGCAAGGCGGTCGAGGCCCTGCGGGATGTCAGCCTGGACTGCCCGCTCGGCAGTTTCACCGCGCTGATCGGCCCTTCCGGGTGCGGGAAATCGACGGTGTTGCGCACCGCGCTGGGGCTTGAGTCGCTGGATTCGGGCACCGTCCGCATGGCCGACATGGGGCCGGAAAAGGCGACACGCGCCGGCCTGACGGGCGTTGCCTTTCAGGACGCGGCGCTGTTGCCCTGGCGAACGGTGGCGCAGAACGTCGCGTTGCCCCTCGAGGTGCTGGGCCGCCCCCTGGGCCCCGAGGCCGGGCGGATCCGCGAGTTGATCGACCTGGTGGGACTGAAGGGCCGCGAGAATGCGCTGCCGGGCGAGCTGTCCGGCGGGATGCGGCAGCGGGTCACCATCGCGCGGTCGCTGGTGACGGAGCCGCGCATCCTGTTCCTGGACGAACCTTTTGGCGCGCTGGACCAGATCCTGCGCCGGCAGATGAACATCGAATTGCAACGCATCTGGGCGGAAACCGGGGTTACGACGCTGCTGGTCACGCACGGGATCGACGAGGCGGTGTTCCTGGCCGACCGTGTCGCGGTCATGCACGCGGCGCCGGGCCGCATCGTTGCGCTGATCGACGTGCCCTTTGGCCGTCCCCGCGGGCCCGAGCTGTTCTCGGACGATCGCTTCCACCACCTGTGCGACCAGATCGCCGGCGTTCTGCACGGGGGCGAGCATGCCGACTGAGACCCGGGCCCGGCGCCTCGGGGCCTTGCTGCGCGCGCTCTGGCCGCTGCTGGCGGTCCTGGCGTTGTGGGAACTGGCCGGCCAGATGCGCTGGGTCGCGGGCGGCGCCCTGCCGGCGCCGTCGCAGATCCTGCACCGCTATTGGCTGGATCGCGCCGATTACCCGCCCCACATCCGGGCGACGCTGATCGCCTCGGGCGTGGGGTTCGTGATCGGCAACGCGGTCGCCGTCGCCGCCGGCCTGCTGTTCGTGCTGGCCCCGGTCACCGGCCGGATCGCGCGGGGGCTGAACGTCGCGATCTTTGCCCTGCCGCCGATCGCCATCGCACCGATCCTGGCGCTGACGCTGGACGGCATGACCCCGCGCATCGTGCTGGCCGCCCTGGGCGTCTATTTCGTGACGATGCAGGCCACCGTCACCGGATTGCAGCAATTCGACAGCCGCGCCGGCGACCTGGTCCGCGCCTATGGCGGCGGCAAGGCCGCGGTGATGCGCTTCGTGCAGATCCGGGGCGCCATTCCGGCGATCCTGTCGGGGTTTCGCGTGGCCGCGCCGAACGCCGTTCTGGGCGCGATCCTGGCCGAATTCGGCGGCGGAGGGCGCTGGGGCCTGGGCACGTATCTGCTGGGATCGCTGGGCCGCGGGGATCCGTCACGGCTGTGGGGCATCGGCCTGACGGCGACGGCGATCGCCGGGCTCAGCTATGCGCTTTTCGCCGTCCTCTCGGCGCGGATGCTGGGGCGGACGCGCGCGGTGACCCTGAACCCCGCCGCCCCGCCCAGCGAACCGCGCGAGTCCGTCAACCTGCCCGTCATGGCCGCGTCGATCCTGCTGCCTTTTGCGCTGTGGTGGGGCGTCCTGTGGGCGTTGCAGGTGCCGCGCATGATCGGCAAGACGCCGTGGGACGTGATCGACTATCTGTTCCTGTCCGCGCAATCGGCGCAGGCACAGCAAAGGTTGCTGGGCGCGCTGCTGCAAACCCTTCCGATCACGCTGATCGGCATGGCGGCGGGGCTGGGCTTTGCCTTTGCGCTGGCCGTGTCCTCGCGGTTGACGCCCGGTTTCACCCGCGCGTTCCTGCCCGTCGCCCTGGTGACCCAGACGATGCCGCTGGTTGCCCTGACGCCGCTACTGGTGCTGATCCTGGGGCGCGGAACGGCGGTGACCTTGTGGATCACCGTTTCGGTCACGTTCTTTCCGGCCTATGTCATGATCGCCCAGGGCCTGGCACAGGTGCCGCGCGCGGCGCTGGAATTGCCCCGCGCCTATGGCGCGACGGCATGGCGCGAGTTGCGACTGGTGGCCATTCCGGCCGCCGCCCCCTGGGCGCTGGCGGCGGTGCGCCTGACGGCGCCGCGCGCGCTGCTGGGGGTGATGATCGCGGAATGGCTGGCGACCGGGCGCGGGCTGGGCAATCTGCTGAACCAGTCGCGCGGTTACATGGACTTCAGCATGATCTGGGCCGTCGCCCTGGTCAGCGTCCTGCTGTCGGTCGCGTTCTACCAGCTTGCGCTCGGGTTCGAACGGCGCGTCCTGCGCCGCATGGGGGGCGGTTGAGGGGCCACGCCCCTCAGGCCGGACCCTCCTCGGCCCGTGCCGCGGCGGCGGCCTGGGCACGCGCGGCAAGGGTCATGCGGTCTACCTTGTCCACCGGGGTTCTGGGCAGGCGGTCCAGAACCGTCAGATGCTTGGGCATCTTGTAGTTCGCCAGACGCGCGCGGCACCAGTCGAGCACCGCGTCGGGCGCGACCGGGTCGGCCTCGACAAAGGCGTGGCCGACCTGGCCCCAGTCGGCATCCTCGACGCCGATCACCGCTGCAGCGCGGATCGCGGGGTGTTCCTCGAGCACGATCTCGACTTCGCGCGGATAGACGTTGAAGCCGCCGGATTTGAACATCTCCTTCGAGCGGCCGCAGAACACCAGATACCCGTCATCGCGCAGCCGCGCGCGGTCGCCGGTGCGCAGCCAGCCGTCGGCGGTAAAGGCCTGGGCGCTGGCGGCGGGGTTGCCCAGATAGCCGGCAAAGGGATGCGGGTGCAGCACCTGGACCTCGCCCTCGTCGCCCGCCGGCACTGCGATGCCGTCGTCCGAGGCGATGCGCAGCCGCAGGTCCGGGTCCGGTTTGCCGGTGGTCGTCAGCAGGATATCGACATCGCGGGTCGGGGGCGTGTAGCAGATCGGCCCGTTCGACTCCGTCTGCCCGTATTGTTGCGAGAATTCCGCGCCGGTGCGCTCCATCAAAGCGGCCAGAACGCGCGGATTGATCGGCCCCGCGCCCCAACTGACGTAACGCAGGCTGGCCAGGTCGGCGGTGGCGAAATCGGGGTGCGCGACGATCCGGTCCAGCATCGCGGGAACGCCGCTGAGAACGTGCAACCCCTCGGTGCCGATGGCGCGCAAGGTGAACCCGGGGTCGAACTGCTCGTGCATCACCAGGGCCCCGCCCGCGACAAAGGCCACGCCGATCCCGCTGGCCAGGGCGCCGATGTGGTTGACCGGCAGATCCAGGACCTGACGCACATGCGGCACCGCGAACCGGCCGCGCTGAAGGGTGGCGCTGCGGAACGCCAGCCCCCGATGGGTAATCAGTGCGCCCTTGGGCCGCCCTGTCGAACCCGAGGTGAAGATGATGACCGCCGGCACCGCGGCATCGAAACCAGCCAGCGCCGCATCCCAGAGGGCGGGCACGGTATCCTCGGCCACGGGGGGCGGCAGGGCGCCGTCCCACAGACCCGCGCCGACGCGCATCACGTCCAGACCCAGCTCGGCCGTGTGGGCGTCCAGATCGGGGCTCAGGTCGGTCTTGCCGACGCACGACAGCGCGATCAGCAGCTTCGCGCCGCTGTCGAGCAGGTTC
>Ga0116152_10002599_pt1 | contig 14680 bp, 12 predicted proteins | sample AD_UKC119_MetaG_FD_89894 | JGI IMG/M metagenome (GOLD analysis project Ga0116152, IMG submission 89894) | Active sludge microbial communities of municipal wastewater-treating anaerobic digesters from Hong Kong - AD_UKC119_MetaG | ecosystem: Engineered > Bioreactor > Anaerobic > Digestate... | reverse complement strand
TGGTTCGTGCGCGGTTTCGAATCCGGCTCATTGCAGGCTTGCGATACTTTCGGCGCAGGCTGAGCCCGCGCAGCGCTCATGGCTGATGCCATCGACGATGAAACCGAACGTTCGCTGGCAGAACGCATCCGACAACTGGAGGATCGCGAGCAGATCCGCGAGTTAGTAGCTACCTATTGCCTGGTCGTCGACAGCCGGGACACGGACAGCCTCGCGGAGTGCTTCTGTGAGGACGGCTCGATGGCATCGCGCGATGGAGCCATGAACGCGGTAGGCCGCGATGCCGTGATGGCGCAGTTTCATCAGCGCTTCGCGGTGCTTGGGCCCAGCTTCCATTACACGCACGACCATGCAATCTGGTTCGATGGCGAGAACTCGAATCGAGCTTTCGGTTTGGCCAACTCACACGCCGAGGTCGTGCGCAGCGGCAAGCCGATGATCGCCGCGATCCGCTACGAAGATGAGTATCGGCGCGAAGGTGGTCGCTGGCGGTTCTATTTGCGGCTGCTATCCTTCTTTTACTACCTGTCGCCGGTCGACTATCCTGCGGCGCTGCCGACGCCGCTGCGCAATCGAGCTTACAATGCGCCGATCCGGGCGGACTTTCCGGAGGCCAGCCCGACTTACTCGGCTTACTATCAGAAATACATTCGACGTTGAGTCTCAGGGAGAATCTGACGACGCATCAGGACGCGGCAGTCCGCCGCGGCTTCGGCGTGCGGCCCGCGGACGGCGCACAGAAGATGTCGTGCAGTGTGGCTATCACTTGTGCAGCAGGCCCTGGCGCCAGCGAGTAATAGACGACCTGCGCATCGCGACGCGTCGACACGATCCCGCTGTCGCGCAGCACCGCGAGGTGTTGTGACAGCGCCGACTGACTGAGCGGCACCCGGTCGTTCAAGGTACCAACGGACGCCTCGCCGTCCGCCAGATTGCACAGCACCATCAGGCGTTGTTCGTTGGCGAGTGCGCGCAGTAGTCCGGCCGCCGCCTCGGCGTGCGGCAGCATGGCGTTGGCCGTTCCGGCAGCACGCCCTCTTCTCTCCGTGGTATTCATACGGGCTAAGTATAAATGACCTCTTTCTAATTTAGCAAATACTAATATAATGCCGTCACGGACTTGGAACTGGAGGCGGTGACATGAATATCGATCGGATGGTGATGGCGTTCGCCGGTACGGTGGTACTGGTGAGCCTGGCGCTCGGTTACGCGGTAAGCCCCTACTGGCTTCTGCTCGCGGCCTTCGTGGGCCTCAATCTGCTGCAAGCGGCTTTCACGGGCTTCTGTCCGCTCGCGATGATCCTGCGCAAGCTCGGTGTGACGCCGGGCACCGCGTTTCGTTGAACCGCGGCGCAGCGGCGTGACCACCTATACGAACTGCCGGGCGACCGCAGGCATTGCCGCAATTGCGGTCGTCCTTTCGCTGGCTGCGTGCGGCAATGGCCAACCGCCAACGACCAGCGCCGAGCCAGCCGAGCCAGCCGAGCCAGCCTATCCCACCGAGGTTGTCACGCTTGCAACGGTGCCGGTCGAGCGACTGCTCGACGGGCGGATCGAAGCTGTCAACCAAGGGACGGTCTCCGCCCAGACTGCCGGTCGCATCGTCGACATCAACTACGACGTGAACGATTTCGTGCCGGCAGGCGCAGTAATTGTACGACTGCGTGCCACCGAACAGCGCGCCAATCTGCAGCAGGCGCGTGCCAGCTTGAGTGAGGCGGCCGCGCGTGAAAGCGAGGCGCAGACACGCTTCAAACGCATCAGCGAGATGTACGAACGCAAGGTCGTGCCCAAAGCCAGTCTCGATGAAGCGGCGGCCAATCGAGACGCGGCAGTCGCGCGTCTGGCAGCTGCGCGTGCCAGCGTTGCCAGCGCCACCGAGGGCGTCGCCTACACGGAGGTCCGCGCGCCATACGCAGGCGTCGTGACCAAGCGCTTCGTGGAGGTGGGCGAAAGTGTTGCAGCAGGTACGCCGCTCGTTAGTGGTCTGTCGTTGCAGTTCCTGCGCGTCACGGTCGACATCCCGCAAGGCACAATCGAGCAGGTGCGCGAAACACGCCAGGCGGCGGTCTATCTCAACGGGCGACGCATAGTAGCCACCGATCTCACGATCTTCCCGGAAGCAGCCGCCGGCTCGGCTACTTTTCGTGCGCGGCTAGATCTGCCCGAGAACGCCGCCGATCTCTATCCCGGGATGTTCGTCAAAGTGGGGCTGGTCACTGGTGAGGCAGCGAGAATACTGATCCCGGCCAGCGCACTCGTCGAGCGCAGCGAAGTCACCGGCGTCTACGTCTTCGATCCTCAAAATGGTGGCCGTACGAGCCTGCGCCAAGTGCGTATTGGCAGGGCGTACGGCGATCGACGCGAGGTGCTGGCGGGGCTGACGCCCGGCGAGCAGGTTGCGATCGATCCGCTCGTTGCCATGCGCCAACTGCTGCAGCAGCGCCCCAGCACGTCCGGTGAACGCTGATGGCCCCGCCCACGCCACTGGGGTTGTCAGGACGCCTGGCGCAGTTCTTTCTCAGCAATTCGATGACGCCGCTGCTGGCAGTCGCCGCGCTGCTGCTCGGCCTGTTTGCAGTACTCGTCACGCCACGCGAGGAAGAGCCGCAGATCAATGTCACGTTCGCCAACGTATTCATTCCGTTTCCCGGGGCGTCGTCCGAGCAGGTAGAGAACCTGGTCGCCTCGCCGATGGAACAGGTGCTGGGCGAGATCGAGGGCGTCAAGCACATCTATTCGGTATCCAAGCCCGGCATGGCAGTGCTGACCGTGCAGTTCGAGGTCGGTGAGCTGCGCACCGAGGCGATTGTCAGACTCTACAATGCTATCTACTCGAATCAGGATTGGCGACCAACTGGTCTCGGGGTATTGCAACCGCTGGTGAAGCCCGGTGGAATCGATGACGTCCCGATCCTCTCACTCACGCTCTGGACCCGCGATCAGACCCGCGGCGCGGCCGACCTTGGCAAGGTGGCGCGCTCGATCGAGACTGAGATCAAGCGAGTTCCCGGCACCCGCGACGTCGAAACGATCGGCAGCCCAGCCAATATCGTACACGTGCAGCTCGATGCCGCACGACTGGCGGGCCATGGCCTGACGGTCGCCGAGATCGCAGGCGCCCTGCAGCAATCCAATCTCGTGCGACACGCCGGCCAGTTGGTAGGCGAAGGCCGCGTGACCCCGGTTCAGGCAGGAGCATTTCTCGCTGATAGCGACGCGGTCGCTGATCTGGTCGTCGGCGTCGCAGCCGGCAAACCTATCTTTCTGGCAGACGTTGCGTCCATCAGCGCCACGCCCGACCAGCCTGAGTCGTACGTCTGGTTCGGCACCGGGCCCGGCGCAGAACAATTGGGCATCGCAGCCATGCCGTATTCGCCGGCCGTCACGCTGGCTGTGTCGAAGAAGCCGGGCGAGAACGCCAGTGACGTTGCAACGCAAGTCTTGCGGCGGATGGAATTGCTGCGCGGCAGCTACATCCCGGATGGTGTGGAACTCGCCGTCACTCGCAACTACGGCGAGACAGCTAACGACAAGGCGAAGAAGCTGATCCAGAAACTCCTGTTTGCCACCGCATCGGTCGTACTGCTGGTCGTTCTGACGATGGGACGCCGAGAGGCCATGGTCGTTGGTACAGCGGTGGTCATCACGCTGGCTGCGACGCTGTTCGCGTCCTGGGCATGGGGCTTCACTATCAACCGCGTATCGCTGTTTGCGCTGATTTTCTCGATCGGCATCCTGGTTGACGACGCGATCGTGATAGTGGAGAACATTCATCGCCATATTCATTCGCGAGGCGGCGGTACGCTCGCCGAGATCATTCCGCGTGCCGTCGATGAAGTGGGTGGCCCCACGATACTGGCCACTTTCACCGTAATCGCCGCCCTGCTGCCGATGGCCTTCGTCAGCGGCCTCATGGGGCCTTACATGAGCCCGATCCCGATCAATTCGAGCATGGGCATGCTGATTTCGCTCGCCATCGCGCTGGTCTTCACGCCCTGGATGTGTCGCAAACTGTTGGCTGGCGTACATGACACGGATGCGGGTCACGCTGCGGAATCAGCGGCAGGATTGCGCATGACCCAGCTGTTCGAACGCGCGGTACGCCCGTTCCTCGCTGGGCCCGGCGGCCGCGCGCGTCGCCACAAGCTCTATTGGGCGATCCTCGCGGCGATCGTGTTCGCCATCGGACTCGCAGTCGTGCAGCTGGTGGTGATGAAGATGCTGCCGTTCGACAACAAGTCGGAATTCCAGGTGATCGTCAACATGCCGGAGGGCACGCCGGTCGAAACGACCAGCCAGGTACTCGGCGAGCTGGCACGCGTGATCGAGGAGGTGCCTGAAGTCACGGACTACCAGGTCTACGCGGGGACGGCGGCACCGATCAATTTCAACGGACTGGTGCGCCAGTACTACTTACGGCAGGCGCCGGAGTTTGGCGACATTCAGGTGAACCTGCTCGACAAGCACGAGCGTGATCGACAGAGTCACGAGATCGCGCTCAGTGTCCGCCCGGCACTGGCGGCAATCGGTAAACGCCATGGAGCTTCGGTGCAGGTTGTCGAGGTGCCGCCGGGGCCACCGGTGCAGGCCCCGATCGTCGCGGAAGTATATGGCTCGCGCTACGCAGAACAGCAGCAGCTCGCGGGCGAGCTTCGGCAGTTGTTCGACAGCACCGACGACATCGTCGACGTCGACGACAGCCTCGAAACACCCAGTCCCCGGCTAATACTGCGTCTCGATCAGCAGAAGGCGGCCCTGCTGGGCGTCTCGCAAGCCCAGGTTGGCCAGCTGATCACCACCGCACTCGCCGGCACGGATGTCACCTATGTACATACCGGACGCGAGCGTCAACCGATAGCGGTGCGAATGGAGCTGCCGGTCGAGAGCAAAGCGCAAATCGACGACTTGTTACAGCTCGAGCTGCGCGCGATGGATGGCACGACAGTGCCGGTGGGCGAGGTGGTCAGCGTGCAGACCGCGAGCTGGGACGCCGCGATCTATCACAAGGACCTGTTGCCGGTAGTCTACGTCACCGGTGACATGGCTGGGCCACTCGACAGTCCACTGTACGGGATGTTCGACATCGTCGGCAAACTGGGCGAGCTGCCCGTCACGCAACACTTCATCGCGCCGCCGGAGGATCCCAACGAGCTCGCGGTGAAGTGGGATGGCGAGTGGCAGATCACTTACGAGACATTCCGCGACATGGGCCTGGCCTATGCGGTTGGTCTGGTTCTGATCTATCTGCTGGTCGTCGCGCAGTTCGGCTCCTATGCCCTGCCGCTCATCATCATGGCGCCGATTCCGCTCACCATCATCGGCGTGATGCCGGGCCACGCCTTGTTAGGTGCGCAATTCACCGCCACGTCCATGATCGGCATGATTGCGCTCGCTGGCATCATTGTCCGCAATTCCATCCTGCTGGTCGACTTCATCAATATCGAAATAGCCGGCGGTAGCACACTCGAGGATGCAGTAGTTCGTGCCGGTGCGATCCGCGCCAAACCCATTACGCTCACTGCACTCGCCGCCATGATCGGCGCGTTCTTCATCCTTGACGACCCGATCTTCAACGGTCTCGCCGTCGCGCTGATCTTCGGCATCTTCGTATCGACTTTACTGACGTTGATCGTCATACCGGTACTCTACTACGCCTATCTCGGACGACGGCCACCGCCCGCGGTCGCCCCATAACAGGAGAACACCTATGGCTCACATAGCAATCGTCGGCGCCGGCATCGGTGGCGTTCCCGCAGCGTACGAGCTGCGCAAGATGCTCGGCAAGGAACATCGCATAACACTGATCGGTGCGACACCTTACTTCGAGTTCACACCCTCCAATCCGTGGGTCGCCGTCGGCTGGCGCAAGTTGGCGGAAACCCGAGTGGAGCTGCGTGAGCATATTGGCGCGAAAGGCATCGAATGGCGCGCCGAAAAGGTGGCATCGATCGACGCGCCGGGCAATACGCTCACGATGGCGGGCGGCGAGCAGCTTGCCTACGACTACCTGGTAATCACCACTGGACCTCGTCTCGCATTCGAGGAGGTGCCGGGGCTCGGCCCCGAGGGTGGCCATACCCACTCGATCTGCACGCATGCGCATTCGCAAACCACCTGGGATGCTTATCAGAAGTTCCTGGAGAATCCGGGACCCGTGGTCATTGGCGCAGCGCAGGGTGCCAGTTGCTTCGGACCGGCCTACGAGTTTGCGATGATCGTCGACGCCGATCTGCGCAAGCGCAAGCTGCGCGATCGTGTACCGATCACCTACGTGACCAGCGAGCCATATATTGGCCATATGGGTCTCGGCGGCGTTGGCGACAGCAAGGGGCTGATGGAATCGGAGTTACGTCAACGGCATATCAAGTGGATCACCAACGCCAAGATCGACGATGTGGCGCCGGCGGAAATGACAGTTAGTGAGTGCGACGATGACGGCAAGCCGCGCAAGGAACACAAGTTGCCGTTCCGCTTCGCGATGATCCTGCCGGCCTTCAAGGGTGTCGATGCCGTGGCGAACGTGCCGGAACTTTGCAATCCGCGCGGTTTCGTACTGATCGATGAGCATCAAAGATCCAAGCGCTATCCGAACATCTTCTCCGCCGGCGTGTGCGTAGCGATTCCACCGGTCGAGGCGACACCGGTCGCGACGGGCGCGCCGAAAACCGGTTACATGATCGAATCGATGGTGAGCGCGATCTGCGAGAACATCACCGCGGATATCCAGGGCAAGCCCGCCACCGCCAGCGGCACCTGGAACGCGATCTGCATCGCTGATTTCGGTGATACGGGCGCCGCGTTCGTCGCGCTCCCGCAGATTCCACCGCGCAACGTCACTTGGGCCAAGCAGGGAAAGTGGGCCCATCTGGCGAAGATCGCCTTCGAGAAGTACTTCTTGCGCAAGGTGCGCACCGGCTCGATTGCACCGGTCTACGAGAAGTACGTACTGAAGGCGCTCGGCATCGTGTCGCTGAAGGAAGTCCATAAATGATCCAGTGGGCTCGACCACTTGGAGTCGGTTTGCTGGGCTGCCTGGGCTGCGCCTTGCCTCTTGCCGCGCTCGCCGATCCTGACACGCTCGAGCAAGCCTGGGCGAGAGCCATCGCCAACGACCCGGTTCTTGCGGCGGCTTCGGCGGACGCCGCCGCTGCCGAAGCGGACGCGCGGGCGGCACGGGCCGCACGTCTGCCGAAGCTCGAGGTCGGCGGCAGCTATACGCGCTATGCGGACGCGCCCGCGCTGGATGTCACGACACCGCAGTTTTCTTTTCAGTCGCCGCGTATCTTCGACAACGACGACGCCGTGATGACCTATGCACAGGTCACTCAGCCGCTGTATGCGGGCGGCAGTATTGCTGCTGGCGTCAGTGCGGCCCGCGATGCAGCCCGTGGCGCCAAGGCAGCCGAAGCCGGAGCACACGCCGATCTCAAATTGCAGGTTGCGCGCAACTACATCGCAGTATTGCGCGCGCGCCGGTCACTCGAAGCGGCCGAAGCGAGCGTGGCGAGCCTGCGCTCCCAGGTCAACGACGTACAAGTGATGGTCGATACGCAGTCGGTTGCGCAGAGTGATCTGTTAGCCGCACGGGTCGCGCTGGCCGACGCAGAACAGCAGCGTCTACGCGCCGAGCATGTGTTGCGACTCGCCCATGTCAACTACAACCGCAAATTGGGTGCGCCTGCTGCGGAGATACCAGTACTCGATGACAACCTCGGCGCTGCCGTCGCTACCAGTGGGACTCTGGATCGAGAGCCTGTCGAGACGTTGATCGAACGCGCGCTGGCGACACGCAGCGAGATGACCACTCTCCAGGCGCAATCATCGGCGCTCGCGGCGCGCGGCCGTGCTGCGGCGGGCGAACAACTGCCGCAGATCGCGCTGGTCGGCGGCTACAATCATCTCGAGACAACTATTCTCGATCGCGAGGACTTCTCGTCCATCGGCGTCGGCATCAAGTGGCACCTGTTCGACGGCGGGCAGGCTCGCAATCGCGCCGCATCGCTGCGCCGAGCCAGCCAGGCAGCGGCGTATCGGCTCGACGATTTGCGCAGCGGCATTGAGTACCAGGTGCGGGCTGCGTGGCTCGGCGTACAGGAGGCCGACGCGCGGATCGGCGTCACACGTCAGGCCGTGGCGGAGGGCGAGGAGAACCTGCGTTTGAGCCGCGAACTGTACGGCGCCGGGTTGGCAACGAATACGCAGGTGCTCGAGGCGATCGCGTTGCGTGTTGCCGCCAAGAACAATGCGAGCGACGCGTTGCTCGATGCGGCCTTGGCGAGGCTCGAGCTGCGGCGTGCTGTAGGGGAACTGTAAGTCGGAGTATGATCGTCCGGATGCCACCCATTGCTCGTCGCTTTTTGTTGATCGCCGCCGTGTCACTCGCCATCGCCACGGCTCTCGGCGCCTTCGGCACGCACGCGCTGACGCCGCGCCTGGCACCCGATCGGCTGAAGTCCTTCGAAACCGCCGTCACCTACCAGTTCTACCATTCTCTGGGTCTGTTCGGAATCGCGCTGCTGCTACGCGATGCGGCAAGCAGGCTGCTTGCCACTGCGGCGTGGATCATTGTCGTCGGCTTGACGCTGTTCTGCGGCAGCATCTATCTGCTGACGGCCGGCGCTCCGCGTGCGGTCATTGCGCTGGCCCCCATCGGCGGATCGTTGCTGATGCTCGCGTGGCTACTGGTGGCGGTATCGATTGCTCGACAACGCTGACGGGACTAGCTTTCCTCGCTAACCCGGTGGGCACCCGATGACATTCACCGGCGTCTTCAGGTAAACGATGCCGTTGGCGGCAGCAGGCGGCAGTCGTCCGGCGGCAATGTTCAGTTGTACCGACGGAATGATCAGCACTGGCGCCGCCAACGTCTTGTCGCGCGCCTGGCGCGACTCAACGAACTCCGAGCGGGTCGTGCCGGCCTTGCAGTGAATGTTCTTGCCACGTGAAACCGCCACGCTGACGTGCTCGGTCGGCGCATCGTCGCCCGACGGATAGTCATGACAGAAGTGCAGCAAGGTGTCAGCTGGCAGCGCGTGCAGTTTCTGAATCGTGTCATAGAGCTGAGTTGCGTCGCCACCCGGGAAATCGCAGCGTGCCGTGCCATAGTCTGGCGGAAACAGTGTGTCGCCGATGAAAGCATGTTGACCAACGCGGTAGGTGATGCTGTCGGGCGTGTGGCCCGGCGTAGCCAACACCTCGATCTGCAGCTCGCCGAGCTGGAAACGATCGCCATCCTGGAACAGGTGGTCGAACTGCGAACCGTCGATCGGGAACGCCGCGCCCAGATCGAAAACCTGCGCGAAAGTCTCTTGTACCTCCTGGATCCCTGCTCCGATGCCGATCTTGCCGCCTAGGGCCTGCTGCAGCAGCGGCGCTGCCGACACATGGTCGGCGTGCGCGTGGGTCTCGAGTATCCAGTCGAGGGTCAGATTCTCAGCCTTGAAGGCGGCGATGATCTCATCGGCAGACCGCCTGCTGAAGCGTGCGGATCGAGGTTCGAAGTCGTGCACCGGATCGATCACGGCGGCACGACGCGTGCGCGGGCAGGCAACGATGTGCGTGAACGTCGAGGTGGCCGCATCGAAGAAATGCCACAACAGTGGCGGCGGAACTGTGTTCTTTGTCATGCGTTCATTATATTAGATTTCGCTAATCTAGCGACTACGTGTATACTGCTATGATGGGGCGTTATGAATATCTGGACGCTCAACGCCGGTAGCTCGTCTATCAAGCTCGGCATCTTCGTTGCGGACCGATCGTCACCCGCCAGCCTGCGCTGCGTGCTGCGCGCGCGGATTGAGAAACTCCCGGCAGGAGAACTGGCGACCCTCGAAACGCTGCTGGTCAAGCACGGCGCCCAGCTACCCGATGCGATTGCGCACCGCGTTGTACATGGGGGACATCGGTTGTCCGAGCCGACTGTCATCGATGAGGCGGCGCGCGCGGCGCTCGCCGCCGCGGCGTCGTTTGCGCCGCTGCACAATCCGGTGGCCTTGCGCTGGATCGATGCGTGTCGCGCTGCGTGCGCCACAAGCGTGCGGCAGGTCGCCGTGTTCGACACGGCGTTCTTCGCCACCCTGCCAGAGGCAGCCTGGCGCTATGCTCTGCCGCGTAAGTTGGCGGACATGCACCATCTGCGACGCTATGGCTTCCATGGCATCGCGCACCTGAGCATGTGGAAGCAATTCGTAGCGCTGCGGCCCGATCTCGACCACGGCGGTAGACTTGTCACCCTGCAGCTGGGCGGTGGCTGCTCCGCTGCGGCGGTCCTGAACGGTGCACCACAAGACACCTCGATGGGTTTCTCGCCGCTCGAAGGACTCGTCATGGCCACGCGCGCGGGTGATGTCGACGCCGGATTGTTAGTACATCTGCAGCGGGAACTGGGTTATGACCCGGCGGCACTGGAATCACTGCTGTCGCGCGAATCCGGACTGCAAGGCGTGTCGGGGCTTTCGTCGAGCGCAGGCGAGTTGCTACGCACCGACGATCCGCATGCCGCGCTTGCCCTCGATATCTATTGCCGCCGTGCCGCAAAGTACGTCGCGAGCTACGCGGCGGTGCTGGGCGGCATCGACGGCATCTGCTTCGGCGGCGGCGTCGGTGAGAACGTGCCGGAGGTTCGTGCAGCAATCCTCGCGCGGCTCGCCTTCATGGGCGTGCAGATCGATATGGCGCGCAATCAGGCCGGCGGCCGAATCAGTGCGGACGACAGCAGCGTGGATTGCCGCGTTCTGGCGGTGGACGAAGAATCGGAGCTGGCCGCAGCAGCCACCCGCTTCCTCTGAGCGCTGGCTCGATCGCGGCACGGCCGTCGCGTTTCAGTTCGCCGCCGACTTGCGCACGTCGGCTATCACACCGAGCAACTGATCATAGGGTTCACTGAACTTGCGTACACCTTCACGCTCGAGCTGCTCAGCTACCTCATCCAGGTCGATACCGCGTTCAGCCAAGCCTGCCAGCACTTTGCGCGCGCTATCGATGGCCTGCTCGATTCGCACACTGGGCTCACCGTGATCGCGGTACGCCGCCAGCGTTTCGGGCGGCATGGTATTGACCGTATCTGGTGCGATCAATGCCTCGACATACTTGACGTCGCTATAGCCTGGATTTTTGGTCGACGTCGAAGCCCACAGCAGGAGCTGGGGCCGTGCGCCGGCCTGGGCACATAGCTTCCAGTCAGGCTGACCGATGCGCTCGCGCCAGGCCTGCATGGCGCCGGCAGCACTCGTTATGCCGGCTGTACCGCAGAGCGACGTCGCGCCTGCATCACCTGCTGCGATGCGTTGCTCGAGCCGGTTGTCCACCAGCGTATCGATGCGGCTGATGAAGAAGCTGGCGACCGACGCGACGCGGTCCACCGGCTTGCCCGCGGCAATTCGGGCGGCAATGCCCTCGCGGAACGCATCGAAAACCTGCAGGTATCTTGCAACCGCGAAGATCAGCGTCACGTTGACATTGATGCCCGCCGCGATCGATTGGCGAATCGCCGACAGTCCGGCGCGCGTTGCCGGGATCTTGATCATCACATTCGGCCGGTCGACAGCTTTCCAGAGTCGTGCGGCAGCCGCAATGGTGCCGTCGGTATCCTCAGCCAAATGCGGGGACACTTCGAGACTGACGTAACCCGCCTTGCCCGCGGTATCGCCATACACGCCAGCAAATGCGTCGGCGGCGCTACGCACATCGGCGATCGCCAACTGCTCATAGATCTGCTCAGTCGTTGCCGCCTCATCTGCAGACTCGATGTCAGCATGGTAGTCGTCGGTGTCTGAAATGGCCTTGGCGAAAATGGCCGGATTCGACGTCAGACCTGCGAGGCCATCGGCCGCGATCAAACCTGCAAGCTCGCCACTCGCCAAGAGCTCGCGCCGGATGTCGTCGAGCCAGACCTGCTGGCCCAATCGTCGCAGTTGTTGCAGTGGATTATCGGCCATGACCACCTCGTCCTGGCGTTTTGGGTAAGCCTGTATGCTGGGTACGAAACGGCTGTGCTGCTGTCCGCTTGCCGCGCACCGGCTGGCCCGTGCCCGTGCCGGCCGGTTGCCACGCGGGAATAAGCTGATGCTTGCCACTGCCAATCAGGTCGGCACGACCCATCCTGCGCAGCGCCTCCCGCAGCTCGGGCCAGTTGTTAGCATCGTGGTAGCGCAGGAACGCCTTGTGCAGCCGCCGCACCTTGAGGCCCTTGGGAATCCTGACATCCTCACTCGTGCGTGTCACTCGACGCAGCGGATTCTTGTGCGAGTGGTACATGGCGGTAGCAGTGGCCATCGGCGCCGGCAGGAAAGCCTGTACCTGATCGGCACGAAAACCATTCTGCTTGAGCCACAATGCCAACTCCAGCATGTCCTCGTCCGTCGTTCCGGGGTGCGCGGCGATGAAGTACGGGATCAGGTACTGCTCCTTGCCCGCCTCCTTCGAGTAGCGCTCGAACAGTTCCTTGAAACGATAATAGGTGCCGACTCCCGGCTTCATCATTTTCGACAACGGGCCCTCGCTGATCGCCTCCGGAGCGATCTTGAGATAGCCGCCAACGTGATGCTGCGCGAGCTCCTTCACGTACTCCGGGCTCTCGCTCGCCAAATCGTAACGGACGCCCGATGCGATCAGCACTTTCTTGATGCCTGGCAGTGCACGCGCTTTGCGATACAACTCGATCAGCGGTGCGTGGTTGGTTTCGAGATTGGGGCAGATCCCCGGGAATACGCACGACGGCCGACGACAGGCGGATTCGATCTCCCGACTCTTGCACGCGAGTCGATACATGTTCGCCGTCGGGCCGCCGAGATCCGAGATGACGCCCGTGAAACCCGGCACGTTGTCCCGGACCTGCTCGATCTCGCGCAAGATCGAATCCTCCGAGCGATTCTGGATGATGCGTCCCTCATGCTCGGTAATCGAACAGAAGGTGCAACCCCCGAAGCAGCCGCGCTGGATGGCGATCGAGAAGCGGATCATCTTGTACGCCGGAACACTCGCATCCCCATACACGGGATGTGGCTTGCGCTGGTATGGCAACTCATACACCCAGTCCATTTCGGCAGTCGTCAGCGGAATCGGCGGCGGATTGAGCCACACGTCGACATCACCGTGACGCTGCACCAACGCGCGCGCGTTGCCAGGATTCGCTTCGAGATGCAGGATGCGCGACGCGTGCGCATACAGAACCGCGTCTGTCGCCACCTGCTCGTAGGACGGCAAGCGAATCACGCTCCGATCGCGATCGGCATTCTTGACACGCCGAACGAACTTGACCACACGTTCATCACCCAAGGTCGACGCTGCACGCTCGGGCGTCGCAGCAGGTTCCATTGCGTACGGATCGATCGGCGGATTGAGCGGCCCTGGTGTATCGAGATGGGTCGAATCGATCTCGATCCAATCGGATAGCAACTTGCTGCGCGTGAATACGGTGCCGCGCAGATCCGTGATGTCGCGGATGGATTCGCCTGCGGCCAGGCGGTGTGCGATATCGACGATCTGTCGCTCCGCGTTGCCGTACACTAACAAGTCCGCCTTGGCATCGAGCAGAGCCGAACGCCGTACTTTCTCGGACCAGTAGTCGAAATGTGCGATGCGCCGCAGGCTGCCTTCGATTCCGCCAATGACAATAGCCGCATCGCGAAAGGCTTCGCGGGCTCGCTGGGCGTACACGATCAGCGCGCGGTCCGGCCGTGAGCCGCCTTCGCCGCCGGGCGTGTAGGCGTCATCACTGCGTACCCGTCGTTCCGAGGTGTAGCGATTTACCATTGAATCCATGTTCCCGGCCGTGATGCCGAAGAACAGATTGGGCTTCCCCAGCGCGCTGAATGCCTCGGCATTGCGCCAGTCGGGCTGTGCGATGATTCCGACGCGAAAGCCCTGCGCTTCCAGCACGCGCCCGATGATCGCCATGCCAAAGCTCGGATGATCGACATACGCATCGCCCGTGACGATGATGATGTCGCAGGAATCCCAGCCCAGCGCGTCCATCTCCGCGCGCGACATTGGCAGGAACGGCGCCGTGCCGAAGCGCGCAGCCCAGTACTTGCGATGCGAACGAATGTCGTTGGCGGATTCCACTGGCTACTTACCGCCGGCGAGCGCGGCTTCCAGCCCCGGGACATAGCCGGCGCCATCCAGCACCTGCAGACTCGCGCCCTCGAAGTCATCGCCAACCGGCTCGTATCGTCCGCCGAGGCACTGCGAGAGAAATCCCTCGGAGATCGCGTAGAAGGACGTCCGATTCTGCGGGCGCGCGAATCCATGACCCTCGTCCGGATACAGCACATAGGTCACGGGTAGCTGTTTGGCCTTCATCGCCGCCGCAATCTGATCGGCTTCCGCCTTCTTGACACGCGGGTCGTTCGCGCCTTGCGCGATCAGCAGTGGCCGCCTGATCGCATTCGCGCGCGTCAATGGTGATCGTTCCGCCAACAACTTCTTGCCTTCCTCTGTGCGCGGGTCGCCAACACGCGTCGCGAACTCCTCGAAGAACGACTTCCAGTAAGGCGGAATGGTGGCGAGTAGCGTGTTGAGATTGGAAGGACCGACAATATCGACGCCACAAGCGAATCTATCCGGCGTAAATGTCAGTCCGACCAGTGTCGAGTAGCCCCCGTAGGAACCACCGTAGATCGCCACCTTGTCAGGCTGCGCGATCTTCTGCTTGATCGCCCACTCGACAGCATCGATC
>Ga0116152_10002593_pt1 | contig 14696 bp, 11 predicted proteins | sample AD_UKC119_MetaG_FD_89894 | JGI IMG/M metagenome (GOLD analysis project Ga0116152, IMG submission 89894) | Active sludge microbial communities of municipal wastewater-treating anaerobic digesters from Hong Kong - AD_UKC119_MetaG | ecosystem: Engineered > Bioreactor > Anaerobic > Digestate... | reverse complement strand
TCCGGTCTACCTACGTCACGACACTCATCGGCAAGGCCATTGCCGGTCGTTACTTCGAGCGTGGCGTGCAGCGTACCTATTTCGACGGCTGCTCGACCGGCGGGCGCCAGGCGCTGGTCGCAGCGCAGCGTTTTCCGGAGCAGTTCGACGGAATCATCGTGGGCGCACCGGCAGTCAGTGAGGCCGGCAATGGGATCCCGGGCATTTGGGCGCTGCGGACACTTGCAAGTGCCCCAAGTGGCGGTCCGTCGCTACTGACAGCGGCGAATGTCCGGCAGTTGCATGGGCTGATGATGCAACGCTGCGACGAACTCGACGGCCTGGCCGACGGCATTCTGAACGATCCGCGCGACTGCCGGGTCGACCCGAGCGAGCTCGCTTGCGAAGCGGACGCTGGCGCCGACTGCTGGAGCGCGGCACAAGTCGCCGCCGCGCGTAAGTTGTACCAGGGAGCGCAAGATTCCAAGGGACGAGCCTTGACGCCCGGCGGGCTGCAGCGTGGCTCCGAGCTCAACTGGATTCCCGCGTATGTCGCCGAGGATGGTGCGCTGGGTTTCTACGGTCCCTTCATGGCTGACCTGGTGCGTTATCTGTCGTTCGCGGAAGACCCTGGCCCGGCCTGGACATTGAATCAATTCGATTTCGATCGTGACCCGCCACGATTTTTGTCACTGGCGCAATTGTTCTACGTGTCCTACAACCCCAATCTGCGCCGCGCCCGCGACCACGGCACCAAGATCATTCACTACCACGGTTGGAATGATCAGTCGATCATTCCCGGTACCTCGCTCGACTACTATGAACTCGTCGCGCAGACCATGGGCGGTACGACCGCGACGCAGGACTTCTACCGCTTGTTCATGGTACCGGGCATGAATCACTGTGAAGGCGGCGTAGGGGCGACCGAAATCGACTACCTGACCGCGCTCGAGGCATGGGTTGAAGCTGGCAAAGCGCCGGGCTCGCTGTTAGGCACGCATCGCGCCGATGGTATCGCGAAGTTCCAGCGGCCGGTGTTTCCCTATCCTGCACGCGCCAGGTATCTGCGGGGCCGCGATCCGAACGCGGCCAGCAGCTTCGTGATCGAGTTGCCGACGGGTTGAATCAGCGACCATCAGGTCGCGACGATGCCCACCACGGCGCCTGTCATCATTGAAACGAGATTGCCGGCGATCCAGGACTTGAAGCCAAGGCCGGCGATTTCCCGACGTCGTTCGGGGCACAGAGTGGTCAGTGTCGACACGAGCAGGCCGATGCTCGCCAGATTGGCGAAGCCGCACATCGCGTAGATCGAGATCAACATGGAGCGCGGACTCAGGCTGCCGGCCGGCAGTGCAGCGAGTTCGAGATAGGCCACATACTCATTGAGTATCGCTTTCACGCCCATCAGCGAGCCGGCGGTGCTGGCCTCGGCCCACGGAATGCCAAGCAGCCACATCAGCGGCGCGAACAGCCAGCCGAAAATGCGCTGCACGGTGAGCGCCGAGCCCGCGTAGTCGGGCAGCGCGCCCAACATCTGGTTGACGAGGGCGACCAACGAGAACACGACGATGATCACGGCGATCACCGCAAGGAACAGCTGCAAGCCATCGAGTGTGCCGCGCACCACGGCGTCCATAGTGCCCTGGTAACGAAGCTCGCTGCCGTTGTCGTTGGCGCCGGTGCGTGACTCGCCGGGCACCAGAATTCGCGCGATCAGGAGCGCTGCCGGCAGCGAGATGAGCGAGGCTGCCAGAATGTGGCCGAAGGAGTTGTCGATGGATCGTTGCAGCGTCTGCGAGTACAGCACCAATACGACACCCGAGACTGTCGACATGCCGAGCGTCATGACAGTGAACAGCTCGTGCCGACTGACAGTCGTTAGCCAGCCGCGCACGACCAGCGGAGCCTCGACGACGCCCAGGAACAGATTCGCACCCGCGTTCAGTCCGACCACGCCGCTGACGCCAAGTGATTTCTGCAGCGCCCATGACAGTGCGCGCACGATCAGTCGCAGCACGCCCCAGTGCCATAGGATGGCTGCGAGCGCGCTCATCGTGATGATCAGCGGCAGGATCTGAAAGGCAATGACCACCGGCGGCGGGGCGCCCGGTATGACCTCGAATGGCAGCGGCGCGCCGCCTAGATAGCCAAACATATAGGACGACCCGGCGAGCGTCGCGCGTTCGATCGCAACAACACCCACATTCATCGCCCGCAAAGTCTGCCAGATTGCGGGCACTAACAAAATGACGACCGCAAGGCCCAATTGTAGACCGATCGCGCCCAGCAGCCAGCGCCATGGTGGCAGCGCGCGACGGTTCTCCGACAGCAGGACCGCGATCGTCACGAGGACGAGGAGCCCCAGGCAGCTCTGCAGCCGCGGCAGCCACTCAATCATGTGGCCGCCCTAGAACTGCCACGCAACGCCAAATTGGAACTGCCGTGGGGGCCCGGCGTTGCGTTGCACGAAGGGTGCGTCGCCGCCGAACTGGATCTGATTGGAGGTGGTGGCGGCATTGGCGAAGCCTGACAGATTGTTCCAGTCGAAGACATTGAAGACATCGGCCGAGAGCTGCAGCGTCTGCCCCGAGATCAGCCAATCGTACCGCAGACCGAGATCGATGCTCTTGGACCATGGTAGCCGGCCCGCATTGCGACCGATGCCAGGGTAGCGGTCGGAATTGCCGACGAAGTTCTCACCGAACGAACGGCCATCGCCATTCAGGTCCTGCGTGCCGAAGATCGCTGCATCCGGAACGAAATTGATCGGCTGGCCGGATTGGAACAGACCAGCCACCGTGAGGGTTAGACCCGGCAACGGGTAGAAGAAGCCCACCGCCGAAATCACGTGCTCGCGGTCGTTAGCCGAGGGGCCGAAGTCCGCCGCGAAGTCATTGGCATTCGACGCGCGGAAGTTGATGTCGTCCGTGTCGTTCTCGAGTTGCGAGAGTGTGTAAGAGAAACGGTAGGCGTAACGCTGCGCGCCGCGCTCCTTGTTGAGCTGCAGATTGAGCGCGCGATAGTTGGAACGACCATTGGTGTCCGAGACCGTGATCTGACGCGCACCACCGACCGGCACATTGCCGCTCGGCGCAAGCGTCGGTCGCGTGGCGTCAGCCGCTGCCTGCGAGCGTGCCAGCCCCAACGCCTCGGCTTGCGCCAGCCGTGCAGCGGGGTCGGTGATCGCGCGCAGCGCCGCGATATTGGCGTCGGTCAAGGGGGCGAGATTGGGGGTGAATGACGACGGTGCATTCAGATCGACCAGGCGCACCAGATTGCGAGTGCGGTTGTAGAGAAGGTCGACCGAGCCCGAGAGCTCCGCAGTGAATTGATACTGGTAGCCCGCCGACAGCTGCAGGCTGCGAGGATTGTCATAGCCGTGCGGACTGATGATTCGGACTTCGTTGGCGCTGGTCGTGGCGCGTAGCGCCTGCACGTCCGCGGCGCTCTGGCAGCTCGCCACCCGTCCATCCGTACAGGGTGGATTCACGACCAGGTTACCGTCGAAGGTCAACCTATCGATGTCAGTGCCCGCGGGTAACAAGTCGTCGAGCTGGCTGCGCAGCCCCGCCGATGTCGTATTGCGCTGCAGGGCATCGGAGGCCACCGCGTAGAGTAATTTGTCGTAGAACAAGCCGGCGCCGGCGCGCACGACCGAACGCTCGTCCGGACGCCAGTTTACGGAAAAGCGCGGCGCGAAGTTGTCGCTGTCGCCGGCGCCGCTGCCGAGTTCAGTGAGCGAATCGTAGTCGTAGCGCAGCCCGGCCGTGAGTGTCAGATCCGGACGCAAGCGCCATTCGTCCTCGATGAAGATCGCGCTGAGTGTTTGGCGCTTGCCGAACTCGTTAGGACGCAGTTCGACCGCATAGTTGCCGACCAAGGGATTGAGCTCCAGCACGTCTGCGGCAGTCAGGCCAATACCCGTGTTCCGCGCGCGTAATTGCGCCAACTCGGCGTCGCTCAGTGTCACGGTGTAGTTGCCGTCGGGATTGCCGCCGCCCTGCAATGCAAAGTCGGCACTCAGTATGTCGATGCCACCGCGCAGACGGTGCTTGCCAAGATCGATGCTGGCGGTGTGTTTGGTCTGCCAGGTCCGCTCCGTATCGTCGAATACGAAACCCGGGTGACCCAGTATCGCAACCGGCAGGCCACTCGGATCGAGGGCCGTCACCTGCGGCCCACCGGTGAGGGGCTTGCCGTAGTTCCAGTCGAAGCGGCTCCACTGCAGGCTGGCCTGGTAACGCCAGCGATCACCGTCGAAGACGAGCGCCGCGGCGGCCAGTGAGGAGAGACGTTCCTGCTCGGAGCCGGCCGACGGAAAGCGCACGCTGCCGCCGCCCAGCGCGCCGCCGGGTTGTTCGACCGTTACCCGGCCATGATTGGCGCGGGCTGTAAGTTGCCAGCGATCGCTCAGGCGATGGTCGAACCGCACCGAGGACAGCAGAAATTCATTGTTGCCGGTCACTTCGCTCGCGACACCCAGCTGCGGTGAGCTCAGGATCTGGACATTGCGATCGCGGATCGATTCCACATTGCCGTAGATGAACGTACTGTCGGTGCGGATGGGTCCGCCGATGGCGATACCTAACTGGCGGCGTTCGAAGCTCTCGCCGACGGCGTTACCGGACAGGTCTCGTCCGGCGAACTCCGACTTCGCATCGAACGGTCGGCCCGGGCGGGCGAGCACGAACGCCTCGCCGGTCCATTCGTTCGTGCCGCCGCGGGAGGTGTAGTTCACGACGCCGTTGGCAGTGCGGCCAAACTCGACGGAATAGTTGTTAGCGAGTACGGTGACGTCACGCACTGCGCCGAGCGGTGCAGGGAACTTTGGTCCACCCAGGAAGTTCTCATTGTTGTCGAGCCCGTCGAGGGAATAGTTGACGAACAGCGCATTGGCGCCATTGATCGAGATGACTGGCGCCTCGGGGAAGAAGCCGGTGGACTGCACGACGTTGGGCAGCCGCGCCAACGCCCGGATAACGTCGCGACCTTCGATCGGCAGACCGGCCAGCGCGGCCTCATCGAGCGTGGCCGATACCTCGGCATTGACCGTGTTGATGCCTGTCACCGCCCGTCGCGCGACGACTTGCACTTCGGCGAGCTGCGGATCGGTCGCCTCGGCGGCGATCACCAGATTCACCGTGCGGACGTAATTGGCACGTAGCTGCAACGGCTTGGTCGTGGCGGCAGTCTCGCCGTCGGCCGTCGGTACAGAGACGATCCAGGCGCCCGTTGTTGTCAGGCCCTCGAAACGTACTTGTCCGAAGCTGTCGGTGCGACCGGAAAGAGCCACGCCCAGGTCGCGGTTGCTGACGTCGACCGCGCGCTCGGTGGCCGGTTCGCCGGTGGCGGCAGTGGTCACGGCTACCTGAATGCCAGCCTGCTGTGCAAGCGCCGTCGTTGCCGCCAGTATGCTGAGCACGGCCAGCGCGAGGCGCCTGCTCGTTCGAGCAAAACGGCACGTATTTGGGACGTTGTTCATAGCTGGCATAGGCGATAGGACCCTGCAGGCCAGCTGGATATTACACGCCGGTCAGCGTGCGAGCGCAGCCCGGTCAGGCTGCCATTCGCGCATCAGGAGCGCAGCACAACTTCTTCGGGGCGATTGACGAAGTATCCCTGAATGAACTGCACGCCAAGTTGCCACAGTACCGCCATCGTATTGGCATCTTCGACCCGCTCGGCAATCGTTTCGATCTTGTGCTTCGCTGCCAGCGCTACCAGCTCTTTCACCTGCTGCTGCAGTTCGAAGTTGCCGGCGAGAGTCTGCACGAGCGCGCCATCGATCTTGATGAAATCGAGCGGCAGAGTTTCCAGTAGTAGTTTGGGATCGCGTCCCGAACCGAAGCGCTCGAGTGCGACGCGGAAGCCCGCTTTCTGCAGTGCCGGGAACAGCTTCTGCAGGGGCCCGGCATAGCTTTCAGCGATCTCTTCGGTCACCTGAAAACAAATTCGACCCGTCTGTTCCGGCTGCACCTTGGCCTGGTTGGCGAGCCAGTTCGTGAAGCCGTCGTCGAGGACCGAGTCGCGCGACAGACGCACGAACAGACAACCTGGCGAGCGTTGCGCCGCGAATGACAACGATGCGCCGATCACCCAGCGATCGATATTCTTCAATAGATCGTTGCGGGCCGCCGCTGCCATGAATTCGGCCGGCAGCACTTCTTTGCCCTGATGGTCGAGCATGCGCACGAGCACGTCGAACATCTGCGGATCGTCACCTTGCAGACTGGCGACCGGCTGTTGTACCAGCCGAAAGCGGTTCTCCATCAAGGCTGCCTTGATGTGTTTGACCCAGATTTTGTCGTAGGCCTGAACGCGCGTGTCGGCGTCGGCGCGATCGGTCTGTGTAACATTGTTGCCACCACGCAGTCGTGCGCGGCGCGCGGCCTCGATAACGTCGGCAATGATCGCATCCAGATTGACGTCACTGGTCGGTACGGCAGCCATGCCAATGCTGCAGGTCGAAGCCAGTGAATGCGTGCCGATCGTGTAGGGGGTCTTGCGCACTTTCGCTAATAACTGTTCGCCCCATGATTCGACATCGTGGGCGTTGCCGCGCTCGAGCAGTGCCAGCAGCGAGACACCGCCGAATCGACCGACGATGTCTTTCGCTCCGAGTTGCGCGCGTACACTGACGGCGAAATCTGCGAGGAACTGCTCGCTCGCGAGCGCACCGATGTTCTTCTCGATCGTGGCGAATTTGTCAGGCCGGATGATCGCGAGAAAACGTACGCCGGCTGCCGGCGGTGCGGCAATACGATCGGCGATGCTTTCCAGCAGCGGCCTGCGGTACAGCAGACCGGTGGTTGGATCGCGGCGTACTGCGTCCGCCAAGTCGGTGGTCAGCTGCCGATCGTCTCGCTTGCGCGCTGGCACGATCAGGCGGACACATGGTTCACCTTCGAATTCACCGGCCGACAAGACCAGCTCGAGGTCGACCTGCGAGCCGTCGGCCAATTGCGCGGCAGCTCGCAACGTGTGGTCCGACCAGCGTCCCTGCAGGCAGGCAACGAGCGCTCCTTTGATGGCCGAGTGTGATGCGAGGTCGAAGGAATCCATGACCGGCTGGCCGACGATTGCGTCCGGATCGGTGAAGCCAAACAACTCGAGCCAGGCTTCATTGGCGTCGACCAGAATGCCTTCCTGCACCTGCGCGATCGCGTCAGCCGAGCGTTGCAGGACGGTCTCCAGTTGGCGGCGGTAGTCACGCGCCGACTGCACCGTCGTTTCGAGCGCACGTTCGAGACGAAACGAGCGCAATTCACGCGCGATGACGGCCTGCAGGCGTGCCTGGCTCGATTGGGACACTACGTCGCGCGCACCGATCTGCATGGCGGCGAGCATGCTGCTCTCGGTCACTTCGTCATTGAGATAGATCAACGGCACTTGTGGGGCGATCCGGTCGCGCAGCCCGGCAATGCTCTTGAGTTCATCTGCGTCGACATGTGCGCAAACCAGCAGTTCGGGACTGAGCTGGCCCAGGGCATCGCCGAGATCGCGCGTCGCCGGAATCCAAGTGCAATGCACCGCCTCGCCGGCACGACGCATGACGCTATTGATCGTCTCGACCGGCTCCCGAGTGGGCGACAGCACGATAAGGGGAACCGCGGCGGTCTCCGTCAATGGATACTCCCAGCTACAGTAGCAAGCGGCGGAATTCTAGCATTCTGCCGCCCGGCCTGCGGCGGATGGAGCGCACACATTGCCGACTCGGCGATGTCCGAAAGGCCGGCCGGGTCACAGATCGGTGCAGCTCACAGCCGCGGCGCGACTGGCACTTTTGCTGGCATCCCCGGGACTTCTCTCACCAGTCGCGGCACCAGATAGCCGGGTAGCAGCGTCGCCAACTCGCCGACCAGACGCGCGGCGTGTGCCTGCTCGACGTCGAAATGTGCCGCGCCGCGCACCGGATCGAGCAAGTGCAAGTAGTAAGGCAGCACCCCAGCGGAGAACAACGTCTGCGAGAGCGCGGCGAGCGCCGGCACCGAATCGTTCACACCCGCCAGCAGCACGGATTGGTTGAGCAGCGTGACGCCGGCGTGTCGCAGCTGCTGCAACGCTGCGCGCACCTCCGCATCGATCTCCTGGGCATGATTGCTGTGCAGCACGAACACCAACGGTTTGGTGACGCCCGCAATCCAGTGCAGTAGCCCAGCGTCGACTCGCGACGGCAGGACGACGGGTTGTCGCGTGTGCACCCGAATTCTCTCGACATGCGGTATCGCGACCAACTGCAGTGTCAGTTGCTGCAGACGCTCGTCCGAGAGCGACAGCGGATCGCCTCCGGACAACAGCACCTCGCTGATCGACGAGTCGGCAGCGATCGCGGCGATGGCGGCGCCGAGACGTGGGTTGTCAGTTGTCTGCGCGGAGTAGGGGAATTCACGTCGAAAGCAATAGCGGCAGTGTACGCCGCAGGCTCCGGTGGCAATGATCAGCGCGCGACCTCGGTACTTCTGCAGCAACGCAGGTGCGGCGACCGCCGCCGCTTCGGCGAGTGGGTCGGCGACGTAATGTGGTGGCGACTCGAGTTCGTCGGCGAGCGGCAACACCTGGCGCAGCAGCGGATCGTGCAGATCGCCTCGACGCATGCGGCGTACGAATGAACGCGGCACGCGCAGACGAAACACGCCTGCCGCCGCAACGGCACTGACTGCCAGCCGCGGGTCGAGATCGAGCAGGCGCAGTAGTTCGTCCGGCCGCGTGATTGCTTCGGCCAGCTCACGCTGCCAGCGGCGCTGCGGCAGGTCGGCCGACGGCGGGGGCGTTGGGACTGCAGGCTGTTGTTGGCGATCCGGAGCGCTTGCCGCTATCATTCACGACCTTTTTCGCGGGGCCCCCATATTGGGGCCCGACATTGTGCGCAGTGTTGCGCATTTGGGAAGCCAATGGCCAGTTTTACGACCAATGAAATCCGTGGCGGCATGAAGTTGCTGATCGATAACGAGCCGTATGCCGTGATCGAGAACGAATACGTCAAGCCGGGCAAGGGCCAGGCTTTCAATCGGATCCGCGTCCGCAACCTGAAGACGGGTCGGTCGATCGAAAAGACTTATCGCTCAGGCGAGTCGATCGAGGCCGCTGACGTCATGGACGTGGAAATGCAGTACCTCTATCAAGACGGCGACTTCTGGCACTTCATGGTGCCCGAGAATTTCGAGCAACATACGGCCGGCAAGGCAGCCGTCGGCGAAGCGGCGCAATGGCTCAAGGATGGCGTGGTTTGCATCATCACGCTCTGGAACGGTGTGCCGCTCGTCGTAACGCCGCCAGCGCACATCGAGGCCAAGATCGTCGAAACTGACCCGGGCATTCGTGGCGATACCGCCACGGGTGGCCAAAAACCTGCGAAGCTGGAAACCGGTGCCGTCGTGCGTGTGCCGCTGTTCATCAATCAGGATGAAGTCATTCGTGTCGATACGCGCACGGGCCAGTACGTGTCGCGCGCTAAGGGCGACTGACACTCGCGACCAGCGTTGCGGCCACGCGCTCGAGCGCTGCTGCATCGACGGCGTCAAACCTTGCGACGGTCGGGCTGTCGATATCGAGCACGCCTAATAACTGATCACCCTGCAACAAGGGGACCACGAGTTCGGCGTTGGACGCGGCATCGCAGGCGATGTGACCGGGAAACGCATGCACATCGCTCACCAGCACCGTCGCACGGCGCTCGGCCGCGGTGCCGCATACGCCACGCCCCAGCGCTATCCTGACGCAGGCCGGCTTACCTTGAAAGGGCCCCAGTACCAGATCGTTGCCGCGCAGGAAGTAGCAACCAGCCCAATTGATGTCCGGCAACGCGTCGTACAGCAGTGCCGAAGTGTTAGCGGCATTGGCAATGAGATCCCGTTCGCCGTCGAGCAGTGCCGTCAGGTCGCGCAGCAACTCCGCATAGGCGCGGGGTTTGTCGCTGAAATCGTAATCGCTCTTGCGGTAACTCATAGGTTGCTTTCCGTCAGGCCGGCTCAGGCCCGTTCGACTGGGAAACTCAATACATCGTCGATGTGATCGACGCCGAGCGCGACCATCAAGGTACGGTCCAACCCGAGTGCGACGCCACAGCAATCCGGCATGCCGTGCTCGAGCGCCGCCAGCAGATGCTCGTCGACTGGTGTTGGCGGTAGCCCCAGGCGCGCGCGCTCCAGGTTGTCAGCGTGAAATCTCGCGCGCTGTTCGGCGGCATCGGCCAGCTCGTGAAAGCCATTGGCCAGCTCAACGCCATCGACATAGAGTTCGAAACGCAAGGCCAGCCGCTCGTCGAGCGGGTCGAGTCGCGCGAGTGCTGCCTGCGAGCGTGGATAGCGGTGCAGGAAGGTCAGTCGGCCCTGCCCCAATCGGGGACCGACCCGCGAGCTGACCAGGAAGTCCAGCAGTGCATCTCGCGAGCTGTCCGGGATCGAGCCTTCGGTGAGCCCGTGCTCGCGTGCGGCGGCCTGTAGTACGCCCAGTTCGCCTGTCAACGGATCTAGGCCGGCATAGCGCTGCATCGCCTCTTGGTATGTCAGGTATTCGATCGGACGCGGCGGTGGGTTTGCCACGGCGGCGGCAACGCCGCCGGCCGGATCGTTGGGCAACGCCAATAGCGCGCCGACCAGCGCTGCCACCTCTGCCATCAACTGCTCGAGGGAGATGTCGAGCCGGTACCATTCGAGCAGCGAGAACTCGGGATTGTGGTAGATGCCGCGCTCGCCGGCACGGAAGACTTTGCACAGTTGATAGATATCACCGCTGCCGGCTGCCAGTAGTCGCTTCATGGCGTACTCGGGCGACGTATGCAGATACATCGTCTGTGCCACGGCGTGGCGCTGCGCCGGCACCCCCAGCGAGTGCAAATGGGGATCGGACACGGCAGTGTTCACGAGCATCGGTGTCTCGACTTCGAGCACGTTGCGCTCGGCGAAGAACTGCCGGGCGCGGGCGACTAGGCGCGCGCGCGCTGCCAGCGCCTTACGACTGCCAGTGGGTCGCCAGTCCGGCGACGCTGCCTGTGGTCCCACTAGCTGGTGCCTGCGCGGGTACGCAGTCGACCGATCATCGCGCCCATCCGCAACTTCGCGCCCGGCAACAGCTCTGCGTTCCACGTTGCCACGTTTCTCGGCAGCACCAGAATCACCGTCGAGCCCATGTTGAAACGTCCTATTTCCGCTCCTTTGACCAGCTGCAAGGGCGCCAACGGGTCGGTGAGCGGCAGTTCAGTCACGACTCGGGAACGCCTGGGCGCAACGTCGCCGTGCCAGACGGTCGTCATGCTGCCGACATTCAGCGCGCCAACCATGACGAGCGACCAGGGCATGCCGTCGGTTTCGAAGCAACAGACGATCCGCTCGTTGCGCGCGAACAGGCGCGGTACGGCTGCGACAGTGACCGTGTTGACGCTGAACAGCCGGCCCGGTACGTACCAGGCGGCGCGCAGCGTGCCCGCCAGCGGCATATGGATCCGATGGTAGTCGAACGGTGCCAGGTAGATCGTCGCAAACTCGCCGTCCTGCAGTCGCTCCGACCACTGGCGCTGCCCCGCCAGCAGGGTAGTGAGATCGTAATCGTGGCCTTTGGCCTGCAAGATGGTACTACCGTCGATATGGCCAGCCTGACTCACGGCGCCATCCACTGGCGAGACGATCGCATCGGCGTGCGGCGCGATGGGTCGTGCGTCGGCACGCAACGCGCGCGTAAAAAAGGCGTTGAAACTCCCGTAAGCGGTCGGGTCCGATTCGAGCGCGTCTCGCATGTCGGGGCGAAAGCCGCGCATGAAGCTCCCGATCAGCAGGTTCTTGAATGCGCGCCAACGAACTCGCGTCGCGGCGAGTACGACGCGCGATACCGCGTGCTGCGGCAGCAGATACTGCAGCAGCACGAACGAGCGCGCAGCGAGTCCCGGCGGCGGTGAGGAAGCGTCAGGGGCGATGCGGTCGAATTGCCTGCTCAATGCTTGCCTAAGAGCCCAGTCGAGCGCTGAGCGCGCGCAAATCGTTCACCAGCGAATCGCGCTCGAACGGCGGGCTGAAGATCGCCACGTTTTCGCCCGCCGAGTTCAGCAGAAATACCGTGGCCGAATGGTCGATCATGTAGTTGCCCCCCGGCATGTCGGTGCGCGCCGCCGCCACGCCCAGCGTGCGCATCAGGTGATCGAGTTCGGGTTGGTCGCCAGTGAGCCCCAGCATCGGGCCTTGCGCCGCGGGGCCGTGAAAGGCCTGCAGGTACTGGGCCAACTGTCTCGGCGTATCACGCTCAGGATCGACGGTCACCAGTACCACTTCCAGACCAGGGATCGACACTTGCGTCTGCGCGCGCGTCAGCATCGTGAGAGTGGTGGGACAGACGTCGGGACAATTCGTGAAGCCGAAGAATACAAGGCTGGGATGCCCCTGCAGGCGTGCTGCCCCGACAGTCGCGCCGGTCTGATCCAGCAACTGCATGTCGGGCAGCGCACGCGGCAGGGGCAGCCACGTGCCAGACTGCAGCACCGGCGTTGACGGCGCACGCATGGTGTTCGCCAGCCACGCGCCGGCCAGCGCCGCAAGCAGACCCGCCGCCACCAACCAGGTAACGTATCGTTCGCGACCCATGAAATCATTATGCCATAGCGGACACGCAGTCACTGCGCGACCGACGGTTGCAGCATTGATCGCGCGCAGTGCGCGACGCATGCACCGTGCGCGCGTGCATTTCGGTCACGGTACTGACAACGCTGTGGACGAAGCCGCGGCACTGGTGTGGCACGTACTTGCATTGCCGCCCGGCGCGCCGGCAACCGTTTATCGGCGTCGCGTCGGCGCCCGACGGGCGGCCGAGATCGAAGCATTGGTCACGCGCCGGATCCGCGAGCGACGGCCGGCCGCCTATCTCACCGGCGTCACCTGGTTTGCCGGCTTGCCCATGTATGTCGACGAGCGGGTGCTCATTCCCCGCTCGCCGATAGCGGAACTGATCGAACAGCGCTGCCAGCCTTGGGTGGATCCGACTGTCGTCACACGGATTCTCGATCTCGGCACCGGCTCGGGCTGCATTGCGATCGCCTGCGCGCGCGCTTTTGCGCAGGCTACCGTCGATGCCGTGGATATCGACGCGTCAGCGCTCGAGGTGGCAGCCATCAATGTGCGCCGACACCGCTTGAGTCGTCGCGTGCGGCTGGTTGAATCGGATCATTTTGCAGCACTGGGACGAGCTACCTACGATATGATCGTCAGCAATCCGCCTTACGTGGGCGAGCGAGAAATGCGCTCGCTACCTGCCGAGTACCGGCACGAGCCGCGCCTGGCGCTTGCGTCGGGTCGCAGCGGTCTCGATTCGGTCGAGTGTATTTTGGACCAGGCCGTGTGCCGCCTGAAACGCCGCGGCGTGCTGATCGTCGAAGTCGGCAACACCCAGGCGGCGCTCGAACGACGTTATCCGCAGTTACCGTTCACCTGGCTGCAGTTCGAACGCGGTGGTGGCGGTGTGTTTTTGCTGACGAGGGAGCAGCTGTTAGCAGCTGAATGAGCATGGCCGGCAATACGATCGGTAAGCTGTTTGCGGTGACGACCTTCGGCGAGAGCCACGGGCCGGCACTCGGCTGCATCATCGATGGTTGCCCCCCCGGGCTCGAACTGGCGGAGTCGGATCTGCAGCAGGACATCGACCGCAGGCGCACCGGCACCTCCAAGTTCGTCAGTCAGCGGCGCGAAGGCGATCAGGTGAAGATCCTGTCTGGCGTGTTCGAAGGACGCACCACCGGCGTGCCGATCGGCATGGTGGTGGAGAACACCGACGCACGCTCGCGTGACTACGAGAAGATCAAGCACAGCTTCCGGCCGGGGCACGCGGACTACACGTATCAGCAGAAGTATGGTCTGCGTGACTATCGCGGCGGTGGACGCTCCTCCGCGCGTGAGACCGTCATGCGCGTGGCCGCCGGCGCGGTGGCGCGCAAATATCTCGCAACGCGCCTCGGTGTGCGCATTTATGGTTACTTGAGCCAGATTGGCGAGCTCACACTCGAGCCGGTGCGGCCAGAATTCGCCTATGAAAATCCATTCTTCTGCCCCGATCCGGCGCGCGTGCAGGAGATCGAAGATCTCATCTGGAAGATCCGCGGTGAGGGGGATTCGATCGGTGCCCGTGTCACGGTCGTCGCCACGGGTGTGCCGCCCGGCCTCGGAGAACCGGTGTTCGACCGGCTCGACGCCGAACTCGCGTACGCGATGATGGGTATCAATGCCGTCAAGGCAGTCGAGATCGGCGCGGGCCTGGCGGTCGTTCAGCAGCGCGGCTCGCAGCATCGGGACGAACTCACGCCGGCCGGTTTCGTCACCAACAATGCCGGCGGCGCACTCGGTGGTATCTCTACTGGCCAGGACATCGTGGTACACGCTGCGCTCAAGCCAACTTCCAGCATTCAGGTGCCGGGTCGATCTATCGATATCGACGGCAAGCCGGTCGAAGTCGTGACGACTGGTCGGCACGATCCGTGCGTCGGTATCCGCGCGACCCCCATCGCCGAGGCGATGCTGGCGATCGTGCTGCTCGATCATTATTTGCGGCATCGCGGCCAGAACGCCGATGTCGTGTCTGTAACCCCCGATATCACCAAGGTCAGTCGTTAGTCAGTCATGACGAATCAGAAGACATATAGCATTGCGATTCTCGGCGCCACCGGCCTCGTCGGCGAGACGCTGCTGAAAGTTCTTGCGGAGCGGGACTTCCCGGTCGGTGAGATCTTCCCGCTGGCGAGT
>Ga0116152_10002592_pt1 | contig 14696 bp, 13 predicted proteins | sample AD_UKC119_MetaG_FD_89894 | JGI IMG/M metagenome (GOLD analysis project Ga0116152, IMG submission 89894) | Active sludge microbial communities of municipal wastewater-treating anaerobic digesters from Hong Kong - AD_UKC119_MetaG | ecosystem: Engineered > Bioreactor > Anaerobic > Digestate... | reverse complement strand
ATATCGATATAGAGGATATCAGGTTTCTTCATTGTCGAGCCAGTTTCTAGAAAGTAATCAGTTATACTTCGGAAGCCGTCCTTTTCATTGGGGGCTCATCTTTCTTTTTTTTGGTCATCTTTCGGCTTTTCTTATCCCACGAACTGTGTTAGCCTGGAATCAAAAACCTTTGAGACTGTATATTTTAGAATTTACGGCTTTTGCTTTTGGTTTGATTGTTTTCATGGCTATAATCTCACTGATTGTCAGACGTTTTAGAAACAAAAGGCTACAAGTGGTAACTACTAAAATGGATATTTTTGTCTATGTAATCCTTCTTGTTCAGGTGGTAACAGGATTATGGATAGCATTCTTCTTCCGGTGGGGGTCATCATGGTTTGCTTTGGTATTAACACCATACCTACGATCGATTTTTAAGTTTAATCCTGATATTGCAGCAATTATTCAACTTCCAATTGCAGTTCAAATTCATATTATTTCAGCTTTTATATTAATTGGAATGATTCCCTTTACCAGGTTTATGCACTTTTTGGTTTATCCATTTGCTTACCTGTGGAGACCCTATCAGTTGGTGGTTTGGAATTATAAAAAAAAGAACAATTAAATTGAGGAATTCTTTATGTTGATTGACAGTTTTGGTAGAGTTCACAACTATTTACGTATCTCATTAACTGATAACTGCAATTTCAGATGTAGTTATTGTATGCCTAATGGCAAAATATCTTGTTTATCGAATGACAGGCTGATGCAGATTGATGAAATAGAGGAGATTGCAAAAGTTTTTGTTAGGCTTGGTGTAAAAAAGATCAGATTGACCGGTGGTGAACCACTGGTACGAAATGGAGTGGAAGATATAATTAAGCGCCTTTCCTCTTTGCCGGTGGAATTGACACTCACTACAAACGGTGCAAGATTGCGCAATTTTATTGGTCTTTTCAAAGAAGTGGGCATCTGTTCTGTAAATGTTAGTCTGGACTCATTAGATCCGGATACTTTTAAGCATATCACACAACGGGATGTATTTCGGCAGGTATGGGAAAATATTCTGCTCCTACTTGAGAACGACATTCGGGTAAAAGTGAATACCGTGGCGATATCTGGTGTTATCGAAAAAGAATTGGTAGATTTTATTGATTTAACCCGTAAACTACCATTGCACGTCAGGTTTATTGAATTTATGCCTTTCACTGGTAATCATTGGGATAGAGGGAAAGTGATTACAGCCAGGCAAATGCTGGAAATAGCTGAAAAGCATTATGATTTGGTAAGACTAAAAGACGAACCTCATGCTACAGCAAAGAAATATAAAGTAATTGGTTTTGAAGGAACAATAGCTTTTATTACGACAATGAGTAATCATTTTTGTAGTGATTGTAACCGAATCAGATTGACTGCCGATGGAAAAGTGAAAAATTGTATCTTCGGAAAGGATGAATTCGATATTCTGGGTGCACTCAGAAAAGGAGAATCAATTGAAACATTGATTAGAAAATCGATTACTGAAAAACAGGAAGTCATGGGAGGGCAGTTTGTAAACGGTTACAAAGAAACAGACCCAAAGAAAATTGAAAACAGAAGTATGATACAAATCGGAGGATAAAAATGAGAATCGAAGTTCACACCATAAAAATGTTCGGAATAATTGCTGAAAAAACCGGGACGCATGTTTTGAGTGCTCCACATATGGATGACACGGATCAATTTACTGCATGGCTTTTTGAAAGATATCCACAACTGGAAGGAGTAAGATTTACTCTGGCTATTGACAAGCAACTCATTCATAGTAATACTGTTTTGAACGAAGGAGCAGAAATAGCTCTGCTACCTCCTTATTCCGGTGGATAAATAGATCGTAATGGAACGCTTCGAACGACAAATGATTTTACCTGAACTAGGTATAGAAGGGCAACAAAAATTGCGATCAGCAAAGGTGCTTGTAGTTGGGGCCGGAGGCTTGGGGTGCCCGGCTCTTCTTTACTTGGCAGCAGCAGGTGTAAAAACCATCGGCATTGCCGACGGAGATAAAATTGAAGCATCCAATCTGAATCGGCAGATATTGTTTGGCTATAATAATATAGGCAAATCCAAGGCATCTACAACTGCGAAGATTATTACAGAAAAATATCCTGATATTCATGTAAATGCGTATGATGAGTTTCTTACGGTTGAAAATATACCGTTGATTCTGCCTCACTATGATGTTGTAGTAGATGGTACCGACAATTTTGCCTCCCGGTACATGTTGAACGATGCATCTGTTTTATTTGATAAACCGTTGGTTTACGGTGCAATTTACCGATTCGAAGGACAAGTTGCTCTTTTTAATGCCGGCAATGGAAGTGCTAATTACCGCGATTTATTCCCTCAAATTCCGACTTTCGGAGAAGTTGCTAATTGTTCAGAGGCTGGTGTGCTGGGTGTTTTACCGGGTATTATAGGAATATTACAGGCAACTGAGGCCATCAAATGGATTGCCGGGATTGGCCGGCCGCTTGTCAACAAAGTGCTTTTCTGCAACTTGACGAACCATTCTTTTTATGAAATTGATTTGGCGCCCAATGAAGACGCACAAAAAAACCGTCCGACAACGCTTGAGGATTTTCAGAAGGCCAATTATTCGGCGGATTGCATGACAGTTGCAGACATTGGATGGAAAAAAGCACTGGAAAGTTCAACCCAAAAAACATCTGTTTTTGTTGACATTCGGGATCCCACTGAAATGCCGCGCTGGTCGAGTTCCCAATGCCTTGAAATTCCATATGGCCGATTGGCCGAAAGGGCTGAATTATTTTCAGGGGAAACACCGGTATTTCTTTTTTGCCAACATGGAATCCGTAGCAGACCGGCGGCAGTAGAGTTGCGAAAAATATTTAAAAGAAACAGTATTTATTCGATTACAGGTGGAGTAGAACATCCTGATTCTCCCGTTAGATTATTGAAATAGATGAAAAGAAAGCCCAAAAATATTTTTATACAGGGTGCAATTCCTGCAGAGAAAATATCTGAATCAGTACAAAAACATGCCACTCAGACAGACATTGGCGCCCATGCCATTTTTTTGGGGCAGGTGCGGGCCGATACAAAAAACGAAGGTATGTTAACTGCCATTGAATATACTGCTTATGAAGAGATGGCTTTGGAAAAAGCCTATGAAATAAGAGAAGCGGTTTTTGCAAAATATCCAGTCACCTGTATGCACATTTACCATAGTTTGGGGCAGGTAGATGTGGGCGAGATTTGCCTTTTTGTGTTTGCTTCGGCGTCACACCGCCGGGAAGCCATTGATGCCTGCAACGAAATTGTGGAACGGATAAAGGCTGAAGTTCCGGTTTGGGGCCGTGAGTTGCTCGACAAGGATAAACATGTTTGGAAAAAGAATACCTGAAGCATGAAGATTAATACGCTTTTAACGGGGAAAATTCACCGGCTGGGACAGGAAGGTGCGTCCAGTGGCATTAAAAAGAAGGCAACATCGGAAAAAGAAAAAGTTTCAGTTTTGGGGTTGGTAAACGACGAGCAGGCCGATAAAAAACACCACGGCGGGCCCGAAAAAGCTCTCCATCACTATGCTCTTGAACATTACGAATATTGGAAAAATGTACTCGGTATTTCAAAACCTGAAGTATTGTACGAAGGCGGATTTGGCGAAAATATTTCCACCCTGGATATGGATGAATCTACCGTTTGTATTGGCGATAAATTTAGGGTGGGAAGCGTGGTGCTGGAAGTCAGTCAGGCCCGACAACCCTGCTGGAAACTGAACCTCCGGTTTGGCCACCCGGATATGTCGCGCATGGTACAGGACAGCCTTCGCACGGGCTGGTACTACCGTGTGCTGGAAGAAGGCTGGATACAGGCAGGGAATCGTTTTACCCTGTTGGACCGTACTTGCCCTGAATGGCCATTAAAAAAGTTACTCCACGTTTTGTATATCGATATGAAAAACGAACAGTTGCTGGAAGAGATGACGCATATTGCCCCGTTGAGCGAATCGTGGAAAAAAACAGTTCGCAGAAGGCTGGAAACAGGAGAAATTGAAAATTGGAATCATAGGCTTTATAATAAATAACCCAAAATTTAAACGATGAAAAGCATTTTACAACACGGCCTGGTTATGGCTTTTTTTATTCTAACAATACCTGCGGTATCGCAATTGCCGTCTAACTGGACAAAACTTCCGGCAGGGACAGAAAAATCACTCCGGGATATAGTGGCCTTCTCTCCTGACACATTGTTTGCTCTGGATGAAGAGGGGAATATCCTTGCCACTTTCGATGGGGGAAATACGTGGAAAACCCGCAATCCTCAAACAGGTGCGGTCGTAAAATTTAATGCATTGCGGGTGAATCCCAATTGGCAATCGATTATTGCGGCAGGAGATGCCAATGCTATTTTTCGGAGCGCAAACATGGGCGAAAGCTGGGAATCAACCTATTCCGGCTCGGCAGATGCCCCGGTTTCGTTTTATTCCATAACGGATGACGGAGAAAACTTTGATGCGAACGTGGTTTATGCTGTTGGCGATAGAGGAACTACTCTAAAATCGATTAACGATGGCGTGGATTGGGAGAAAAAAGAATTAAATATTGGGGCAAACGAGGATTTAAAGTTCGTGTCGTTTATGAACCCGGATACCGGGTTTGTGGCCAACGAAAACGGAATCATCAGAACCTTCGACGGAGGCAATTCATGGAAGATCGTATCTAACACCGGGGTCAGGGCATTAAGCGCCCGGGCAAAACCCAAGTGTTGCAAATCACTGGAAGATGTAGTAAAATTGATTGACACCAGCGGAGAAGGCATTCAAACTTCAACCGATTATGGAACTACCTGGACAAAAGACAGCCTTGAAAATTCATGTGCCCTGCTGGCAACCGGCGGAGTCTTTTTTAACAAGGAACAATGCGAAAACCTGCATAAAGGAATGCTTGTGTCAGGAGGTGTTGGTGAAAATGAAAACAGGATGTTCATACTTTCCGGAAATACTTTTCAGGGCGTGTTGCAACCTAAATGGGAGAATGTGGAACTGGAAGGCATTTTAATGGTGATGCGCCGGAAGGATGACAAGACCACAATTGCTGAAACCCTTACAGAAAGCGATGGCAGATTTGATTTGGAAATTCCGTCTTCCTTTAGCGGCGATGTAGAAGTTACTGCCATGCAAACATGGGATCAAGACTGGTGCCCCCGGCCGCTGCCCTTCGATTTTGAAACAACAATGGAACCTATGGAAGAGTGCGACGAATCTACGCTTCCCCTTAGAATTATCAGTCCGCAGCAAGTTCAATTAAACGACATGACTTTTAAAGATAATCATTGGGTTGTTGTAGGGAACGATGGGGTTGTTTTGCGCAGCACTGATCCCGATGACGACGGAGACGGCCTTCCAACGGTTTGGGTAAAAGAAAACAGCCGGACAAATGAAGACTTGTTTGCAGCTACTGCACGCGGAATTGAAAAATCGGACATCCGGAGGGGTTTTTATGCAGCAGGAAATGCAGGAACCCTGATATCAACACAGAGTCCTGGGTTTGAAATTATTTCTCCCGCCGAAAATGACTCTTTATGTGCCGGTACTGAAATTACAATCGAATGGACAGGAGGGGATCCGAACTGGAATGCGGCTGCTTCGATTATTGATGTCAATTCCTGGGCAGTGGCTGCTGTAATAAATTCAAGTACAATAAACGACGGCAACGAAACCTGGAACATCCCCTCAAATTTTCCACCCGGGTTATATCAAATTTACATTCAGGAGGAAAATTATATTACCTGGGCTTATGGTGATATTTTCACCATAAAGAGCTGTCCCAACCAACCGGGGTGCATCACGGAATGTGAAAACAACCTTGTTCAAAACCACAATTTCAATATAAATGCAGCATACGGCCCCATGCCAATTGGCGCTACCTCAGACTGGGTGCGTTCGTGGTCGAAAACCATGTTTATAAATGGGTACCACGGGGAATCTCCCGATGTCAGCGCTGCAACTTGTGATGCCACCGATACTATAAGTATTGGTATGTGGGGAAACCATGCCATTGGCGAGTCCATGGAACAGGTGCTCAGTATTCCCTTCAGCCCGGGCAAAACATACGCGGTTTCGTTTACGGCACGCTGGATGCCCTCCTTTAACAGGCCTTATCCCGTACAGTTCGAATTTAAAGTGTCCACTGCGCCGCTCACAAGCCCCGGCGACGGGACACTTATCGGAACCTCTGATCCGCTAATAATTCCCGGACAGTGGGTCACTCTCTCCCTGCCCGAATGGGTTACGCCCGCTTCAAACCTTGTGTCGGGTACCTACACCATGCTAACAGTAAGTGCCACTAACCAATCTTCGGCAATACATCCCGATTCCACGTCGTACGGTCAAATCGGAACAATTTGTATTACGGAAAAATATCCTACAAATGTGCATTCTGTCTCAAACCAGGGGTTTGAACTGGGACAGATTTTTCCAAATCCTTTTTCTGAAACCGCAACAATCAATTACTTTTTGCCGGAAACAGAACATGTAACGATTAAGGTCATTAATTCGCATGGAGAGGAAATAAAAACCCTGGTCGATAAGAAGTTAATGCCGGGTGCTCATCATGTTGAATGGGAGGCAGCCGGACTACCGGCAGGAATCTATTTTTACCGAATGCAGGCAGGCCGTTTTTCTAAGGTAAGAAAAGCTGTTTTGTCTGAATAAAAATTACTGTTTTGAACAAGAACCTTAGTAAAATAAGCCTTGCTTTTCTGTTTGCAGTAGCGCTTATCGGAGTTTTGCTGCGTTCTCCTTATATTTCGGATATCCCGTTGAAATATACAAACCTCGTCCATGCGCATTCCCACACAGCATTCCAAGGTTGGATATACCTCATAATGTTCCTCCTGCTAACAAGTGCGTTCGTTACGAAAAAGCAAATCCACAGGGGGCATTACCAATTGCAGTTCGGGCTGACGGCGCTGATTGTCCTGGGTGTGTTAATTTCCTTTTCCCTGCAGGGATATGGTTTGTATTCCATTATTTTTTCAACACTGTTCCAGGCGCTTAATTACTGGTTTATTTACCGGTTTTTGAAAGACTCCGGTCCGGTTACATCCAGTTTGGAAAATTTTATTCCACTGCGTTTTATAAAAACCGGCCTTTGGCTGGGCGTGTTGTCCACCATCATGCCATTTGGCATCGGGTTTCTTGCTGCAAAAGGGCAAAGCGGCACTGAACTCTATAATGCGTTTGTTTATACGTTTATGCACCTCCAGTATAACGGTTGGTTTTTGTTTGTGGCGCTTGGCCTTTTTTATAAATTTCTCGAAAAAAACAATATAGTATTCAACGTAATTTATGCCAACTGGTTTTACCGGCTTTTTACAATCAGTGTTATTCCGGCCATTGCACTTTCTTTACTTGGCATGAGTTTCTCGAAATATTTTATATTGCCGGCATATTTTTCTGCCATCCTGCAAGTATTGGGGCTGTTTTTTTTCTTCGTGTCGTTATCCCGGAAAACAGCAGGTTTATTGAAACACAAATCCGGCTGGCAGAGGATTTATCTGCTTCTATTTTTTTTATCATTTTTCTTGAAAAACATCCTGCAAAGCCTGTCTGTTTTTCCGGCATTTCAGCCCTACGCTTTTAATAACAAGTTAATTATACTTGCTTATTTGCACTTAACGCTTATCGGCGCCATTTCATTTTTGCTATTTGCCCTGATGATTGAAATGAAATGGCTAATGGTGAATTCGTTAACCCGCATTGGAGCTCCTTGCTGTTTTTAGGATTTGCCACCACCGAAATTACTTTGACATTGGGTGGTTTAGGGTTCTGGTACAACCATCAGATTTTACTGGCCGGAAGCATTTCTATGGCGCTGGGAATTATGCTGCTGCTTATTAACCGGAATTCAGAAACTGAATAAGAAATCACTGTTAGAATAATGTAATTTATTCTTTTGCGATTAGCAGCTTCTTCAAAATGTGTTATTTGTATAAATATTTTAATGAATCCATTAGATTGGAGATTTCTGCGAAGGGTTTATCATAATGATTAACGTAAATGTTGCTGTGGAATTCATCAATCTCATTTAATACTGGCAAGGTCTTTTTCCACTTATTTGGACTTATACATGCCAAAAATGCATTTCTGGCTTCCTCTATCCTCTTGTTTGCTTTTTTTAGAATTTCATCACCATCTTTTGTTAATACAAGCAATTTTGCTCTCCTATCTTGTTCATCAGAAACTTCATAAAGCAGGTTGTTCTTTATTAACCGTCTTATTGTATCCATTCCTGTGGTGTATTCTACCAAGTGAATATTTATAAGGTCTGTCTTTTTTGCTCTTTCAAGATTATCAACGGTATATAAGAATAGGTATTCGAACCGCGAGTTAAGCGGCAAATCAAGTAAATATTTTCTGATGTAAAATTCTTCCAGTCTGGCGATTCTTAAAATATATTCCTGAAAGCGAGATTTTGGGTCCAGCTTATTAAAGTAGGCTACGCTTTGAGAAAGTTTGCTTAATTCATGTCTTGAACTTAATTTAGTGTTATCTATTGATTTCTCTTTAATTTGTTCAACCATCCACTGTGAAAAATTTAGAAGGTTCTGTTCTTCTTTCACTTCATCTTCGTATGTTTCCCACAATTCAATTAGCTGTTTAATAATTTTGTATTTGCCTTCCATAATTTCTTAGGATTATATTAATTAGCAAGTTGTCAGATACATCTGAATTATCTATTAAGGCATGATAAATAAAGTCATTTATTTAATATGCACAAATATAGCAGATATTGACTATAATAGGAGTGGCGTCCAAAGCATTAATTGCATTGTGTAATTCGAGGGGATAGTCTTGTAAATCTATAATTACACATTATTAATGTAGACTGCCTAATGAATTAAGAAATTTGTTTTCATTTTCGTAGGACAACAATATTTAATTTAGCATATAGAAAGTTTTATCTCTCAATTCTTTGTACCTCCATTTGCGATTGGATAAATGGTAATTTTGGGGCAAGAAAATACCCCGTCAAACTTGCAAAAAGGATTGGGATGAAGTATGAAAAGCCTGTTAAAGTTGTAAGCAGAATCGTCGTGCTCATTGGTGTCCTTGTTACACAGGCATTTACTGCTGCCATGCAGCTAATAATAGTAAGGGTCAGATTGATTGAAGGAACTAGCTGGTGAATAATTAGCCCTAATGCTGCTCCAACGAAGAATAACGGAAAAATAAAGCCGCCTCTCCATCCTGAAGTCACCGTCAAAGCTATAGCAATAATTTTTAAAAATAAAATAATTACCAATGTCCTAATTGCAAGGTTGTCGTATAGAAGATAATTTATTTCTTTATGACCAAAATATCTGGTCAATGGACAAATAAATGCGATTGTTCCCAGCAGGCAACCTCCAATTAATGTTTTAAGATAGATTGGGAGGTGAGATCTCTCAAATAAGTTCTTAAAAAATTTTGTAGAATAAATAAATCCCCAGCCTATTCCGGATGCAAGGACCGCGAATAAAACCGCATAGCCAAAATCAAACACACCAGCATATTCATAAACAGGTAAATCCCATATTGGGCCAAGTCCAGTATGAACAATTAGTATAAAGACAATATAACTAAAACTACTTGAAACAAGGGCTGGAATTATTGCCTGGTAGTAAACTGCAACATGTTTATGGTGAAGGATCTCCAATGAAAATAAACTACCACCCAAAGGTGCTCCAAACAGGGCCGTAAATCCAGATGCCATTCCTGCAATACTAAGGGATCTTAGTTCTTCTCCTTTCAGTCGAAATATTTTTCCCATCCAACTTCCTGTTGATCCAGTTACCTGTACCAAGGGAGCCTCAGGACCCAAGCTACCACCGGATGCGACACATAATAGAGAAGACAGGACCATGGATGGATTATTTTTGGGATCAAGCTTCCCTTTATTAAAACGAATATTATTTACAATCAGTTGTATTTCGCCTGGATCGCCGATAAAATGTATTATTAGCCCTGCAAGCAATCCACATATCGCCATTGTTGGGATTACTTGCATCCCAACAAAATATGTAAGTTTACTCGTAATAAATTCAAGGATAATCCAGTAAGTGCCCGCGATAACACCTCCAATCAAACCAAGTATAGCCCATAGGAAAAATATTCTGGAAAAGACAAATGGGTTAAGCATAAGTGGTTGATCAAGCAAATTTAAGTAATTGATTATTTTCCTTCTGTTACTTATTTTCATATTTAATCAATGAATTTTGTACAGTCAAACAGTGTGAACAAATATAATTATTCAACTTTACAATAAATACCATTTAGTCTTTTTCTGACATTTATAGTAAAGGATTTTTACTGAGTCTTTTTGAATTCAAAATCTCAACAATTATTAATGCTTTAATAAACATCTGAAAATTAGAAAATTATATGATATTATCTTTAAACCATATAAGTTACACAGCATTTGGTAAAAATTAATAGACTAAAAGCTCTTTTAATATATTATTATTATTTTTGTACAAACATTAAAAAATTCAACATGATTGCACATAATTTAGGTTATCCAAGAATTGGAGAAAGGCGGGAGCTAAAAAAGGCTATTGAAGGATATTGGGCAGGTACTATCACTTATGAAGAACTGATAAAAGTTGGAAATAATATTAAGTCCGAAAATTGGCAAATGCAACAACAGGCAGGTATTGATCTGATTCCTTCCAACGACTTTTCTTTTTATGACCAAATATTGGATCATACATTTGCTTTCAACGCTATTCCTGAACGTTTCTCGAAGCTTCCATTCAGTAATTCTAAGTTAAAACTTGATCTTTATTTTGCTATGGCAAGAGGATATCAGGATGGAGAAAAAGATATTACTGCCATGGAAATGACAAAATGGTTTGACACAAACTATCATTATATTGTTCCTGAATTTTACAAAGATCAAAGATTCTGGTTATTCGACTTTAAACTGATCAATGAATTCCTTGAAGCAAAAAAATTAGGGATAACTACAAAACCAGTCTTGATTGGACCAGTATCATTTTTACTGCTAGGTAAGGAAAAGGAACCTGACTTTGACCGGATTGATTTGCTTGGAAATCTCCTCCAGGTTTATTTTGAAGTACTTTCGATACTTCAGGACAACGGCGTAGACTGGGTGCAATTTGATGAACCTTTTTTAGCACTTGATTTACTTCCGGCACAAAAAAGGGCATTTAGTAATGCCTATTCAAGGATTAAGAAAAATTTCCCATCTATTAAAACACTTCTGACTACCTATTTTGAAGGTTTATCTGACAATGCAGATCTTGCGGTTAGTTTACCGGTGGATGCAATACATGTTGACTTAGTGAGAGCACCTGAACAGCTTGAACAAATCTTGGATATGGTCCCTGATTCGATGAAATTATCACTTGGAGTTATAGATGGCAGGAATATTTGGAAAAATGATTATAAAAAATCGCATCTTCTTATTGATAAAGCAGTCAAGAAAATAGGCTCAGAACAAGTAATGATTGCTCCTTCCTGTTCATTATTACACGTACCATATGATCTTGACCTCGAAAGTCATGATTCAACTTTATTGCCTGATATTAAACAATGGCTATCTTTTGCACGGCAGAAAATTGAAGAACTAATTGATTTAAAATATATAGGTAAGAACCTATTTGCTCCGTCAGCAAAAAGGTTAATTGAAAAAAACCAGAGAGCAAATCAGAGCCGTAAAACATCAAACATTATCCATAGTGGATCAATTCAGGAACGGGTTAATCTTTTAATACAAACACAAGGTTCAAAAAGATTGCCATTCAACCAGCGAAAAAAAGAACAGCAAAAGCATCTTTTACTACCGCCATTTCCTACAACAACAATTGGTTCTTTTCCGCAAACAGCGGTTGTAAGAAGCTGGAGGGCTAAATATAAAAAAAATGAACTAACAAGGGAGGAATATAAAAATTTAATTCAAGAAGAAATTGAAAAAGCCATTCGTTGGCAGGAGGAAGTAGGATTGGATGTATTGGTTCATGGTGAATTTGAACGCAATGATATGGTTGAATATTTTGGCGAGATGCTGGATGGCTTTTCATTTACAAAAAATGGCTGGGTACAAAGCTACGGCACAAGGTGCGTTAAACCGCCTATAATTTATGGCGATATTCAGCGACAAAATCCTATGACTTTAGAATGGACTAAATATGCACAAACGCTAACTGAAAAACCAGTAAAAGGAATGTTAACTGGTCCTGTTACTATTCTTAAATGGTCTTTTGTAAGAGATGATCAACCATTATCAGTAACCTGTAATCAGATTGCCTTGGCTATACGGGAGGAAGTCCTCGATTTGGAGAATGAGGAAATCTCAATTATTCAGATTGATGAACCGGCTTTGCGAGAGGGATTACCTCTTAGAAAAAGTAATTGGAAAACCTATCTCGAATGGGCAATCAAAGCATTTCGACTTTCCTATTTGGGAGTGAAAAATCAGACACAAATCCATACACACATGTGCTATTCCGAATTCAATGACATAATTGATAGTATTACAGCATTAGATGCAGATGTTATTACGATCGAATGCTCAAGATCGCAAATGGAACTTCTAGATGTATTTGCGAAATATCAATATCCAAATGATATTGGACCTGGAGTGTATGATATCCATTCCCCGCGCATCCCCGCGGTTAAAGAAATGACAAATTTGCTAACTAAAGCAATAGGTGTAATACCTGCAGAGAATATTTGGGTCAATCCTGACTGTGGGTTGAAGACGAGAAAATGGGAAGAGACTAAGGAAGCTATTCAGGAAATGGTAAAAGCAGCAAAAATTATCAGAGAGAATATTCAAGCAAATTAGCTCCTTACGAGATTTTATTTTGGTCTTTCTTTGGAATTCTCTTTTGAATAAAATCAAGAGATTCTGGAGGAAGATCAAAGTAGATGTCAACTCAATAATTCGAGATTCAAATAAAATATATTTCATTTGAACTCTTTCCAAAAAAGCATTGAGAATCAAATTATTCTTCTAAACAAATTTTACATATTTCTTTAATATGAATCTTAGTCGTATTTAATACTGGAATACCACAATAATCATCTGCGGTGAGAATTAATGGGAACTCAGTACATCCAAGGATAATCGAATCGATCTGTTGTTTATTAATCATCTTCTGAATTAATTGAATCAACATTTCTCTCGTTTCATCTTTGAATATTCCTAATTCAATTTCGGAAAATAATTTATGGTTTATTAGTTCTTTATCTTTTTCTTCAGGAACAATTACTTCAATACCCTTCTTACTAAAAACATCCTGATAAAATGAGGCATTCATAGTAAATTTTGTCCCCAATAGTCCGGGCCTTTTTAAATTTTTAGTTATTATTTCTGTACAGGTAGCTTCTACGATACTTACAAGAGGTAACTTGGCTTTTTCCGCCAATTGGTTAAAAAGTAAATGAGGGGTATTTGCAGTTAGAGCTAAAAAATCGGCACCAGCTTTTCTTACCATATCAATTTTTTCCAATAACAGGGCAGTAGCCTTTTTATATTCTCTTATTTCCATTAACCCAATAAATTCTGACATAGTAACGCTATAAATGATAATTTCAGGATAAGATAAATTATCATTTCTTTTTTTAAAAAAATTGATTATTCTTTGATAATAATCTACAGTGGCTTCCGGGCCAAGCCCTCCTATCAAACCGATTTTCTTCATTTTCTATAATCTGTATTATTAAGTAATTGTCGTTTATATTTAAATACCACTATGAGACACGTCGATTTCCCAGTTGATAATAATGGTATCCCAGATAAAATAATCCGGCAACTTTTATCAACTCTAGTGTTCCGAAATAAATATGTAAGAAAGATTTTCCAACTTTACCTCCACTAATTATTATATCTGCTCTTTCTGACAATTGTGGTAGAAGAACAAATGTTTGAATTATAAGGATTAATACTATTATTAAAGACGCCATTAGAATTCTGATATGTTTTGTCTTTAAATAGTAGAAAGTGAATACTAAATATATGATTAATAAACACCATTCAACTTTATTCAGTGAAGTAAAAACTTTCTTGCCAATGCTTAAGCCGGTTGAAAGAGTTACTCCAGGTGCACGGAATTTTAGCCACGCTTCCATGAAACTAATCGAACTTACAAAACCGGCCCAAAATAAAACAAGTGCAAATATTAGAAACCCAACTTTACTTATGCCTAGATGTTTATGCCTCATCTGTTATAATTCTTAGAATTTTCTTTACTATAAAAACATCTCTTTATTCTCATCAGTATCGATAAACGCAAAGATTAGCTTTTAATCGACTTTTCTACATATAAGAATATCAATTTGAATACCTCAAAAATACACAATAGTTTTTACAAGATAAAGAGGTCTTTTTATAATTATTGGAATATTAAAAAAAACACCGAAAAATCAATGTCCAATTTTATTAGAGACATTGTCTTAAGTTTGAATTTAGAAAGAAATGGTAGAAAGTTTAGAGCGGGAGTAAGTTCCTGTAATTATATTCATTTGTATTTCAAGAGTTTAATTAATTTATCAGGAGTTTATTTAGCTATAGGGTTATCTATTTTTTAATTTGTTACGATTGATTTTGAATTAAGTTCTGTGTCGGAATTACTTCTTAACCTGACTGTAATTTTCATTATATATTTGCAATTGATACTTTAATTATAATCTTTTCTTTCGACCT